>Ga0210400_10005989_pt1 | contig 10260 bp, 8 predicted proteins | sample IncBWH26MmetaG_FD_155456 | JGI IMG/M metagenome (GOLD analysis project Ga0210400, IMG submission 155456) | Forest soil microbial communities from Barre Woods Harvard Forest LTER site, Petersham, Massachusetts, United States - Inc-BW-H-26-M | ecosystem: Environmental > Terrestrial > Soil >... | reverse complement strand
CCTCCTCCGTGGTGCACACGGGCATCGTCGGGCCCCCGATCCTCGGCATCGACAGCGCCGGCCACAACGCGGCCGACGATGCGGCCCAGTATCCGTGCCCGCCGACGCCCGATCAACAGACCCATGGATATGCCTGCACCCTCAACGTGGGCGACCTCACGGGCAACAACAAGGCGTCGGTCCCGCTCAGCTTCGCCACCCCTATCACCACCACCCCGACGGTGACAGCCACACCCAACGGCGGCCTGGCCTCGGGGGACCAGGTCCAGGTGGGCGGGGCCGGATTCACCCCCGGATCCCCGTGGTTGGCCATCGAGTGCAACCTGACCCCGGGCGAGCCGGTCGGCGGAAACGCGGCGGCCAACCTCCCCATCAGCTGTAGCCCAGGCACCGCCGTACCCAACCTCGGCCTGGGGTTTTCCTCTGGTCCCGTCCCCGGCCCCGGCCCCGTGATGCCGAGTTTCCCCACTACCTCCGTTACCGATGGGTCCGGAGCCATGAGCACGACGGTCGGGATCGCCGAGGGGAACATCGGTGGCACCATGGCTAGCGCCGCCTACCCGTGCCCACCCAGCCCGGCCAACGTGACCGCCGGAGGATCGTGTGCGGTCCTGGTGGAAGACGGCGCCGGCAACCAGGCTGCCGCCACCCTCGGGATCACTGGTCCCGTTCCCGTGCCCGGCGTCACCGTCACGCCAGCCAACGGCTTGGTCGGCGGGTCGGTGGTCCAGGTTCAGGTCACCAACTTCGTGGCCAACCAATTGGGCGGCGTGGTCCAGTGCAGCAACGCGGCCAATCAGCCCACGGCGACTTATCAGGGTATGACCATTCCGGTGAGCTGTTCGACACCGAAGCTGTTCTGGACGTCGTCTACGGGCACGGTATCGGTGTCCTTCCCGATCATCCAGGGCGTGACCGGTCCACCCCTACCGGCGACCGACAGCGCCGGGAATCCAGCGGCAACCGATGCCGCTGCCTATCCGTGCCCACCCACTCCGGCTCAGCAGGCGGCCGGGGCCAGCTGCACCATCGGCGCCGGAGACCTGTCAGGTGACGCCGCCCATACCAACATCTCGTTTGCCAGCTTGCCTCCGGGACTCAACGCACCGGTCGTCACGATGATGGCGACGTCGGCGGCGACGGGCTACTGGCTGGTGGGGGCCGACGGCGGGATCTTCAGCTTCGGCAACGCACCGTTCTACGGTTCGATGGGCGGCCAGCCCCTGAACCAGCCAGTGGTCGGGGCGGCCAGAACCCACGACGGCGGCGGCTACTGGTTGGTGGCCAGCGACGGCGGGGTGTTCAGCTTCGGCGATGCCCAGTTCTACGGGTCGATGGGGGGCCAGCCCCTCAACCAGCCGATCGTGGGTATGGCGGCGACGCCCGACGGCGGCGGCTACTGGTTGGTGGCCAGCGACGGCGGGGTGTTCAGCTTCGGCGATGCCCAGTTCTACGGGTCGATGGGGGGCCAGCCCCTGAACAAGCCGGTGGTGGCCATGGCGGCCACCCCCGACGGTGGCGGCTACTGGTTGGTGGCCAGCGACGGCGGGGTGTTCTGCTTCGGCGATGCTCAGTTCCGCGGCTCGATGGGCGGCCAGCCCCTGAACAGTCGGGTCGTGGGCGCAGCGGCCGCACCGACAGGGCAGGGCTACTGGCTGGTGGCGGCGGACGGGGGCATCTTCAACTTCGGGGACGCCTCCTTCGACGGGTCCAAGGGTGGTTCCCCGCCGACCTGGCCCGTCGTGGGCATGGCTGCCGATCAAGCGGCCAACGGCTACTGGCTGGCTGGCGCGGCCGGCGCCGTCTACCCCTTCGGCCAGGCGCCGTTCCTGGGATCGTTCCCCTCGTCCTGACCCGGCCGCATGCTCGTGGGCCGGCCTTGGTCTACCGGCCCAGGGTGACGGTCTCCGCGGCCAGGGCGAATGCCGGGTCGCCGGTGGCCTGGAGTCCCCGGAGGCAAGCCTCGACCAGCTTCACCTGGTGGGGATCGCCGCTGTGCTCGGCCGATCGGATGAGCTCGTCGTGCTCTACCCCGGCCATCTCCGGCGCGGTGACGGCCTGGTTGCCCGCGTAGAGGGCGGCGTGCTCGGCCCGCACCTGGGCCAACCCGGCGGCGCCGGCCCCGGCGGGAATGTGGTCGACGAAGAGCTCGACGGCCATGGCCCCGGTCACCCCGTGCAGGTTCAAGATGTTGGGGCGGCCGTGGTAGTGGCTGGCCCCGTCGGCCGCCGCTTCGACCACGGCCAGCCTGATGTCTCCGTCGGCCTCGATCTCGGCCTCGATGAACTCGGATACCGGTTGGCCGACCTGGAACCGGGCGGCCCAGTACCCGAGGGCCCGGGCCAGTTCGGCTTGTCGGGGTGCCGTGTCGGCGGCGTCGATGGCCCGAACCGCGTGGGCGCTGCGGATGGCCGCGTGGAACAGGGCGATGGCCAGAGACGGCATCAGCCGGGGCACCCACACTTCGACCACGGTGGGCCATCCGAACTCGGCGATGGATCGCTCGAAGTAGCCGATCCATTCCGGAAGCCGGGTGTAGGCCCCGAGCGCCTCCTCCCACTCGAAGTCGACGGGGGCGACGGGGGCGACCGCGGTACCACCCACGTGGGCGAACCGGCGGGCCCAGGTGTCGAGGGTCTCCTCGCAGCCCAGGGCGGCCAACGCCTCGCAGGCCATGGGCCCGTGGTTGATGAACCCGTTGGGCAGCTCGAAGCCGGCTGAGCTCAGCCGCTCGAAGGCCTCATCCAACGTTGTCGACGTCTCGATCATGTCCGTCCTCATGGTGATGCCCTCCCGTTTACAAGGGACTGTATTTGTTCATGTGAACTTGAAGTCAAGTCTCGGCGCCTTTGTTGGTTTGCGAACGGGCGCTCACCGATAACTGGACACTTCTGGTGGCCCAAGCGCTACTCTCTGCAGCCTGCTTGAAGGTGGAGGGCAGTGACCACACGGGGAGCGCCATGGATTCCAGGACTGATCACGATGGGTCGGGCCATCGATGGCGCAAATGGGTGATTATCGGGGTGTGTGCGGCGGTCGTCGCCGCCGCCCTGGGCGTGGGTCTGAGCCACATCCTGAGCGAGTCGCCCTCCCACGCATCGGCGGGCACCGCCTCCGGCCAAACCGGCACCGCAAAAGCCACGTCGGGACAGCCCCCGTTCGGACCAGATCAAACTGGTGTGTGCCAGGTGCCGATACGGCCGTACCAGGGCAATAATCCCAATGACCGAAAGGAGTGTGCCGGGGGATGGGGATGGCGGGGGCGCTGGCTGGTCACCATCCGCAATGCCAGCGACGCCCGGGTGATGGTGAGCGAGCAGTACGCCGGTCACGCTCATGGCGTAACGACCATCGCGCCCAAACAGACGGTCATCATGCCTGTCTACGAGACCGTCTTCCCCCTCTCGACCGCACTGGTCATGACCGCTTGCTCGACGGACGGCACTGCCGGATGTGTCGCGTTGCCGCACCCGCCGTCGGCCTCGGTGCACATCGAAGGTTGGCAGCACGTCGGTTCGGACACGTTCCAGGTGTTCGTGCGCGACACCGCCAGCATCGGGCTCTCGGCCTATCACGGGCGGAGCTACGTCGCCCTCAACAACAGTCCCTACAACGTCCAGCTGCACTGGAGCCAACTCGGGCCGGGCAACTGGGTCACCGTTCCTCCCAAGGGCCATTCCCAAACGATTCCCCCCGGAGACGTGGAGGCCCGAAAGGACCTCGGCAGCGGGGAGGTGGCCCTGGTGAGCTTTACCGTCACCGCCCATGACCGCGGTGACGACATCTACCGGCTGACCACGCCGACCGAGTACACCGGGTCGCCGCCCTACGCCATCATGACCTTCCTCAGCGGTTCGTGGTGCAGCGTCCAGATCCAGAACCTGGGTCCACGACGGGTGATACTGAACTCCTGGCTCATTCCCGGCACCTTCCCGTTCGCCCCAGAGGGCGGACCGGTCCTGGTGCTGGATCCACAGGAGACGGGCACCCTGCGGATGAAACCGGCCACCATCGTCATCACCGGGATCGTCGGGGACCACGGGACCGGCGACTTCGCCACGGTAAAGGCGATGAACTGGAGGAAGTGCGCCTGAACCGTGCCGCCCGTCCTGGGGTGGTCTGGGCCGACTCGCGTCAGTCGAGACCCCACGAGGGCCACGACGAGGGCGGCCCGTCGGGAACGATGACTAACAGGACGCGGTCCTCGGCCTCGAGCCCGGCCCGCAGCTCGGCGTCGTCTTGGGCCGGTCGCCCGTGCTTCTCCCGGATGGCCCGGAAATAGGGCAGCCCCCGGTCCAGGTCCTCCCACAGCTCGGCGGTCCCGTGTACGACCACGGCACGGAACCCGGTGGAGTCGTCGATGAGCAGCTCCGCCCGCGGGTCGCGTTTGAAGATGGCGTACTTGACCCGGTCCTTGGTGGTGGACACGTAGAAGCGCTCACCGTCGAAGTGGAACCAGTTGGGGGTGAGGTGGGGCCGTCCGTCCCGCCGGATGCCGGCCACGACCACATTGCGGCGCTCTCCGAGGAACGCCTCGAGCTTCTCTCGTGCGGCCATGCCTGGTCTCCTTAGGAGGCGATCAACCCGAGTGCGTTGTCCCACATGATGCGCTTGATGCTGGCATCGTCCAGGCTGGCGATGCACTCCACGTATTCCTCGGGCACATGGTTGCCCTCGGGATGGGGCCAGTCCGAGCCCATGAGCACGTGGTCGACACCGATCAGGTTGGCCAGCCCGACCACGTCCTCCTCGGGGAAGGGCGAGATGTACACGTTCTCCTTGAAGACCTCGGAGGGCCGGACGTCCAACTTCTGGCCGAAGGCCTCGATGTGCCGGTCGAGCATGCCGCCAGCGTGGTCCAGGGAGTGGAGGAAGTACGGCACCCAGGTGCACCCCATCTCGATGCTGGCCACCTTGATGTTGGGGAACCGCCCGAAGAAGTTGCCCAGGATGAGCGACATCAGCGTGTCCATGATGGGGCGCTCGCCCGGGGTGAGGGCCTGCTGCAAGGTGGTCAGGTAGCCCTTGTCGTACACCGGGGGCTGGCAGTACATCATCTCGAAGGCGTCGTCGTAGGGGGACTGGCCGCCGATGGCGTGGTAGGTCTGCAGGATTCCCGACTCGTTGACCAGGGAGTAGAAGGGGTCGAAGTAGGGATCGGCCGGGGTGCGCCCGTAGAGGGGGCCGGGGCGCAGGCAGACGGCCCTCGCTCCCCGCTCCAGTATCCACTCGAGCTCCTTGACCGCCATGTCCACGTCGAGCATGGGGATGACGGGGATGGCGAAGATCCGGTTCTCGTAGTTGAAGCCCCAATCGGTGTCGAGCCAGGTGTTGAAGGCCCGGAAGACCCGGTACATCATGTCGACGTCGTCGTACATGAGGTGCTCCACGCACTGGCCCAGGGTGGGGAACATGAGGATGCTCTCCACGTTCTGCTCGTTCATGGTCAAGAGGCGCGGCTCGCGCTCGCGGTAGACCGGGGTGAGCGGCTCGAGCTCGCCGTACTTCTGGCCCATGGCGCTGCTGGTGGGACGGTGGCCCTCCTCCAGCAACTTGAGGTGGTCGTGGAAGGCGCCCGGCCGGGAGATGGGGTTGAAGGTGGGGTTGGGCACCCCGGTGGACTTACGGTCGCCGAAGAAGAGGTGCTTGCGCTTGCCGTCGCTCATCCACCGGACGTGCTTTTTGACCTTCTCGTCGGCGAAGCGCAGGAAGGCGTCGTCGGCCTCGTAGTAGTGGTTGTCGGCGTCGAAGATCTTGTAGTCCATGGCCATCCCCCGTCCGGTCTCGCAGCGAGACCACGTGTTGCCTGCTCCTATCTTGCGGCCTGACCCGGGTCCCGTCAACCGACCGTTTGGCAGTTCTTGAACCCGTCACCCCTCGTCGGGACCCTGCCTGACCCGCGGACCGAGCTGACCAGGGAGCCCTATTGACCGATCTAGGTCAGCTTGGTGGTGGGAACCGATGACAGGCGGCCGTTCTCCCGGAGCTCCCTAACTGCCGGCACCGGGTCAGGGTCGGCGAACAGGCCCTCGTCGCTGTAGTCGGTGGGACGGCCGGTGGCATCGACCACCCACCACGAGGCCTCCAGGGCGATCCCGTTGGGGTCGGTGAAGTACACCGAGCGGATGAAGCCGTGGTCGACCACGTCGGTGACCTCGCTCCCCGCCATCTTCAGCCGGTCCCGGAGGGCGATCAGGGCATCCTCGTCGGGCACGTTGAACGAGAGGTGGTCGAACTGGACGGCCCGGGGATCGGGCATGCCCGCCGGCTTGGCGAAGGGCTCGAGCTCAATGCCCTGGTACTCGAAGAAGGCCACGGTGTTGCCCGCGCCGAACTCGAAGAAGTAGTGCCGGAACGAGTCGTTGCCCAGGTCGGCCACCAGGCGGGCGCCGAGCACCCCGTGGTAGAAGCGGACGGTGGCGTCCATGTCCGTGGTGACCAGGGCCAGATGGTTGATGCCTCGCCAATGAGGCGCCTCGGGCCCGTCGTGGGGGAGTGCGTCCATGGACTCAACGGTACGCCCCACGGGCACCCTCGACAATGGCGGGCCGTTTGGGTCTGAAGGTTCAGCGATCGAGTACCTGGGCCAGCCAGGACACGGAGTCCCTGGCGGAAGTGAGGGAGGTGTCAGCGGCCGGATACTCGAGGCAAATGGGGGCGAGCCGAGCCCGTGTTCAACTGGCAAGTTCCTTGTTCACTGGGCCCAGTCGGCGAAGACGGGTGCGGCGTTGAAGATCAGCGCCGGACTGGCATAGCGGGCCTCGGGCACGGCGTACAGCATCTCGATCCCAGCCTGGTAGTCCTCGTACCCGTCCACCAGTCCGGCGATCTCCTCCTCGCTCGGTGCCAGGTTGGCCGCAGCCAGCAGGCTGCGCACCGTGGTTTCTGTGGCGTTCATGCATGCTCCAATCGGTTTCGTGGTGGTTGCGGGTGCGGCGTGGGGATCTCAGCCGCACGTATCGGTCAGGAGGCAGCGGCCATGGACTCGGTCAACAGGCCGGGCAGGCGGAGGTGCCAGTCGGTACGGGTCTGGTAGGCGTCGCCGGCCTTGAGGGCAATCGCCTCTTCGAAGGGGCGGGCCCCAAGCTGGAGCGACAGCGGCATGCCGTCGTCGGTGAAGCCCATGGGCAGGGCCAGGGCCGGGTTGCCGACGGCATCCCAGTACCCCGTGAACACCATTTTCATGATGTTGCCCAGACGGCGCTGGAGCATGCCTTCATGGGTCAGCGCGCCGAGGGCCGATGTCGGGCCGGCCACCAGGTCGACGGTCTCGAACGTCTCGGCCAACTTCTCTTGGGCCACCCGACGGACTCGGGCGGCCTGCACGTAGTCGGATCCGGAGGCCAGGGCGCCCCGGCTGACGTTGGCCCGGCTGAGGGCGTAGTAGTCGGCCCACCGGGTCGAGAGATCGTTGTGATGATAGGCCAGCGCCTCGGCGGCCATCATCACCCACAGGGCCGTCGTGACCTCGTCGTAGAGGGGCAGCGTCACCTCGATGATGTCGGCTCCCAGGTCGGCCATGGTGGCGACGGCGGCGTCGAAGCAGCCGCGCAGGGCAGGGTCGGCCTGCTCGGGGAAGTGGTTGGCGTAGTCGACACCGATCCTCATCCCGGTGAGGTCACCGGTCAGGGCGCCCAGGTAGTCGTCGACGGGACGGTCGACACAGGACTCGTCGCTCGGGTGGTAGCCGGCGATGATGCCCAGCATGGCCGCGCAGTCCCGGGTCGACCGGGCCAGCGGACCGATGTGGTCGAGGCTGTACCCGAGGGGCACGCAACCGGACTTGGGGACCCGGCCGAAGGTCGGCATCAACCCGGTGACCCCGTTCCACGCCGCCGGGATCCTGATGCTGCCGCCGGTGTCGGTGCCGATCCCGGCCATGATCAGGCCCGATGCGATCCCGTTCCCGGTGCCGGCGCTCGACCCGCCCGGGGACCGGTCCAGGTTCCACGGGTTCTTGGGAATCGCGAAGGGCTTGGTCTCGTCGGGCGAGCCGATGGCGAATTCGGATGTGGTCAGCTTGCCGGTGATGACGGCGCCGGCTGCCTTGAGGCGAGAGACCACGGGACCGTCCTTCCCGGCGCCCCACGCCCGATCGAGAATCAGGCTGTTGGCCGTGGTCGGCCCCTCGGCCATGGCCAGGATGTCCTTGATCCCGATGGGGATGCCCTGGAAGGGGCCCTTGTCGACCCCGTTGGCGAAGTCGGCGTCGGCCTGTTGGGCCTGGGCCATGGCGTAGTCGTCGAACCGGGTCACATAGGTTCCCGTCATCGGGTCGAGGACGTCGGCCCGGGCGATCATCACCGAGGTGAGCTCGACGCTGGTGACCTCGCCGGCCCGCAGGCTCGCCGCCGCTTCGGTGACGGTGAGGGGGATGTCGGTTCGCTGCGCGCTGTCAATGGCCATGGCGTTCCTTCTGGTGCGATCGCGGTTCTGGCGTAATGGCTAGGAGCCACCACCGCCCGAGGTCGGGGCGAGCCGCTTCGATGGCGGGGAAGGATTTCCCCGAGGGCCTACGACGATTGGGAGCTGATGGCATGGTCAAGGTACGCCGGCTCCTTTTCGACAGTGTGTTCGCCCGGTAACGCCTTGGTTACGCCAAACCGTGACGGTCCCAGGAGCGTGACGCCCCTACTCAGAGGGCCTGCCCCGACGGCCATGACGAGGTTCCGCCGGTGGCGAGGCCCTTTGCGCCGTGCGCCTACAGCCCGGAACCCGACGCGGGGTCAGGGCACCACCAGGATGGGCCGGCGGGCGTGGCGGATGAGGCGGGTGGTGACCGACCCGGCATAGGCGTGCCGACGCGAGGCCGACCGGCCGACCACGATGGCGTCAGCGTGGGCCTCCTCGGCGATGCGCTCCAGCTCGGTGGCCACGTCCCCGACGGCGTGTTGGAAGGAGGCCTGGACGCCGAGCTCGGCCAGGCCGGCCATGATGTCGGGCTCGCGGACCTCGGCGGTAACGAGGGGGACGGTCATCGGAGCCATGGCGGCCGCAGCAGGAACGTTGGCGATGAAGGCCACGATCATCCAGGCCTGATTGCGCCGGGCCACGCCGGCGGCAAAGGCCACGGCGTCGCGGCTGGGGGGTGACTCGTCGTAGCCCACCACCAGCCCGACAATCCCGTCCTTGGCGATCTCGAACTTGTTGCTTTCGGTGCTCACCGCTATGGCCCGATCAGGTGCGGCCACCGGAGCTTCATGTCGCCGAGGGTACCTCTGCCCCACGAGTGAGCGGGGGGTAGGGGTCGGCCCGGCCGTCGTCATCGACCTCGATCCTCGCCGATCGGCTGCTGGGTGGTTGTCTTCGCCGAATGACACCCATGCAATCGTCACACCCATCCCGCACAGTACTGAGGAAGCAATGGCGGAAGGAGCCAGTCGATGAACCGGTTGGGAATCACGCTCGAGGCGGAAAGACGATTCCAGGTGGGAGACATGAGCGTCTACCCGCTGACTGGTGCGAAGTCGGGCCTTCTGCCCTTCCTGACCGGCCCGGAGGCATTCGATGCGGGGTTGATCGAGGTCGACGAGCTGGATTCTCCCGTGGTCACTTCGCTGGCCGTCACCAATCTGGCCGACGTCCCCGTTCTCCTGGTCGAAGGGGAGATCCTGCTCGGCGGCGACCAGGACCGGTCGATGAACGTGACCGTGCTCTGCCCGGCGTTATCGAGGACGGAGGTCCCCGTCTCCTGTGTCGAGGAGGGCCGGTGGGGTGAGGAGACCCGGCGAGACGTGGCCGGTCCGGGCCGCCATGCCCCTGGATCCCTGCGGGCAGCGAAGACGGTGCACCTTCGATTGGACGTGGGCTCGCGGGGCGATCGCTTCACCGACCAGGGCAGAGTCTGGGACGAGGTCGACCGGCTCTCCATGATTCATGATGTGAGCTCTGACACCTCGGCCCTCAGTGAAGTCCAGACGGAGATCGAGAGGGGGATCGCCGGCCCGCTCGGCGATGTCCATCCTCTGCCCGGTCAGATCGGTGTGGTCTGCGCCGTCGGCACCAGCGTGCTGGGCGTCGACGTGTTCGACCGGCCCTCGGCGCTGAGTAGCTATCTGCGCGGCATCGTCGCCGGTCACGCCCTTGACGCCGAGGCCGCGGCGTCGGAGGTCAAGCGGCGCCGGGCCTTTGGCGACCCGGTGAGGGTCATCGAGCATTTCCTCACCAGGGTGGTCGATAGCGCCCGGTACACGGTCCGGGGCGTGGGTCTCGGTGAGGAGTTCTACCTGTGCAGCGGACTGGTGGGGATCGGGCTCAGTT
>Ga0210400_10005988_pt1 | contig 10260 bp, 7 predicted proteins | sample IncBWH26MmetaG_FD_155456 | JGI IMG/M metagenome (GOLD analysis project Ga0210400, IMG submission 155456) | Forest soil microbial communities from Barre Woods Harvard Forest LTER site, Petersham, Massachusetts, United States - Inc-BW-H-26-M | ecosystem: Environmental > Terrestrial > Soil >... | reverse complement strand
CTGCACCGAAAGCAGCCGCGAGCAAGACCGGACCGTTACCAGCCTCGCGATAGACGTCACCGAGGTGCGGAATCGTGATAAAGGTGACGACCGGGGGCAAAAGCACCAGCGCGAAGATGGACCACGCGAGCCAGGTGTTCTCCCAGGCCCAATTGCCAGTGAATTTCATAGGCAACGTGAAGCTGGCATTCATGACCCCAGCGACCAGCAAGAGCAGCAGCCCTACGGTTGTATCCGACATGCGAAATCACACTCCTGTTTGCCAACTTAAGAGAGACACAATCTACCAGCACAACTCTTGAGCACTTGGCGCGCTGATTTTCACGACTTCACTTCGTTCTGCTCCCCGCAAGACCAGTGAATTCTTTTCGAGTCTTACCTCGCGAATGGATCGCCAGCTTTTCGAAACAGCGGCAACAAACGCCATGTAAGACACGTTGCTTTTTCCACGAGCCGGAACACATTTCCAACCAGGCGTAGCAAAGAGATTTCCCATGCGAAAGATGTCCTGCTTGCCAACGGGCAGGGGAGTTGTACCAAATTCCATGCCGCGGGCTTGTGTGGCGCCATTCCACGGGGAATAGTCTCGCGCGCAGTTCTCTTCCCAAACGGCGACCCAAGGAAAGTCCTTTCGCCGAAAACAGTAACCAAAGACGAAGCCAAGGTCCCAATTCAGCGCGGCAATAAACGAAGTTTCGCGCGCGGGATCCAAAAGAACGCAAGCTACCGCCCCAGTCCTTGGCTTGGAAAATGGACGGGAAAGGTCCGTTCTGCCACCTTTTTCGCGCGGAGCGTATGGCCAAGTGAATTCACGATCTGCCGCTACGAGGCTCTTGCCCTCGTAGCCGAGAGGCCAAGTCTTCGCTTGTTTGCCGGAAAGAAATACCGCACTGGAGCTCGGGCCAAGCAAGGGCTGCCCAAGCGTGACGTGCTGAACCCAATGAAAATAGTGATCCTCTGATCGCTGGTTGGTGACAGATTCTTTGAACAAGGCGATGCTGCTGTTGCGATGCAAACGGATCTCGCGTTCAAAGAGCAGGCCAGCAGAAGGAAGTTGTACTTGCCACTTTGCCTGAGGTGTTCCTGAGCCCTGTGCCCTTTGCACAAGCCGCCAATTGGAAGTGGCAGCTTCTCCATGGAGTGGCAGACCCTGCTTCGCTTCTTCCGTGGATGGCGCGCCGAAATAGTCCAAGCAGAGGGCGTGGCCGGTAAAAGACACTAGAAATTCACCGACAAAGCGCTGTCCGTACTTGGACGCGAGCTTTCTGGCTTTTGCAGTTGCCGGATCCGCAGTTTCCCAAGGGGCTTCCCACAAGGCGTTTGCGTCGGGATTTCCTGAGCCGGGGAGGAAGCAAAGCGATGCAACGTGACCGCCACCGTTCAGCGCAATGAGTTCAATCACTCCATTGGACAGAACACACGCGGAACGTTTGCGCCAGCGAGCAGCATGGACTCCCCGGTGCACAGCGAATCTCTTTGAGCTTCGCTTCAACGAGAGAAACCCCCATCAATTGAAAAAGCCGCGCCAGTTACAAACGAGGCGTCGTCCGGGATCAAGCAGAGCGCTACTCCAGCAATTTCCTCCGGGGTGCCAAGACACCCGACGACCGCTGCTCCTGTACGGGTGCAATCGATCTCTTTGACGAGGGTACCGATCCGCTCGGTATAGATATCCACCGCGGCAACGCGCGCGCCTGCCTTTGCGAAGAGACGGCATGTGGCGCGACCGATTCCGTCGGCGGCACCCGCGATGAAGGCGACTTTGTGAGCAAGATTCATGGACGTTTGTTCTTTCCGCCTACGGGCTATTGCCTGGTTGCGGCACCCGTTCCACCTTCCTGGAATCCCATGCCTCCCGCCGGCACAAGCATGCCGCCATCAACCAGCAGGGCAGCGCCGGTGATGAACGAGGCCCAGTCGCTGGCAAGGAAGGCAATGGCATTGGCCACCTCTTCGGGACGCCCAATGCGGCCGAGTGGATGCATGCGATTGCAGGTATTGATTACATTTTCTGGATTCGGATCCAGGCTGGCGGCCCAGCGCAACATAGGAGTGTCAATCGCGCCGGGACAAACGCAATTTACGCGAATGTTTTTGCCGGCATAGTCGAGAGCCATGGCCCGAACGAGGCCGAGTAAGGCGTGCTTCGACGTAACATAGGCCGCAGAGTTTCCAACAGCCGTGAATGTCTGAACCGAGGCGACCACAACAACGGCCCCCCCTCCACGAGCCGCTATCAGCGGAATTGTGGACTTGGCGACGTGAAAGCAGCCATTGAGATTAATGCTCATCACTTCTTCCCAGAGATCCTCGGTCGTGCCGGTGACGTCGCCATAGCGCTGGATACCCGCGTTGCTCACCAGAACGTCCACGCCGCCTAGCTCTTCGCGCACGAGTTGCACGGTACGGTCCACTTGAGGAGCATCGGCAACATCACACGGGAAAAATGCCGAACGGTGCCCTCGGGATTGGAGTTCGCGGATAACCCTACTGCCGGTGTCCGCACCACGATCCAAAATCGCGACATTTGCTCCCAGCTCGGCAAACTTTTGCGCGGTGGCGTAGCCGATCCCCATGGCGCCGCCGGTTACAAGCACAACTTTGTTGTCGAAGCGAATGCTCATTGGCCGCTCCTAGCTGGAAGTGCGTCGGAAGTGGGAGAAACCAAATTACTTTTGGTGGTGAAAAAGATCGTCTTTATTTCGAATGGGCGCATGGTGAACTCGAGCTGACCTGCTGAAACATCGATTGGAGCACCTTGTTCTTCGAGAACAGTGGAGTTGCTTGCACTCTCCACTTTGAAGAATGGGCTGGACACTCGGACGCGCTGCTCGTGTCCGGCAATTTCGGTGAGGCGGAGAATATTTCCTTCACCGTTCTCCGCGCGTTTCAAGGTCACGATTGCCACGTTTGGATTGTCCATCTGGAGCATACTTGCTTCAGTAGCAGGGAGACGACCCGGAGTGAATGCCGCGTTGACCATGTCGGATTCGAGAGGAGTCATGGCCTCCCAACCGGCGCGCGTCAATTGTGCAGGGTCCAGCTTCTCCCCACTGACAAGGTCATAGCGGAAACTGAACTCTCCTCCTTGAGCGGGAGCAAAATTAGTTCCCCAGTAGTTGCTCATGAGCCAGGAAAAAATGGTGGAGGTTTTTGGCTTGAATTCCGTAGACCAGTTTCCGCGCACGATATCTCCAAAGGTTACGAGAGGAGCGTCGCGAGGAATGATGGCAGCAGAAACGCCAGCGCCAGAAACTGCCGCCCAGTGGTTCACGGAGTACCATTCACGGCTGCCGCCGGGAAGTTCGTCCTTGGCCGGATCGATCCAACCCGTTTGGGATTCATAGGTGAAGCGTGGATCTTCCACGGCAAATGGAAACGCAATGTAAACCGCTTCTTTGCTCAGGACTGACTCCTTTTTTATCTCGTAGCGAAACTCGATGCGCTTTTCGGAATCCAGCAGGGTGATCCGAGTTTGGATACTGGTTGTGTGCGGCGCGGAGGACTCTAACACTATAGCCGTGCCATAGGGAACGCGCTGAATGGAGACGATTCTGCTCTTGCTTGCCGCGGTCGGAGTTAGCGACGGCGGGCGCAATGGGGCGCCAAACCGATAGAGGCTGTTATTCGGCATGTCGTCGGCACCTGTAACGTACACGTATGCGCCGAAACGATACGGGCTCTTGGTGTCGACGAGTTCACGGCTCAATTGCTTATCCCAAATACTCGCAATGCTACCGGATACGGGATCCAAGGTCACACGGTAGTAGGGGCTTTCCAATGTCGTCTCGCCCTGCGCGGCTTTTTCGGTTTTCTCGGAGACGCTTGCGGATTCCCTCGCAGTTCTAATGGCGAATAGCTTGTAACCCATCGCGGGAATATCCGAAGCCAGAAAACGCACACGGCGATAGCCTCCACCAAAACCGGGAAGCGGCGTGCGCCTGCCAACGAAAAGGGTTTCGGAGGGAATTTCCCGGTTGGCGACCGAGTCGAAGAGCGCCTGCCCATCGGGAAGATCCATTTCCACAAAACCGCTTCGCCGCCAGTTGACCGAATTGAAGACGGCCAGGGATGCGTCTTTCGGTGCAAGGAACGATTCGAACTGTGCCCAGCTGCGATGAATAGACCGGGTAATGGCTTCTCTTGTGTTCGTGGTTTCGGCGCGTTTTAGCGCGAGCTGACCGATGGTCTGCTGATTGTCCGGTTGCGTGGTTGCGCCAACGTAAGTCCAGGTGTGCTCGTCGAAGAGTAGAGTGTTTTTCCATGCTTCCGCGAGAATGGATTCGTCTGGACGGAGAGATGGGTCAAGAGCTGCCGGAATGGTGCCGAACTTTTCCGCCGTCAGGATTCGCTGTTGATTTTGACGGTGCAATGCGGTGTGAAGACTATCCGACGCAAAGCCATCTTCCCAGTAAGGACCAAAATCACCTCGAAAAACAGGGAGGTTTCCATGAAATTGTTGTTCGATGTTCGCCATGGCTGCGGAGAAGTTTGAATATTGAAGCTGGGGCCACGCATAGCGAGCTTGCCAGTTGCGAACCAGGTCCGCCTGGTCTTTGTTCAACGCGGTATTTTCAAGCTGGCTGCCAAAAATAATGACCGCGTTTGCGATGTAGCCGGCGCCCGAATAAGCCTGGAGAAAAACGGGCAACGCATCTTTGACAGCGTCCAACCGTTGCGGTGTGGCGAACATCGTCGAAAGCTGAAGGTACGCTCGCGAATACCACATGAGCACGCGACCGCCATCGGGCCCTTCCCAATAGAACGGGGACTTTTCGTTCCAGCGTCCCTGCAAGACTACGGGAGCACGCCAAGAGTTGCTCGCCGCGGCAAAATATTTCACCCCGGCACCATGAAGGATCGAAGCATAGGACCAGCTATAGGAAGGAACGTCCGTGATATGCGCGGCGCCGAGCGGCAAGAAATATTTTCTTGCCAAAGCCACACTCGGGTACAAGGAGCGGATCAAGCCTTCGAGCGAGGCAACACCCGTGTGTTGATTCGCATACTGCATAGGCAGCGTGATTTTGTTGTCGCGAATGCTTTGCAGAAATTGCTCTTGTTTTTCGGGGGAGCGGCCTTTCAGATACTGTTCCGCCACCCATGAGCCATCGAGCGTCCAGCGAAAATCGGGGTGCGTCGGAAGCAGGTCCAAAACTCCATCGACCGCCTGGGAATGGAGTTCGGCAACTTTGTCCGGGTAGTCTGTAAATCCGATGTCGAGATGTTCGTGTGGAACAATAAGGACGGTCCACTTCTTCTGCGGCGCGAGCTTTACCAGAAATGATTTGCGGGATGAGCTGGACTTGATCCGAAACATAGCAGGTAGTGCTCCCTGCCACTCCGGCACGGGAAATTCGAGAACCAACTCACCAAAATCGTCGGAGGCTTCAAAAGTCCGCACGATGGGTTTGCCCCCGATGCTCAGCGAGGCTTCTCCATTCTTTAGTTTGGTGGAAAAAGACACGCGCGCTTCCACAATTTCTTCCAATCCAGAAGTTTCCGAGCGATAGAAAATCGTAGGTTGCACACTCGCGGTGACCCGGCCTGAGGCATATCTTTCAGCGGGCGATTGGGTTAGTCTCAGCGCGTCGTAGATCAAACCCGTGTGGCCGAGCGCTATGGAACCGAGCGAGTTTTCGACAGCGTCCGGAGAATCGCGAGCGGTCAACACCAGACGATTTTCACTCTGGTGAAGCCACGCGGCGGGAAGCTCAATCACTTTCGTGTCCGCGGAAGTCTGCGGCACAAACGTGCCTTCCCAATCGCCTGCTGCATAGTTCAACTTCGGCTGAAAGTAGAAGGAACCTGTGTGCCCATTGATATCGACGCGAAGATGGGAGAGCCGCGGCGTTTCGTACAGGATGGCTATCGTCAGCCGGTAGACGCCCGCAGGTTTCTCCGGCAGGTCGAACAGAATCGTGAATGGGTGCAGCCTTCCTCCGGCCAGGCCATTCGCGGGACCAGGCTGAAAACGCGGCCAATCTTCCGCATCGCTGCTCTGCCCAACGCGATAGAAAGCGTCGGATTTTGGATTTGCGTACTCGATTCCCTGGCTGCGAAATTCGGCGGAGGACACATCGAACTTGCCGATTTGCCATACCACTTTCTCTTGGGCAGCGGTCCGCACCGCGCAAACAGAAAGCGCAAACAACAGCAGAAAAAATGTCCCGTTAAGAAGCTTCTTCAAAGAGTCACCATTTGGGCTGAATCGTGATAGCTCCGGGACGCCGAGGATCCTCAATCCAGGAACCCATCGCTCTCTTCTTGGAAAGTTCGTGATACTTGGCGAGCTTGTCGCGGTCGAGGCGAACGCCCAGTCCCGGGCCATTGGGCACGGCCATCTTGCCACCCGGCAGATACGAAAGTTTTCCGCCCTCAAGGATATCGTCGGTCAGATGGTGATAGTGCGAGTCCGGCACGGCCACGAGATTCGGCACGGTTGCGGCTAGGTGAATCATCGCCGCTTGTGAAATGCCGAACTCAGCTCCGCTGTGCATGCCGACGTCAATGCCAAGAGCTTCACAGACTTGGGCTGCCCGGCGAGCCCCGGTGATGCCGCCGTACCAGTGCGGATCGAGAAGAACGACGTCAAGTATGTCCAGCATGGCGGTGGGCACTAAATCTTCGAAGGCAAACACGGACATATTGGATGCGAGAACCATTCCTGGTGTCTTGGCATTCACGCGCGCCATGGCGCGCATGCCCCAAACCGGATCTTCGAAGTATTCAACGTCTCGTTCCTGAAGCCTTCGTGCTACACGCACGGCCGTGGTGACAGTCCAGGCCGCGTTCGGATCCATGCGCAGCTTTAGCTTTGGAAATGCTTCGCGGAGTGCGATGAAGGTCTCAATTTCCTCATCGGGCGGCAGAACGCCATTCTTGTATTTCAGAGTTTCGAAACCGTGTTTTTGAACGAGCTCGCGTGCGAAATCGACCATCTGCTGGCCGTCGGAGATTTCACCGCGCTTCTCATCATTGGGATAGCGGTAAAAAAGGTAGCCAGCAAACGCGACTTCGCTACGCAATCTGCCACCGAGCAGATCACAAACGGGCTTCCCGAGTGCCTGCCCCTGCAAATCGAGACACGCAAATTCCAGTGCGGAGAAACCCAGCACATTGCCAAATAGTTTCAAATTTGTCGGCGCAGCAAGCTTCCAGCGGATGCGCTCCAGGTTGAACGGATCTTCACCAATGAGCTGCGGGCGCATTTCCGCCAACTGCCCTTCGCGGCTAGGACCCCCATAGCACTCTCCCAGACCGATGAGCCCTTCGTGTGTCAGCACTTCCACGATGATTCGGGAAAAGCCAGGATGAGATCCGAATGCGTAGCGCAATGGAGCTTCGATCGGGATGTAGGCAGGCGTCCATCGTACGTCCGTAATTCGCATGACTCTCCTTCTTTCCGACGGCAAGACTAACGCCTATTGGCCAGCAACTGACCGCGCACACCAGTCTTGACCCGGCAGATATGCCAGCGATTCAAGTTCGCAAAGTAAAGTTCGTCAAAATTGGGCCCACCAAATGCCGCGTTTGTCGGAGCGGCAAGCATCGTGGCGCTCGGATCGTATGCGTAGAGCGCGACCGCACCTCCGGGAGCGATGCGGTACACCGTCGGCGTCGCGTAACAAGTGACATAGAGATTGCCTGCGGCATCAAACGCTGCGCCGTCCGGAACGCGCGACAAACGGGACGCGTATACGCGCGGTCTGCCAGCACGTCCGTCTCCGAGTATGGGGACTTCCACTACATTGTCTTTGAGGCTCTGCACGACGTAGAGATGGCGCTCGTCAGCACTGAGCGCCATGCCGTTGGCAAAAGCAAAAGGGCCGGCAAAATATTCGGCGCGGCCGCTAGGACGGAGACGGTAGACGCATCCATTTTCCTCTTCCCAGTCACCCGAATCGCTAAAGTAAAGATTGCCTTCGGAATCGAAGACAGAAAAGTTCGGCGTCTTCAGTTTGCGGGAACCCACACGTTCGATGGAATGGAGAATTCGCCCTTTTCGATTCACATGGATGAGCGCGCTGCGCTTGAAATTGCAGACGAAAAGGTCCTGTTCGCGAGAAAAGGTCAAGCCTAGGCAAAAGCCGCCCACGCGCGCGACTTCACGGACTTTTCCCCGACGGTCGACACGGTAGATCTGGCCAAGTTCACCGCCGGCCCAGAGAGTTCCATCCGCATCGAATGCCAGACCTTCAGGATGGTCCAAGCCCTCGGCAAAAACGCCGAAGCGATTAAGAGGAATGAGCGGCATAGCAGTGGACGACTTGGGCATGATTGGCGCCTGCCTAGACCCGCACTACTTTGTCCAACCTTTGCACATATATACTCGGCCTGTTCCAGAGTCAACCAAAACAAACAGCTTTTTGCATCGCAAGTATTCAAATTTTGCTTGACAAATCTCTAAGCTGTCCTATTGTAGGACAAAGTCGAGACAGGGTGACTCGTGGGAACCAAGTCAAGCCGCAATGTAGCCGTCGCTGAATTTCTACCCGTTCGCCGGGAGACCGTCATGGAAATGGTCGCCGGGCGAATCGAAGCACTGGTGCGCAGCGGCGAACTTCGCAGCGGCAGCCGTTTGCCACCCGAACCGAAGCTGGCGGAGATTCTGCACGTCAGCCGGGGTTCCCTTCGCGAGGCTTTGAAAGGGCTCGTGTTTCTTGGATTGGTCAAGGCGCGTCCTGGAGACGGGACCTATATTCAACCCTCCATAAGCGGAGTCATCAGCCGCCATTTCCAGTGGATGTTGCTTCTTCAGGAGATCAAATACCTGGAACTGCTGGAACTTCGACAAATCCTGGAGCCCGCGGCAGCCGCACTCGCGGCACGCCGGGCCACCAAGGATGACATCGAGAAAATGAAGGAAGCTTTGGCAGGTATGCGCGCAGGATTGGATCACCCCGAGAAGTTCATGGCGAACGAAATTGTTTTTCACGATTGCATCCTACAAGCAGCCAAGAACGTAGCCATTCAGACGACCATGCGAATGATGTATGACGCCATGGCGGAAGGCCGTCGCCGCGTTCTGCCCTTGATTGACGACCTCAAACGCAATTTTGACCGGCACGAGCGCATCTTTAACCTGATTCAGAAGCGAGACGCACGGGGCGCACGGCTCGAAGTGCACGAAGACTTGCACTACGCCGAGTCGCTGCTTCGCCGTGATCTCGAGTCTAAAGACAGACTACGCAACGAACCGGCAAGCACCCCGCAGAAGCGCAAGAAGAGTCTTTTGATACGCAAGAATAAATCTCGAACTTAATCGAAGTTTCTGCTTACGGATTCATCCGGAGGGAGAACCAAGAAAATGATTCAAGCACGGGCATTTCGCACTTTTACCGCAGTTATCGTTGTAGTTGCGGGCTTTCTTTGCACGCAGCTCCCGGCGTTGGCGCAGTATGACACCGGCAGCATCGTGGGCATCGTGCACGATCAATCTGGTGCTGTAGTCGCCGATGCCAAGGTGAAAGTGACCAACACGAAGACTGGCCGAGTGTATGAAGTCACGACGGATAGCGCGGGCAATTATGAAGTGCCAGGACTGCCCGCTGGACCGTACCAGGTGGAGGCGGAAAAAACAGGCTTCAAAGTAGCGCGTGTCGAGGACATCGTATTGTATGCAACCGACAGAAAGAGCATAAACGTAAATCTGCCCCTGGGGACGACAAACGAACAAGTAACCGTGGTGGCCGACGTGACGACGGTGAACACGCAGAGTAGCGAAACCGGGGCGTCAATCGATTCCAACAAGGTTTTGAACTTGCCGCTGAACGGGCGCGATTTTACCTCGCTGATTGCACTCGTACCGGGAGCGATAACGACCGGTGCCTTCGGACAGAACAGCCTGGGCGGATTCGAGACTACATTTGCCGGAGTGAACGTGCTCCTTGACGGCGCCGATGCGACTCGCATCGATGTCAACGCCGTAAGCACGCAGCTGGGACGACAGGAATCGCGCGTCAGCCGCGCGAGCATCGACAGCATTCAGGAATTCAAAGTGCTCTCTTCGACCTATTCGGCAGAGTATGGCCGCTCAACCGGCGACATCGTGAACGTGATCACCAAGTCCGGCGGCAATGATTTCCACGGAACGGCGTTCGACTACTTCCGCAATGACATCATGGATGCGAAGAACTACTTCGCCACGCAAAACACACCTCTCCGGCTGAACCAGTTCGGCGGAAACCTTAGCGGTCCGCTCAAAACGGATAAGTTATTCTTCTTTGTCAATTACGAAGGCGTGCGGCAAATCATCAC
>Ga0210400_10005987_pt1 | contig 10260 bp, 10 predicted proteins | sample IncBWH26MmetaG_FD_155456 | JGI IMG/M metagenome (GOLD analysis project Ga0210400, IMG submission 155456) | Forest soil microbial communities from Barre Woods Harvard Forest LTER site, Petersham, Massachusetts, United States - Inc-BW-H-26-M | ecosystem: Environmental > Terrestrial > Soil >... | reverse complement strand
CGTTTTCGAGTTCCTCGATTACGGCTTGTTTGCGCTCTGCATCTTTCCAGCGTTTGACGAAATCATCCAGGCTGGCGAAGCGCTTCTTTAAAGCCCGCTTCGTGAAGTCTTTCAGGCTTTCGGTAATGAGCTTGCCGTTCTCATCGAGGTATTCCACGCGCTCGGCGACGATGGTGGCCCCTACCCCATCGACATAAATCTTCCTGGGCGGCTCTACCTCCATGTTGATGTTGATGTCGGGTGGTTGATCGACTATCACCTCATCCGCTTCCGGCTGAGGCGCAACGGGATTGCCGTTTTCATCGGTCGGGGGCACGTCATCGGGTGGAAAGATCGGGTCATTCTCGCCGGGCTCATAGATCTGAACCGGCTCGCCGTCAAAATCCGGGTCGGCGAAGTGGTTGGTGGCGCCCCGGAAATCAAGCAATGTGAAATAGAACTTCTTGGTGTCCTCGTGAACGCGCGTACCGCGCCCGACGATCTGCTTAAACTCCGTCATCGAGCCCACGGAACGGTCGAGCACGATGAGACGACAGCTCTGGGCGTCCACTCCCGTGGAAAGCAGGCGCGATGTGGTTATCAGAACGGGATATGTGGCTTCCGGGTCGATGAAGTTACCGAGCTGCGCCTGCCCCTCTGCATCGCTGCCTGTGATTCGCATAACGTAGCGGTGATTCATTGCACAGGTCTTTGTTTTCGTTAATCCAAGCCTGGCGCATCCGCGCGGCATGTTCTTCATCGACGCAAAAGATAATCGTTTTCTGGAAGCGGTCCTTGCTCTCCTTGAGAAAATCGGAGACCTTTTTGGCCACGAGCTTGGTGCGGTCGTCAATGACGATATTGCGGTCGAAGTCCTTGGTGTTGTAAATGCGGTCTTCGATTTCATTGCCATCGCGGTCCGTATCGCCCCTCTCCGGCCGGTAGCCCTGCACATCCAGGTCAATATGGACCTTGATGACCTTATACGGGGCCAGGAAGCCGTCCTCGATGCCTTGCTTGAGGGAGTAGGTATAGACCGGCTTCCCGAAATAATGAATATTGGAGACGTACTTGGTTTCCTTCGGGGTCGCCGTAAGTCCGATCTGGGTGGCGGCCGAGAAATATTCGAGGATCTCGCGCCAGGCCGCATCGTCGGCGGCGCTGCCGCGGTGGCACTCGTCAATGACGATAAGGTCGAAGAAGCCAGGCGAGAATTCCCGGAACAGCTTTTGACGCTCCTCCGGCCCGGTGATGGCCTGATAAAGTCCCAGATAAACCTCGTAGGCGGTGTCGATGCGGCGTTTTTTGTCGAGCGCCGTTGTAAGTTCGACCTCCGTGCCGTCCTGCCGCTCGATGGTCTTCGCCCCCGTGCTCAGCTTCGCCATTGCAGGGCCAAAGGGACGGAAATCGTTCACCATCGTCTGATCGACCAGGACGTTGCGGTCGGCGAGGAATAGGATGCGTTTCTTGCGGCCGGCCTTCCACAGCTTCCAGATAATCTGAAACGCCGTGTAGGTCTTGCCCGTGCCGGTGGCCATCACGAGCAGCACGCGGTTCTGGCCTTTGGCGATGGCTTCTATCGCGGCATTGATGGCGTTGGTCTGGTAGTAGCGCGGTGCCTTGCCACTGCCGTCATCGAAGTAATCTTGCAGGATGATTTCTTCTTCGTCAGGGGTGATGCCTTTCCACTTGCAGTATTTGGACCAGAGCTGCTTGGGAGTAGGGAACTGGTCAAGCGTGAGGGAAGCTTCCGTTTCGGCGCTTAAGCCCGTGCGGTCGTGAAAGACAAACCCGTCGCCATTGGACGAAAATACGAATGGAATATTGAGGGTTACGGCATAATCCAGGGCCTGCTGCATGCCGTCACCGACGCTGTGGTTGTTGTCCTTGGCCTCGATCACGGCGATCGGGATATTGGGCTTGTAATAAAGGATGTAATCGGCGCGCTTCGGCTTCCCGCGCGTGACCAGTTTTCCGCGGACGATGATGCGCCCTTTGGTAAAAGCGACTTCCTCGCGGATCTGCATCATCCCGTCCCAGCCCGCACGTTTGACGGCGGGGCCGATAAACTTGGAGCAGATGTCGCGTTCGCTAAGGTCCTTCTTGTTGACTGAGCTCTCGGTCGTATCGCCCTCTCGCAACGGGATCTTCGCAACTACATTTTTCACTGCGGAAGCTTCATTTCGTCCCAATATCCGAGGAATTCCGCTAATGTCCCCTGGGCAAATCGGCGTAATCGTGTCCGTTCGTCTTCGTCAGTTGTAGTCATCTCGAAAATCGCATACTGCGACGGGCCGCGGTGTTCAGGAGTCCGGAAATGGGTTCGCAGATGGTTGATGGCGACGGGCACGTCCGGATGATTGATAACCGGGCTCTCAGCAATTCGTTCAACGCACGATCGAGGTCCTTCTCTGTAGGCGTTCAACGTCCAGACAATGTCATACGAATCCTTGCTTTTGTTCCTTTCGTCAATGGCAAACGCCTTCAATACGACAAACGGGAGAAGATTTCCCACTCGGGCGATTACCGCCTCCTGAATGCCACCGTGGTCCAATAACTCTCCTTGCAGAGTGACCTCAAAATGGTCTAACCCTGCCAGCTCGGCGCCGCGGGTCCGCACCGCGCTGATTTTCGATCCTACATTCTCACCAGGATTTCTCAGGAGCTGACCGGGCTGACCAGTACCTACCGGACAAAAAAACTCCAACAGAACCCTGACGCCATCCACGTTGCGTTCCCAGCGAAAAGTTTCTTCCTGACCTGTATCCGGGTTTCTTGCTGGAGCGAACTGAGCACCCCTGAGATTCTGCTGAAGGGTTCGATAGGCTTCCGCTTCTTCGGTTTCAAGGCTCACGCCGACTACAATGTCCAGATCGGTGCTGCCGATGTGTTCCCTCATCTCTTGCGGTATTGTGCCGACGAGATACCGGGGAGTCATGCCACCAATCAGGAACAGTCGAGTACCCCACGGACCAATGTTTGTGAGGATCGTGCGGAGCGCCTTCTCGCAGGCAGCCAGAGCTTCTGGCGTATAGACCAATCGGGGATCCGTGGGTTCAGGAGACGCCATTGGAAACTATCCTTTGGCGGAGATTTTGAGCCACTTCGGGTCCCCTGCCTCCTGCATTGACTGTTTCGATATACGCTCGTGGTCGAGAAATGATCCGAAGGTCCTGAATCGGAAGATTGTCTACACTGTGGCTAGGAGCCCAAAACGTCGCGTTTTCGAACACTAGATTGCTCTTAGATTGGAGAATCTGCAAATTTGCTCCCTTATCCACGACCTCACCGCCCAGAACTGTTGCCACTTGTCGCGCCGCAAAATGAGACTCGATCCAAACACTTGGGTCCGGGTATGTTGTGAGGGTCGGAGCATATAGGTTCGCTGCGGCCGTGCCTGCCAATGCCCAATGCCCGTCAAGTTGATTTAGCTGGGGGAGTTTCTTTAATAGTTCTTGCGGTGATCGGCTCCAGACGTACAGACCGGTAATCTGCCCTCCAGATTGTTCTTCTGAAGCCCACAGGTCCAATAGTCCCCCGGCGTTCGAAACTTTCCAGAACCTTTGCGGACCTGCGCCATGCGTATCGAGCAACTTGAGCTTTGAAAGGCGCGTTAGGACTCGGCTCGCTAATGCAGTGGACACGTGTGCCTGCTTCGCGACATTTGTGAGGCGGATTTCCTTATGAAGTAACTTCAGCAGCAAAGTCTCTGCTACAAGACCTGACCGATCTCGGAGTCGAGCGCGAATCGCGGACTCTTTCTGCCCGACTCCTTCGAGTTTGACATCGACCAACAGACCTGAAGCAAATAAACGGCAAATTCCTGTCCGTTCTTCTATCCAGGAAATTCCGTTTCCGCGAAGCAACTCTCGAGTCGCAGAAGACAAGTACCGAGTGGCAATCAGTTTGTTCTGGCGACTACCAGTGCGGGCGGAATCCTGCCATGAACGAACGAGTTCGTCGGCCTTCTCTTGGCTTAGAACTGGGATAGAGACGACCTCAAAATTCGTCCGATGACCAGCTTTGACACTGACACAGAGAGAATCGGGTTCCGAGCCCGGATGGGCCTCAAGGCCTTCGATACCCTGCAACATGCGCGATACCCACTCGGTTGGGGAGACGTTGATGGTTAGCTTCACAGGGGTAAATTTACTCCAGTCCGCATATTTACAGCAACAGTAAATATTGCGCTGCAAGTGTATTTGTATGTATATCAATAACTTATAGCCATGCGCTCCACGTGAGACCCCGGGGAGGTCTCCGCGTCTTGCTCACAGACCTTTCCGGCCAGAAGCGGCGGCTACCATCGCACCCGCCCCAGCGCCGCCACCACCACCTCATCCGCCTCTGCCACATCCGCTACCGGCGCCGTCGCGGCCATGGCCGTCGCCGTCGTCATCTCGACCCTCGCTATGCTGAGAGGCCACATCACGAACCACCATAAATAGGATCACCGGCAGGATAACAATGACCAACCCCTACGCCACCGCGATCACCATCATCACCATCGCCGTAGCGAACACAATCACCACCCTCCAACCCACAGCAACACCACAAAACAGTCCCAACCACGTTGCCGCGCGCGCGCGCGCCGAAATGCATCGGCTTCGAGTTCCAAAACTTCTCCACATTCCACCTCTACGCCATATTCGTCGCGCGCGCGTCTTGCCACAAGTCCCGTTCTTCGGGTGTACGCTCCCTCCCAAACTCAATTTCATATTTGGTTGCCTGACTCTGAGATCACAGGGACGCAGCCTCAAAACCGAAGTCGACTGAGTATCGGCAGGCGCGCTCTCAGGGAGATTCTTAGATGTTGTAGAGCGGTTGTGCGCTAGCTGTGTGCCGAGAAGGCACTACTCTTGTTTCTGGACTCGGGTTGGATGCGGCAGCCGAGAGACAAGAGGATTTGGCCGGAACTGCTGGACTCTAGGCTGCAAATGAGGTATTTCAGTGCAGCTCACGACTTGCTAGATCAAACAAAGTGCTTGAACAACGGTGAGCACGAGCAGGGCAGTAGAATTAGCAAACCGTTGCCCTCGCCGAAGTCTGATCATTCAGACTTTGTGATCTCCCACGGTCATTGAAGATCCAACCACCATCTCTTTCCTGTTTGTCATTGCTAGTAATAGCCGCGCGCTATCAATTCGTGATGGCAAAGTCTTTTACGTGCAGATGGGGAGAGGTTAGATTCGGTCAATGAACGGGAGTCGCATTGCGTATGCAAACCAGACCCGAATCGGATGAAGTTTCAACCGCCACCGCCAACAATTCCCCTCTCCTGACACCAGATGAAGTGGCCAAGGCTCTCAGAGTTCATCTGAGCTGGGTCTATGCCCATCAGCAGGAGATCCCTGGCTTCGTCCGGCTCGGGCGTTACGTGCGATTTCGCCGCGTCGCCATTGATGAATTCCTACACGCGAAAACCTCTTGCCAATGATCCCGGGATGTTGCTAAATCAGAGTCACGATTGGAGCACCACAAGAAGGAGCTATGTGGTGCACAAACGGCGTCACCAAAGGCCCAAAGTCAGTTCCATAGGGGCGAAGTGGAGGATCACATACTGGGATTACACCTCAGGCGAAGCACGGAGACGCACAAAGGTCTGGAGCAAGACTGTGGTTCGCTCGCAGTGGGAAGCACAGAGCTTGGCAGATCACTTCATGTTTGAGGTGAATTCCCGAAACAATCAACCTGAAGCGCTGATTCCGGCGCGAGATACGGTCAAAACACTTTACGACTCGTGCCGGCAGCTCACGTGGAAACATCTTAAGAACTCAACGCAAGGGCAGTACGAGTTCTTGTTTACGACGTACATTTTGCCAGAGTGGGGTGAGGTGAGATTGAAGGATTTGAGGACGATGGAGCTTCAGAAATTCTTCAACTCGTTTGATCCCCGGCTCTCACCGAAAACCATTCGTCTGATGCACGGCAGTTTGCGGACCGCTTTGAGCCAAGCTGTGGTCTGGGAGCTGATTCCAAAGAACCCGGCCGTGGGTGTGAAGCTGCCGCGCAGAAAGGCGCGAAAACCGCCATTGGTCCTTTCGCTTCCCGACATTCGGCGAATGATTGAGGCTGTTCCAGAACCGTCCAAATCCCTGGTGACGCTAATTGTCTTTGCGTCATTGCGGGTAGGAGAAGTTCTGGGACTTCGATGGAAGCGAGTAAAAAGCGACCGGCTGCTCATCGTCGAGCGGGTTTACGACGGAGAGTTCGACGATGTCAAAACTGACGCGGGTCACCGCGAGGTTCCATTCGATCAACGCGGAGTGATTGCGGAAGTTCTGAAACGATGCCGCGCAAGAAGCAAGTTTCTTGGACCGGAAGATTTGGTTTTTGCCAACCGTGCAGGCAAGCCCATCGACCGGCACAATCTGTTAAATCGGCAAATCAAGGTGGCTGCAGTGAAGCTGGGTTTGCCCAAAACAATTGACTTCCGGAGCTTCCGGACAATGCATTGCAGTCTGATGCTGCGAACCGGCGCTCGTCCAGAAGTCACGCGAGACAATATGGGGCATGCCAATATCGACGTGACGCAAAACGTCTACGGTCGTAGTTGGTGGGAGGAACGAGTCGAGGCGGTCACACGTACAGTCGATGCCGTTTTCTGCCAATTGGAGCCCCAATTGGAGTCCCCGGACTCAGCCGCTGTCCCAAGTAATTGAAAGAATTGGTCGGGGAGAGAGGATTTGAACCTCCGACCCCCTGGTCCCGAAACAACGGAAATTAGCCAAGTTGTTGATTTTTCAATTCATGTGAGTGGTGCTTCAACCGCATAAACTCATGTAATTCTTATTCATCGTTCTCAGTCATTTTCTTATGGGTGCCCCAGAATGGGTGCCCCAGACCAAGGGCTCAATGTCGATCGGCGGCGTAAACACACCGGAGACAATGTTTCCAAATTCGGGTCCCGTGAATATTAGATCTCCCACAAGCCGACTTCTGGACCGCGTCGTTGCGAATCGTTCTGGACGTAACTTCCGGAACCGCCTACGTCGTGAGCGCTAATGCCTATCGCCAATTGAACCCAAAACTTCGTTCGAGTTGAAGGCTGCCGCAGGAGCGGACATAAGCCACCCTACTGGATTCCCTGTATTGCAATTTTCGGGCATGTGTTAAACGGTATTTCTTGCGCCGATGATCAGAATATTTGAAGGGAGGTCACTTAGAAATGTCTACTGCACGATCTTTTGTAACTCAGGAGTTGAACACCGCTTACGTTCACGAAATTTTCGAAAATCTGGAATCCGGAGATGGCAAAGGGTTCTTCGACCATGTGGCGGACAACGTGGATTGGATCGTCGAGGGAACACATCCTCTCGCCGGTCATTATCACAGTAAGGCGGATTTTCTGGCGCACACCTTCGAAAAGCTCGCGAAGGTGTTGCCGCAGGGAGCGGAGCTTCACACCGAGCACGTGTTGGTGAGTGAGGATTGGGCGGTAGTCGAATTGCATTCGCTTGCCACCGCGAAGAATGGGTTCAGGTTCGACAATCGGTACTGTTGGGTATGCCGCTTTGTGAATGGCACGATCGTTGAGGTTCGAGCGTATCTCGATTCCGTCATGGTTGCTCGCCTTTTCGAGGAGAATCCGATTTAGCAGGAATAACATTTCTGCGGCAACTCGACCGCGAGGTGGTCATCAAGGCCGACGTTGGCAGCGCGAAGGTAGCAGCCGAGCCGAGATTTGACCACTCGAAAGGAAACGGCCAAATGAGCAAGTCACGCCGTTCGCCGCATACATTTGTCTTCGCAATCACGATGCTTATCGCCTTTCCCTCCCCCGCTCCTTGACGTGCGCTTCGGACGGGAGTCAACATGTCCGCGTCGTGCAGGAGGTGAAAGCTCAATGAGTACACAAGGTGCAGGCCCCAAGAGTGATCCTCGTCTGCAGTCAGGAGTTCCGGCTCAAGCTGTGGGCCAAACCGCCGGACACTATGCAACGAAGCCTAAGCCGATCATCACGGGCGAAAGCCAAGCGCAGGGAATCGCGATGTTCTCGTACAGGGCGAGCTATGAGGACCTTACTCCCGAGCGGCGGGAACGCCTGAAAGTGAGCGTTCTCGATTCTTTGGCATGCGCGATCAACGCTCTCGGCGCGGCTCCGACGGTGGCCTGTGTGGAACAGGCCAAACAGTTCGGCGGTTCGGACGCGCAATGCACTTTGATCGGCGGCGGAAATGCCAACGTCATCTATGCAGCTTCGGCCAACACGGCACTGGTGCGGTACGTCGACCTAATGGACAGCTATCTTGGTCCGGTGTCGCTGTGTCACCCGTCGGACAACGTTGGAGCGGTCTTGGCCGCCTGCGAGCACGCGGGGCGATCCGGCAAAGAATTCTTGACCGCACTGGCGGTTGCCTACCAAGTCGAGTCGGAACTGACTTCTGTCGCTCCCTTCATGGAAGAGGGGTTTGACCTAACAACACCGCTCTCATTCTCAATAGGAGCCGGGGCGTCCAAGGCACTCCAACTGGACGAGGCAAAAACCGCGGCGGCCGTCGAAATCTGCGGTGACGTCATTCCGCTGTTGGTCGTGCGCACCACGCCGATCTCGCAATGGAAGGGCTTGAACTCGTCCCAAACTGCGTTGTCGTCTATGCACGGCGTCTTACTAGCGTCCCGCGGGGTGACCGGCCCGAAGTATGTAATTGAGGGAACAAACGGGCTGGCGCATGCGCTGGGCAAATCGATCGAGATCGAGTGGAAGAACGTGAAACTGGATTGCTTCGATCGGTTGGCCTTAAAGACTTACAACACCGCGATTCCGGCACAATCGGGCGTGTTCTGCACGATCGCGTTGCATAAGGTACACCCATTTAATCCGGCGGACATCGTGAGCGTCGAGGCTGAAGTTTTCCAAGACGCTTACGATTTCACCGGGGGCGGGCGATTCGGTCCCAAGCACGATGTTCACACCAAGGAAGATGCCGACCACAGCCTGCCGTACCTCATGGCTGTCGCGCTCTTGGACGGCGATGTGCAGCCGGCGCAACTCGAGCCCAGCCGGATTGAAAAGAGAGATGTCCAAGATTTGATGCAGAAGGTCACGGTGAGACCTGACGCTGGCCTTACGGCCCGTTACCCGGCCGACCTCGCGAGCCGAGTGACCGTCCGGCTCAAGAGTGGCACGTCGTTCACCCAGGAAATCTCAGATTTCCCCGGGGCGCCTGCGCGGCCATTCACCTGGAAGGAGATCGACGCGAAATTCGACAAGATGGTCGCGGCGCGCATAGACGATGGACTAAGCCGAAAAATCAAAGCTGCCGTGTGTTCGCTGGAGAAGATCCAGATCAGCGAATTGATGAAGCTGCTGGCCTTCGCCAAGACTGAAGAGATGGCTGCCTGACGCGGTATCGTCATTGGCGTGCTCAGGGAAATTCGGACCAAATATGCAACATTAAGCACGCCCGTGTGTTTCTTGCTGAGTTGCGGCGGAAGGTGCCAGTCAACGATGATGATTTGATTCCGGCTAATCTACCGCGCCAAGCTCTTCGGAACGAGTTCTTCGCATTGTTAGCGGTTGGTCGACTACTCGGAACTTATCGTTAGACCACGGCGCTATACGCAATTATCGAGTCGCGGCTGGCGATCGTGCCTGGCTACAGCCACTACCATTTCATAACCTCGCCGGAGGTGCCGCAGATTATCGGCAAGTTCCTGGCCGATCCGCTCACGAATGCGCCAGCAGGCGCAGCAGCCGCTTCGCAGGCCGCGCCGCCACCAGAGAAGAAGCAGTAGGCCCGGATCAGAAACCCGAGGGTACAGGCAGCCTGATCGGTCCGCTTCAGCTCCACCACATCGGCTGGGCGTAGTGGCCGGGGATTCTACACTCTGCATGTCTGAGCTTGGAAAAAACAATGCCAACGGCGGTGACCGCGCGGGTTCTGTCTGGTTGGTCGGCATCTGGTCAGGAAATCAAGCACTGACGAGATGCGCGTTTTGCCAACCCGAAGGCATTACTTCCGGTTTGCCCGTGACTCGGGATCAATCGGGGGGCGATACTAACGCGACCAGTTCGTGGTCCCACAACCGGACTTCTGGACCGGAATAAGTTCCGCTTAGCCCATGACACAGACATGATGGACGACTCACGCAAGAAAGATAGAATGTATTTGCAATGACAAAAGATTGTGCCGCAATCTTCGATCTTGGGGGTGTGGTAATCGATTGGAACCCACGTTACCTCTACCGCAAGCTGTTCAATGGCAATGAAACAGCGATGGAATACTTCCTCGCTGCCGTTTGTACATCGTCGTGGAACGCGCAGCAAGATGCAGGGCG
>Ga0210400_10005986_pt1 | contig 10262 bp, 7 predicted proteins | sample IncBWH26MmetaG_FD_155456 | JGI IMG/M metagenome (GOLD analysis project Ga0210400, IMG submission 155456) | Forest soil microbial communities from Barre Woods Harvard Forest LTER site, Petersham, Massachusetts, United States - Inc-BW-H-26-M | ecosystem: Environmental > Terrestrial > Soil >... | reverse complement strand
GCCTTGCGTAATAAATACTGTCCAGGATTTCTTTTTGTTTTTCTTCAATGATGTGTTTCTGTGCGGTAATTTCAATGTTTGCTTTTTTCTTCTGCATATAACTCCGGTAAGCAAATACGGCAAATACAGCAACCAGGAGCAATACGCATGAAACAAGAAGTAAAACCATGCGTTGCTTTCGTTTTTCGGCAGCAGCAACAGCTTCTTTCTTTTCTTGTTCTGCTTTTACGGCTGATTCTTTTTTTTCAAATTCAAAATTCATTTCAGTACGGACGTTCCTTTTGGTGTTTTCTTCATTAAAAATGCTGTCGCGCGAAGAAATAAATTTTTTATAATACTCCAGTGCCGATTGAGAGTTGTTAAGTTTTTCGCAGCAAATGCTCAGCGATTCATAAATTTTGGAAAGCAATATCAAATCATTTATTTCCGTCGCTATTTTTTCGGCTTCCAGGTTTTCCTGCAATGATTCTTTAAAATCACCTTTTAAAAACCTTGTCACCGCCAGGTTATGCATATTTGTTGCTATATCGACTTTTGAATTTATTTCCTTGGCAAGTTTTAAAGAACTTTCATAATATTTTTCAGCGGAGTCCATCCTGCTTAACGAATGAAAATTTTCTCCCAGAGAATTGAGGTTCAAAATAATTGCGTATTTATCGTCGTTGGCAAGAGAATATTGTAAAGCTTTCCTGTAAAATTTTTCTGCGATGTCAAATTTCCTTTTTTCGTTATAGCAAACGCCAATTTCACTGTAAAGTGTGGCCGCAGTAAGTTTGTCATTATTTTTTTCCACGATTTCTACCGCTTTCTGAAAATAAAATAAAGCTTTGTCAAATTCCTGCATTGAGCTGTAAACAAGCCCTATGTTTGTAAAAGAGCCGCTCATACCCGTCGCATCGCCCGCTTTTTCACGGGCCTTTAACCCTTTTAAATAATAGTTCAGCGCTTCCGGTAAATTACTTTTATTGTGATAAATCGCGCCGATATTGTTGTATGAATAACCAATCCCCCTTTGATTTCCTAATTCTTTATTGATGGCAAGTGTCTTTGAATAATAATCCATGGCAAGGTCATATTCTCCCTGCAGGTCATACACGATTCCGATATTACTCAGTATTTTTGCCTGGCCGTCTTTATTTTGTAAAACTGTAAATATCTTGTACCCCGTATTTAAATAAGTAAGGGCATTTTTATAATCGTTATGATTGGCTGATATTACTCCTTTAGTATTTAAAGCTTCCGCGATTCCTTTTGCGTATTTTAATTCTTTCGAAAGTAAAAGAGCACTGTCAGCATATTTGGCAGCGGCATTTATATCCGTATAAATGTATAAACTTGATAAACCGTTAATAGCGGATGCCATAACAGTATCTTTATTACGCGTATGAATAATTTTTAAGAGCGAATCGGTTTTGCTTTGCGCAAAGTTCTTGCCGGAATACAGAAATGAAATAAGTATGTATAAAATAATCCGGGTTCGGTTCATTAACCAAATCTAATAAATCATTTTGTGAGTTCCGAATTTAATCCAGGTTAATTCCCACACTAAAACCCACATAGAGCCCGTGCAAACTAAAGGGACTCTGTGAAATAGTTTTGTTGTTGTAAGTAGCGTTTAATTGTCCCGCCGAAAGGTTTATGTATTGTTTATCTCCCGGGTGCCCTGTAGGAGGATCGTCTGCATCTCCGTCACCGTTTGTTGTTCCCTTCTGAAAAAGGTAAATATATCCTCTGTCTGCAATCGGCAAAAGCCACGAAACGTTAACACCCCAATGCAACCTGTAACGAAAAGGATTGTCAGTAATACTTATTTGAGGCATAAAAGCAACGGATCTTTGCCTAAAAGTTACTTTAAGGTTTACAAAACTCTCAGAAGTTGAATCCTTGCTATAACTGTTTTCATTGTACCCAAGCAAATCAACTTCCTGTCCCGCGTCCGGCAAAGTAAGCAGATTTAAATTAAAGCCGCTTATCAGTAAATTGACTGAGGGTTTAATCACAATTCGTTTATCACTTAGATGGTCGCCGCGGCCAATGCAGAAAAAATTATATCCATAGCCAACGCTTCCGTACAAACCCAACATGCTTTGGTCGGCAGCGGCATCATAATTATGCAAAGTGCCCATGTGGAAATTAATAAAATTGTTTTTCCAGCCACTTTCAAAACCAAAAAAATCGCGCATACTCAGGTTGGGCGCAACAAGATTGGTATAGCTTTTATGCACGTTATAGTTGGTGGCAGCATTTGACTTCCATTGCTTCACTGAGTAATCAAAACTTAAATCAAATCTGCCAAGCGTATTATTGGTTTGCAAAACCCCTTCGTTCCAAATAAACGAATTATAAAAGCGGTCTTCCTGCGGTGCTAAGTATTTTTGCTTGCCTAAAAAAATTACAGATGTTTGCGAGCGGGAGCGGGTAGGGTGAAGGCAGCTTACTGATTGCGCTAAGAGCAGGGTAAACAGGCGGGGAGAAAAGTAGGTAGTTTTCATACGCGGTAGGTTTGTTATGATTTATACCAAATTTTAAACCATACATGCAAATAAAAAAGCCCGTTAACATTCGTTAACGGGCTTTGCTCTTAAAAAGAGTTAATTTTTATAAATGGATCACTTCTCCGTAAGCCTGTGCCGCTGCTTCCATAATTGCTTCGCTCATGGTTGGATGCGGATGAACCGCTTTAATCATTTCATGGCCGGTTGTTTCTAATTTTTTCGCCACAACAATTTCAGCAATAAGTTCGGTTACATTATAACCTATCATGTGTGCTCCTAACAGTTCGCCATACTTCGCGTCAAAAATTAATTTAATAAACCCGTCGCTTGCACCCGCCGCTTTTGCTTTTCCACTGGCAGAGAATGGAAATTTTCCAACTTTTAACTCATAACCCGCTTCTTTAGCAGCTTTTTCTGTGTATCCCACAGAAGCAACTTCAGGCTGGCAATAAGTACAGCCCGGAATGTTGTTGTAGTTGATTGGCTCGGCATGCTGCCCTGCAATTTTTTCCACGCAGGTAATCCCTTCCGCGCTCGCAACATGCGCTAAGGCTTGTCCGCCCACACAATCACCGATGGCATAATACCCCGGAACATTGGTAGCGTAAAATTTATCGGTAATAATTTTTCCTTTATCAGTTACAATTCCCACGTCTTCCAATCCCAAATTTTCTAAGTTAGATTGAATCCCGACTGCGGATAAAACTATTTCTGCGTCTACAAAACTATTTCCTGTGGCCGTTTTAATATTTACTTTGCACAAATCGCCTTTTGTATCTACACTTTCAACCGAGGCGTTGGTCATAACATCCATACCAATTTTCTTGAAAGATTTTTCTAATTGTTTGGATACATCTTCATCTTCAACCGGAACGATATTTGATAAATATTCCACAATGGTAACTTTAGTACCCATGGTTTGGTAAAAATAAGCAAACTCAGAGCCAATCGCGCCCGAGCCCACAACCACCATACTCTTCGGTAATTTTGGCAACACCATCGCCTCCCGGTAACCGATTATTTTTTTACCGTCCTGCGGTAAATTAGGTAGTTGACGTGAACGCGCTCCAACAGCAATGATAATATGTTTCGCATCGTAAGTAGTAGTTTTTCCGTCAGCGGCTTTTACTTCAACTTTTTTTCCGGCTTTTACTTTAGCCGTTCCCATTATGACGTCAATTTTATTTTTCTTCATTAAAAACTGCACGCCTTTACTCATACCATCAGCAACGTCCCGGCTGCGTTTTACAACAGAGCTGAAATCAGCTTTTATATTGTCGGCACTAATGCCGTATTCTTTCGCGTGGTTTAAATATTCAAATACCTGTGCGCTTTTTAAAAGTGCTTTGGTAGGTATGCAACCCCAGTTCAGGCAAATGCCGCCCAGGCTTTCTTTTTCAATAACAGCGGTTTTTAAACCCAGTTGGCTGGCACGTATGGCAGTAACATATCCGCCCGGACCGCTTCCTATAACAATTACGTCGTAGCTCATAAATTCAATGGTTAATCCATGCGAAAATAAGGTTTTTTTAGGTACAGACAAGGGGGAAAATACACGGAACACAAAGGCGCGAAGACCCAAAGGCTTAGAAGGATTTACAAACGAATTTCTTTGAGTCTTAGCGTCTTAGTGCAAAAAATAAGTTATTACATCCTCTCAAACGCAATAAAATCGGTAGCTTCTATATGGCCTTTAAAGCCGCCGTTGCGTATCATGGTTACAAGTTGGCCACGATGAAAAGTGCCGTGATTAAAAAGATGCGTAAGGATTGAGAAATTCTGATTGGTAAACGGCTCTCCTTTTAAATTTTTATAATCTGTGTTCTGGCCAAAATACGCATCATCCTTACTCTCAATAAAAGCAATTATTTTTTGGTCTTCAGTCCCCAAAACTTCTATACCTACACCGATTTTACTTGGTATTTTATCAAAAGACACATTTGTTAATCGGCAATACCAGATATACTCTGCGTCTGCAATGTGTAAAATAGTTTTCTTAAGCGTGTTAAAACTCGAGTCAATTTCTTTTTCTAAAAGTTCAGGAGTTTGCGTTTGTATATGGTTTACCAATATTTTATTGGCCCATTGGTTGTATTTTGCGAGTTTGAGGAGTGTGATTTTCATAGAGTAAAATTAGTGAAAAATTGGCCACAGATTTCACAGATTACGCAGATTTTTTTATTTTGATATATGTTGTATTCGATAATAATCTGTGCCATCTGCGTAATCTGTGGCAAGAAGCTTTATTTGACAGGTTGTGTTAGTTTTGTATACCCCTCCAAATTATCCACACCCCAGTTTTTTAATTCTTCTTCACTCCACAATTCCGGATAAAAAATGCGTCTCTGGTATTTCGGCAACATGTATTTTTGCCAATCGCTTCCGCCTGTTGCTGCGGCTCCTCCCAAATATTTTCCGGCCGCATAGTAATGAGCCATTACCCAGCGAACGTTTACGGTATGGTCGTAGTGGCGCATAGCGTTAATCAAATCCAGGTTATTTTTTTCTGTGGCAGGTAATGCTTTGTAAAGGGTATATAAATTGGTAGTATTATATTTTTCCATCTCACGTAAAAAGAACTCGCGGTATTTATTTTCAAAATTTACAAGCAAGGTATTTTTCTTTCCGGTTGCATGGTCTTTGCCCGCGGCCTGCCAGTACAAATGTTCAAAAGCATGACTGTATGGTGTATTCCTGTCAATCGTAGCACGAAAACGGTAGTCAATCAAATTAATTAATTCGGTGGAGCTGAATTCTATCAACCTGTACTGTGCACTCTGAAATCCGCTGGCCGGTGTAAGTGTATTTCGGAATTTCATATATTGTTCAACTTCCATTCCGTCACCCATCACCGAGAACGAAGAAGTCAATACATCAAAATACCTGCTAACACGATCTAAGTGCATAGTAAATTTTTTTGCAGTTAATTCTTTGCATGTTGCTACCTGGTCAATCTCCCACAAAATCATTTTAAACAGCAACTCATTTACCTGGTGGTACATTATAAAAATCATTTCATCAGGCATGGTAGTGCGTTGTACCTGAAGGCCTAAAAGCGCTTCGGTTTGTATATAGTCCCAATAAGTAATGGGTTTCGCCCAAACAAGTCCTTCTAAATGGGTGTTTGTGTTTTGATCAATAGCTTTATATTTTTCTGTAAGCCGTTCTATTAATTTTTCCTGCGCCTGGTCCATATATTTTAACTTTAAAAAGTTGCCACAAGTTAGGATTTTTTACCATAGCTTGTATAGGTTGTGTTCTTAAATACCAGGTTCATTCCTGAATTTTACTTCTTAAAAAATCTGTCAATTCCAAAACAGCGCGGGTATCAGCCTGGCAATAGGCAATTAAATTTTCCTTAAGTTCTTGCTTTTTAAAGATATCGGTTTCGTTTAAAAAGTCGTCGTAACCATAAGAGGCAAGTAACCCAGAGTTGACCGGTAAATCTGCGTACATGTCTTTAGTAAAAATACTTTGGTGTATTTTTTTCAGGGAAGTAGAACCTTTTTGTTGCGGATGGTAATACCAAAAATTGGTAAACACGTCAGCAAGGTCAATAAATTTCTTTTTTATTTCTTCCACGGCTTTTTTGTATTCGGGGTAATGTTTTACAATGGTATTCATCGCGGCAACTTCCTGTCCTGTATCAAAAACCAGAATACAGGAAACATTTTTTGCCAAAGCAATTAAATGCTCCATAAAATCTTTTTCGGGATTGCTGTTTTCTTCGTGAAAGAAAAATTGCTCAGTAACACTACCACCTTCTTTATCAATCTGTGCGCACGAAAATAAAAAGGGCGAAAGCTCAAAAGGTCCGTTGCCTTTATATTTTGGAATGGCCGGCGTATAAAACTCCATATCCAAAAATGCCAAAGGGTATGAAATTTTTTTGAAAAACTCTTTTACATTTTCTTTTTCAAAAATTTCCAGGTTATCTTTAAAGGAGCGAACTAATTTTTGTGTGGTGCCACTGACTTCTTCGTCCGGAATTTCATTTATATGCAAAAAACCTTTGGCAAGCCATTCACCCGCCTGTTTTTTAGAAATACCTGAAAACTCAAACACGTTATTAGCAGCAGTGTTTTTCCAGCAGGTTCCCATAAAATCGCAGGCATATGGACTAAAACATTGCTGTCCTATGGCAACGCTCGGTAATTCATTTTTGTAAAAAGTATTTTTGGCTAAAGCAATGTGATGCTTAATAAATTCGCCATTCTTTTCCGCGTCTTTTTTTACCGAAGTAATTTTAAAAAGTTTTTTTACGTCTAATTGATCTTCCAGGCAGTACTTTTCATTAAGATTTACCAATGAAATATCCTCCAGCCCGGGTAAACAATTTTTAATGATATAATATTGTAAAGCGGCGTCCATTACGTAAGCCTGGCTTATCTTCAACGAGCTTTTTACTTCATAAGCAAACCATTTTTCATCTTCCTTCACCAAAATATCAAGAGCCACTAATGTATCATCAAAAATAAAAGCGGCTTCGTAAATTATTTTTTCTCCGGCAGCAATCAGTTCTTTTGTTTTTTCAACCGACTCCGCGTATTTAAATACATGATCGGGGCTGACATCAACGCCTCCAGGAAATAATTGCTGAGCCAGAATTCCTACTTTATGCCCGCGATTAAAAACAGCTTTCTTCTCGGCGGGCAGCGGATCTTTCAAATGATAGTATTTTTTGTACAGGAAAAATGCCTTTTGGCACTGGACTGATTTTAAAAAAGAAGTTTTACTGAGTAAATGTTTCTCGCTCACTTTGCAAAGGTAAGAGTACGGGGGTATTATGCAATTTTCTTTTGTTAATTAACCGGAGTAACAGGGGCTGCATCACCTGTTTTATTAGCCCGCATAAAAGAAGCGAGATTGGTGGTAATTGAAAAATGATTTGAAGCAAACACAGGACTGTATTGCGAATAAGCGTAGCTGAATTGAAACTTAGAAATTTTAAATCCTATTCCGAAAGAAAAACCGGCGATACCTTGTTTGTCGGTTAAAATTAATTCTTGCCGGCGTTTGTAATTGAAGCCTACGCGCAGATTAAAATTTTTGGTTATAATAATTTCGTTGGCAAAAATAAAATGACGTGCCAGCTTATCCATATTCTTTTTAAAAGGATGTTGTTTTATTGGTTCATGCGTAAAAGGGTCTTCGGTTGCCGGAGGATTATTAGGGTCGGTATAAGTCAAATCCCAGGTATTCAGATGATCATAAGTTGCTATTAATCGGAAAGGCGCTTTGGGCACTTTAAAAGAAGCTCCGATTTGCGCGTTTATGGGTAAGTTCTCCCTTTTATTCCCGGTATAGGTTTTCCATTGATAACCAACATTTTTTATAACAGCCGAAACTGTAATTTGATTACGGCGTTTATGAAAAGTAACACCAAAATCCATAGCATTACCCACCGATGAGTATTGCGCGTATTTAGAATAAATAGTTTTTAAAGCTACGCCGTAAGTAAACAAAGAATCCCTGTCGTAAGCATAAGCAAGGTTAAAACAATAATCGTTGGCATGAAAAAAACCGATTTCGTTGCCGTATTCATCACGCTGACTGAAACTTCCGTAACCCACCTGCTGCATACCGGCGGCAAAATGACCCACATTTTTAATACTTTTCCCATAAGCTACATATCCGTATTTAATATCTCCCAGATATTTTATAAAACTAAAAGCTACCTGGTCGCTTGTTGAACTTGCCAGAAGGGCAGGGTTTTGAAAGGTGGTGCTTATATCATCGTCTTTAACCGCAATGCTATTACCCCCTAAAGCCGCAGTACGTGCGGGAATAGGCAGGTCTAAGAAAGAATAGATGTATTTACCGCCTATTTGAGAAAAGGCGTTTTGCAAACAAAAAAAGGGCAGAAAAAGGAATAAATATTTCTTCACGATTGAGGAACGAAAGTTAAGTAAAAAAATTGTGCCGAAAGCTATTTTTAGCCCCGGTTCATATTTTTTTGCTTTATTAGCGGGTAAATTAGAGCCCTTTTTTGGAAAATAATAACCTATACATGAAACAATGCCTTTTGCTGGCAGTTAAGGGGCTCGGCCATGTAGCACCGAACCCTATGGTAGGGTGTGTAATCATACATAAAGGAAAAGTAACAGGCGATGGTTATCATCAGCAATACGGCGGCCCTCATGCCGAGGTAAATGCAATCAATAGTGTTGCTGATAAAAGTTTATTATCCGAAAGTACCTTATTTGTTAATCTCGAGCCTTGTTCGCATAGGGGAAAAACTCCGCCATGTGTCGATTTACTTATAGAACATAAAATTAAAAAAGTAGTTATTGGTTGTGTAGATACAAATGCGCTGGTAGCCGGTAAAGGAATTACTAAATTAAAAAAAGCGGGAATTGAAGTAGTACTTGATGTTTTAAAGGAGGAATGTCGCGAATTAAACAAACGCTTTTTTACTTTTCACGAAAAAAAACGACCGTACATAATTTTAAAATGGGCACGCACTAAGGACGACTTTATTTCTAAAAATCAGCCTTTCAAAAAAGAAGAAAACTGGATTACCACAGAAGAAAGTAAAAAATTGGTTCATCAATGGCGCGGACAAGAACAGGCTATTATGATCGGAACCAATACCGCAGTACTTGATAATCCCGAATTAACCGTACGGCTTGCCGGGGGAAAAAACCCTTTGCGCGTTGTGATTGACGAAAACCTCACTATACCTTTCAGCAATCACATTTTTTCGGAAGAAACAGAGACTCTGGTTTTTACTTCGCTGAACGCGCAGGACAGAAACCATGTGAGTTATTCCAAAACAGATTTTTCAAAAAATATTCTTCCACATGTAATGCAGGTTTTGCACGAGCGAAAAATTACATCGGTAATTGTTGAGGGCGGGGCTCATTTATTAACCAGTTTAATAGAAGATAATCTTTGGGATGAAGCACGCATTTTTACCGGTGATAAATTTTTTCAGTCTGGTTTAAAATCACCACTCATAAAAGGAAAGGAAATTTCTACAGGGCTTTTCGGTGGAGATGAGCTCCTTGTGCTTAAGAATATAAGTAGCACGTAAACATCTTTTACGCACCCCGGAAGGCCAGGTTACACTTTAGTTATGAACTTTGGAAAGTGTACAGTTTTGTGCGAAAATCGGTAACTTTTTTTGAAACCTGCCCGTATAACCAATAACCAAACTTTATAAAAACCCTTTAATAACAAAGGCCGCAGGCCGATTAAAAAATAAAAAAACATATCATGAGTGCAAGCCATTTAAACAACCAAAAACATTTCAGTTATGAAAACAACAATTATATTAATGCTTTCGGGCATATGCCTGATGCTAAGCATAACAGTGCAAGCCCAATCAGGCTCCACGTTATCGACGATTGATCCGAAACAAAACGAGGCTGAGCAGAAGGCCATCGAATTTTTTCTGCAACATCATCCCAATCGCGAGGGTTACGACGAATTTATTCAGTCGTGGAGAAATTACTCCGGTAAAACCTTGCCAAATAATGCTTCGCAAAAACTGGCCCAGCCACCCTCTCCAATGGCCAGTTGTACCAATGTAGATTTTGAACTGGGAACCTTATACGGTTGGACCACCTCTACTGGTTATAATCCTTTATGGAATCCAATCGGATGTTGTCCTTCGCCTGGTGGCGCTCAATTAATAGTAAGCGGCACAGGTGTTGATCCTTGCGGCGGATTTCCTATTGTTGCTCCGGGAGGAAATTTTTCGGTCAGGCTTGGTGATAGTAATGTAGGTGGTATTGCTGACCGATTAGAACAGACTTTTCTTGT
>Ga0210400_10005985_pt1 | contig 10262 bp, 11 predicted proteins | sample IncBWH26MmetaG_FD_155456 | JGI IMG/M metagenome (GOLD analysis project Ga0210400, IMG submission 155456) | Forest soil microbial communities from Barre Woods Harvard Forest LTER site, Petersham, Massachusetts, United States - Inc-BW-H-26-M | ecosystem: Environmental > Terrestrial > Soil >... | reverse complement strand
CAGCGTAGCGCGGGTGGCGTTGCCAAAGGATTGGACATGCTCCCACTCCGGACTCGTTGTCGCACGCCACAGAACTTCGTACTCCGTGGCCAGTCCACCCGGAGAAGCCTCCCACGTCAGCGTCGAGTCATTCTCCAGATCCTTGGTCAGCAGATGCACATTCGCCGGAGGCGCCGGCGCCGATGCCAACGACGCCAGCGTCGCCGCGTTCAGCCGCGCCACGTGCGCAACATAATCGAAGTCCACAAACTTCAGCGTATCCCCATATTCGATGCCGTTTTCCGTCCGCACGTTCTGGTGCTGATGATGAAAATCCTCGCGCCACTCGGTAAACCGCACCGCCGCGAAACCTTGCTGGTTGAACGAATAATGATCTCCCCCGCGCATATAGCGATCCAGCCGGAACACCAGCACCGGCTTTGCGCCCGCGTCATAAGTCCGGCTCACATCGGCGATATACCGCGCCAGCTGTCGCGACCCGGAATCGCTTTCCCCGCCCAGCCCGCGAATGCGTCGGATCTCCTGTTCCGTCGCCGCCGCTGGCACCCCTTCGGAAAAAACTCTCACCACAGAATGGTCTTGCTCCGCACTCTTGTCGCCACCCACAATGTCGTTGTTCAGCACGGCCTGCAGTTCCCAGCCCTCACTTTTTGCCATCTTCGCAAAGTGACTACTGCCGTTCAGTCCCTGCTCTTCTCCGGCAACGGTGAGGAACACAATCGTTGCCGGAAACTTCATTTTGCTCAGTACGCGCGCGCATTCCAGACTCACGGCGGTTCCGCTGCCGTCGTCATTCGCGCCGGGCGCGTCTCCATTCCCGTCGAGCGTATCGCTGTTGCGCGAATCGTAGTGCCCGGTTACCAGCACGATGCGCTTCGCGTTCGCCGCGTCAGTACCCTTCAAGACCGCATAAACATTGGTCAGTTCCGTTGTTTGTGGAATGCGATCTGCGGGCTCCTGGGTAAAGCTGTCGGTTTTTACTTCCAGGCATCCGCCGCAATCTTTCGAGTAACGCTCGAACTCCGCCTTGATCCACTCCCGCGCCGCGCCGATTCCATGTCCTGCCGCAATCGACGTCGGGTCCTGCGCCGAGATCGTCAGCCGCGTCCCAAAGCTGACCAGTTTCTCAATGTTCGCCTGAATGCGTTGCCCGGAAATCTGCTGCAGCGCAGCCGCGATCTTCGGGTCGGCCACCGCCTTCGATTCAGACTGCGCAGCACAGCTTATCGCCACCAACATAAGCGCCGCGGCCGCATCGCGAAATATTTCCCGGAAATGGAGCATGGCTTGACCGCCCTCGTCCAGACAAATCCCGCTATAGCACTGAGATTCCCTGATTTCAGGAAATCTCGCCTCCGCGGCTTCTCCCCCTTGACCGAACAGCCGGAAAGAATCTAAATATTATCAGGAGGCTCTAATCGGCGAGGGAGGCTTTATGGTGCTTTGTCCCGAATGCGAAACCAATCTGGATGTTGACGAGGAAGGGGTCGACGAAGGGGAGATGATTTCCTGCCCCGAATGCGGCACCGACTTTGAAGTGGTCACTACCAGTCCGCTCGAATTGAAGGCTGTAGAAGCCGGCTACGTCGAAGAAGAGGAAGAAGAGGAAGAGAGTGAAGACGGTGACTACTCGTAAATTTCTTGGGGTTCCCCTATTCGTTAAGTTGCCCGCTCTGTGTGTGATCCTGGTCGTACTTCTCGCGCCGGCCCTCAGCTCTCATCAAGAACTCCTCGCCTCCTCGAAGCCCAAAGGCAAGCCCTACGCTCTCATCGCCGGCACCGTCTGGGGCCCTGACGATCATCCCGTGTATGGCATTACCGTAAAAATTCGCCGCGCCAAAGACAAGAAACCCAAGTGGGAGGTTTATTCCGATCACCTGGGAGAATTCGCCCAGCGGGTTCCCGTCGGCGAAGCCGATTACATTCTTACCGCCGACCTGAAAGGCGTCAAAACCGCCGACGGCAAGGCGCTCCGCCTGGTTCAGGAAGTCACCGTCCACATCTACCACGACGAACGCGAAGACACCGGATTGCATCTCACCGCATCGAACTGATTTTCACCAATCGGTGCACGAACAGCCCGCTTGTTCTTCCGATAGGCTGCAGCTTTGAAAGGGGCGGCTTCCAGCCGTCCGTGAGACAATAGCTCCAGCATGAATCGCAAACGATCGCTAATAAAGACCGTGGTTGTCGCCTGCGCTCTCCTGACATTCTTGACTGCGGTGTCCAGCGCCACGCCCGACAAAAAAGATAAAGCCGTCGGCCGCCTGCTCTTCGGCAAAGTTCTCGACCCCCAGGACAACCCTCTTCCCGACGCCATCGTCTATGTAACCAACACGCGCACGCGCGCCGTGAAGACCTATATCGTCAGCTCCGACGGCACCTACCGTTTTCCCGCGCTCTCCACCGCCGTCGACTACGAGGTTTACGCCCAGTACAAGGGCCACAAAAGCGATACCAAATCGGTCAGCCAGTTCGACGACCGCCCACAGGTCTACCTCGACCTGAAGGTTAATACTCAGTAACCTCCTCATCCTTTTTCGTGCAACTTTCAGGCGCCTTCAGGGTTCAATATGGATAAGGATTTTTGTCTGGAGGATCACTGTGAACGGATTGCGTGCTTCTTATCAATCGAATCGTAAAGCCCCGGCGAATCGTAAAGCTCTGGCCGCGATGGCCGTATTGGCCTGCGTGACGCTGCTTTGCGCCACGTCGGCCTTCGCGCAAGGCGGCGCCATGAGTCCTTACCAGGACGAGAAAGACGGCGTCAGCGCCGGCGGCAAATGGATGGAATTTCAATCGGAAGACAAAATGACCGGCGGCAAGAAAGTTCGCTTCGAACTTCTGTCGGACAACTTCTTCCGCGAGGATCCGGAGTACAAGCCGAGAGTCGAGCTTTTCTGCGAGGACGGCAAGCTCAAATTTTCCGACTTCAATCCAGGCGTACGGCTCGCGCCGCCCAATCGTCCCGGTTTCTGGGGCCAGCCTCAACTGGAAGTCGAGGTCCGCACCGACGATGTGCACAATTTCCACGGCTGGAACTGGGAGCGCGGCCGCTTCCTTTCCATGGACAAGGGCACGACTCGCGGTCTGATCGGCGCCCAGATATTCAAAGTTGAGTTGCCCACCGCCAGCGGACGCCAGATCGCCGAGTTCTCCCCCGCCGGCCTGAACCTCGACGAAGTCCGCAAAGGCTGCGACATAACTCCAAAGAAGCCGAGCAAAGACTAAGCTCGAGAGCTCACCATTGCTCATGTGGGGACGGGCGCTCTTCGCCCGTCCCGCTGGGGCGAAGCCCGGCGGAATTCTTCCCAGACGCCGGCAGTTCAGCTCTTTCACACCGGCAACCCTTCCGCCACTTGCCTCCACGCTCCCCGACTGGCACCTTGGAATAATACGAACGCCCGAGGGCAATAATGGACACTGGCACTCTAACCGGCTTCGCGCTTCTCTTCTTCCTGGCCGGCGCGCTCATCTACACGGTGATCCTCTACAACGGCCTGGTCCGCCTGCGCAATGAGAACGACCGCGCCTGGGCCAACATCGACGTGCTGCTCAAGCAACGCCACGACGAGATCCCCAACCTGGTCGAGACCGTAAAGGGATACATGCAGCACGAGCAGCAGACCTTGCTGGCCGTGACTCAGGCGCGGACCGCGTCCATGAACGCAGCCAGCATCGGCCAGAAAGCCGTCGCCGATTTGAAGATGGAGAGCGCGCTGCGCGGCCTATTCGCGGTGGCCGAAAATTATCCCCAACTCAAAGCCAACGAAAATTTCCTGAAACTGCAAAATCGCATCAGCGAACTAGAAGAGCGCATCGCCGACCGCCGCGAATTTTTCAACGACGACGTCAACAGCTATAACACGCGCATCGCCCAAATTCCCGACGTGTTCGTGGCCAGCTTCATGAGCCTGAAACCGCGCCAAATGTTCAAAGTCTCCGACGAAGACCGCAAACTGGTAGAGGTCAGCTTCGCGACCGGCCGAGGCGGGTAACGGGTTTGGGAGAAAGTAGAATCGACGTCCGCGACACGCGAGAGCTCTCCCAATCGGACTCTCGGGTCTGGGACTACGAAGCTCAATCCGCGCGAGCTGTTGCCCGGCGGTATAATAACGGCGGTTTTTCTAAATGCTGCAAGCACATAAAAACTGGCCCGAGTGCAGTGAACAAGATTTCGGGACACTGATCTTTAGCGTCATGACCGTGATAAGGACAAGGAGATCTTTTATGAAACGCACCATTGTCGTCGCAGTCTGGGTTATCGCAGTCGGGCTACTTAGCGTAACTCTGCCAGCGTCCCTGATGGCCAAGCAAAAGGCCGCCCCTGTGGACATGAAGGGTATGAACCGCGTTTTTCTTGGCTGGGTCGACGTGAGCCCCGACGACTATCATCACCAGGGTTATTCCACTCGCGAAGAGTATCTTGCCGTGATCAACCACGCGAACTCCGCATTTCAGGAATACTGCCAATCGAAAGCCTTTTCCGGACGGACGATGACCGCAGCCAAGACCAAGGGCGACGAAAGCACCGCGGGAAACGACGTTTACATCAAATTTTCCGATGTAGCTTATGACCATGGCTATCGCCTACACCTCTCGGTTCATTTCGTCGACCTGAAAACCAACGCAGAAATTGGGTCGATTCCAGTAAAGACCTACACTGCACACATGTGCGGCCTTGAAGGTTGCCTGATCAAGGAACTGGACAAGGTGAGCGAAGAGTTGCAGAAGGAGTTTGCCGCCGGAAAATAGTTAACGGAAAGCTGCAAGGGATCGAGCAATCGTCACGGGCTCCCGGCCCCGGCGGGAAGTAGAAAAAGGAGGTCTCTGTTGAAACGGCTGGGGATCATTACGCTGTTACTTGTGCTCTGTGTTTCTTTCCCGGGTTCTCTGGAAGCGCGCCACAAGGTACCGCGTTATCTGACCAAAGAATCGACGGTCGATCTGAAGAACATGAACCACATCTTTCTTGGTTGGGTCGATTTGGAACCTAACGCGTGGGCACTCTACGGCTATTCCTCTAAGACCGACTGGACCGACATAATTTCCTCTTTGAATGCCGATTTTTCTCGGAGTTTGCAGGTGACCTACGTTCCGGGCCGAACCATTACCGCCGCCAAAGACAACGAAGACGAGAACGCCGCCGGCAACGACCTCTGCATCAAGTTTTCCGATGTCCGGGTCGACTATGACAACTATCACCTGATTCTTTCCATCCACTTCATCGACCCAAAGACCAACACCGAAATTGCCACGATTCCGGTACGACCGTATTACGGAAACGATTGGGGTCTCAAGAATTACCTGAAAGCCGCGTTGGACGAAGTCGGCACGAAGTTGCAAGTGGAAGTTACGGGCCAGTTGCAGGGGAAGAAGAGGTAGCCGAATCGACCCGCTGACCGATTCTCCATCGGCACAAGAATGCCTAGTCTTCCGTGCGCCGCGTGGCCCCCACGATCACCAAGGCCGCGCCCCCACCCAGCCAAATTGCTCCCGTGGCCCTCCACGCGATATCCGTGCAGGTTTCGACGGTGCCGTTAGAAGTGCACGCGACCTGGGTGTTCTGGCCGTGGACTAGCGCCGCCGTGCCCGCGCCGATCAAGCCAGCGCCGACGATGGTCAGAATCTTTCCCGTCTTGCTCCAGTGCCGGTGCGGCGGGGCAGTCTGAGTTGAGGAATCATTCCCGGTTCCGAATGCAAGATTCCGGGCACTGCCCGCTCGCACCGCGGACGGCGGAGGCAACAGCCTCGGTGAAACCAGCTCCTGAGCCAAAGCCGGCGAACCCGCTCCCAGCAGTGTCACGATAAGCAGCGCCGCCCAGCATCGATGCATCATGGCAGTCTGTCCTCCGAAATCTAAAGTCCACTTTCTAAGATCAGAGAGGCGAAATCTACTGGCTGTCTGAACCTTTGTCAAGGAATTCCCCGCTCATTTCTGTCAGGAAAAATCGCCGCCGATGTTAAAATTGCACTCCGATTCCAGTACTCCCTCCTGGGCTTGGGACAACTCATATGGCGAGGCCCGCAATCTTTCTGCTGCTGTTTCTTGCGACCAACGCCTCGCTGGCTCTCTTGTACCCCTTCACCCTCTCGCGGCTCGTGCTCACGATGTTGCTTTACGGAGTGGGCACACTGCTCACGCTTTACTTGCTGTTTCATCCCCGCAATCAATGGCTGGTGGACAACCGCTCGCGGGTGGACGGCGCAGGTTGCGTGGCTTTGACTTTCGACGACGGCCCCAACCCCGTCGATACACCCAAACTGCTCGACCTGCTTCGGGAAAAAAATGTGAAGGCGACGTTCTTTGTGGTGGGCAAGCGCGCCGACCAGTATCCGGAAATCGTGCGCCGCGCCTGGGACGAAGGACACCTCATCGCCAACCACACCTGGTCGCATGATCATCTGTTCTGTTTTCTCACGCCCTCGCGTCTGCGCGCGGAAATCGAACGCGGCACGGAAACTGTGCGCCGCATTTGTGGCTTTCGTCCGCATTTGTTTCGCTCGCCGGTGGGCATGCGTCACCCGCTTCTGCGGCCCTTTCTCAACGACGCGGGATTGGAGTACGTTTCCTGGAGCATTCGTACCCGCGACACGCTGACCAGGGATTCCGGCGTTCTGGCCCGGCGTATCTTGAAACAAGCGGCCACCGGGGACATCATCCTGCTGCATGATCATTTGCCGGGCGGGGCACAGGTCATGCTGGAAGCTCTGCCCGGGGTGATCGATGAGCTCAGAAAACGGGGATTTCAGTTCGTGCTCGCTGGCCCGCGTGAGGACGTCGGCGCCGCCGCACTCGAAGCCGCCGCATACGAATCAACGCCATAGACATTTCCCGCCGATCAACTCTCGCCGATCAACTCTCGCCAGTCAACTCTCTCCAATCAACGCGGCAATCATTAGCATTAGCGCGCTAATCCCAGAGCGGAAACTAAAGATAGAAAGGCGCTACTGGCCGATCCTATCGGGTCGAGCAAGACTCGGCGTCGTTCCAGCATCGCGGCTACCGGTTGTCCCTTATAACTGGCTATCTGCCGATAGCGCGACATGAAAAACAGCACCCGCAGGAAGAGCTTCCAGTTGAGCGGGGCGAAGTAATTGGGCGTGACGAACGGCACCGCATGGCCGTCCTTCACTTCGGCGATAAAGTCCTTGAACGATGCGGCCCGCGACAGAGAGATGACGGAACTGGCGACCAGCAGATGGCTGTCGCCTCCGCCGACCACGGGCTTTTTCCAGTGGCGGGCGAGTTCGAGTACGCGATCGTTCTCCTCGCGCCGCCTCATGCCGTTGACTTCGAGAGCATGAATCGCCCAGCCGTAGCGGGTAAGCAGATCGTTGATGGGAATTGCATCACTCCCCGGCGCCCAGGCCACGAGGGGATGGTTCAAGACCACGAGGCAGCCGCTGGCGGCGAGCGTCTCAAACAATTCGTCGTGGCGTTGCCCCCGCGCGGCCGCCTGAATTCGAGCATGGTTTTCATCGATTGCGCTCTCCGGCAGGCCGCTCACTCCCAGGTGAAATAGGTGCCCCTGGTACCACACCGACACCTCTTCGCCGATCGCGACCCGGCCGTTGGTGCAGCCGTTAAGGGCCGGCCGACCGCGCAGCAGGGCTAGGCTGCCCGCAAATTCGTCGTGATCGGTGATAGTCAGGTGAACCCCGTCAAAGCCCCAGGGAGCGACGGCGGAGGATTCCATCTGATAAACGTCGTCGGGCGTGTACGGCGGGTTGAAGGTGATCTCCGCGTAATTCAGGTTCGTGACGCCACGCAGGCCAAACGATCTCTGCAGTATTCCCTTTAACGGCTGCATGAAGCCCAGCTTGACCACCTGGTTGAGCGCCGCCAGCTTCTCTACGGAGTGGCAGGAGTGGTTATGCAGGGAGACCGCATGGCTGAATTCGCGGTCCGGGTGCGGACATTCGCGGTAGGTGTAGTTTTCAATCTTCCAGGCTGATCGGCGTCTCATCGCGTTCGGAATGGGGCGTCCGATGTAATTTCAGTGGCAGCGCCGTGGGAACGAAGCTCAGCATACATAGGGGTCCAAAAACAATGCCACAAAAAGCCGTAAAAGGCGAGTGTTCCCAAGCGCCGGTGACGTCAAGCTGCTTGTGTAAATAGGTTGAGGGTGCGGGTTTTCCATTCCAGGTTAAATCTCTGGAAGATGGAGTAGATGATTCGGTCCACGCTTTCGACGTTGACGAAGCAGACCATGGGCCGGGTGCGGCGGCGAACTTCGACAAAGCAGCGCTCGATCACGTTGGTGGTGCGCAGTTTGCGCCACAGGTGCCGGGGAAAAGCGAAGAACGACAGCAACTCGGGCAGATCCTGCTGCAACCGCCGGACCATGGCGGGGTAAGCTCGGCACCAGCGTGAGCGGAAAGCGCGAAAGGCGGCTACGGCCGGGGTCCGGCCATCGGCCAGATAGATGGCCTGAGCTCCGGCTTTTACTTCGTCGTAATCGCGCTTCCGCGTCTTCTCTAAGATGTTCCGCATCTTGTGCACCCAACAGCGCTGATGCCGCACCCGCGGATAGACCGTACGAATCGCCGCTGCCAAACCGGCGCAGCCGTCGGTGAGAATCAGTCCCAGTGCTCGGCCTTCCAGTCCACGCCGGTAGAGATCTTCGAGCAGCCCCTCCCAGTCGGCTTGGCTTTCGCCCTGGCTGCGCAAAAAGGCCAGCAGGTGCCGACTGCCATCGCGCCGGATGCCGTAAGCCACCAGCATCTGCACCTGTTTGCGTCCTGTGGGCCGCCGCACCCGCAAGCTCACCCCATCCAGAAACAGATAGGCATAGTCGTCGCTGAGCTGGGCTTGATGAAACTGGCGCACCGCTTCATCTAGATCCCGCGTCAGTTGCGAGACCGTGGTCGCGCTCACCGTCTCGCCCGTGATGGTCGCCACCACCCGACCCACCTGCCGGGTGCTGATGCCCCGCAAGAAGGCCTCCCGTATCAACAGCGAAACCTCTTCCGCCCGCCGCTGAAAGCGCCGCAGTCCCACCGGCAGAAAGCTCTTCCCCCGGGTGCGGGCGATGCGCAGCCGAATCGTTCCAAAGCGAGTCACGAAATCCCGCTCGTAGTAGCCATTGCGGTAGACTCGCCGTTTCCCCTGCCTCCGCTCATGCCGTCCCCAGCCACAGAACCGGTCGCGCTGCCGCTCCGATTGCAGTTCAAAAAACTGCTGCCACGCTTGCCGGGTCTGCCCATACAGGTCGCCCCAGAAGCTCTCTTTCATCTCCGCCAGAAAATGTTGGAAATGCTCGGTGATCGGGATTATCTTCGCCATTGGGTGTAGGTCTCCTTTCGGAAAGGCTTTAGCTTGCGAGGCCAAAGCCAACTTACACCCTCTCGCTTTTACACAATCGAATTTACGTCACCCTTTCGTATTGATCGATACGTTCGTCCAATAGACTCGCCTCCGCGCTTCTGGCTTAATCCCGTTACGACGAGATTTACACGACAGATTCCGTGTCGACGGGAATGGCCACGCATTCGCGAGACTGGGATCGTGCGGCGCCTGAATATGGACTTCGGAAGAGAGCATTTGAACGTGACGCTTGAAGGCAACTTTGGTTTGGGGCTAGCTCGCAGCGCGATCAGTTTCGCGAGAAGCTACCCATCGGGCGCGTCGTCGAACCGGTCGATGTGGCCGCACTAGCCTACGACGCCGACGATGGAAAGCAGTTCGTTGCCGCCTTGCCGAAGAAGTCAGCGTGCAAACATCGAACTTGCGATTTTGGTAATGAATTTAAGGAGGGAATATGGCAACTCTGCGTGCGTTTCCGAGCAGTGAACCGATCAGCGGCGCTAGCGCTGAGAGAGTAGACATGAAGTTCGAGGTGGTCGTCATCCCGGTCAGGGACGTTGAACGCTCGAAGGAGTTTTATACCAAACTGGGATGGCGGCTCGACGCCGACTTCCCCTTTGAGAACGGCTTCCGCGTTGTTCAGTTTACGCCTCTTGGCTCAGGCTGCTCGCTTCAGTTTGGCACAAAGATGACATCGGCCGCGCCGGGCTCGGCCCAAGGCCTCTACCTAATCGTCTCCGATGTCGCGGCTGCGCGCAAAGATCTTGTCGCACGCGGTATCGAGGTGAGTGAGGTGTTCCACCCCGGAACGCCAGGCGCTCAGTTCCAGATCGACGGTAGCGGTCGCATCAGTGGGGCAGCACTCGAGCATGCCACCTACAACTCGTTCGCCACGTTTCGTGATCCCGACGGCAATGGATGGCTGTTCCAGGAAGTCACAACCCGGTTGCCC
>Ga0210400_10005984_pt1 | contig 10262 bp, 10 predicted proteins | sample IncBWH26MmetaG_FD_155456 | JGI IMG/M metagenome (GOLD analysis project Ga0210400, IMG submission 155456) | Forest soil microbial communities from Barre Woods Harvard Forest LTER site, Petersham, Massachusetts, United States - Inc-BW-H-26-M | ecosystem: Environmental > Terrestrial > Soil >... | reverse complement strand
CATCTGGTTCACCACAGGCGGCAGTGTTCTGCGTCTTGACTCCGGCAAGCCGCAGGGTCCGGCCTTGGAAATAGCGAAAGGCAAGTTTTGGTTAAGTGAAGACTCGCACCGGGACGTTTGGCTTACACGCGCTGACGGATTTACGCGGCCCATAAATGAAGGCCAGAACGTCAGCCGCCCTGACATGGAGATGAAGACTCTTAACATCCAGGCGGTGCTGCGCGACAGCAATGGAAACACATGGATGGGAACTCTCGGACAGGGACTGGCCCGGCTACCTGCGGATTCGAATGATGTGCGGAAGAAGGAGAGATTTTCACAACTCGACGGACTATCGGGAGATTCTGTCTGGTGTTTACTGGAGGACCGGGAACACAACATCTGGGTTGGAACACAAAACGGCCTGAACCGTTTTCGCGACGAAAAGATCACCACATTGACAGGGCGCGAGGGTTTGGCGAGCGACAGTGTCGGTGCACTCGCTGCTGGGCCGGATGGAGCTATTTGGGCTTCGACATCGGTCGGGATCAATCGCGTTGATGGCCAGCATCGCGACCTTTACCTTAATGGCATCTCCGCAATGGGATTGTCTGTCGACTCAAAAAACACGCTGTGGGCCGGAACAAATCGTGGAGTGGTGCGCTTGGAAAACGGGAAGTGGTGGAACCTTCCAATGCCTGCGGGGATTCGCCTGCAAGACGTCACCGTAATTACAGAGGACCAAGAAAAGGGCGTCTGGCTAATTGATGCTCGCAAAGGGCTCTACCGCTGGGCCAACGGCCGTATCAGCGATTTTTCGAACGAGCCTTTGTTGAAGGGGAAATCAATTCTCGCGGCACGTGGAGACAGCGGAGGGAAAGTGTGGTTTGGACTCTATGAAGGAGGCGTCGTTGTCTTCGACGGCCACCGATTTCACGCTTACTCGGAAACCGATGGCTTGGCTGGCGGATCGGTAAACGCGGTGCACATCGACGACAAAGCCGACGTCTGGATTGGAACGGAGCGCGGGCTGAGCCGGCTCGAAGGCCAGAGATTTGTTACCTGGAACATGGCAAACGGCCTTCCAGGAGAACGCGTGCTCTGGATTGTTTCGGACAGCGGAGGGCGAATCTGGCTAGGTTACAGCACCGGAGTCGCGAGCGTCAGCCGCTCCGAACTCGATAGTGCGCCGCGAGAACCGTCGCACCGCGTGGTTTACAGCTTTCTCGACGATGGTGACGGCCTGAAGGGCAACCCCGAACGAGGCTGGCAATCGCCAGCCCTTCGAGCAAGTGATGGCAAGCTTTGGTTTAGGACTTCAGAAGGAGTGGCGATCATTGATCCGCAAGACCTGACGAGAAATCTGGTTGTCCCACCGGTTCACATCGAGCGTTTGGTGGCTGACGGCACGGCGGTTGACGCGACGCAGCCGGTCCGACTGCCGCCCCTTACCAGGGACATCGAGGTAGATTACACGGCTCTCAGCCTCGCCGAGCCACGCAACGTTCGTTTTCGTTACAAGCTTGAAGGATTTGATTCAGACTGGCGGGACGCCGGTACGCGACGCCAGGCGTTTTATACGAATCTGCGTCCGCACGCCTATCGCTTCCGCGTGCTGGCTTGCAACAACGATGGCGTTTGGAATGAGTCTGGCGCCACCCTGGATTTCGATGTTCTTCCAGCGTTTTACCAAACGCAGTGGTTCCGTCTATTTTTCGCATTGGTTCTGATCATTCTCGCCTGGGGCGCCTATCGCCTGCGCGTATGGCAGGTGACGACACACGCGCAAGAGATCTTTGAAGAGCACCTAAAGGAACGCACCCGCATCGCCCAGGAGCTGCACGATAGCTTGATTCAAGACGTTATGGGCATCAGTTTGCAAATCGAAGTTACCGATGAGTTGTTGCCAGCCGATTTGCCGGCCAAGCAATCGCTGGCACGCGCGCTGCGTCTGTGCAAATCGGCATTGGATGCAGGGCGCCGCGCGCTAAGTGACCTCCGCAGCGCCCCATTAAGCGCAGCCGATCTCGTCAGATCGTTCTCGCAATCGACAGACGAATTGACAAAAGACACCGGGACCGTGGTGGATGTCATCGTCGAAGGCCGCGAGCGCCCGCTGAGCGCGCTGGCCGGCAATGACGTGTTGCAAATTGGCCGCCAGGCTATCATAAACGCGCTTCAGCACGCCCATGCCAGGAAGATTCATGTGCTATTGAGCTACGGCGAACGACTCTTGCAGATTCGGGTTCAGGATAATGGTTGCGGCATAGACGAGGAAACCCTAAATTTACGGCGTCCAGGTCATTACGGAATTGCAGGAATGAAAGAGCGAGCGGAGCGCCTAGGCGGCAGTATTTCCATCCGAAGCCACGTAGGCGAAGGTACGGAAGTTAATTTCAGTGTTCCGGCGCATCTCCTGTACCAGGATGATGGGCGTCGATCCGGTTGGCGCCTGGGAGACAGCTGGCATTACCTAACTGGAAGGTTGGGGGTTCGAAAGCCAAAACCAGTTAAAGGGCTGCAGGGCACGCCCGCGGAAAGCGGTTCCGAAACACGTGAACCGGATGAGACAAATTCATGAAGGACGCCGGAAAGATTCGCGTGCTTTGCGTGGACGACCATCCCGTCGTCCGCGACGGAATAGCAGCGATCATTAGTCTGCAGCCGGACATGGTGTTAGCGGGCGCTGCTGCGACCGGCGGCGAAGCACTGGAACGATTTTTCGAGTTGCGCCCAGACGTGGCTCTCGTGGATCTGCAGTTACCCGACATGAGCGGCTTCGACTTAATCAAGAAAATCAAAGACAAGTCTCCAAACGCACGCATCATTGTCCTAAGTTCCCACGAAGGCGACGTCGACATACAACGCGCGCTGGAAGCTGGAGCGCAAGGATATGTTGCGAAGGGCATCGTTCGCGGCGAACTACTGGAAACCATCCGCAGCGTTCACGCGGGAAAGCGCCGGCTTCCTGCCGCGGTAGCCCAAAAGCTGGCCGAGCACATGGCTGACGAGCCGATCAGCGCGCGCGAACTCGAAGTGTTGTCCCTCATGGCCGCCGGAAAGCGAAACAAAGAAATCGCCAGCGAGCTCTCGATCGCGGAAGACACCGTAAAGATGCACGTGCGAAACATTCTTTCCAAGCTTCAAGTCAACGATCGCACGGAGGCGGTTACGATCGCACTCCGCAGGGGAATCATCCACCTCTAACCTCCTTCCGAGTACCCGTCCATACACCCGAAATAGCTATCGGCTAGACGCTCGCTTTGGCGTTTAAGCGCCGGGGCGAGACGCGTAACCTGGCTTCAGACGCGAGGCCTTCCAAAGGTTTCGAGTCGCAGGAGGCAGAGGTGGACAGGCTGTACTCAAGATTTCCAGGTGGCAGCGTCGGACTGGCGCTGCTGGTCTTGAGGCTGGTCGACGGACTCGGACTAGTTGCGGAAGGGATACACCTGTTCACCCACGCAGAAGCCTCATGGGAACCCAAGAGTGTGCTGCTTCTTGGCCTGGTGCTCGTGGCCGGTGCGATGCTGTTGATCCTCGGTCTGCGAACCTCCTTGGCAGGCAGCGCTGCCGCTATTTTCACCGCCGGAGCGGCCCTGTACGACAGCCATCACCTAAAACTGTTGGGGAGCTTGACGGACGCGTGGCTATTCCTATTCACTCTCGTGTTTTTCCTCTCGAGCTCGCTCGCATTGCTAGGCCCCGGCGGCTATTCACTGGATGCGCGATTCTCCGGCTGGCGAGTGATCAAGTTGTCATCCGGACAATCGGCCTCCAAGGACTCAGATTTGACATGAAGGCGTTTCACGATGGCATCGCCGAAGTAATCGGACCAAGAGAAACTTAAGAGGAGGACCAAAATGGTTTCACCTGCTTATGGTTATCAATATTCATCGCCAACAACGTGGCTCGGTGATTCGCAAGCCGAAGAAGGCGCGCCGAGTACAGTGGCTCGATCGGAGGAAGTTGCCACGGAGAGCGCTGCTTCTTCGGCCGCGGAACAATCGATTCCTAGCGCATTCGACGGGATTATCGGTGAGAGTGAGGCGCTGCAGCGCGTGCTGGCTCACGTGAAGACGGTAGCCGCGACGGACTCGACGGTGCTGCTCGAGGGTGAAACCGGCACCGGCAAAGAGTTGATTTCGCAGGCCATCCACGCTCTTAGCCGCCGAAGGGCCCGGAACTTTGTCAAGCTCAACTGTGCGGCGATTCCGTCGGGATTGCTGGAAAGCGAGCTCTTCGGCCATGAGCGCGGCGCGTTCACCGGAGCGATCACTCGTAAGATCGGCCGTTTCGAAGTGGCCGACAAGGGAACCCTTTTTCTCGACGAGGTCGGCGATATTCCTCTCGAGCTGCAGGCAAAACTGCTGCGCGTTCTTCAGGAACAGGAGTTCGAAAGACTCGGCAGCACGCATACCCAGCAAGTCAGCGTGCGACTCGTCGCAGCGACCAATCGAAGTCTCGCACAAATGGTCTCCGACAAGGAGTTTCGCAGCGACCTTTATTTCCGCCTCAACGTTTTTCCCATCGTGATTCCTCCGCTTCGGGAACGCCGGGAGGACATTCCGCTGCTGGCGGAATTCTTCGTGCAGGAATACTCCCAGCGGATGAACAGGCAGATCGACACAATCTTGGCATCCACCATGGAGCAACTGATCGACTATCCGTGGCCCGGAAACATTCGCGAGCTTCAAAACTTTATTGAACGGGCGGTGATCTTGACAACCGGATCGACACTCCGCGCGCCGCTGGACGACTTGAAATCGCCCCTCGAGACTGCGCTTGCCGGGACCACTCTGAAGCAGGTGGAGTCGGGTCACATTCTGAAAACTCTTCGTGAATCGCGCTGGGTGGTGGGGGGTCCCAGGGGCGCCGCTGCCCGTCTGGGCCTCAAGCGCACCACCCTGATGGGCAAGATGAAGAAATTGGGACTTTCACGCCCGGAGTTCGAAGTTGCGATCTAATCAACCATCCTCGATTCACGTTCCTTTTCCTCTCGCCTCGGGAGGCCGAGCCCGTCGTGCAACCCCGGGTAAACGGGCCCAGAAGCTGACGGGGGTGTCAGCATCGTGGCATCGAGAGCAAAAAAAAACCGTTCAGACACTGAAAGGAAAGGATTTGGGAGCAGCGGCTGCTTGGCAAAGCAATTGCCCTAGGAAGTCACTAGCTTGGTAGGGAGCAACGAATTCGGAGAAACAACAAAAACCAGAAAGGTAAAGGAGGAAATATGAAGCTTCCATCGAAAATCGCAACATCAGTGGGACTCATGCTGCTTCTAGCGTGCGTCTCGTTCGCTCAACACGTCAAGACCGACTACGACCACAATACAAACTTTGGCCAATACAAGACCTACTCTTGGGAAAAGGTCCAGACGAAAGACCAGCTCCTGGTCGACCGCATTAAGAGTGCGGTGAACAGCGCACTGGCGGCAAAAGGCTGGACGGAAGTTCCCTCGGGAGGCGACGTCGAGGTCTTTGCCATTGAGACGACCCAGAATCAACAAACCCTGGACACGTTTTATAACGGGTTCGGAGGCGGTCGCCGTTGGGGAGGATTCGGCGGTGGATTTGGCGATGCCACCACGACCGTCGAAAACTACAAAGTGGGAACCTTGGTGGTCGATCTCTTCGATGCAAAAACGGAGAAATTGATTTGGCGAAGCTCATCGAGCGATACGCTCTCCGATAAGGCGGACAAGAACACCAAGAATCTCGACAAAGGCGTGAACAAAATGTTCCAGCATTTTCCTCCCGCCCCGTCGGCGAAACACTAAGGGGAGCGAGATGAATCGCTATCTGCCGTTTTCACTCGCTATCTCAATGACCCTGAGTACCCTGGCCATTCCTCTGCGCGCGGCAAACAAGCCGCGCGCGGGGAAGACGGAAAGGGCCACCGTGCTATGGACGAACGAGGACCTTGAAAAACTTAGCGGCCCGGGCCTCATCTCGGTCGTGGGCCAAGCCCCGGAAGAAGCGACCGCGGCCGCTGCGGCGCCTTCACCGTACCTAGAGACCCAGGATCCTGAGTGGTACGCCGAGCAAGCATCGAAGCTGCGGGCTGAGCTCCAACGCAGGGAAGCCAGACTTCAGGAGTATCGTCAGGCACTCGATGATGTGCGGAGCCTGAAGACCATGACGGGCGGCATAAATCTTGACGGGGGCGATATCGGCATCACGCCCGAGGCTGGTATCGAGATCCTGCAGCGGCGCGTATCCGAGATACAAAATGAACTCGACGATCTCGAAGACCTGGCGCGGCACAATGACATCCCCCCCGGCACGCTGCGGGGCCAGTGACGCCCGTTCGTCCGGTTAGTGCCTTAAGAAGTTCCGCGGGAACTGACGGCAACACTCTGCGAAGGCTTTGCTCATGCGATGGAGAATCCGAAAATCTTTTAAGATCTTTGCGGCCGGAAGCTCATTGCGAAAAAGAGTCGCCTATAGCATGGCGATCGTCCGGTTGATTCTCGTCCCCGTTATTTTCCTGGCTGTTTACTATTTGTTGGTGATGGGCCGGATCGTGGACCGCATCGTGAATGTCGATGCGCCGGCGGCAAGGCTCGCGGAGCAAGCCTCCATTGAGATCTTAGAGGCTCGGCGTGCGGCGCGAAACTACGTTTTGTTGCAGGACCCGGAATATCTTCGGACGAACCAGAAATCACTCACCAATGCGAGGCAAGTCCTGGTTCGTATTGGGGAACTTGAGCCTGGCGATGAAACCATCGTTCAGCAGAGTCTCGAGGAACTCACCCTGTATCAGCAGCGATTCGCTGCAACAGTTTCGGCGATGGCGGAGTCAAGGCAAGAACCCGTCGAACGCATTCGGCAAGCCGTGCTGGCTTATGAAAAAGACTTGGACGATCTTCTCAGACAGGCCAGGCACAAGCGCCGAGCCCAGCTGATTGAACAGCTGCGCACTCGAGTTGGATCGTTTGATACGCGGATTACAGAAGCTATTCAGGTAGGAAGCCCCGCGTCACGCCAGGTCGCCCCGGACCTTCGGGCATCAAGTGAACGGACCCTGCAAATGGCGTCCGCGCTGGAAAAGCGCAATTGGGGGCGCGTCCAACTGGATCACCAGGAAGCCCGCGAACTGATCCATCGGGCTGAGTGGGGCTTGAGCATTGTTTCCGCCATTACTCTCTTATTTAGTGTGGGGGTCAGCCTCATTCTGCCTCGCCAAGTGATACAGCCGCTCGTCAGCCTTAAAGAGGCCGTTGATCATGCTGCGACCGGGAATTATGAAGTCGAGTTCGAATTCCATGGAGGTGGGGAAGTCGTGGAACTTGCCAAGAGCGTCCAAAACCTCACCTCCTTGTTGCGGAGAAAGCCGTAAGACGCGTTGTCGTGAATTCAGGCGGCGTTGCAGAACCGCTATCGCGCCTGCGGTGTCAGTAGAAGCGTCAGAGGGGTGACTCTGCCTCCAACACTCTGACACATGGCTTGGGCTCTGCTTTCGAATCGTCTTTCTAAATCAACAACTTGCGGTGACGTAAAGCGCATCGGGTTTGGAACAAAGAGTGCCTTTAGTCACGATGCGAGAAGGGAGTGCCCAACAGCAGAGATCGCAGCCCCCAGAACTCCAAGTTCTGGAGCGGCCTAGGAGTGCCGGTCAACGACCGTCAAGCGCTCCTGATCGGTGCCACGGGGCGAATGGGATCCCGGGAATGAAAACAGAAAGGCGAAGAGCTATGGCACTACAGACGCTTGATGGAGCGGCCCTCCTGAATGATCGGTGGGCTGTCAACTTGGAAGCCGGGCAGGGCAACGACGCGCGGCTGTTGGCCGCGGCGAAGACCGGCCATTCGGCCGCCTTTGGCGAGCTCTTCAATCGCTACAAGCGGAGGATTTTTCACCTCGCACAACGCATTATGCGAAACCACGAAGATGCTGAAGACGTTGTGCAAGAAGCGTTCCAGCTGGCATTTGTTCATCTGCACGATTTCCAGGGCGGCGCTCGATTCTCCACCTGGCTCTCGCGCATTGCGATCAATGTCGCTCTTATGAAGCTCCGCAAGAAGGCGCGGAAAGTGGAGATCTCGATCGACGAGCATTCTGAATCGGATGACAAGACGTTTCGGGACGCCGTAACAGACTCGGCGCTGAACCCCGAGCAGGACTGCTTGCGCCAAGAAAGATCGCGAATGCTGAGAGAAGCGCTTGCCGAGCTTAGGCCGAATGCGCGCCGCGTCCTTGAACTCTATGAATTGGAAGGGCGCTCGATGAAGGAGATCGCAGCAGGCATGGGCATTTCCGTCGCAGCCGTAAAGGCGCGGATTTTCCACGCCCGGCCGAAAATGCGGCGCGAACTGGGTCAGTACTTCATCAAACGAGCGGAACGACGGAAGAGATTGCGCCTCGGCTCGGCAAGCATTCGGAAGGATTGCCTGCGGCATGGAATCTGTTCGTTACGGGCTGTATGAGTTTCTAGAATGGTTCTAAAGGGGTCATAGGCAACAGAACCACGGAAGGAGAGAGAGACTCCTACGCGGTGGCGGTTGCAGTTTTTGCGGTGGCTTCCGCAGTGTAGACAATGACGGCCTTTTTACCGCCCTTGGCGGCGGTGGCGTGGATCGAGTTCAGGTTGACGCCTTTGGCCGCGAGTTTGTCCAAACATTGCGCCAAGGCACCGGGCTTGTTGGGCAAATCGCAGGATTCCGCGGGAGTTTCCTGGTAGGCGATGCGGGCGGCGTCAAGGGCTTTCTTCGCGCGCCGGGCATCATCGACGATGAATTGAACGCTGCCGGCCGCGCCTTGGGCGGTTCCCAAGAGAGAGAGAATATTCACCTTGGCGTTACCAAGGGCTCGCGCGATTGCGGCAACCGCACCAGGATGATTATCAATGGCGATCATAAACTGCTTGGTTTTGGCCATGTCGGCACCTCCTGCCGTTTCGCGGAGATTATACGCCCAGACGGGTTAAGCGGCGGCAGCGATGCGGCGGATCAAGTCTTCCTGCTCGGACTGGGATTCGGCGCCGATGGTGAAGGCGTCGAGGAGATTGAGACCGAGAGCGAAATGGAGGGCTTCGTCCTGGCGACTGCGCAGCTCGCCCTGGCCGAGGATTTTCATGCCGACAATGCCTTTGCCTGCGGCGCGCATTTCGCGGATAACGCTGACGACAGTGTCGGGAGCGGCGTCCATATAAGCGCCAACGGGATTGATGCGGACGAGATCGACATCGACCCAGGGAGATTTGGCAGCGGCGCGGAGCGCTTCGATGCTGTGGCAGGAGCAACCGTGAGCGCGAATGACGCCCCTTTCTTTGGCTTCGGAGAGAACGTCCATGACGCCTTTGTAGCGCTCGGTCCAATCGCCTTCGGTCAGGCAGTGCATGAGGCAGACGTCGATGTGATCGGTGCCGAGCTCGCGGCGAAAACGGTCGAGATCGGCGCGGGCGGAGACAGGGTCGCGCGCCCACGTTTTGGTGAGCACGGTGACTTTTTCGCGCGGGACGTGCTTGAGCGCTTCGGCGACGTGCGGATGGCTGCCGTAAGAATCGGCGGAATCGAAGAAGCGCAGACCATGATCGTAGCCATTGAGGAGCAGGTCGGAGAGGCCTTTGATGCCGAGGGCAGTCTGGTGGGAATGATGACCGCTGCCGACAGTACCAGTGCCCATGGCGAGGCGGCTGGTCTGGATGCCAGTCTTGCCAAGGGTCACAATGTCGGCGGCGCTGAACTTGCGCGACAGTGCCGTAAGAGTGAACGGACGCCGCGCGAAGGCGGCCGCATGGATCCAGGTGGCACCAGCGGCGCAGGCCGTGCGATGGATGAAATCGCGACGTTTCATGCGGCCTCCTTATTAGAGCGTTTCCGAGTCTACCTCTTCATGGACGAGCGAAGCAGACTTTGGGTTATCATGCGCAGCCCTAGAGTGAAGCCCGAGGAACTTCGTAATATAGAAACTGAACGCCTACGCCCAATTTATCATTTGTGGCCCCCAACGGTTCGACATGCGCGACGCGGCCAGTGAAGCACCATTCCGTCACGTCGTCCCCGACCACTTCCCGGGGCATTTTCAAATGCACTTGAATCATCACTCCCTTGGGCACCCTCTGATCCGTGGCGAAATAGACGCCATGGTTGCAGATATTCATGGAGGCGGCCTCCCGTTCAGAATCGGTCGAGGCTTGGAGGGGGCGAAACTTCAGCGGAACTTTCATGATCATACGACGAGCACAACGGCGCTCCGGTGCCGGCATGGTTTTCCTTTTGGACCTGGGAGGGAACCAGGTTGAGATTAGGGAGGGCACAGGTCAGTTTTACGAATAGGACCAGAGAG
>Ga0210400_10005983_pt1 | contig 10267 bp, 10 predicted proteins | sample IncBWH26MmetaG_FD_155456 | JGI IMG/M metagenome (GOLD analysis project Ga0210400, IMG submission 155456) | Forest soil microbial communities from Barre Woods Harvard Forest LTER site, Petersham, Massachusetts, United States - Inc-BW-H-26-M | ecosystem: Environmental > Terrestrial > Soil >... | reverse complement strand
CGCCGGCGGCTGCCGCTCCGCCCCATTCTTCGTACATACCGTGGGCTGCGAAAACTCCTAACTCGAAGAAGGTGCCGGGATCAGCCAGCAACTCGATGCGTTCGCGGGCGGTGAGGCGTCCCTTGGCGTGTTGGTTTTCGATGGCCTTGGCGCCGCCGCCCTCGCAAATCTTCTCGCCTTCGTTGCGCACCTGCGACATCAGATCCGCCAGAAAGCGCATGTTGGCCTCGAAGCGGGCCGAAGTGGGATCGACTTTGGTGGTCAGGGCGTTCGAGACCTGAGACGTTGGAACGGCGGGAGTTTCGCTGCGATCAGCCATGGATAAGAATGAGAGAGCGGACTGACTACGGTATAACACTCCCGCAGCACCGCGCAACGCGCCGTGCCGGCATCCGGCTCTTGCAATGCCTGGGCCGCTCAAATAACTGATCTTGCATCTCTGATAAGCCGCAAAGCTTCGGACACCGGATCATTCACCACCGCATCCACAAGTCCGATTGCCAGGGCGCGTAGTGCAGTGATCTTTTCGGCCGCCACAAACATTTGAAGGGCTGCGCCTTTGCCGACGAGCCGCGGCAAGCGTTGCGTTCCACCCCAGCCTGTGATCAGTCCCAACGCCGCGCCGCGATGCCCGAACAATGCGTGGGGCGAAGCCAGTCGCCGCTGGCAGGCCAGTGCCAAATCCAGTCCTCCGCCCATGCAATACCCCGAGATGGCGGCATAGACCGGCGTAGGGAACTCTTCGAGGGTCCGCATGAGCGCCTGCCCCATCTCGGAGAACTCGCAGGCTGAGGGGCCAGTCAGCGCGGCAATCTCTGTCAGATCGGCCCCGGCGGAGAAGAACTTGGCATTCCCTGCAATGACGAGCGGTCTCGTATCTGTCCTGATTTTCTGCAGGATCTCGGTGAGAGCCACTACACAATTGCGCGTGAGCCGGTTCGTCCCGTCCGCGGACTCAAAGCGCAGTAGGAAAACATTCTCTTCGTTTTGCAGAGAAAAGAACGGGGAAACAATCAAAGCATTTTTCCTGACCTCGCCCGATGCGGGAAGACTCTCAGAAAGGGATTCCAATCCTCCAGATTGCGACCATCTCTCGCGGGCCCCCTAGTACCTGCGTAACCCGATGCTCTCAGCGTGTACTGCCGAAAGTCAACTCAGGGAATGCCCGTATGCCATCCCGACAGGAAGAGGACGCGTCTGTGCCCAGAGGGAGAATCAGAACTTGTATCCATTGCGCGCTACCAGCCCTGCTGTTAGGGGGTGCCCAGAGTTGGGCCCAGAATACCGGCCCCAGTTCCGGCGATCACGATCATGAAACCGTCGCCCAACTGGTGCAGCAGATCAAGCAACTGCAGCAGCAAGACGTTGACCTGCAAGAGCGGATCAAGATTCTGGAGGCCAGGCAATCGCAAACAACGCACGTCGCCGAGGCCGATACTACCTCGCCGGCCGCCTCCCCGCAACCTGCGGAACAAGCTCCGCTGGCACAGGAGGCCGCCCCACATGATTGGAAGGACCTGCGCGGCATGCAGTGGCGCGGCTTCGCCGAATTTAACTACAAGGTGCTGGACCAGCGGCGACCGGAATTGGGGACGGATGGCTTCGTGCCCGGTTCCGCCGGCAATTTCTACAGCGGGGATTTCGATCTCTTCATCTCCTCCAAGGTGAGTGACAAGGCCAGCGTTCTCGCCGAGATTGCATTTGGCGAACTCGACAGTCAGACTTTTAACGTGGACCTGGAGCGTTTTCTGGTGCACTACGAGTTTAGCGACTACTTCAAGATGTCGTTTGGCCGATATCAAACCGGTATCAGCTTCTACAACACCGAATTTCGCAGCGCTAAGTTTGTACTAACTACCGCGGACCGGCCGCTGATCGCGCAATTTGCAGACGAAGGTGGCCTGCTTCCTACGCAGGCTGTAGGCGTCTCGATTACCGGCCTGGTGCCCTCCGGCAAGCTCGGACTGAACTATCTTTTCGAGTACGGCTCAAGCGATACGGTGAGGCCCGATATCAATGGCTCCGGCGAGTTAAATGACGAGAACAACGGAAACCACGTAAACGTCGGCTTCTTCGTCCGTCCCGAGGCTTTCTCCGGCTTGCGAATCGGCGGTTCGTTCTATCACGACAAGATCAGCAACTCCACCGTGCCGTCCCCCATCAGGATCGGTCAGACCATCGTCAACGCCCATGTGGTCTACATGGCGCATGGCATCGAGTTCCTCAACGAGGGCTTCCTGATCCGCCACTCACCGGAAGATGGCTCAGTAGCATTCAATACGCCAGCATTCTATTCCCAGTTTTCCAAACGCTTCGCTCACATCCGTCCATTCTTCCGTTATCAGTATGTGAATGCGAACATCCGGAACCTTCTTTTCGACGATGTTGGCCTGCGCTATGGCCCGTCCTTCGGCGCGCGTTACGACTTTAGTGACAGCATTGCTTTCAAGGCTCAACTAGACCATACCGTCCGCAAGGATCAGCCGGACCTGAATGGCTTGCAGATGCAGATCGCGTTCGCATTCTGAAGCGAAACATGATGAAATCCACGGCCATCCTGTTGCTAACTTCTCTGTTAGGGCCGGCCCTCGCGCAGATCTCACTCGCCCAGAACTCATCGGCCCAGGACCAGGACGTCGCCGTAGTAGTGAATCCGAAGAATCCGGTGATTGATATAACCAAGTCCGAATTGCGCAAGATATTCGCCGGGGAAAAGCGAACCTGGCCGCGCGGGGTATCCATCAAGCTGATCGTGCGCGTTCCCGGATCCTATGAACGAGTGGTCCTTTTGAGGCTCCTGGGAATGTCGGAGAGCGAGTACAAGCAATATTGGATCGCGGAGGTATTCCATGGCGACGCCCAAGCCGAGCCGGTAGCCCTGTTTTCCAATGGAATGCAAAAAGAAGCCATCGGAGCCTTCCCCGGTGCCATCGCTTTGGTCGCGCTCGGAGACGTCAAACCCGGGATGAAAGTGCTCAAGGTGGACGGCCATTCGCCCGGTGAGCCAGGTTATCCCGTGCACTAGAGAACCAGGTTGCACATATGTTCCGGCTGGAAGACCAGCAATCGTTCCGCTGCCAGCCGCCCCAAAGCTCACGGCGCTAAGCTATTCTCTCCATCCACTCCGCCAGGCGGCAGCCATCTTCCTCCAGCAGAAAGGTTCCAGCGCCGAAACACTCCCCGAAGATGCGATGCGATTCCTGATCGCGCGCGGCACGTGGAATCCATTGCTTTCCCACCTGATACTGCGCCGCAGTGAACCATTTCTGCGGCAAGACTTCCACCAGCCCCGCCTGCAGGTAAAGCACGAATAGCGCGAAGGCAGGATCGTCGTTCGACATAAATTTGTAGCTGGTGGGCACGATCAGCTCATCGACACCTGCAAGCTCTGGCGGGACATCGATTTTGTGCATGCCGGGATCCAGAGTGAGGGGGACTTCGAACTCCGCGATCGGCGGGGTTTTCGCGTATATGCGGTCAGAAGATTGCTTGAACCAACCGGCAATTTCAGCGAGGTCAAAGGTTTCGAGTTGGTAGGGGTCGAACCCAGCGAAGCGAATGTTCCGCCCCTCTGGACACCAGATTCCGAGATAACGTTGCGACGCAATAAATGGCCGGCAGTAGGTATTCAAGGCCAGGAGGAGTTTATGCGGCTCGTGCTCGAGCGCCAGAGAAATTACGTAGCCAACCGGGCCTTCATCGCCGTGATGGGTCCAGACGAAGCGCTGTCCAGCAGCGGAGTGAAGCGCCGGAAACGTTTTCCAATACCAGGGAGCAGGACCAACGGTTCGCTCAAGCTGTTGCCGGACAGTGGTTAGATTTGGAGTTGACATGCGGAGGAGAGGTCTTGGTGCGACAGCGATTACGAATAGCGTTTTTTTGAGGTCACAATCTGTGACCTCAAAGCGTGACACTGGCGCTTTTCACCTTCGCGCGAATGAATTTCACGATGTCATCCATGGCCGTCCCCGGCTGGAATATGGCGGCTACGCCGAGTTGCTTGAGGGCGGCGATATCCTGATCGGGAATGATGCCGCCCACCAGCACCAGAACATCATCCATTTTGTTCTGCTTGAGCAAATCCATTACGCGTGGAACGATCGCATTGTGCGCCCCCGAAAGAATCGATAGCCCGATCACTTGCACATCTTCCTGCAGCGCCGCGCTCACAATCATCTCCGGGGTTTGGCGCAATCCGGTATAAATGACTTCCATGCCTGCATCACGCAACGCGCGGGCAATTACTTTGGCGCCGCGGTCGTGTCCGTCGAGGCCGGGTTTAGCCACCAGTACGCGAATCTTGAGATCAGCCATCCCCATTCATTTAACCACAAGGCGAGCATGGGGCACAGGCCCGGCATTCCTGGCAGCTAGAGGGTCTTGACGTCCAGGCTCTGCCACAAGTACCAGCAAGCCACGCTACGGTAAGGCTCCCACCGCTTCGCGATCTTTTCCATCTGTTCCGGGGTGGGCAGCCTGATCTTTCGCTTGCGCCCTTTTCTTGCAGCCGCGGACTTCGTTGCGGAGGATGATTTCTTCGATGACGTCGCGCGCTGCACGTCGAGGTAGTGCTTGTACATGGCCATGCGCACGCCGAAGTCGCCGGTTGGCAAGATATTCCCGCGCTTTAGCGTGAACATCAGAAACATCTGCGCGGTCCAAACCCCGATGCCCTTCACCTGAGTGAGATGCTCGATCACTTCTGCGTCCGGTAACTCTGACAGGCGTGAAAAGTCGAGCGTTCCCGCGGCTGTCTTCGCCGCGAGATCTTTCAAATAGCCGGACTTCTGTTTCGACAGTCCCGCGCTGCGCATTTGCTGGTCGCTCAGTTTGAGGACGCCTTCTGGAGTGAGCGGCTCTCCTGCCAATGCCGCAAACCGCTTGAAAATCGTGTCCGCAGCCTTGCCATTCAACTGCTGGTAGACGATAGCTTCCGCCAGGCTATGAAACTCGGGCGGCCCAAACTGCATGCGGCACGGGCCAATACGTTCAATGATTGTCCGCAGGACCGGGTCTGACTTTTTCAGATGATTGACGGCTTTTCGCATGGATTTTATATCTTTATCACAAAATCAGGCCGATAGGCGAATAAAACACGAACAGATTTAAAAAGATTCCTGACTGCGTGCAGGATCAAGAGACCGCTTTGGTGGGGTCAAGCAAGTATTGCAGGGCGGCAGTCCCGGGTGTCTCGCTAGGAGATGCTGTTCTCGAGCGAAGCCGTCACCCTTTAGCTTTGCCCGCGGGAAGCTGGAATCCGATGCGGATGCGCGACGGCTCCTCGGGAGTCATCAACTCCTTGATGGCTTCGATCAGGTCCTGGATCACGGAATCGTGCGTGTCCAAACGATTCTCCAACTCGTAAATCTTGCCGGCTAGACGCCGGTTCGTAGCCAGCATTTCGCGCAGGCGCACGAATGCGCGCACTACAAAAACGCTCATCTGAACGGCCCGCGCCGAATTGAGTACCGTCGCCGGCATGATAGCTCCGTGCTCAGTGAAGGCATACGGCGCATATCGGCGGCCACCGCGGCCTTTGTTTGAGGTTGCAAATTGCAACCTCAAAGATTTGTGCTCCTTCGAATTGAGCTGAAACATGAAGTCGGACGGGAATCGCTCCAGATTGCGCGCGACCTGCTGGTTAAGCCGCTTCACCGTTACACCATAGAGCTCGGCGAGGTCTACGTCGAGAATCACTTTTTGGCGCCGGAGAATGAGTATCCGAGATTCCACGGCGAAGGCTGGGGTTCCGTGGCGTTTCGGCATCCGGAGCAGTGTTGCTTTTTTTGTTTTCTTCATTTGAGGTTGCAAATTGCAACCTCAATCATAGTCCAAACAGAGTGCGATACTGTCGTTGATCGCGACGAAAAACTGCCGTCCGCTTCCCGTTCTGGTCCGATGTGAGCGCGCTCCACACGCTACGTGATGCTCACTTCCGTATAGGTCCCATATACCTCCCGCAGCGCCTCGCAAATTTCGCCCACGGTGGCGTAGGAGCGCACGGCGTCTACGATGTAGGGCATCGTGTTTGCGGGAGAGATGTCGCCGCCGGTGCCTGTCTGCGGCTCCCGCTCGGCAGCTTTCTTCAGCGCGTCGAGGCAACGTTGCACTTGCTCGTTCGATCTCCGGGCGCGGAGCGCCTTCAGCTTGGCTGACTGCTGCCGTGCGACACTTTCGTCGATGTAGAGAGTGTGCGGAGACTCCTCCTCGACAACGAACTCATTCACGCCTACGATTACCTTTTCCTTGGCTTCAGCGGCACGCTGGTATTGGTAGGAGGCTTCGGCTATTTCCTTCTGCGGATAGCCGCGCTCAATTGCTTTCACCATGCCTCCCATCGTGTCTAGTTTGCCGAAGTAATCGAATGCGCCCTGTTCCATTTCGAGCGTCAGGGCTTCTAAGAAGTACGACCCGCCCAGGGGATCGACCGTCTGGGTCACGCCGGATTCGTAGGCGATGATTTGCTGCGTTCGCAATGCAATTCGTGCCGCTTCTTCAGTGGGCAAGGCCAGGGCCTCGTCATAAGAATCGCAGTGCAGGGACTGAGTTCCACCGAGCACCGCCGCCAGAGCCTGCAGGGCTACGCGCGCGATGTTGTTCATCGGCTGCTGTGCTGGAAGCGAGACACCCGCCGTTTGGGTGTGGAACCGCATCAGCTCGGTGCGTGCGTTTTTCGCGCCGAACCTGTCTTTCATGACCTGGGCCCAGATCTTTCGGGCGGCGCGGTATTTCGCGATCTCTTCGAAGAAGTCGTTGTGAGCGTTAAAGAAAAAGCTGAGTCGCGGGCCGAATTCGTCGATGTTGAGGCCGCGGCGTTTTGCCCACTCTACGTATTCCACGCCGTCGTACAGGGTGAATGCGAGTTCCTGCAGCGCGGTCGATCCGGCCTCGCGAATGTGATATCCGCTGATGGAAATGGTGTTGAAACGGGGCGTGAATTTCGATCCAAACTCGAAGGTGTCGATCACCAACCGCATCGACGGCGCCGGAGGATAGATATATTCCTTTTGCGCGATGTATTCCTTGAGAATGTCATTCTGGATGGTGCCAGAAATCTTTTTCCAATCCGCGCCCTGCTTTTCGGCGACCACCAGATACATCGCCCACAGCACTGACGCGGGCGAATTAATGGTCATCGATACGGTAGTCTTTTCCAGATCGATGCCGCCGAAAAGAATTTCCATGTCTTCGAGCGAGTCGATAGCGACACCGCATTTGCCCACTTCGCCCTCGCTGGCTGGGTGATCGGAGTCGTAACCCATCAGCGTAGGTAAATCGAATGCGACCGAAAGGCCCCCGCCGCCGTGCTCCAGCAAATATTTGTAGCGCTGGTTAGTCTCTTCCGGCGAGGCGAAGCCGGAGAATTGCCGCATGGTGAATAATTTTCCGCGATATCCCGTAGCGTGAATGCCGCGCGTGTAGGGCGGTTGGCCGGGATAGCCAAGATATTTTTCCTCGCTCCAGTCTTCGGGGAGGTCCGCTGAGGTGTAGAGGCGGCGAATAGGTACACCGGAAATCGTGGTAAAGCGAGCGTGGCCGTGCTCGTCAACATTTACTCCGGTGGGCGCACCGATGGGCCGTTCGGGGGCTTTCTCCAAAGTGGGCGCGAGGGTTTTCTCAGCCCAGGTTTTTTCGGCGGCGGAGGGATGACGATTTTCGAAAACGTCGTCGGCGGGACTCTCGGCGACTTGCGGCTTAGACTGCTTCTTTTCCATGCGAACCCCAATGCTCTGTTGTGATGATAGGGAAGGGCGCGTTCAGGGGCAAGGCGGCGTGTCCGGCTTAAACGACCGGTCGGTCAGCAAAACGCAAATCCTCACCACGGAGGACACGGAGGACACGGAGCCTATTTTTTACGTGAAAGCTCCCACGCCTTCGCATATTTCCACGAAACATAGACTGCGTGGTAGAGATGCAGCAATAGACCTTCGCGTCCATCAAGGAAGCCGAGGCGGAAGACGTAGTTGTAGATGAAGGTGGCGAAGGGGCGCAGAACGATGTTGATGAAGCTGAACCGGGCTTTTCCGTTGGCATCTGCGACGACCATCTCCGCGCCAAGCGACGAATAGCGGTTCATGTGCTCGATGTAGTCAGAGAGGGTTGGGTAGGAATGATGCTCTAGGGCGATCTCGCCCGCCATTACGAAATCCATCTCAAGGGCACGCTCCGTTCGTCCGTCCACAGAAACCGTTTCGTGAACGGCTCGATTCTGAAAGCAGCCGCGCCCTCTTCGAAATAATCGGAGCTTCTTGTCGGGATAAAAGCCCCCGTGCTTAATCCAACGGCCCAAGAAATAATTCTTCCGCGAGATCCAGCAGCCAGCGACGCCTTCGTAAACGTCGGAATCCGGTCCAAGGATTCTCTCAATGACTTGCACCGCCGTAGGGCTTGCCCTTTCATCCGCATCCAGACTTAAAATCCAGTCCCCGGTAGCTTTATTGATGGCCGAATTTTTCTGTGCCGAATAGCCTTTCCATTCCTCGACAAACACTTTCGCTCCAAAAGACTTCGCGATCTCGACGGTGCGGTCGGTCGAGCCTGAGTCCACAATAACGACTTCTCCCTTGCCCTCACCGACCAGCGGCTTCACGCTTTCGAGCGTGCGGCCGAGGTTGGCTTCCTCGTTGTACGTGATGATGACGATAGACAAGGTCACGGGAGGAAGGATACAACGTCAGGCAGAAATCGAGAATTGACGGCGAAGCGTCTCCCGGGTGATTTCGCGCTGGCCGCAAAAATCTCTAAAATTCTTCTTGACCCTGACGTTACGTCAGGCTCCACGATGTTTCTGGAAGGGAGCTTCGAGTGACCGAAACCAAGCCACAAGCCTATCGAGTGAAGGAGTTCGCCGAACTTGCAGGCATCACGGTTCGAGCGCTCCACCACTACGACCGGCTGGGACTGCTCAAGCCGCGGCGCACGCAGGCGGGCTACCGGATGTACAGCCTGCGGGATCTGGAACGGCTGGAGCAGATCGTGGCGCTGAGATTCCTCGGAATTCCATTGAGGCAGATCAAGACGTTGCTCGACCGTAGCGCACTCGACTTGCCTGACGCTCTGCGACTACAGCGCAGAGTGCTCGAGGACAAGCGGTCGTTGCTGGACCGCGCGATCAACGCGATCCGGGACGCCGAGAAGGCGATGCGGCCGGGCAAGCCGGCTGACGCTGCGTTGTTAAAGAAAATCATCGAGGTGATCGAAATGCAGGACAACATGAATTGGTCGAAGCAATACTACAGCGAGGAGGCTCAGGCGAAAATCGAAGAGCGCAAGGCGCTGTGGTCGCCGGAACTACAGGAGCGCGTGACACGGGAGTGGACGGAACTGTTCCGCGATGTCGAGGCCGCGATTGCGCAAGGAGAGGACCCAACCGGACCAAAGGCTCAAGCGTTGGCTGGGCGCTGGAAGAAGCTAGTGGAAGGTTTCACCGGCGGCGATCCCGGGATTAGTTCCGGCCTGAACAAACTTCACGCCCATCGAGACGAATGGCCGAAGCAGTTTCAGCAGCAGATGGCTCCGTTCAGCAATCCGAAAGTGTGGGAGTACATGGGCAAGGCCATGGCATCCTGCAAGGCGTAAGCTCTGGCGCCAAACCGAAAAGCCCGGCGTGCCATGCCGGGCTTTCTTTTTGGCTCCGTGCTGGACTATGACGGCGGTGGCTGAGGAGGCGCGGTTTGCGGTGGAGTCGCTCCAGGAGTGACATCCTGACGCGGAGCGACGTAGGGCACTTGGGGCAAGTGCGTGACTTGGCCGCGGGTGGCATCGGCTACGTCGATGCCGGAGTGGTCGAGAAGCAGACCGGTGGCGCGGTCCAGTTCGATGCGCGACTTTTCGTAGGCTGCCTTCGCCGAAACCAAATTGGATTCCGACGTGGTTAAGGTGGACGCGTCCTGCAGGATGGCGGTTTGCGTGGTGAGTCCAACTTTCAGCTTCTGCTGATCGGCGTCGAGAGTCTGGCGCGCGAAATCCACGGCATATTGCGCCGCCTGCACGGCAGCGCGATTCTGTTTGACGTCAAATTGTGCGTTCCGGACTTCAATACGAACTTGATTCTCCAGCTGGTGCAGGCGCACCTGGGCCTGGCGAAATTCCAGTTCAGCGCGCACCTGGTTGGCTTGGGCTGCGCGATTGCGCAACGGAATGTTCAGAGTGAGGCCAACGCCTTTATCGGGAGCGGTGGAATTGACGAGTTGGTTCAGCGTGCCGCCGTAGCCGACGGAATTCGTATTACGGAATGGTGGTGGAAGAGTGGTGTAGCAGCGGGAGG
>Ga0210400_10005982_pt1 | contig 10267 bp, 9 predicted proteins | sample IncBWH26MmetaG_FD_155456 | JGI IMG/M metagenome (GOLD analysis project Ga0210400, IMG submission 155456) | Forest soil microbial communities from Barre Woods Harvard Forest LTER site, Petersham, Massachusetts, United States - Inc-BW-H-26-M | ecosystem: Environmental > Terrestrial > Soil >... | reverse complement strand
CAGGGCAGCGTCTCGGCCTCGCAGGACCAGATCACCTGGGTGCTGACCTTCTACATCGTGGCCGCCGGCATGACGATGCCGCTGACCAGCTGGCTCGCCGAGCGGTTTGGCAGCCGGTTGGTGTTCCTGGTCTCGGTCGGCGGCTTCACCGTCGCCTCCGCCCTCTGCGGCGCGGCCCAGACCCTGAGCCAGATCGTCGGCTTCCGTTTCCTGCAGGGTGTCGCCGGCGCCGCCTTGATCCCGCTTGGCCAAGCCGTGCTGCTCGGGGTCAACCCGCCCGAGCGGCAGAACCAGGCCCTCGCCACCTATTCGATGACCATGATGCTGGGCCCGATCATGGGCCCGGTGCTCGGCGGCTTCTTCACCGACAACTACAGCTGGCGCTGGTGCTTCCTGGTCAATGTCCCGGTCGGCATTCTGACACTCATCGGCGCCTGGTTTTTCCTGCCGAAGAAGGAATCGGGCCACCCCCCGAAGTTCGATCTGTTCGGATTTTCGACCATCGCCATCACGATCGGGGCCCTGCAGCTCATGTGCGACCGCGGCGAAACCAACGACTGGTTCGGCGCCACGGAAACCTGGGTCGAGCTGATCCTCGCAGGCCTGTTCTTCTACTTCTTCGTCGTCCACACGGTGACGTCGCCTAGGCCGCTCTTCAGCCGGACGCTGTTCCGCAACCGGACCTTCAACGCCAGCCTGCTCGCGACGCTGGTCGTGATCGGCGCGGTCAACGCCAGCCTCGCCCTTTCGCCCCCGCTGCTGCAGAACATCTACGGCTACCCGGTCTTTTCCGCGGGCGTGCTGCTGGTCCCGCGCGGCGTCGGCACCTTCCTGATGACGGTCGCGCTCGGACGGTTGATGGGCCGGATCGATCTGCGGGTCCTGTTGGGCGCCGGCCTCGTGATCATGGCGATCTCGTTCTGGATGATGGCGGGCTTCGCCCCCACCACCGATTCAGGCCCGATCCTTGTCTCCGGCTTTATCCAGGGCTTGGCGATGAGCCTGGTCTGGACGCCGATCAGCGCCATCGCCTTCGGGACGCTGTCGCCTGCGCTGCGCGCCCAGGGCACGACGATGTGGAATGTGGTCCGCAATCTCGGCGGCAGCGCCGGCATCTCGCTCGTGCAGGCGCTGCTGACGACCAACACCCAGGTCGCCCATTCGACGATCGCCTCGCACATGAGCCTCGATAATCCGCAGGTGCGGCAGGTCCTCCAACATGGACTCGACCGCGGACTTGGCCCAGCGACCGCGACCGCACTCGACGCCGTCATGAGCCGGCAGGCGTCGATGATCGCCTACCTCGACGACTTCCAGCTGCTGGCCATCGCGATGCTTGTGATGATCCCGCTGCTGCTCCTGATGCGCCGGCCCGAGGCCAGCGCGGGCCCCATTGTCACGGAGTAGAGTCATGACCTCGCTCACGCGTTCCACATCTCTCATCGCCTGCTCCGCGGCCGCCCTCGTCGCCGGCTGCACGACGGTGGGACCCAACTTCAAGTCCCCCGCACCGCCAGGGGCGCAGTCATACCCGATGGCCGGCGATGCCTCGGCCAGCGAAGCCGCCATCGGTGATCGGCTGGCGGGCGACTGGTGGTCGCTGTTCCACTCTGCGGAGATCGATCGGACGATCCGCACGGCGGTGGCGGGTAACCGAACGCTGGAGGCGGCACGCCAGTCCTTGGCCGAGGCGCGGGACGCCATACAGGCGCAGGCGCCCGCGGCGACGCTCAACGGTTCCGGCTCGATCGAGGAGCAGCGGACCAATATTGAAGCCTTCGGGTTCTCCAACTCGCCAGCCGCGCGCGGCGGAGTTGGCCTCAGCAACCCGACCTTCACCAGCTATTCATTCGGTCTGACCGGCGCCTACGACTTGGATCTCTTCGGCCAACGCCGACGCGAGCACGAGGTCCTTCTGGCCCAAGCTGACGCCCAGGCCGACGAGACTGACGTCGCCTACCTCACGCTCACCAGCGAGGTCGTCAGCGAAGCGATCGCGGTCGCCTCCCTGAAGGCCGAGATCGCCGCCGACGAACAGATCGTGGCGAGCGACGAAGCCGATCTCGAGATGGTCACCAAGGCCTACCAATTCGGCGGCGATACCCGGCTCGACGTGGTGACCGAGCAGACCCAGCTCGCCACGGACAAAGCGCAGATCACGCCCCTGCGCGCGCGGCTCGGAGCGGCGCGCCACGCGCTCGCGCTGCTGGTCGGCAAGCCTCCATCTGCCTGGAGCCCGCCTGACTTCGATCTCGACCAGATCAAGCAGCCGACGTCTCTGCCCGTCGAGTTGCCGTCCGAATTGGTCCGCGACCGACCGGACATCCAGGCCGCCGAGGCCCAGTTGCATGCCGCCATGGCGCAGATCGGCGTTGCCAAAGCCGACCTCTATCCGAAGGTCAGCCTCACCGCGTCGCTCGCCCAGACGGCGTTGCGTCCGTCAGATTTCTTCTCCTACGGCGCCACCGGATTCGCGATCGGCCCGCAGGTGAGTTTCCCATTCCTCGGTCGCCCGCAATTGAAAGCCAAAGTGCGGATGGATGAGGACGAGGCCAGGGGCGCGCTCGCCGACTACCAGCAGGTGGTGCTGGCGGCCTTCGTGCAAGTGGCCGACGCGCTGCAGGCCGTCGCGTTCGACGACCAGTTGATCACGCAGACCGACCAGGAGCTGGCCTCGGCGAAGGACAACCTGACCCTGCGGCGCCAGCGCTACGAGGCGGGCAAATCGGCGCTGCTGCCGGTGCTCGACGCCCAGCGGAGCTACGCCAGCGCCAGTCTTGCCACCGTCCAGTCTCGCGCCCAGCGCTTGGCGGACAGCGCGGCCCTGCTCTACGCCGTCAGCCGCAACTGGGATCGCCCTCGAACCACAGAGCCGCAACGGACCAGCCTCGCCGGTGTGATGCGGTGAGCCAAAATAAGGAGCCGGCTCGCATGCGCGACCTCAACGATCTCAGCTTCTTCACCGCCGTAGTGTCGCATCGAGGTTTCTCGGCCGCCGCTCGGGCGCTGGGTCTTCCGAAATCGCGCATCAGCCGCCGGGTCGCGGCGTTGGAGATCGATCTCGGTGTGCGCCTGCTGGAGCGATCGACCCGTCGACTGAACGTCACCCACGTCGGCGAGGAGGACATCTACGAGCACGCCCGCGCTGCCTTGTCCGAGGCGGGCGCGATCGAAGAGATCGCCGCGCGGATGAACTCCGAGCCGCGCGGCCTCGTGCGCGCCACTTGCCCGATCGGGGCCGATCGCCTCATCGCCGCGAAGCTTCCTGACCTGCTCCGGCGATATCCGCAGCTGCGCCTGCAGGTAATCGCCACCAACCGGCGTGTCGACTTGATCCAAGAGCGGGTCGACGTGTCGATCCGGGGCGGGGAGCCGGCGGAGGCCGACTCCAGCTTGCAGACAAGGGTCGTTGGCCGCTCCGGCGCCATCCTCGTCGCCACGCCCGCCCTGCTGAAGATCTATGGACACCCGCTAGCACCGTCGCAGCTTCGCGAGTTGCCGACGATCGGCAGCGCCGAGGGCGCAGGACCTGATCGATGGGTCCTCGTCGATGAGGTCGGCCGCGAGGCCGTCGTCATCCACGAGCCCCGTCTGCTCGCCAACACCTTGCCGGTCTCGAGGCAGGCGGTGCTGAATGGCGTCGGGGTGGGTCTGCTGCCCGAATTCGCCTGCGCCGAGCCGCTCGCCGACGGCCGCCTCGAACGGGTGCTCCCAGGATGGCATGGCGCGGAGGGGCGACTTCACATCATCTTCAAGTCGAGCGGAGGCATGTTGCCGAGCGTGCGGGCCGTCATCGACTTCGCCGTCGAGATTCTCAATCCCCGCGTTGTAGCTTGGGACGCCGTCCTGTGATCACCGACGCTTGGGGCCAATACCCGACACTCCGCGGTCTCGCGGCGGCGCTTGACGCGATGGACCACGCTGGGATCGATCGTATGCTGATCAACGCGTGGGTCGGCCCGCGTAACCTGGCCATCTCCAACGACGAGGTTGCCGCTGTCACCACCGAGGCCGGCGGGCGACTGATCGGCGTCGGCTCGGTCGACATGTCGCGGCCGATGGAGGGTGTGCACGAGGTCCGACGCTGCGTGCGCGAACTAGGCTTTAAGGCAATTCGGCTATTGCCCTGGCTGTGGCAGGCGCCGCCGACGAACCCCCGTTTCTATCCGCTCTATGTCGCCTGCGTGGAGGAGGGGGTGCCCCTGTGCGTTCAAGCCGGACACCAGAACGCCTTGGCGCCGCTCGGCGTGGGTCGGCCCGCCCATCTCGACCAGATCGCCGGGGAGTTTCCGGATCTGGTCATTGTGGCCGGACATATCGGCCATCCGTGGACGGATGAGGCGATTGCGACCGCTGAGCGACACCCGAATGTCTGCCTCGACACCTCGGCATGCGACCCGGAACGGTTTCCACCCCGGCTGCTCGAATACCTGTGCGGGGCTGGCGGCTCACGGGTGCTGTTTGCGAGCGACGCGCCGACCGTCGCGGCCGGGGAAGCGATGCGCGCGCTGGACGGTCTGGACCTGCCGGACCACGTGCGGGCGAGCTTCCTGGCCGAGAACGCGGCGCGTGTTTTCAAACTCTAAGCGGCGGCCCCCAGCATGCCTCGACCGCACCATCGTCAGCGCCAGCGACGGATTGGCCCGCTGGCGCGCCGCAACGGCCGGCTCGGATGCGACGAGCGCCGCCGGGGTCCCCTGAGCCGCATATAGGCTGTCGGCGTGGTACGCGTCGTTTATCCAGATGACGAACGCCAACCCGGCCAGCGACGCGACCAACGCCGGGACCGAGTGCCAGCTGGCCATGGCGCGGCCGATCAGCGGGCCCGCACTGCGACGCGCTGGCGTTCTGTGAGCGTCTCCAACAACTTGCCACGCGTGAAGAGCTCCTGCGCGAGGCGACTGGCAAAATCCTGCAATCCGACGACGTAGAGGTCGCCGCCGTCGACCATCGCCTGCGCGAGCTCACGGGTCTCGGCGATCGCATGCTGCAGCGCCTTGATGTGCTCTAGCGAGATCGACCGGGCTTCCTGAAACAGCCGACGAGCCCGCTCGCCCGCCAGTGGGGCCGGTGGCAGAGCAACCTCGGGTTCTCCGGAGACCGTGAGCGCGCGCGCCGCCCGGCGTGCATCGATGTGGGCGACCATGGACGTTGAAGCTTCTCGTGCCCCCGCAGTTGGTCGTAAACCGAGCGAGAGTCGACCCCGCGAACGCTTCCGGACCGGAAGCCAACTTCCGCATCTGGCGCCATGTCGACATAAGCGCTCAGCGATGCTCGGGATTCCCAATCCTGTCGCCATCCAGGCCCGGCCCAGTGGAGCACGTCGGCGATCCGGCCCGGCCGGGCCTGCCCGGCGGCCGTCAGGCCAGCGGGTAGCGCTTCGGGGGGTCCGTCACGGCGTCGCCTTCCATCCAGACCTCGAAGACGTCGCCATTGCCAATCTGGGCGAGCCCGAGTTCATGGCCGAACCGGCGCACGACAAGCGCCTGGATGGCGTACCCGTGCATGACCGCGATCAGCGGACCCTCGGTCACGGCAAGCACCTCGCTCAGAGCTTCCCAGCAGCGCTCGGCGACGGCGTCCAGGCTCTCGCCGCCGTGCACCTCGGAGTCGAGCACGCGCAGCTGGTTCTCGACCATGTGCTTGCTCACCTCGGCATAGGACATGTCCTCCATCCAACCGAGTTCGCCTTCGCGGATGCGATGGTCGTGCGACGGCGTCCAGCCGCACAGGGCGCCGATTTCGTCGGCGGTGGCGCGGGCGCGGGAAAGGGGGCTGGCGAGCAGCGTCGCCTGGCCGATCTCCTGGGACGCGACGAAGGCGGCGAGGCGCCTGGCCTGCTCGCGACCAGCCTCGCTCAGCGGCGAATCACCCCTGCCTTCGAGGCGGCCGTCGGCGTTGGCCTGGGACTGGCAGTGGCGAACGAGCAGGATCCGGCGCGGCATGGACCTCCTCTGCGTAAAGGCGGACCAGGCGTCAACACGTGGTCGCGCCTCCGGGTCGCCCGAGCGCAGGCGCTCCGCGGCGAGGAATTCGGACAGTCCGAAGCATCGGCTTGCCGGGCGCGGGTCTTATCGCCGAGCCGGTCCATGGCCGGACGGCCTATCTCGCCGGCGTCGCCTCTGGCGAGCGCGCGCGACCCAGCCTCAGATCCTCCACGCGCGCGGCGCCGAGGTGTCGAGAATCATTTCGGGAGGCCGTGTTCATCGTAGAGCAGCTCGGCGTGATCGACATACGGGCGTTTGACGTGAAGGGATGCCCGATCGGCGATCGCCAGCAATTCCTCGACGCTGGCCTTTCTCCTGCGGCGTTCAATCTTCGAAAGCTGCTCACGCGGGCTTCCGTGACGACGCGGGTCATGCTCTCGCCGGTAGCGGTGCGCTTCGGGGTCTTTGATATTGAGACCCATAATTCGCCTCCGCTCTGTAGAGACGGCTCATCTTCTACCTTTCTACCGCGATCGGCGCACCATACCATGGCGTCTGTGGAAACGTTGTCAGCGACCGCCGCTCACTCCGCCAGGTTCTCGATCTCCACCGGTTCGATCTCGTCGAATGGCTCGAAGCCGAAGATCCTGCCGTAGAAGTAGAGTTCCGCCTCCTTGGCGCGAATGATGTTTTCCGCCCGCCGGAACCCGTGGCTCTCGCCCTCGAATTCGAGGTAGGCGACCGGCACGCCGCGGGCCTTCAGCGCGTCGCGGATCATGTGGGCCTGGTTCGGCGGCACGACAGGGTCCTCAGCGCCCTGCAGGATCAGGAGCGGCGCCGTGAAGCGATCCAGATGGTTGATCGGCGAGCGCGCCTCATAGACCGCCTTCGCCTGCGGCCACGGGCCGATCAGCCCGTCCAGGTAGCGGCTCTCGAACTTGTGGGTGTCGCGCGCCAGAGCCTCCAGGTCGGCGACGCCGTAGAAGTCGCCCCCGGCCGAGAACACGTCGCTCTGCGAGAGGGCCGCGAGCACGGTGAAGCCGCCGGCGCTGCCGCCGTGGATGGCGATCCGCCTGGAATCGACCCGGCCTGCGTGCGCGAGGCTCCGCGCCGCCGCGATCACGTCCTCCACGTCCACCACGCCCCACCCACCCTTGAGCAATTCGCGGTAGGCGCGGCCGTAGCCGGCGGAGCCGCCGTAGTCGACGTCCACCAGGGCGAATCCACGGCTCGTCCAGTACTGGATGGCGAGGCTGAAGGCGCCGGACGCCGAACCCGTGGGGCCGCCGTGGGCCTGGACGATGAGCGGCGGCGCCTCACCGGCGGGCGCGTGGAAGGCGGCGTTGGTGGGCGGATAGAAGAGCGCGTGGGCGGTGCGCCCGCCGGCGCTCGGGAAGCTGATCGGCTCCGGAACAGCGATGTCGCCCGCCGCGAGGGTGATAGGCGAAGGCCGGCGCATCACCTCGCTGGCGCCGGTCGCCACATCGATCATCACCAGGGCCGCGGTTTCCGTCGGGCTGTGGGCGATGGCGGCGATGCGGGTTTCGTCCAGCGCCTGGATCGAGGCGAAACCCGTGTACGACAGGGCGAGCGCCCTGGCGGTCCCGGTGATCCGGTCGATGACCAGCAGACTCTGGCCCCGGGTTTCCCGCGCCGTGGCCACGATGTGCTCGCCCATCAATGCATAGTGGGACTGGCCAAGGGTCCACAATGGTCCGCCGAACTCGGCTTCGCGCGGCAGGATCGGGCGGGCCGCGCCGCCCCGATCGTCATAGAGGTTCCAGAACCCGCTTTCGTCGGAGAGCCAGGTGAGCGCGCCGTCCGCGGCCCATTGCGGCTCGATGACCGAAACCTCCGCTCCCCCGGCCACCTGGCGCAAATTGTCGAGGCCCGAGGCGGCCAGATCGGCCACGTAGAGCCGGGTCGCGTCCCACGGCATCGCGGGGAAGTCCCAGGCGATCCAGGCGAGGCGGCGGCCGTCCAAGCTCAATCGCGGATAGGCGACGAAGTCACTCGTCCCGAACAACACCTGTCCGGCGTCGCCGGGCTGGCCGGAGAGGCGGACGATGGCGTTGCGCACCTTCGCCGGATCGGTGTGGTCCTCCCGCACCGCGATCAGGCCGCCGCCCGGCGCGGGGACGGCGTCGGCGTAGCGATAACCGTCCGGGGTCATAGGCTCGGGCTGGGGCTCGGGCGCGGCCTCGCCGCGCTGCCGATAAAGCTTCTGGTCGCGGAAGTGGCTGAACCAGAGCCCGCCCGGCCCGACGACGAACGGCGCCCCGCCGTATTCATGCACCCGGGTGCGGGCATTGAAGCCTTCGGGCGTCAGCTGCCTCACCCCGTCGGCGAGGGTCATCACCACCAGGCGGCCCCCCTCGTCCGGGCGGCTCTCCAGCCAATAGAGCTGGCCGGCGAAGACGCGCAGATCCGCAAGCGCGATCGCGCCCTGCGCCAGGCTGGCGGCCGTTACCGGCGATGTCCAGCCGCCGTAGGGTCTTTCTTCGCTCATCGGCCGACTATGGCCTCGCCTGCCGCCGACGATCCAGTCCGCAATCCGTGGGGGCCCTGCGACGCGTCATGCTCGGATATACATCGTCTCTTCACGAAAGGCGGATCGAATGCGCCCTTAGCGTTGCGTCCTCCGCCCGCCTGGAGCTCGCCGATCCGCTCGGCCGCTTCCGGCAGCTTGGCCGGCCGGCTGGCACGACGGCGGTCGAGAACAAACAGCATCGGCAGCCTTCAGGTTGGGTGAGTGGCGGCCCGCGCCGCCAGGCGGCTCAGGATGGCGGCGTGGCGGGACCGGTTCAGGTCGTAGGCCATCATGATCACCGCCGCGGTCAGGGAGAAGGCCAGCACGCCGGGGCCGAACAGCAGGGCCAGCTCGACCGTCTTCTCGCGCGGCACGGCCGCCACCCCCACGCCGCGGGGAAACCGGATGAGGTCGAGCGCCACCCCGGCGATGGCCCCGCCGATGCCCAGGGACGCCTTGCGGGTGAAGGCGCTGGCGCCGAACAGGAACCCCTCGGACCTGGCGCCGAACCGCTCCTCATAGGCGTCGGCCACATCGGCCAGCATGGCCAGGGAGACCACCACCGCCGGGCTGCCGATCGCCCCGGCGAGAAAGGCGTTGGCGCTCAGGCACCAGACCAGCAACACCTTGTCGCGCACCGGGTAGAGGCCCAGCTGCGCCAGGATGATCGGCAGGGCGATGGCGATCACCGAGAAGACCAGGCAGACCACGTAGACCGGCTTCTTGTCGAAACGGTTGGACAGCGGCGTGGCCAGCCAGGCGGTCGACATGAAGCCGAGCATGTTGAACACCAGCACCGACTGCACCCCGCTCGACGGCAGGCGCCAGTAGAAGGTGTTGAGGTGGATGGCCAGTGCGGCCTGCACCCCGCCCAGTACGTAGTTCATCAGGATGGCGATGAAGTAGACGGTGAAGGCCCGCACGCGGAAGGCGTTGACCAGATTCCTGAAGAAGCCGCCGGTGGTGGCGGCGAGGCTTCGATAGCGCTCGTGGATGTAGACCTGGCGCGCCCGCCGCTGGGTGCCCAGGGCGGAAACGAGGATGACGGCGCCGGCGATCAGGCCGCAGGTCAAGGCGAAGGGCGGGTAGGCGGCCGGGTTGAGCTGGCCGTTGGCGTAGGCGGGCGTGGCCCGGAAGAACAGGCTGAAGGCGATCAGCAGCGAGGCCAGCCGGCCGACATAGGAGAACACGGTGCGGTAGGCGCTGATCGAGACACGGTCCTTGAAATCGGTGGTCAGCTCCGCCCCCAGCGCCATGTGCGGCACGAAGTAGAACGACTGCATCAGCCGGCACAGGACGGTGAAGCCCAGCATCCAGGCGAACACCCCCGCCTGGGCCATGCCCGGAGGCGGGGTGAAGAGCAGATAGAGGCCGATGATCAGCGGCAGCGGGGCCAGGTAGAGGAAGGGGTGTCGCCGGCCGAGGGGGGTGCGCAGATTGTCCGAGACCACGCCGATCGCCGGATCGACGACGCCGTCGAACATCAGGGCGATCATCAGCGCCACGCCGGTGAGCGAGCCGGACAGGCCGACCACCTGGACATAGTAGAAGAACAGAAACGTCTCGAGGGCGGCCGACTTGACCCCCTCGGCGGCTTCGCCCAGGCCATAGCTCAGCTTGGTGACCAGCGACAGACGGCTGGACGGCGCCGGGGCGGCCTCGCCCTCCAAGGGCGTCATCGAGGCGAGGTCGACATCCATACGATACGTGCGTCCCCGCCGTTCCGCCCCCTTGAAGCCGGGGCCTGCCTGAGAGATAACAGATTACCTGATTTGCCAGAAGGGGAGATATCTTGGCGTCCGCGCCCGAC
>Ga0210400_10005981_pt1 | contig 10267 bp, 6 predicted proteins | sample IncBWH26MmetaG_FD_155456 | JGI IMG/M metagenome (GOLD analysis project Ga0210400, IMG submission 155456) | Forest soil microbial communities from Barre Woods Harvard Forest LTER site, Petersham, Massachusetts, United States - Inc-BW-H-26-M | ecosystem: Environmental > Terrestrial > Soil >... | reverse complement strand
TCGAGAAGGTGAGCAAAAAGACGACGACGTTGATGGCTATCAGCGACAGCGTGATAACGGGCCATCGACGGGCCGTCATGTTTTCATGCCCGATTGGGATCAACATGCGAATTACCTTTTTTAGAAACAGCTTCCCGGGGGTGAGTTGGGGGAAGTCTAACCCAAGTAGCGGCAAGGGCGGTGGGAAATTCATGGGTTACGAAGGTAACCCATGAATCAATATGAGAACCGTGGATGACTATTTACCGGCAAAGATGGCCTTGGGCATCATTACGTGGACGCCCTTGTTGCTGTCCACTAATTCCGTAATATCCACGTCGCCGGCCACGCTGGTGAGCATATAGGCATCGTCGCGGCTAAGATGTTTTTCGCTCACCAGAAAATCAATCATCTCTCGTACCGCTTTGCGGGTGGCCTCGCTCAAGTCATCGTCAAAACCCATGCTGATGTAGTGTGTAGGCGTTTCCGCGCGCGGATACTTGATTTTGAGCCCTTTATGCAGAACAAATTGGAGCTTGCCGACTAACGATGTCTCCATCGCGGTAATGTCCACCTCGCCATTGCCTTGCCCGGCGTGTCCATCTCCAATTTCGAAGAGCGCCCCGCGCGCATGGACAGGAAGGTAAAGAGTTGTGCCTTCAACCAGCTCTTTGTTGTCCATATTGCCGGCATGCACCCCGGGCGGCGCGCTGTTGATTCGTCCATAGGGCTCAGGAGGCGCCACGCCCATGCTGCCGAAAAAAGGATGCAGAGGAATTTCGATTCCGGGAGCAAAGCTGGCGATCATGCGGGCGCGATCCAGAGGAATGATTTTTATGCGGGAATAAGGAAAATCGTCGGTCAAAAAACCCGCACCATAGCGGAAGCCGTTATAAGCATAGGGAATGGCAAGATCGATCTTCTGGATGCGGATCTCCAGCGTGTCTCCGGGCTCCGCATTCTCTATATAAACCGGACCGTTCAGGATGTGTCCGCCCGGGCCCTTGTTGGTGACTTCTTTATAGATATCGCGCAGGTTCTGCTGCACCTGGTCGGGAGCAACTCCTGCTTTTTCCAGCCCAGTAGGGCTGTTGGTAAGAAGCGTCTCGAACACCACAGTGTCCCCGGAACGAATGCGCAGGACGGGTTGGGCCGTTGCATCGTAATACCCCCAGGCAACTGTCTGAGGTGTAGCTTTGAGCGTGAAAGTCTGTGGACCAGATTTTGAGTCTTGAGCAAAACCGAAAGATGCAAGACAAATCAGAATGAGAATGAGCTTGCGCATGTTCCTCCCTGTTAAGTGAGCGACAGAAATCCTGCCATAACCAGCGGAAACATGCCAACTGTGCGTTTTGAAGCTTGGGCGATCCGAAGATTAATCCGCATAACTCTTAGATTAAACAATAGTTACGGCCAGTGGGTGAGTACGCTTTTATGTTCGGGTTCCACGTGGAACCCAGATTTTGAGCAGTGATATGGCGAAGAACCGCATGGCAGCTAACGCCGCAACCAAAGCAAAACCCACCACGGAGACACGAAGACGCGGAGATGACACGGAGGAAATCAAGAACCAGTTTCACCGCGGAGACGCTGAGGCGCGGAGGAAACCTAAAAAAACATGGAGGTCGCGGAGAAAAACAAGGCCGGGTATTCTGGTCTTGATCAGCGGTCTTCAGCGCAAATCAGCGGTTAAAATGCCTTGTTTTCGATCAGTGGTCTCAGTGCAAATCAGTGGTAAGACTCTGAGCCTTGATCTCAGCGCTTAAGCACGTTTCCCTGGGGGTCGAGCAGAATGTTTGTCGTCCCCGCGGGTGCGCTGAGTTGGAATTCCTGGTCAGGCTCGTCGACAAACACGAACGAAAGAAAGTAGGAATGGCCGCCTTGATCGACGCCATACACCGGCATGGCGGTCACCATGTTTTTATCGGCATACTTTTGCCGGATCACTCCGCTGACTTTGACCTGCGAACCTGCAGGAACGAGATGAAGGTCCGTCAAGGTAAATTGCGGAATGGAAGCGCCATTGACCCAACTATCAAAGAACCAGTCAAGCGACTTTTGCCCTTCGTAGACAAGCGCCGGGGGCAACGCCTGTTCAAAGGCATGTTGCAGATCGCGAGTTGAAATTTTTCCGTTAGAAGATCTCGCCAGCAGGCCCTTCAAGGCGCCAAAGAACAATGCATCATTCTTGCCGCCGCTGGCCTCGCGCATCATGCCGCGCAGCATGTGAACCAGCCACGTCCCCCGGCCGTACAGCACAGGCTCAAAAGACTGAGGGAACCTGGAGGAGGTCAGGCGCTGCCCCAAGGTTACGGGACCGGCATCTGACACTATTCCATTGGGCGTCTCTCGCAGAAGCTCGTTACGATAATGGTCGAGCACCAGCTTCATCTTTTCAGGGCCGGCGCGTTCCAGCATCACCAGGGCGCTGTAGTTGGCCAGCGCTTCGATCATCCACTGGTCACGGTAGGATTCCCAATCTACGGCATCGCCCCACCATTGATGCGCGGTTTCATGGGCCAGCATCAAGTCGCTCAATAGCAACTCCACGTAGGGATCGTTCACTCCCAAGGCACGACGCTCACCCTGGGTAAGAAAGGCCATGCTCGAAAGGTAGATCAGGCCCGGCCACGACTGGCTCAATAGCGCCGGCAGCTGTGCAATCTCCAGGCGGGAGTATGGAAATGCGTTGAGTTCATTGGAGAGAAACTCCACAGTTGCGGCAGCTTCGCTGGTAATTCTTTGCACCTGTTTGGCCGGTTCAGGATGCAAACCGGCACGGGCCTCGGGCCGGGCCAGCGAGGGCTCCACATTCTTGGCGGCATAGGCGTCAATCACCACGCCGCCAGCGGATTTTGTGGCCATCTCAAACTTTCCCAGATTAAATCCCGCGTGAGCAATGGGTTTATCGGAAACAAATCTTGCGACCTGGGCTCCATTCCGGTTGCCGCTGGAAACCCTCTTGCCTGTTGCTACCAGCGTCCACTCGGAAGGATATTCAAATGTAAGATCGAAATTAGCAAAGGAGGGACCGGGATTGGGATACCACGTGCCCCGCTCACCCACGTATATTACGTCTTCGCCGCTATCGAACATCACCGGGCCGGCATAGCGGATCGTCAGCTTGGCGGGGCGCTGCTTCTCCAGCGGCACAGGCAGAACAACGGCGACAAAATCATTGCCGCGCCGGGCCAGATCGCTGCCGTCAATGGCCTCATTTTGAATGAATTCCACCGGCTGGTTGTTGAGCTTGACCTCAGAGACCTTCAGATATCGTGACAATTCCATTAAGAGCGTCCGCTGTCCGGATCTCGCGGCAACCACGGTCAACTCCGCTTCCGAGGAAAGATCGGTGGGCGGAATGATCTTGCTGGAAATGCGGAAGTCCGTGACATGAACGAAGCTGCCCTGCGGCGCATTCTTCCCGTTTTCGCGGCGTGAGCGCATGGGAAAGGCTGTCCAGGTATCGTAGTAGCGCCCATCTTTGTTGTTGCTGGCCTGGGCCACGGTAACCTGTTCGACGGAAGCGGTATCGAAAAACACATCGAAGACGCCCAGCGGGGTATCGCCCAATCGCATATGGAGAAAGGTTGAAGCGGCCTCTCCCGAATTGGTCATCGCCTGGAGAAGCGAAAGGCTATCTGCCCTGGCCAGCAAATCCACGGCAGTCTGCCAGCGGCCGACGAATTCTTGCGGATCCGTGGCGGGACGAAATCCACTCCGGAGCTCATCCAGCAGACGGTCGTCTGAAAAACGCAGATAGGCAGTCTTAAATCTCTGGTTCAGCACAGCGGTCTTGGTAAAAAGCGCCAGCGAGGTCCGCTCCGCCCGGTCCGGAGGAAACAATAGAATATCTCCCTCGCCCTGGAAGACAGCCCCGGTAACGTGGCCGTCAATGGCCTGCATAAGGCCGATTACGCCGTCACTGAAGGAAATGTGCAGGTCTTCACGGTCAATGGAAACCTGGCGCAACGTGTAGACATTTTCGGGCGTGAAGACCGGATTCAGGATCTTGCGATACAGCGAGACCGCGTTCCCCGGCGGTAAAAGTGGCTCCGCAGTCTGGGCAGGGCACGTCCCTGCCAGCAAAAGTCCGGCTGCGAGCACTTTCGTAATCAGGCGAAACTCCCTCTTCATGAACACGCCACACTTGCTAGAATCTTTGTATTTGAGACTTAGAATCACATTTCTCTGTTTAACGGTCTTGTGCCCCGCGGCCCAGGCTGATGTTATCCAGCTCAAGAACGGCAACCGCATTCTCGCCGATTCCGTGAATGAAAGTAACGGCAGGATAGAGTACACCATTGGCAATAATACCTATGTTATTCCGAAATCGTCGGTTCTAAAGATAGACGTTGGCCAGCCCGCCAGAGTTCCCGAGGCAAAGAGCCAGGGACCGGCGGCAAGCCAGGCATCTCCTGATGATGTTCCCAAAGTACAGGAGCAGATCGAGGCAAAGGGAGACTTGTTCGCCCGCGTCATTCATGACGCCCAGATTGACGTGACCGCCCTCAAGGCAATTGAAGCCGAAGGCATTGCGGAGCAATCTGCGGTGGCTAATTTCTATGCTGCACGCTTTGAAGAGAAACGGAATAATTTCGCGGAGGCCGTCCGTTATCTTCAGACAGCCCTGCTCTTTTCTCCGCATCATGTCATTTTGCTGGAGCACTATGCGGCCATGATGCTGCAACTGGGCAGGAATAACGAAGCGCTGGTTTATGCAGAGCGCGCTGCGCATTCCGGCCCTGAATCCGCAGAAGCCCTGGGATTGCTGGGCTACGCCTATTACAGAAATGAACGCACCCGCGATGCCCTGAGCGCCTGGAAAAAATCGCTCGCGCTCCGGCCCGACGATAAAATCGCCGCGCTCCTGGAGCGGGTACAACGGGAAACCAAGGCTGAAGCCGAGTTCCGCCAGCAGGAGAGCGCCCACTTTGTTTTGCGCTACGAAGGTGCACGCGTTCCCGATGACCTTCGCAGCCAGATCCTGGAGGTGCTTGAAGATCACTACAAGACCCTGCAAAGCGACCTGGGATCGGCTCCCAGGAACACCATCTCCGCCTCGCTGTACACGGAGGAGGCCTTCTTCGATATTACCCAGGCGCCCGCCTGGTCGGCGGCGCTCAATGACGGCAAGATCCGCATCCCCATCTCCGGCCTCACCCACGTTACTCCGGAGTTGGTCCGTGTTCTGCGCCATGAACTGACCCATTCTTTCATTGCGCAAATCACCCACGGTCATGTACCCCAATGGCTCAATGAGGGGATTGCCCAGTTGGAGGAACCAAAGTCTACCGCACCGGTTGGCCCGCGGCTGGCATCGCTATTTATTGCGGGTCGCCACATTCCCCTGAACCAACTGGAAGGATCATTCCAGACCTACAGCATCGGAGAGGCCTCCGTCGCTTATGCCGAATCGCTGGCCGCCGTCGAATACATCCGCACCAGCCATGGGATGAGTGATCTGGCCGGGATCCTCGCGCGGCTTGGACAAGGAGAATCCATTGAAACCTCTCTCCGCAACACCATCCACCTTGGCTACGCCCAACTTGAGAGTGAGATCACGAATTATCTGAGAAAGAGTTATGGAGCGTGACGAGCTCCTGGCTGCTAGCTAGAGGCCAGTAGCTGGAAGCTAGAAGCTGTCCCTCACTTCTGATTCAACACAACGATGAGCAATAGCACCGCCAGGATAAACACGACCAGGAAAAGAATCTTCCACGTGCTGTACGGCCGCTCACCCTGTACCTCGCCGGTGCGCGCGTTCACCACCACCTGGTAGACCTTGCTCTGGAACCGATAGGCGCCAATCCAGACGGGCAGCAGCAGATGCCGGAACATCACACCGGAGTAATCGGTATCAACACCCAGGATGCGCTGCTCGTCGCCCCCGATGTCGCGCCTCACATCGTTGTCGATGGTGACTGCCATCACTTTCTTGGCGGTTTCAAATCCGGCAGACAGCTCTACCTGATAACGCTGGGCCTTGAAGCCGGCCAGATACGCAGGTTCGTAGGTACATAGGGCACTCAGGTCCCAGGGCTGGAGCTTATTGAGCCGAGCTTCGGAGACGGAGCGTGTAGCGGTAATCAGCACATCGTCAAAATGCCGCGCGACTTGTCCGGAAGCAGGATACCAGCGCGTGTGTTGCACCTCACGTGACTGCTGCTTCCCGTCGCTGTCGGTGTACCACTCGGTCTCGTAATAGTGCTCGCCGCGTTCTCCGCTATAGCTGCTGCTCGTATCGGAGTCGTAGCTCCAGAAAGGCAGATAAACTCCGCTGATGCCCTCCTGATGCGCCAGTTTCTTCAAGGCGTTGGGAGCAAACCAGCGCGAGGCCAGCCATTGCTGCACTTCCTTCTGCGCGAGGGGTTTGGGCACTTTGACCGGCAGCACTCCATCCGGAGCAATCAGCGGATCAGCGGCCTTGGGTTCGGCGACTATGGCAGCACCGCAAAATGAGCACGTTCCTGCCACTTCAGGCGGATGAAATGCCACCACTGCGCCGCAGCCGGTGCAATGGACCTCCAGCGCCTGGTCGCTCACAGGCTGCAAATGGGCCGTGCCGACCCGGTTAACCATCTCCGCGAATGCATGGGGCTGTACTCCAGCGCCGGGCTGGGCATCCGTGACTACGGCCTGCTTACTCCCGCAGTAGCGGCATTTCATCTCCCCCGATTCCGGATCGAACTCCATATCGGCAGAGCAGCTCGGGCAGAGAAACCGTTCCATTTTCTTTTCATCGGGCATGCAGGTCAGTTATCTCCTCAGATGAGCAATCAGCTCCACAATCGTCTCATAAGAAATTTTACGGCTACGGTAGTATCCACTTCGACCGCTCTGTCCTCAATCAGATAAGTCGGAGTGCGTTCTGAGCTTGAGGCTTGTGGAGAATGTAACTTGCAGGAACACCGGTTTCAAGAATTTTATTCTGAAAGAAGAAACCGGGGGATGGACGACTGGATCTTTGGGTGGAAAAAGGTCGTTCTGATACGATTAGCAACTTCATGCTGGAGACGCGATGAAACGTTATTTCATGGTTGCTTTTTTGTCCTTGATATCACTGTTGGCGATGTCACTGTTGGCCGTTGGCCAGGAAACTGTTTCGAAGACCGGTCAGCCGGTTATCCGGCTGGTACGTTGCGGCACTCTGATCCAGCCCGCCAATGGCCAGGTGCAGCATAACGTCCTGATCACCGTGGAGGGCGAGCGCATCCGCGAGGCGCTGGAGAACGGCAAACCACCGGCGGGCGCGCAGGTGATCGATCTTTCTGACCACACCTGCCTGCCGGGTCTGATTGATTCGCATACCCACGTGCTGTTGCAGGGCGACATTACGGCGGAAGACTACGACCAGCAATTGCTGAAGCAATCCGTGGCCTACCGCACCATCCTGGCGACCCAGTCTGTCCGCCAGGCGCTGGAGAACGGGTTCACCACCCTCCGCGATGTGGAAACCGAAGGCGCCGGCTATGCGGATGTAGATATCAAGAAGGCCATCAACAAGGGCATTATTCCCGGGCCGAGAATGCAGGTTGCATCCCGTGCCATGGACGTAACCGGGGCGTATCCCCTGCAAGGCTACGCGCCGGAGGTCCCGGTGCCTCACGGCGTACAACTCGTGGATGGACCGGACGATGCGCGGAAGGCCGTCCGGGAGCAGCTCAGCTTTGGCGCTGACTGGATCAAGGTGTATTCCGACCGGAGTTACTTTGTTCGCCCCGATGGAGTGCTCGACGATATACCGACCTTTACTCTGGATGAGCTGCGGGCCATTGTGGATGAGGCCCACCGCCAACACCATAAAGTGGCTTCCCACGCCATGGCGCTCAACGGCGTGCATAACTCCGTGGAAGCGGGTGTGGACTCTATTGAACACGGAAACTACATCGCGGATGCCGACATCAAGACCATGGTACAGAAAGGCATTTATTACGTCCCCACCATCTATGTAGGCGAATACGTGGCCAAGGGCCGCGCCGCCGCGGGCGCCAAAGTCTGGCTCGACATGATCAAGATCCACGAGGAGACCTTTCGCCGGGCGCTGAAGGGTGGGGTAAAAATCGTCTTCGGCACGGACGTAGGAGGCTTTGACTGGAAGGTCAATGAGGCCGTGGAGTTTCCCTACATGGTGCAGTATGGCATGACTCCGATGCAGGCGATTCGCTCCGCTACCACAACTCCGGCGGAAATGATGGGAATGCAAAACGACCTGGGCAGCATCACGGCCGGAAAGTACGCCGACCTGGGCGCGGTAAAAGGCGACCCTCTGAGCGACATCTCTGTGCTCCAGCAAATTGATTTTGTCATGAAGGGCGGAGAAGTCGTTAAGAATCGGGGGATCCGGTGAGAAGAATCGGGTGATCGGTACATCGGGTGATCGGGTGATCGGCGAAGCTTCTCGATAGCTGCACTTTGTAACCAATTGCTAAGACATCTGTTACTTCAAAGCGATTTGACATTCGCATTACGTCGTTTGATGCGCTCGGTTATCGTGATGTGCAAGTCCATTCAACTTCGCCAATGCAGAGCCGCGCCTTCAATGGGGCGCCCGACTTGGGCACGCACGTGCCTGCGGACCACTCTCGGAGGACTGGCAAGAAGAACCAAATGTAAGCCGTTCCTCCGATCACGCGATGTACCGATCACCCGATCACCCGATTCTTCCATATAATCTACTTTTCCTTCTGATTGGAGCAGATCTATGACCAAGCGCCTCCGGGCCTTTCTGGTTCGTCTTTTACCGCTGATGGCAGTGCTGGGCCTTTGCCATGCGCAAGCGCCAACACAGGCTCCCTCCAAGGTCGCACGGCGCTCCTTGATGTGGAAAGCGACATCGACCACCAACACCGTATACCTGCTCGGATCGATCCATGTGGGCGACAGCAGCATGTACCCTCTTCCGCAAGGAGTGGAGTCGGCATTTGCCGCATCCAAGGTGCTGGCTGTGGAGATCAACGTCAAGAGTATTGACCAATTCAAAGCCATGCAATTGATCCAGCAGTATGGGATGTACGGGGGAGATGATGCGCTCTCGAAGCATATCCCCAAAGAAACGTCCGATGCCCTGGACGATTTCTGCTCCAAGAACGGGCTCCCACGAGTGGCATTAGAGAGGCTAAAACCATGGGTCGCAGCCATCACCGTGGTTGCTTTCTCCTACAAAGCGGCAGGAGAAGACCCGACCCTGGGCATTGACATGCACTTTCTCAACGAGGTGAAGGCCCCACAGCGCATTGACGAACTGGAGACCGCCGACTTTCAAATGACCGTCTTATCTTCCGGCACCGAGCAGGAGCAGCAGGAGTTGCTGGCCACCTCACTCAAGCAGGCGGACAAAGCCAAGGAGATGATCCAGAAGTTCCAGCAAGCTTATCTTTCCGGCGATGCTGAGTCTCTTGAGAAGCTCGTTCGAGAGGAGGAAACCGGGCCTAAGGCACTGATGAAGAAACTTCTGGACGATCGTAACGTCACCATGGCCGCTCGGGTTGAGCAGTACCTCAAGGGCAAGGAGCCTTCTTTTGTCGTCGTTGGCGCGGCCCACATCATTGGCGAGAAAGGCATCGTCAAGCTTCTCCAGGAGAAAGGGTACCGGGTCGAGCAGACGATCATTGAGGGTAAATAAGCCCACGATCCAGCGTTTTGATGGCGTCGCCGACGAGATGCATAGCAGGGCTTTTGATTTGAAGGGGCACAGCCTGTCCTTGAGGTGAGATTGCGAGCAGAGGAGCTCAGCTGCTGGGTGGTGAAATGGTTTGGGTTCCTCCTTCTTTTCCTCCCCTTCCTCCCTTCCTCTGTACTACGAGGTGCTTTGAAATCGTGCTTTTTCTCGCAAATTTTTCATTGCCACGTTAGAGGTCGTGAGGTTGACGTTGTTTTTTCTCCGTGACCTCCGGTGTGATTCAACCCGGAGGCCATCCCAGGGTTCTTTAGATTCAATATCAGAATCCTGCAGTGTAGAAAGCTGGTGAGCCTCGATGCTTCCAGCGCTACAATATCGAAGGCATTGCCTTCAGGCTCGGCGCACTTTGTTCTCAGAACTACTTCAATCTAAAATTGACTCCCAACTCAAGCACCGCACCGCAACCACACCATCCTTCCGCGCTAATCTTCTTGGCTTTGTGAACTAAACTCCGTAAAATCGGGTTTTGCAACAGCCTTTAGGTAGAAAAGCCTTGCTGTATTCACAAGGAAAGAGGGTGCTAATGCCTGACGATGTTAATACTGACTGGTCTCAATGGAGCTGGTTGCAGGATACGTACTGGTATGTTCCACCGGAAAGTCTGGC
>Ga0210400_10005980_pt1 | contig 10268 bp, 12 predicted proteins | sample IncBWH26MmetaG_FD_155456 | JGI IMG/M metagenome (GOLD analysis project Ga0210400, IMG submission 155456) | Forest soil microbial communities from Barre Woods Harvard Forest LTER site, Petersham, Massachusetts, United States - Inc-BW-H-26-M | ecosystem: Environmental > Terrestrial > Soil >... | reverse complement strand
TCGGCTCGCCGGATCTGTGTTCGCGGCGCTGGGTGTGGGAGCAGTACGACCACGTCATTCTCGGCAACACGGTGCAGCGTCCGGGCGGCGACGCAGCCGTGGTGCGCGTCGAGGAGGGGCCGAAAGGCCTCGCGCTGACCGCCGACGTGACGCCGCGCTACTGCGAGGCCGACCCGTTTGAGGGCGGCAAGCAGGCGGTCGCCGAAGCCTGGCGCAACATCTCAGCGGTCGGGGGGAGGCCGCTGGCGCTGACCGACAATCTCAACTTCGGCAATCCGGAGCGGCCCGAAATCATGGGCCAGTTCGTCGGCTGCCTGCGCGGCATTGGCGAGGCCTGCAAGGCGCTCGACTTCCCGGTCGTCTCGGGCAACGTTTCGCTCTACAACGAGACCAACGGCCGCGGCATCCTGCCGACCCCGACCATCGGCGGCGTCGGTTTGCTCGATGATTTCAACAAGTCGGCGACACTTGCGTTCAAGCGCGAAGGCGAAGCAATCCTGCTGCTCGGCGAGTCGCAGGGCTGGCTCGGCCAATCGATCTACCTGCGCGACATCTGCGGCCGCGAAGACGGCGCGCCGCCGCCGGTCGATCTTGCTGCGGAGAAGTGCCACGGCGACGCGGTGCGTGGGCTCATTCGCGATGGCATGGTCACCGCGGTACACGACGTTTCCGACGGCGGCCTGCTGATTGCGCTCGCCGAGATGGCGATGGCGGGAAAAATCGGCGCGACACTGTCGAGGCCGGCTCAAGGCATCGCGCCGCACGGATGGTGGTTCGGCGAAGATCAGGCGCGCTACATTGTCACGGTCGCACAGACGCAATTGTCCGACGTGCTCGCCAGGATCAAGGCGGCGGGCGTCCCATGCAGCGAGATCGGCTCAACCGGCGGCGACGCGCTGGTCATCGGCGGCGAGGGCAGCGTGAAGGTGAAAGAGCTCGACGCCCAGTTCGAAGGCTGGCTGCCGTCCTACATGGCGGGCGGCAGCGCCTGAGCAATTTTCTCCGTCATTGCGAGGAGCGAAGCGACGAAGCAATCCAGTCCACGGCAGGCTCGTGGATTGCTTCGCTTGCAATGACGAAACTGGGCAGGCCACACCGTCAGCTCTCGATCGTCACCTTGTTCGGATAGAACGCCAGGTACCCGGTGATCTCTTTCATCGCCGGAAACGGGGTCTCGTAGCTCCAGACCGCGTTGTCGAGCGTCGCGTCGCCGGCCTTGATCGAAAAGTAGCTGGCGTCGCCCTTGTAGGGGCAGTGGGTCTGGTGCGCCGTCTTGGTGAGCAGCGATTGGTCGGCATCCTCGCGCGGAATGTATTGGACTACCGGATAGGTCGCCTCCTTCAGCGCCAGCGCGCGCCTGGTATCGGCGATCACCTTGCCGCCAGCCAGCACGCGGACGCGCCTCGGGTTGGCGGCGATGGTGATCGGATGGTCGGGACCCGGAATTTTCATGGTGTGTCTCCAACGTTTCCGGGAATATAGTGCGCCAGTTTGGAATTTGGAGGTTCCCGCATGCCGATGGACGCCCGGGATATCGAGAGCATTATCAAGGCGGCGATCCCGGATGCCGAGGTCACCATTCGCGACCTCGCCGGCGACGGCGACCATTATGCTGCGACGGTGATTTCCGAAGCATTTCGCGGCAAGTCGCGCGTCCAGCAGCATCAGATCGTCTATCAGGCCCTGAAGGGCCAGATGGGCGGCATCCTGCACGCACTGGCGCTGCAGACCGGCGTGCCGGAGAAATAGCAGCGATCGTCCGCTATCCCGCGCGCAGCGCATGAACCGAGAACATGCGTCCTGAATCGGTCCATGATTTGAGCGGCGCCCAGCCCGATGAGCGCGCTAGTTGGTAGAAGCGCTCGATCGAGTACTTGTAGCTGTTCTCGGTGTGGATGCTCTCGCCTGTCGTGAACGAGATCGAGCGCCCGCACACACGCACCATTTGCGGCCGCTTGGAGATCAGGTGCATCTCGATGCGATGCTGCTCGCGATTGTAGATCGCGCGATGATCGAACGCAGCGAGATCGAAATTGGTGCCGAGCTCGCGGTTCATCCGCACCATCAGGTTGAGGTTGAATTTCGCGGTGACGCCGGCGGCGTCATTGTAGGCGTCGTGCAGCACCCCCTCGTCCTTCTCGAGGTCGACGCCGAGCACGATTAGCGCGCCGCGGCCGAGAATGTCGGATGCGCGGCGCAGGAAGCGCGATGCGTCCTGCGGCTCGAAATTACCGATCGTCGAGCCGGGAAAGAATCCGACCTTCGGCAGCTCTCTGATTTCTGGGGGAAGCTCGAAGAGCTCGGTAAAATCAGCCGCGACGGGAAAAACGTTCAGGTCACGAAAATCGGCGCGCAGCGTGCGGGCCTGCTGGTGCAGGAATTCCGCCGAAATGTCGACCGGCACATAAGCTGCGATATCGCAACATCCGAGCAGCCGGCGAACCTTCGTTGTCGCGCCGGCTCCGAATTCGACCAGCGCCGCCTTTTGGGGCAGCAGCTCCGCAATCTCAGTGCCGCGGTCACGCAAGATGCCAAGTTCGGTGCGCGTCGGATAGTATTCCGGCAGCACGGTGATCTGCTCGAACAGATCGGAGCCCGCGGCATCGTAAAAATATTTCGGCGACAGCTGCTTCGGCTGCTTGCCGAGCCCGGCGAGCACGTCGAGCGCGAAGCTCGAGACCGTCGCGTCGTTCGCCCTGTCGTGGTGGACCGGCGCGGTCTCGGCAACAGGGCTTCTTGTCAGCGCCGACGCATGAACGTTCATTGATGCTACTCCGAATGACCCGATTGATCAGGTGCTCGTGAAATCAGTTTTTGTAATCGGCGAGCCGCAGTCCCACGAACTGCCAGCGCTGATGCGGATAGAAGAAATTGCGGTAGGTGACACGGCTGTGACCATCCGGTGTCGCAAGCGACGAGCCCCGCAACACCAGCTGATTGACCATGAACTTGCCGTTGTATTCGCCGAGCGCGCCTTCGACAGTGCTATAGCCCGGGTAGGGCGAGTAGGAGCTGCGGGTCCATTGCCAGACGATGCCGAACGCGTCGTTCAATTCGTTCGATCGCGCGGCAACCTCCCATTCCATTTCGGTCGGCAGGTGTTTTCCGCGCCAGCGCGCGAACGCGTCGGCTTCATAGTAGCTGACATGGCAGACGGGCTGCTCCGGATCGACCGGCTTCAGTCCACCGAGCGTCATGATGTGCCAGATGCCGTCGACCTTGCGCCAGTGACCCGGCGCGTCCCATTCTTCCGACGTGACCACGGCGTGGCCGTCCATCAGCCACAGCGTCGGCGTGGTGTAGCCGCCGTCCGCGATGAACTCGAGCCATTCGCCGTTGGTGACGAGGTCGCGTGCGATGCTCACCGGACCGACCAGCGCGCGGTGTGACGGACGTTCGTTGTCGAAGCAGAACTCGTCGCCGGCGTGACCGACGGTGTGGATGCCTTCAGGGAGCTGCATGGCGTCGCCGCTCCGGGTCGAAGCGGGCAAACGCCAGCCGGCGTCATAGGCAGGCTGGGTCGGATTGAACGAGAAGGCGTGCAGGATGTCGGTCAGCATCAATTCCTGATGCTGCTGCTCGTGATTAAGGCCGATCTCGATCAGGGGGCCGAGCGTCGCCAGCAACGCATCATCGGCACTCGCGAGCGCTGTCGTCATTGCCGCATCGACATAGGCGCGGTACGCCGCAATCTCGGCGACGCCGGGGCGGGTGATGACGCCACGGTTATGGCGCGTGTGGCGCGGGCCGGCCGACACATAATAAGAGTTGAACAGAAATGCGAAGTCGGGATGGAAGGGTTTGTAACCCCTTACATGCGGGACCAGCAGAAACTGCTCGAAGAACCATGTGGTGTGGGCGCGGTGCCATTTCGCCGGACTGGCGTCCGGCATCGACTGCACGAGCTGGTCTTCGGCGGACAGGGGCGCGGCGCGGCGCTCGGTCTCGCCGCGGACAGCGCGGAAGGCCTCGATCAGCCTGTCGGACCGACCGGTTCGCGATTCGCCTGATTGTGGTGAAGAAAACGCGGCCTTGGCCGCCGAAAGACTTGTGCTCGTCACACCGATCTCCGGTTTGGGAGAAGAACGTTGCCGCTAAAGATCAGTTCCCCGAAGAAACTTGCCCACAAAGATAGGGTGGCCTATGCGGCAAGAACAGGGCACCGAGTCTATCGAGACGATTGATTATGCCTATCATGTCATCAGCTTATGCTGCGGCCTTTCCAAAAAATGTCAGCAGTTTAGGTTTTTGTTGGGATGCGGCCGGTTTCGGGGTACATATATGGACGTGATGGCCGGCGGCCAGGTGTCGCAGTGAACTGCGGTGCGAAGCCTCCTTGAAGACTTAGCCGAAGATACGGCCGAACCGGCACAGAAGGACTGAACATGAGCATCGAACAATTCATCGAGAACGAAGTGAAGTCGAACGACGTCGTGCTGTTCATGAAGGGCACGCCGCAATTTCCGATGTGCGGATTTTCCGGTCAGGTGGTGCAGATCCTCGACCACATCGGCGTCGCCTATAAGGGGCTGAACGTTCTCGACTCCGACGAGCTTCGCAACGGCATCAAATCCTATTCGAACTGGCCGACCATCCCGCAGCTCTATGTGAAGGGTGAATTCGTCGGCGGTTGCGACATCATCCGCGAGATGTTCCAGGCCAACGAGCTGCAGCAGCTGTTCGCCGAAAAAGGCGTCGCGGCCCGCCAGGCCGCGGAGTAAACTCCGGCGCGGCAACCTCATGGAGCCGCGCATGGATATCAGGATCGACAGTGTTCAGCCGTTTGCCGAAGGACGGTCCTTCGGCAAAGCGGGTTTATATGATCGCCTCAAAGGCGTCGCGCGCGGTCTGCTCGATCCGGCGGCCCCGCAGAACTCCGGTATCGTCGATCTTGAGAAGGCGCCGCGCAACGCGCAAGGCGCCGTCGAGTACGAAATCGACCTCGACATCCTGCGCCCGCTCGATTCCGCACGCGGCAACGGCGTGCTGTTTTACGAAGTCACCAATCGCGGCAACAAGCTGCTCGGCCGGCTTCTGCACGGCATCATCACACCGAACCCGACCGATCTGAACGATCCGAAAACGCCGGCTCATGCGGGCAACGCGTTCCTGTTCGAGCGCGGCGCCACGATAGTCTGGGCCGGCTGGGACCCGACCGTTGCTTCGCGCGATGAAACCATGACTGTCCGCTTTCCGCTGGCGCTGGAAGACGGCAAGCCGATGGTTCGACGCATTCGCGAGGAATTCCAGGTCGGCAAGCGCATCCCGGACACATTCAGGACGATCGCGCTGACTTATCCTGCGGCCTCGCTCGACAAGAGCAAAGCACGGCTGATGATGCGCGTGCGCGAGAGCGATCCGCGCATCGAAATTCCGCGCGACGCGTGGGAGTTCGTCGACAACAGGCACGTCAGGCTGCTGCCTGAGGGCAAGGCGCTGACGCCGCTCACGATCTACGAGTTCTGGTACGAGGCGACCAATTCGCGCATCGCCGGCATCAGTTTCGCAGCAACGCGCGATCTGATCTCGTTCCTTCGCAACGATGCGGCGTCGCCGCTGGCGAAGGCACAGCTCAAACACGCCATCGCCTTCGGCATCTCGCAGAGCGGGCGCTTCCTGCGGCATTTCATTGAGCTCGGCATGAACCGTGATCTCAACGGACGGCGCGTGTTCGATGGCGTATTTGCTCATACCGGTGGCGCGGCCAAGATTTTTGCCGACCATTCGTTCGCGCAGCCGAACCGGACCGCATCCCAGCATCACGACCGGCTCTATCCGGACGCGTGGTATCCGTTCTCGACGGCGGCGACTGTCGATCCATTCTCGGGCCGGACCGAGTCGCTGTTCCGCGGTGACGGCTCTGATCCGCTGTTCATTCAGACCAACACGTCGGCCGAATATTGGAGCAAGGGCGCCTCGCTCCTGACGATCGACGCGTCGGGGAAGGCCGATCTGGCTCTGCCGGAGAATTCGCGCGTCTACATGATCGCGGGCACACAGCATGCGAGCAGCCCACCGGCCGCGGAGCGCGGGCCGCTCGCCAATCAGGGAAATCCGCAGAGCGTGGCGCCGGCCATCCGGGCCCTGATGGACGCGATGATCGAGTGGGTCACAGACGGCGCGCCGCCGCCGGCAAGTCGGGCGCCGTCGCTGAAAGATGGCACGGCCGTCGCAGTGGATGCGCTGCGCTTTCCCAACGCGCCGGATTTCGCAACCCCACGCGGCGCGAACGTGATCACCACACCGATCGACTGGATCGATCCGCCTGGAAGCCCGGACAGCAAAGCCACGAAGGCGGACGGCGAATACGTCACGCTGGTGTCGGCGGTCGACGCCGACGGCAACGAGACCTCGGGGATTTGCCTGCCGCCGGTCGGCGTGCCGCTCGCGACCTACACCGGCTGGAACATTTACCGCGATTTGCCCGGCGAGCTCGGCGATCGCGATGGCTCTTATGTCCCGTTTGCAACGACCCAGGCCGAGCGCACTGCGAGGGGGGACACGCGGCTCTCGCTCGAGGAGCGCTATCGCTCGCTCGACGCTTTTGTCGAGAAGGTGAAGGCCTGCGCCGATCGGCTCGTTGCCGAGCGCCTGCTGCTGCCGGCCGATGCAAAGGCCTATGTCGATGCGGCAAAAGCCTGCAAGGATTTCGCGGCGTTTGCAGTCCCCGACGCCGCCGCGAAATGACGACGGTTGCTTCGCGCACGATCGGCGCTGCGCGGCTTGAGGTCGTGGTCGCCGACATCACCACGCTCGACGTCGATGCGATCGTCAACGCCGCGAACACCTCGCTGCTCGGTGGTGGTGGCGTCGACGGTGCGATCCACCGCCGCGCCGGTCCAGAACTGCTCGCCGAATGCCGCACGCTCGGCGGCTGCACCACCGGTGATGCCAAGATCACATCTGGCTATTCGTTGCCAGCGCGCCACGTCATCCATGCCGTCGGTCCGGTCTGGCAGGGCGGCAATCGGGGCGAAGACGCGTTGCTCGCGTCCTGTTATCGCCGCGCGCTGGAGTTGGCTGAATCTGAAAAGCTGTCCTCCGTCGCATTCCCTGCGATTTCGACCGGCGTCTACCGCTTTCCGGCCGACCGCGCCGCAAAGGTCGCGGTGACCACGACAGTCTCGGCGCTGAAGTCGGCCCGATCAGTCGACCGCGTCATCTTCTGCTGTTTTGCTGCGGAGAGCGCGCAACTCCACGCGGCAGCTTTGCAGTCGCTTGAATAGGCAGCCGCCGAACGCTGTTCTCACTTGCGAGTCGTCCGTACCTCGATACAGTCGCACTTCTATCGGGCGTCATAGATCCGACCGGAGGACGCATGCCGTCGAAACAACGAGCGGTCCGCATCGCGGTCGCGCTGATCGCTTATTTCATTGTGGCGCCGCTTCACGCCGACAGCGTCGGCAAGAGCGAACCTGTGCAAACCGGCTTTTCGGTCAGGGCGCTGGGCACGATCACCGAGTTTTTCAAGGCCGAAGTCGCCGCCGGCAAGGTGCCCGGCGTGGCGATGCTGGTGCAGCGGCATGGCAAGCCGGCCTATTTCGAGACGTTTGGCGTGCGCGATGCAGCGACCAAAGCGCCGATGACACCAGATACGCTGTTCCGCATCTACTCGATGTCGAAGCCTGTGACTTCTGTTGCGGTGATGATGCTGGTTCAGGACGGCAAGCTGTCGCTCGATGAGCCGCTCTCCAAGTACATTCCGAGCTTTGCCAAGAGCCAGGTTGGCGTCGAAGTGAAGGGAGAAGACGGTCAGCCGACGCTCCAGCTCGTGCCGGCGGCGAGGCCGATCACCATTCAGGACCTGATGCGGCACACCTCCGGCATTACCTACAGCTTCTCCGGTCGCGGACTCGTCAACAAGCGCTACGCCGATGAGCACTTTTTCGACAACAGACTGAGCAACGAGGAATTTGCCGAGCGGGTCGCGTCTTTGCCGCTGGCGTTTCAGCCCGGCACCACCTGGGACTACAGTCATTCGACCGACGTGCTTGGCCGGGTGATCGAGGTCGTGTCCGGCAAATCGCTCTACGCCTTCATGAAGGAACGCATCTTCGATCCGATGGGAATGACCCACACCTCGTTCTATGTGACCGACGCGAAGCAACAGCCGCTGATCGCCGAGCCGCTGCCGAACGACGGCGGCAGCGGTCCCAACGCAATGTTCAATCCGCGGATCGAGAACAAGTGGCAGTCGGGCGCCGGTGGGCTGGTGTCGACGATCGGTGACTACTCGCGCTTCGCACAGATGATCCTGAACGGCGGCATGCTGGACGGCAAACGCTACCTGATGCCGAAGATCTTTACCTGGATGACGTCGAGCCACACCGGCCCCGGCAGCGGCATCGTTCCGGGACCACTCTATCTTCCGGGACCTGGCTTTGATTTCGCGCTTGGCTTCGCGGTGCGCATGCAGCCGGGCGCGAACCCGCAACCGGGTCGGTCGGCGAGCTCAATTGGGGCGGCGCCGGCGGCACGTACTTCTGGATCGACCCAAGGGAAGACATGTACGTGATCATGATGATCCAGAGCTACGCGCAACGCGTGCGCTACCGCAACGAGATCAAGAATCTGGTCTACAGCGCGATGGAGAAGTAGCCAGCGCGATCGGCGCGGCCTGTTGTCTTACAAGGCGTCCCGCACAATCTCCCGCGCGAGCCCGATCACCTCATTGACCATCTCGGCCGTAACATCGAGATGCATGCAGGCGCGCACACGGCCGCCGAGCTGCGAGACCAGCACGCCCTTCGCCCGCAGTTTCGCCTGCAACTGCTCGGCCGTCAGGTGCGGGCTCGTCGTCGCGACATAGACCAGGTTGGTCTCCGGCTGCTGCACGTCGAGGCCGGGAATTTGCGACAGCCCGCGCGCCAGCGCGCGCGCGTTGGTGTGATCGTGGGCGAGCCGATCGACGTGATGATCGAGCGCATAAACGCAGGCCGCCGCGACGATCCCGGCTTGCCGCATCGCGCCGCCGAGCCGTTGCTTCCAGCGCCAGACCTCATCGATGAAGGCACTGGTGCCCGCCAGCACGCCGCCGATCGGCGCGCCGAGCCCCTTGCTGAAATCGATCCAGGCCGAGTCCCACCCCGCAGCGATCCGGTTGGCCGCAAGCCCGGTGGCGACGGACGCATTCAGCAGCCGCGCGCCATCCATGTGGGTGACGAGCCCTTGCGCGTGGGCGAGCTCGGCGACCGCATCGAGCTTCTGCTGCGGCCAGATCGTGCCGCCGCCGATATTCGCGGTCTGCTCCGCGCTGACCAGCCGCTGGTTCGGTGCGTAGCGCGACTTGACACGAAATGCCGCGCGCAGCGTGTCGACGTTAAACTGACCGTCGGCGCCGGGCAGCGGCGAGATCTGGAAACCGCCGAGCGCGGCGTGGACACCGCCTTCGCTGGTCAGGATGTGCGCGGTCGGATGCGCCAGAATCTCGTCGCCCGGCCGGCAGTGGCTGAGGATCGCCGCGACGTTGCACATCGTGCCCGACGGCAGAAACACGGCGGCTTCCTTGCCGAGCAACGCGGCCACGCGCTCGCACAGCACGTTGACGGTTGGGTCGTCGCCGACCTGTTCGTCGCCGACCTCGGCACGCGCCATCGCCTCGCGCATCTGCGGCGTCGGACGGCTTTGCGTATCCGACAGCATGTTGATGCGGACCGGCGGCAGCTTCGGATCGAGCGGGGCAGGGGCATAGACCATGGCGGGGGTTCTCCGACGCTTCAGTGTAAGCCTTGATCGGAGACCGCATCAATGAACGCCTGGTCCTCGTAGTCATGCGGGCTGTTTGCCACGCCGAGCGACTGGCGATGCGCCTTCGCACGAAAGCCCGGCGCATGTACGTCCGGCGCCCAGATTTGGATAAGACGCAGTCCCTCCCCGCGCAGGCGCTCGCGATGCTGTCGGCTTCTTACCTGTGATGCCATGTTCGATCTCCATACGAGTCAAGTGTAGCCCACCGCGCTCGATTTCGGACGCAGCAACGTCCTTGAGCTACAATGGGAAGGCATTCCTCCTCATCCTGAGGAGCGTCCGCAAGTCGCTTCAAAGCGACTTGCGGCGCGTCTCGAAGGATGAGGCCCGGGCACTTGTGGCCTCATGGTTCGAGACGCGCGCACGCATCTTCTCTAGTTGGGGCTACGCTAGCAATAGCGCGCTCCTCACCATGAGGGTTTGGGCCTCTGCTTCAACAAAAAAGCCCCGGCTCGCGCCGGGGCCTCTTGCTCATCTGCGCATCAAGACGCGCCTCAGCGCGAATAAAACTCGACGATCAG
>Ga0210400_10005979_pt1 | contig 10268 bp, 15 predicted proteins | sample IncBWH26MmetaG_FD_155456 | JGI IMG/M metagenome (GOLD analysis project Ga0210400, IMG submission 155456) | Forest soil microbial communities from Barre Woods Harvard Forest LTER site, Petersham, Massachusetts, United States - Inc-BW-H-26-M | ecosystem: Environmental > Terrestrial > Soil >... | reverse complement strand
CATCCCACCCCCAAGGACAATCGCGAGTGGAACGAATCGCAGCCGCCATCTTCACCCGCGATCGAAAAGAATTTTGCCCGCGAAGAAATCATGTTGCCGGTGAAGTGCAACCAGCATCCCTGGATGAAGATGTACATCAACGTAGTGAAGAGCCCGTTCTTCGCTGTCACCGACAAGAGCGGCAAGTATGAAATCAAAGGTCTGCCCCCGGGTGACTACACCATTGCCTTCGTCCACGAGAAGCTGGGCGAGCAGGATCAGAAAGTAACGGTCGCTGCGAAGGATAGCAAGACGGTGGATCAAAGCTTCAAGGCTGCCGCCGAATAGAGCGGGCTTCCGTTTGCTCTGATAAAATCACCTGTTTGAAAGAGCGGGCCGGGCCAAATGGCACGGCCCGCTTGAGTGCGGGGAGCCTATGCTCCCTGCGGACCTAAGGGGAACATCCTGAAAGCAATCCCTGCAACGTACAACCGCGCCCATCACGCCTTCGCAGTATTCACGGCATGCGCGGCTTTCGTCGTGATCACCGCCGGAGCATTGGTCACCAGCAATGACGCAGGCCTGTCAGTCCCGGACTGGCCAACGTCGTTCGGCTATCTGGTGAAGGCTCCGCACTTCGTCGGTGGCATACGATACGAGTGGAGTCACCGCATGGTGGCGGGGACGCTGGTGACGCTCACTCTGGCAATCGCCATTTGGACCTTTCTTGTCGAACGGCGGCGGTGGCTGCGTTGGCTGGCGACAGGCGCCTTCTGCACGGTCATTGCACAGGCCATACTCGGCGGGCTTACGGTTTTGCTCCTCCAGCCGCCTTGGATTTCCACGGCACACGCAACCGTTGCGCAAACATTCTTTTGTATTGCGGTAGCGATCGCATTGTTCACCGGACGCAAATGGGTGGAAGAGGAGCCGCAGGTGGAGTTCGACGCGCGGCGCCCTAGCCTGGCTACCCTAACCTGGCTTTCGATTTTCGTGCTGTACGTACAACTCATCCTCGGCGGGATGTTCCGCCACCATGGCATGAGTTGGTGGCCGCACGTGGTGCATGCGGTGATTGTGGCCTTCGTGCTGGCGTGGACGGCGGTGCGAGCGCTCTCCGTATATTCGAACATCGAAGCGGTTCGGCGTCCGGCGATCCTCATGCTGTCGCTATTGATCACACAGCTATGCCTGGGCTTCACCGCGTTCTTGACGCGAGTAGCCTGGGGCAGAAACGCCGTGCAACCGGAGCTGCCGATGGTCGTTTCGACGGTGGCGCATGTGCAAGTAGGCGCGCTGCTCCTGGCGACTGCAGTCGTCCTGGCCATTCAAGTATGGCGGCACGTCCCGGTTGCCTTTGAAGAACGTGTGCCGCAGGCGCAACGGGATGCGTCGGCCGCGTGAGTAGCGGTGAATGCCTTGAGGGTAGCGAGGTTTGAGCCCTGGGATTCCGCTTTTTTTCGTTTCCACCATCTTGTGCATATAAAGTCGTAAACTGTTAGTGGACTGTTCTCAGGAAGATCCTTGGCATCGAAAGTATCTGTATTCGCTGACGCCGTTCCGGAAGTAGCGGCACCTCCCAGCGGGGCTGTAATCTCCGTGCAGAACCTGGTGCATCGCTACGACCAGCGCACGGCTCTCAATGGCATTTCGTTCGAAGTGCGGCCTGCGGAATTGTTTGGCCTGCTGGGTCCGAATGGCAGCGGCAAGACGACGCTGTTTCGGATTCTTTCTACGTTGATGATTCCGACCGCCGGACGTGCCACCATCATGGGTTGCGATGCGGCGCAGCAACCGGCGCTCTTACGGCGGCAAATCGGCGTTGTATTCCAGGCGCAGAGCGTCGATCTCAAGCTGACTGCCCACGAGAATCTCTGGCATCAGGGACATCTCTACGGGCTGCGGGGCTCGATTTTGAAGAAGAGGATTCAGGAAATCCTGTCGCGCGTAGGGCTGGCGGAGCGCGCGAAGGAATTGGTCGAAACTTTTTCCGGGGGCATGCAGCGGCGAATTGAGTTGGCCAAGGGGTTGTTGCACCGTCCGGGCGTACTGTTGCTGGACGAGCCGACCACGGGCCTCGATCCGGGAGCACGGCGCGATCTCTGGCAGTACCTGCAAATGTTGCGGGATGAAGAGCACGTTTCCGTGCTGGTAACGACCCACCTCATGGAAGAAGCGGAGCGTTGCGACCGGCTCGCGATTTTGAACGAAGGAAACCTGGTGGCTCTGGGTACGCCGGAGGAGTTGAAGAGCGAGATCGGCGGCGATGTTGTGCTGCTGCATGCCGCGCATGATGCAGGATTGTTGGCGGAACGCATTCGTGCACGGTTCCACGTGGACACAACAGTTCTAGAAGATCAGGTACGCATCGAACGCGAGGGCGCCCACCGCTTCGTAACCGAAGTGGTCGAGGCGTTTCCCGGGGAGATTGAAGCGGTTTCCGTCAGCAAACCCGCGCTGGAAGATGTTTTCATTCGCCGCACCGGACATAAATTCTGGAGCGAGAAAAACGAAGTGGAGTCTACTTCAGAAAATCACAGGAGGTAGTGTGCTTTCTATGATGCTTGCTCTTTCTCTCGTGCTCGGCATTCTTCCGTTGCTGGGCGTGGCATGGACGGTGATGGATGGAATGATTACTACCGTGGACGGTCTGTTCATGAGCCTGATCCTGCTGACGCTTTCTGGCGTTTTCATGTTGAACGCATACTGGGAAATGCGTGACATGGGTCTGATCAAAAAGAAAACGTCCGTCGAGAAAAAAGCCGCTGCCCCACCCGTCAAAGCTCCTGCAGCGAAAGTGAGTTGATTTCGTGGCGACGCAAACCGCAACTCTGTCGCAACCGCTCGCCTCTGCGTCCACGGGCGTGCTGCTGCCCGCGTTTACGCTGTGGTGGCGCGAGATTGTGCGCTTCTACCGGCAGAAGTCGCGCGTGATCGGCGTGCTGGCCTCGCCCCTGGTCTTCTGGGTCGTAACCGGCTCGGGCTTTGGCACGTCGTTCCGCTCGGGCGGCGGACAGGGCCAGCAGAATTATTTGGATTATTTTTATCCCGGCGCGCTGATCATGATCGTGCTGTTCACCTCAATCTTCACCATGATGTCTGTGATCGAGGATCGGAAGGAGGGATTTTTGCTCTCCGTGTTGGTGGCGCCGGTTCCCCGTTCCGCGATTGTGCTGGGTAAGGTTCTAGGCGGGACAGCACTGTCCGCGGTTCAAGGGATGATTTTCCTGGTTTTCGCGCCCTTCGCTGGGGTGCATCTCAACCTTGCGCAGGTTTTGCTGGTGGCGATTGTAGTATTTCTGGTGTCGTTCGCGCTCACCGCGCTGGGATTCGCCATTGCGTGGCCCATGGATTCCACGCAAGCCTTTCATGGGATCATCAATCTTTTCCTCATTCCTTTGTGGCTATTATCGGGCGCGATGTTCCCCATAACCCGTGCGTCGGGTTGGATTCGTGCCCTGATGTATATGAATCCGCTGACCTATGGAGTCGAGGCTTTGCGCACGCTGCTTTATCCCGGAATGGAGACGCCGTTTCCGTTGCCTTCGGCGATGGCGACGTTGATTCTATTTTCGCTAGTAATGTTCGGACTCGCGTTTCTGATGGCTAACCGACGTACTACGAGGCCTGCAGCATGAATCGTATGCTTCATGCTGTGTCGCTGGCTTCCATACAGCTAGAGTTCACCACGGAGGCACGGAGACACGGAGAAATCCTTAGATTTGTCTTGTTGTTCTCAGTGCCTCCGTGTCTCCGTGGTAGATTTCGATTCGATGTCGATCATAAGATTAAAAATTGACGTAGCCGGCACTGTAGGCGATGAAGCCTGGCGAGAGATCAAGCAGTTTGATCAGATCCAAAGCGCCGACTTCGGACCGCAGTTCGGCAGTGGAGGCCGCTGCAACCACGCTCCGGATGCGCCTCATGCCAAGGGCGAATGGATCGGCGCCGAGATCCGGCTGCAGACGCCGCTTCTGGCTCAGTACGCCGTTTCACATTATCTGGAGCAGGATCGGGTCCTCGACGCCGATGTGGTGGAGTAGCCGACCCGCCAAATGACCTCTGCTTCTGCTATATTGCTCGCTTGTGTCGGAACCCACAACCACATCGGCATGGTCGGCAGTCAACTCACCGGCGGTCCCTTCCGCCAGGCCGAAGCGACATCTTATTGCCGCCGCCCTGTCGACAGTGATACCGGGCGCAGGACAACTGTTCCTAGGCCGGAAACGGAAGGCTATCGTATTCATTGCCATTCTCCTAGCAACCGCGATTGGGTTTTGGCCCCTTCGGTTGCCCCGTTCCTTACCAGGGCTGATGTTGCTGGGTTGGGCCTGTCTCCTTTTATCTTTGTTTGCAGTCTGCGACGCCCTCTCCAGTCGAGAGGAGAATTCCAGATTGTCTGAGTGGTGGATCTTGGCTGGTCTCCCTTTGATCTACCTCGGGTTCAATATCATCTTCACGTCGTTGCTCCTGGCCTCCGGCTTTAGGGCGCTGAGGTTCACGTCAACCGCGATGGAGCCCACAATGTCTCCCGGCGACAAGTTCATTTACGATGTGAACTATTATCGCGGCCAGCAAGGGCGTCGCGGCGAACTCGTGGTTATGCGCTTAGAAGATGCCCTTACTGTCAAACGAATAGCAGCGACTAACGGCGACGCGATCCGCGGAAAAGACCGGCGAATATCTGTAAACGGCGAGGTCCAAAGCGAGCCGTTCATCCAACACACGCTGCCAATTGGCAGTAATCCTCAACTCGATACGTTCGGTCCGATCATCGTTCCGGCAGGCGAGTTTTTCGTTTTAGGCGATAATCGGGATATCAGCCGTGACAGCCGCTCGCCGGATTTCGGCCCAGTTGGTAGGCAGTCAATAGTGGGCAAGCCGCTCTATATCTATCGTCTACCTTGGGAAGCACAACACTGGGAAAAATTACGCTAGCGGGCGCTAGTGAGCTTCCGATGACTCAACAAGAAACACTCGCACTTCGCAGGTCCGGACCCAAGCCCGGCATGTCTCGCACCCAGAAGCTTCTCTTCTTCGTGACCGCGTGGCTGATCTGCCTGATGCCTTTTCTGTTCTGGTGGAACACATGGTTTGGACGCAAGCTTTCTGACCAGCAGTTGAACGAATATCTGCACGATACGAAGAAGCCACGGCACATACAGCAGGCGCTGGTGCAGGTCGGCGAGCGAATCACGCGGCACGATGCGACCGCCAAACAGTGGTATCCGGACCTGGTGCGACTGGCGGCCGATACCGTGGAGGAAGTGCGGAATACGGACGCCTGGGTCATGGGCGAAGACACTGACGGCGCGGACTTTCACGGAGCGCTGTTGAAGATGCTGAATGATCCTTCGCCCATGGTGCGCGGCAATGCCGCATTGTCGTTGGTGCGCTTTGGCGACAGCTCGGGACGCCCTCAGATCGTGGCGCTCCTGCAGCCCGCGCACGTTATTGCCCCGCAATCCGGACGCATCGTCGATGCCGATCGTCCTGGCACGGCCATCCATCAAAACGGACTCATTGCGAAACAGCAATATGGGAATGAGACCGTGGAAATTCGTTCGCCAATTCCGGGACGGATTCGCTCCGTGGCTGGAACGGGCGCGAACATCGCGGCTGGAGCGGAAATCGCGGTGGTTGATCCGTCGACCGAGCAGGTGTGGGAGGCGCTTCGGGCGCTATATCTCATCGGGCAGGCTGATGACCTTCCCGCCATACTTCCTTACGAGCGCGATGTGCCTGACATTTCCAATGATGTGCGGCAGCAGGCGGTCGAGACGGAGAAGGCGATTCGGGCGAGAGCGAAGTAGCAGCCTCCGGAGCTAGCGGCATTGTAGGATGAGGTAGGGATCCTTCGACTTCGCTCAGGATGACAACGGTAGAGAGACTGCTGAGAGCTGACGGCTGAAAGCTGACAGCTAAATCGCCATCGCTCCGACTTCTTTTTCCACCTCTGCGGTCTCGACCATCGCAATGGCGTCCCACGGGCAGCCATCGAGGAAGCAGCCGTCGGGGCCTTTGCTGAGGCACTTCTTGCAGCCGATGCAGAGAATGGGATCGACCGCGATGCGGCCGAACGGAGTGCTGTCTTCGTCGGGAACCCAGAACATGCAATCTTCCACCGGACAATATTCCACACATGCCGGGGAGCCTGCGCATCCGGTGCAGCACTCGGTGATTACGGCGAGTTCTTTCGGCTTCTTCTTACGGGGCGTGGTCAGGCCCTTGGACTTGGGTTCCCACTTCATCTCGTCGGGAACCATACCGACAGCTCTAGTGGCGCCGGGTGCAGGAGGCATGGAAAGGATTATATCTCAAGAAGCCGTCAGCTCTCAGCTAGGCTGCTACTTCCCTTCTCGCCCAAAACGACACTCTGTCCGCAATTGTGATGCTCCGCAGCATTTCAACGCGGTTAATTCTGCTATAGTGGTCCCCTGCGAAGGAGCATCCCATGGCAGGAAAGAGCGTCAACAAAGTCATCCTCATCGGCAACTTGGGCAAGGATCCCGAGGTAAAGTACACGCCGCAGGGCACGCCTGTAGCAAAGTTCAGCCTGGCCACCAACGAGCGCTTCAAAGACAAGGACGGCAACTGGCAGGATCGCACCGAATGGCACAACATCACCGCCTGGGCGCGCACCGCCGAGATTTGTGGCGAGTATCTGAAGAAAGGCAGCAAAGTCTACATCGAGGGCAGTCTGCGCACCCACTCCTGGGACGACAAGACCAGCGGCCAAAAGAAATACATGACCGAAATCCACGTCAATGACCTCGTGCTGCTCACCGGAAAGGGCGAGGGCGGCGGCGGAGACTTCAAAGAAAGCTCCCGCGGCGCCTCAGCCAGCAGTGGCGGCGGCAACAACTTCGACCAGCGCACGCCAGAGCCGGAGCACGCGGCGGCTGGGTCCGGGCCGATTACGGATGAGGATATTCCCTTCTAGGGCCTGGTCTCGCGATAAGAGTTGTCCCGGAGCGAACGTGCTTGATGCGCCTTCATAAAATGTCATAATATGAAGGTATGGCCATGACATCTTTGAACATTTCTCTTCCCGAACCGTTGAAGGAATATGTGGAGGGGCAGGTTGCGTCCGGCGATTGGGGCACGCCCAGCGAATACATTCGCGAATTAATTCGCCAGGATAAGGAACGGCGGCTTCACGCTCTCGAGCAGGATCTGATCGCAGCGACAAAGGGTCCTACGATCAAGATTTCCCTGGCCGAAGTACGCAAAAAGGGCCTGCTCGCGGTCCTGCGCAAGGAAGCTGGCGTGAAATGAGTCGTGCTGAGGTTCGCCTCAGCGATGCCGCTCTCAGCGACATTCTGGAGCAAGCCGACTGGTACGAGCAGCGATCAGGCCCGGCATTGGCGGAACGTTGGGGAAACGAGGTAGCCTCCTCTCTCATTCGCATCGAGAAGAACCCTCACTCCGGCGCAAAATGCGGTTTCAGCGCGGACCAACTGCAGGGCATTCGACGAATGCCGATCACAGGATTCCCTAGACATCTGATCTTTTACCGCGTCGAAGAGGACGAAGTTGAGATTCTCCGAGTCATTCACGGCGCCCGCGACCTCGAAAGCCTGCTCTGATATTTCGCTGGCTGTCGACCGAGTACAATAGCTCTCCATGACCAAACAATTAGCCGACAAGAAATGCATTCCCTGCACCGGCGGAGTGCCTCCGCTCAAGGGGAAGGAACTCAAGGCGCTCCACAAGATCGTCCCGCAGTGGAGCGTGGTCAAGCAGCATCACATCACGCGCACCTTCACCTTTCCTGATTTCAAGCAGGCGCTTAAGTTCGTAAATCGCGTGGGAGCGCTGGCAGAGAAGCAAGGGCATCATCCGGATATTCTGCTGGCCTGGGGCAAGGCCGAGGTGACGACGTGGACGCACAAGATTGACGGGCTTACCGAGAGTGATTTCATCATGGCGGCCAAGATTGATCGGTTGTTCGGATAGGTTCTCAGGGGCTAAAGCCCGCGTCATTTATGTCGTTTAACGCGGCGCTGAAGCGCCGCTCTTCCACGTCACTGCACGTTTTCCACGTTACTGCACGTCTTCATGAATTTCCCGCACACCCCTGCCCGCGTGAATCGCCATCGCCCACAACACTGCGGGAACAAGCATAACCAATCCCGTCCAGGTTGCGACCGTGCGTGCGGCGATGCCGGCATCCAGCAGACGTCCGCACAGATACGCTCCGGCGGCGATGGTCAGCATCGAGAAGCCGAGGTCGGCGGAGAAGACGCGGCCACGGAAACGGTCGTCGGTGTGAAGCTGCAACAGCGTTGTGGAGAAGACCCAGACCGTCGAGCCGCCCATGTGCGCGAGCATGGCGCACGCTGCCGCCATCCAAACTGTGCGGCTGCTGCCGAGCGTTCCGTACCCCAACGCGATGGTAAGGTAACCGAACAAGATGCCAAGTTGCAGCCGGCGGTCGCTGCGGTCCGCCCAGCGAGCCGAAATGAGCGGGCCGACGAGCGCTCCGAGGCCGCGTCCGCCGAGCAGAATGCTCATTCCCAGCATCGCCCCGCGCGCGGCATCGACGTTGTGCCAATGGACCGCGAATTCATGCGCGCCCATCACGGTGAATATCACCCAGCTTGGGCCAATCATGAGTTCTCCCGCTTTCGCGAAGACGGTGGGCAACAGCGTTCGGTGATTGCGTACGTAGCGGATGCCTTCGAGCACGGGAGAGAAGTCGACCAGATCGCCCGGACGCAACGGGGCCGCGGATTCGGCGTGGGGCTCGGCGAAGTGCATGCCTCCGATGAGAACGGCGGAGGCCAGGAACGACAGCGCGTTCAGGACAAACACCGCGTCGCGTCCGAAGAAGGCAGCGACCACTCCGCCCACCGAAGCGCCGATCAAAAGATTCACTGACCAGGTCGCGGAAGACAGCGTGTTGGCGATGAGGACTTCGCCCTTCGCAGCGATGTTTGGAATTACCGCGCTGCGCGCGGGTTCGAAGAACGCAGCCATGGTAGTTTCTGCAAGCAGTAGCGGATAGACCAGCCAAACCATGGAGCGCGATCGCACCAGCAGCATCGCCAGCACCACCGCGAAGCGGACCAGGTCGGCGGCAATCATCACCTGCTTGCGGCGCAAGCGGTCATTCACCACGCCAGCAGTTGGACCTACGAAGGTCTGTGGCAAGACCTGCAGAACCAGGGCAAGCGCGACCGAGCTGGCGTGTCCGGTCAACTGCAGCAGCAGAGTGTAGATGGAGAGCGTGTAGAACCAGTCACCAATCTCGCTGACGATCTGCGCCATCCAGAGCCGGCGGAAGTTGCGATTGCAACGCAGCAATCGCAAGTACGCCGCCAGTGAGACCGAGGGGAGACTTCGCTCCGGTTGAGGTTCCATAAGATCTCCGTAGGGCGACGGCACATACAATAACAGCCCGGAAAGCATTCATCTGCCAACCGCATTTGCGGCTTGAGGCATCAAAAGGAAATCCGCGTACCCTTCTTTACCAGCGGCGGGTGAATTGTGTGCAGATGTTTTCAGTCGCGGCGAAGCAGTCGCAGGATTGGAAGAGGACAGCAGTGGCACAAGTCCTGTGTACACATACAGATGCAACAACAACCTAATGGTTACCGTAGTAATCGTAGGCTGGCACGGGCCTTGCACTATATCTTACCCGGAGGGTTCCGACCCATGCGTCTATTATCAAGAGTTATCGCAATCTCACTCCCTTTACTACTGGTTCTTTCCGGGGCAGCGGTAGCGGACACGTGCAACAGCTTTTCGTCCTACAGTTGTGCCAAAGGGGTGCACGACGGTGCGTTTATCGGGGGGTCCGGAACAGCCATCGGCGGCCAGGGTGCGGGACTTCTTCTCAACAGCAACATGTTCACGGTTTCCACCCACAACGGCGCCGGTGGCGCGGATGTAATTATCCTTGCCGCCTCGGCTACACCGCTGACGGGCACTTTGGATGGAATTGCCTTTAATAGTTTGAACAGTTTTCCGGAAGGCGGCGCAACCGGAGCCATCGTCACAAATCTGCAAGTGACGGGCTTCTGCGGCTCGTGCACCGCGTCCACTTTGTACTTCGGCTACGTTGACCTGGGCGCCGCGCTACCGGCGAACGGTAGCATCACCGTTACCGCCAATGGAGTTGGGGCCGGGACGGCGCTCTACGCCGAAGTGTTGAACAGCAAGGGCCAGATCGTCTACATCACTGCGAATTCGGAATCAGGAGTTTTGGGTCACGGCACGTCCCCTGTGCCGGAACCGGGATCCATCTCACTGATGATCACTGGTCTGTGCGGGATCGCGGGGGG
>Ga0210400_10005978_pt1 | contig 10268 bp, 8 predicted proteins | sample IncBWH26MmetaG_FD_155456 | JGI IMG/M metagenome (GOLD analysis project Ga0210400, IMG submission 155456) | Forest soil microbial communities from Barre Woods Harvard Forest LTER site, Petersham, Massachusetts, United States - Inc-BW-H-26-M | ecosystem: Environmental > Terrestrial > Soil >... | reverse complement strand
ACGCGCCCGCTATCCGGCCGGATCATGCCGAATAGAACCTTCATGAGGGTGCTCTTGCCGGAACCGTTCTCACCGAGAAGGCCGACCACGCGCCTCTCCCTGACGATAAGATCGATACTGCGGTTGGCGCGGACCGCACCGTAGTTCTTTACGATGCCGTGCATCTCAAGAAGAGCGCGTACCAGAAGGCCTCCGAATCTAGCGCATCCCCGGTGGCGAGTCAGGCGCCGCCGTGCGCATCCTCTTTTGCCACTTTGATCTTCAACTTGCCCGTCGCAAACTGCTTTTCCAACGCATCCAGATCGGCGACAATCGCTGCGGGAACGGCTGGATTGAATTTGCTGTTGTTCGAATACCTTAGCGACGCGCCGGTGCTGCCGCGTGTGTCCAGCCCATAGAGCACATATCTGCCGCCGAGCCTGCCCGCTTTCGCGTCCACCGCGGCCGCGTCATACATCTCATCCCATTTCTCAACGATGTTGGTGGCGACGTTATTGGGAGCAATGGCGCTGTGATCCGTGGAACGGCCATTACAGAATATTTTGCGATCCTTGGCCGCTTGGATGATGCCGACCTGGGCCGCATTCAACTTACCGCTGACGAAATCCGCACCCCAATCCACAAGTGCCAGCGCCGCTTCTTTGGCGGCAGCGGCATCTTCCATATCTTTGATGTAGATCACCTTTATTTGAATCTTAGGATTGACACTTTTAGCGCCGAGCCGGTAGGCGCCCACCTGCGCAACGACATTCGGAAGCCCCTCCAGGGCGTTGACCGAGCCGATTTTCCCGGTCTTGCTCATCTTCGCGGCGAGGACCCCGATCATGTAGCCGAATTGGGTATTGTCGAAATCGACGGAGGCCACATTCCGGCCCGCGCCTCCCGAGCCTGATCCCACCACAAACGTTGTTTGCGGAAAGTCTCTGCCAACCCGCGTGGCGGCCGACAGGAAACGACCGGTGTGGCCAATGACCAGATCGTAGCCTCGTTTTGCGTAATCTCTTAGGGCTTCGACTTCATCGGCCGACTGAACATTTTCTGAATAGGCGGTATTCCACCCGTCGGCCTTCAACTTCAGCAGACCTTTGTACCCCACCGCGTTCCAGCTCTGGTCATTGATTGACCCCGGCAGAAGCATGGCAACCTTGCGGGTATCGGCCGCGAGAGCTGGCATGGAAACCAGGAGAAGCAGCATTGCAGTCGTTGCTGCGTGAAAGAACCTGGAATGCCCCCGGGGGCCGAATGTGTCGGGCGTCGGCTCGAATGTAGTTGTACACATGGAAGTTCCGGCTCGCGAAAAGGCCAATTTAAACTTCGACGGGGGGTACAGCGTGGAAGATGTAGCGTGGACGAACGGTGTCGGGCCTACACTGTGCTTCTGCCTACCATTAATAGCATTCTTGTGGAGCTCTGCGGGGAAATTTCCCGCGTGGCGGAATATTGCGGTGCGTTAACTTACTGCCGCTCAGAGGCTTCAAGCGGATCGTGGTGGTGGACACTCAGGCTTGGTACTGCTTGTGCTGTCCTCCATATCAAAAATACATCGACCGCATAACGGATTCGTTGTTGGTTTGGATCTGCATCTGGGTTAAACTGCATATCTAAGGTGCCCAATGAGTAGTAGATCGAAAGATCATGGGTCCGTGCAATCCCTTCTGCGCGCGCTGGACTTGCTCAAAGTGATCGCGGGCGAGGCCGATGGCCTCCGGCTGGTCGAGATTGCTGAAAAATCAGGGTTTCCGACCTCGACCGTACATCGCCTGCTGACGACATTGGAAGAACGACAGTTCGTCTTTTCCGACAAGGACACGAAAAACTGGAGTATTGGACACCAATGTTTCTCTGTGGGTGCAGGCTTCGGACGGCGTCGAAATTTGGGGGCCATCGCCCAGCCGGTGATGCAGCGGCTTCGCGAGCGTTGCAATCTCACTGTAAATCTTGCAGTCGCTGAAGCCGGCAAAATGACGCTCATCAGTCAGGTTCCCGGCCGAAATATCCCGCCCGGACTAGCCCGGCCTGGAGCCCGATCGCCGATCGCCGCGACCGCACTGGGGCAATCCGTGATTGCCTCCCTTCCACAGGCAGAGATCAACCAAATCCTGAATTCGGCCGGCGGACAATTGCCGGCGCGGAACAATCTATCGGAGAGCATTTCTGAGACCCGCTTGCGGCGCTTTGCCGTCGACAACGAGAGGAACGCCATCGGACTGCGCTGCGTGGCATCAGCCATCCTCGATGAATATGGCAGCCCGATCGCGGCCCTTTCCATTGCCGGAGGCGTGCCGCAGATCGAGATCGGCGCCTTGGGAGCCATAGGTTCGTACGTCCGAATGGCCGCCGCCGAAGTGACCCAATACATCGGGGGATGTGGAACGGCATTTTCGGCAGCCTCGAGCGTCTGACTCCGTCGTCTTAATTCCGCATAGCGGGAAACTCTCTCGGCCGGCAACACGCCGGTGTAGTATTGGTATGCGGGACACACGAACGTGGGCGATTGATCCCATGTCCCTGAGTCAGCGTCGCATTTCCTGTCCACTGCTCCCCTAGTCGGGGCCAGCGCATCAATCAAAAACTTGATAAGGCCTTGCCCAGAGCGGGCCTGGAAGGAATAATACTATGCTGCGCAGCTCCCCTAGGTTGGCGGGAACAACGATTGTATTACTTTCCCTGGTGACGTTGGCTCGCGCGCCTTTTCTTCAGGCGCAAAACTCGGTCTCAACCGGTGTCATCAACGGCCAGGTAGTGGATCCCTCGGGGGCGGCCATAGTCGGCGCCGACGTCTTGATCATCAATAGCAGCAATGGCTATAAGCAAGTGAGAGCGTCGAGCGAGAATGGGCTCTTTTCGTTCTCCGGAGTGCCGGTTGGAGCGTATGCGCTGGATGCATCAGCGTCCGGCTTCAGAGGGGTTCATGTGACGAATGTGAACGCCACGGTGGGTCAGACGACTGCAATCACGGTCAAGATGGAACTCGGCGACGTGAAGCAGGATGTGCAAGTGACGGCCGAAGCAGAGATTTTGAATACCAGCGATTCGTCGGTCAGTTCGGTAATAGGCCAAACCATGGTCCAGAATCTTCCGACGCTGCGGCGCCAATATACAGACTTCGCGCTGCTGAGTCCCGGCGTTACTGTCGATGGGCAGTTCGGCAGCGTTTCATTCGCGGGCTCTCAAGGCGACTATACGTCCAATTACGCGAACGGGAACGGAGGCAATTCGTTTTCGGTTGACGGAGCAAACTCCACCAGCCGATATTTGAGCGAACAGCGGATGGAGACGCGCGTCCCTTACGTGTTCGGCTTGGAATCGGTACAAGAATTTCAGGTGTCGATCAATCCTTACTCTCCTGCCTACGGCGGAGGCGCCGCGGGCTACGTCAACACCGTGACAAAATCCGGGACAAATGCCTTCCATGGACACGCTTTCTACTACAATCGCAACACGGGCACGGGCGCGATTGACGCCGTTTCCAAGGCGAACGGTTATCCCAAGGCGCTGGATGTGCGGCAGCAGTTCGGCGCAGGTCTCGGAGGACCCGTCGTCAAGAACAAACTCTTCTTCTTTTTCGACTACGAGCAGCAGCGCCGCAAAGATCCGATTTCGATCATCAATACCAGTCAAGCGGCCGTCAACGTGACGAGTTTCGGTGTCCCTGCCGGCACCGTCCTTCCCACGCCGACGGGATTCCCTGTGCCGTCGGACCTGACAGCCGCCGATCCCACAAATCCGGTGTATCTACAGCAGGTATCGAACGCGCTGTATGAAATCAAGAGCAACCTGGGCTTTTATCCGCGCCGCCAGGATGACCTGGTTTTCTTTGAGAGGGGCGATTGGATGCCGACGTCCAAAGACCAGATTGCGCTACGTTACAACTACAACACCTTCACGTCTCCCGGATCCGCAACTTCCAACCCGATCGCCACAACCGGGCAGCAGGCCTTTTCCGATGACAGCGCTCAAGATCATGACGCTCTAGCGCACTGGACGCACGCGATCAGCCCCACGCTGCTTCTGGATACGCATGTCTTCTACTCGCGGAATAACGATCAGACGGCACCGTCGCCCCTCGCACCGGTCGGGTTTCCAACTTCAGTAAAACTAACGGTCCCCTCAGCCTTTTCGCTCGGCAGCGCCGTACTCAACGATATTCGCGAATATGAGTGGGGTTTCGGCGAGCGTGTCAACTGGGTCAAAGGGCGACACTCCTTCGATCTCGGCGCCGACATTACACACGACAGCAACGTGTCCCTCTCCTACACCGGTTACAACGGGTCTTTCACGTTCCCCAGTTTGACCGCCTTTGCGCTGGGTCAGTATAGCCTCTATTCGCAGAATTCGGGCAACCCTCTGATCCGCCGGGCATTTCCGACTTACGGTTTCTACTTGGGCGACACATTCAAGGTCAACTCAAAACTGACGCTCGATCTGGGAGTCCGGCAAGATTTTCAGGTGTATCCGCAACCGCCGCTTAATCCCGCAATTCCGCTGACCGGCCAGTTTAACAACGATTACGCTCGTTGGGCGCCGCGCGTGGGTTTCGCCTATCACCCGTTCTCCCACACCGTGATCCGCGGCGGAGGGGGAATCTTCCGCGCATTTCTGTCCTCCAGGAATTACATCGCGGGGACCACCACCAACGGTCTCTCCAGCTTGCGGTCCAGCTTGTCGCTCAGTTACAACAACACGCTGGCTCCCAATGCCCAAGCGCTGGTCTTCCCCAATGTTCTTCCTGCGTCCTCGGCGCTCTTCGCGGCCTCGCCGAACGTCAATATCGTTGATCCCGGGTTGAAGGATCCATCCACGATTCAGTCCAGCCTGCAGATCGAACAGCAACTGACCAATAGCCTGGCGGTAACCGTCGGGAGCATCTGGGTTCATTCGGAGCACCTGATTTCATCGAGCTTTTTCGATCTCAACTTAATACAGCCTACAGGCACCACGCAGTACATTGTGTGCCCCGCCGGCACCACGACGGTCCCCTGCACAGGGTCGGCGCCGATCACGCTGATGAACCTCGACGCCGGAACCTTGAAGGAAGGAGCTCGCTTTCCGGGAGTCGGCCAAGTCAAGGCGCTGGTCAGTCCCGGAAACAGTACCTATATCTCGGGGTTCACCCAAGTCCGGCAGAACATGCATCGCGGCTTTAGCGTAACGCTGACGTACACGCTCGCGAAAAACACGGAGACGAACGGTTTCAATTTCAACGACCAGTTCAGTTTCGCCGACACGAAAGGCCCGGCTCTGCTCGATCAGCGTCACAAAGTGCTGGCAGCCGTCGTCTACCAGTCCCCATCGTCTGGATCCGGCATCCGGAAGGCCGTGCTTTCAAACTGGATGCTCAGCACAATTACCCAGTATGGTTCTGGCCGCCCGTACGCGGGAATCCTGCAAACCGCTTGCGTGGGATCCTCCATCACCAGCTGTACCGGTGGAAGCACCTTGAACGACAGCGCCTTCAACTATGGGCAAGGAATCGCCGGTGGCGGGCCGAGCCCGGACATCGGCCTCAATGGTTTCACAGGGCCGTGGTCAGGCGGCATCGATTTCAACCTGGAGCGCGCCTTCAATATCAGCGAGTACGGCAAGTTGATGTTCCGGGTCACGGCATTCAACGTCCTGAACCATCCCAACTATTACGTCTATTCCGGTTCAGGTATTAATCAGGCAGAGTACAAGCCAGTCGGGCCCGCTTGCGGCAATAAATCGCTGAACCAAACCTGCTATCTGATACCCAACAACACTGTCGGTGGTTTTGGGACGTTTTCGGTGGTGCAGCAAAACACGGGTCCCCGAATTTTCCAGTTTGCCGCGATCTATCGCTTCTAAGGAGTTACGGATCTGAGGAGTAAAGAATGAAGAGATCAGGCCCGGTGAGATTCGCGGTTGCTGTCATCGTCCTTGGTTCCGCGCCGCTTATGGTGCTCGCCCAAGCCCCGGTGGCCGCCAAAACCAGCTCCGCCGCCGCGCGCAAACTAGCCGACGGCAGGCCAGATCTGAACGGCATTTGGGAGGCGGTGAATACGGCTGCATGGGACATTCAGGACCATGGAGGGCAATTGGGAATCCCTCCGGGATTGGGCGTCGTGGAAGGCAATGAGATTCCCTATCAGCCATGGGCTTTGGCGAAAAAGCAGGAAAACTTCGCCAATCGTAAGACCGCCGACCTCACCGAAACCAACTGCTATCTGCCGGGCGTGCCGCGGATCACCTATATGCCCTATCCGTTTCAAATCGCGCAATCCTCCAAGGCCATCGCGTTTTCCTACGAGTTCGCTCATGCTCTGCGCGTGATCCACATGGAAGGCGAACATCCCGACCCCAATGGCTTCCTCGATACCTGGATGGGGGATTCGCGGGGCCGCTGGGAGGGCGACACTCTGGTGGTCGACTTACGGAACTTCAACGACCAAACCTGGTTCGATAAAGCCGGCAATTTCCATAGCGATGCGCTGCACGTCGTGGAGCGGTATTCGCTTGCCGATGCCGCTCACATGAATTACGAGGTGACCATCGACGACCCCAAAGTCTTCACGAAGGAATGGAAAATGAGCATGCCGCTGTATCTCAGGATGGACAACAACGCTAGATTGTTGGAATACGAGTGTGTCTTCTATAAACAAGAAGAGAAATACAAGAACGCTCCCTTCAAGAAGTAGCCACCCATGAGGCATCAAATGAGTCGACAACCTCTCCGCGCCATCAAAGTTGTGGCCGCTGTCACGATCGTATTGGTGACCGCGTTCGTTCCCGTGGCGGGCCAAGCTCCCGCGGCGAAATCTCAATGGACTCCCGCGCGTACTCCGGATGGCCAGCCGGACATCCAGGGAGCCTACGCGCGCGCCGGTATCTATGGCTTGGCCCCTCAGCAGATGGAGTCGAACGGACCCCATGGGGCGGAAAATCCGCTTGATGACACCGCGTATAGCCGGTTGCCCGATGGGCAGCGAAAACGAGGGCGTTCCGATGAATCGTTGGCCGATTCACCTCAACCGCAGGGAGAGGGTGGGCGCGCCGTTCCCCTGGCTGGTCCGGCCCCTCCCGGCCCGTGGCGCCTCGGCCTGGTGGATCCACCGGATAAAGTGCTTCCGTGGAAGCCGGAGGAGGACAAGAAGCGTAGAGAGTTCCTCATGCATACCAATCCGGCAGCCTCGCTGCGGTATGTCGAATTCGACGCGCGCTGTGCACTGCCCGGCTTGTTCCTGAATGGCGGGCCGTTTCAATTTATCCAGCCTGAGAACAAGGTTTTGATCCTGTCCGAATACCAACACTACACACGCACGATCCATCTGGATGGCCGGCCGCATTTGGGCAGCGGCATCCGTCTCTTCATGGGCGACTCGATCGGCCATTGGGAGGGAAATACCCTGATCGTGGATACGACCAACTTCAACGAATTCACTTCGTTCACGCGTGAGATCCCGTATCTGAGCGACGCTCTGCATACTATCGAGCGCTTCACCATCGCCGATCAGAACAACATCGAATACGAGGTCACGGTCGACGATCCCAAGCTGTTCACGAAGCCATGGAAAACGGCGGGCCTCTACAGAAAGGCAAAACCGGAATATGAGATCACAGAGTACGCGTGCGCCGAGGGCAGTCAAACGTTGTTGAACATGTTTGGCACGCCGCCCGGCCAGTAAGTGGCGATTCAAGAACGCGAGGTTATACAAATGTCCAACAGACTTCGTCTTGCGGTTTCCGGTGTTATTCTGCTGCTGACAGCAATTCCAGGGGCGGCGCACCATTCGTTCGCCGCCGAATTCGATATTGGAAAGCTGGTCAGCGTGCACGGCACGGTGACGAAAGTGGATTGGGTCAATCCACATTCGTGGATCTATGTGGACGTCAAAGGCGCGGACGGGAACGTCACCAACTGGCACTTTGAACTTGGTTCGCCGAACGCGTTGTTCCGTCTGGGCTGGAAAAAAGACGCCATCCCGCAGGGGCTCGAAGTGGACATTAGCGGCTACCGCTCTAAGAGCGGCGAGCCCATTGCCAATGCCGTATCGGTTACGTTGCCGAATGGCAAAGAACTGTTTACGGGTGGATCGGCGCCTACCAGCAACGGCAAATAGGGTGGGGACCGGAAGGAGAATGCAATGTCACTCGGAAAATGGATTCGGCTAACCGCGTTTCTGGTAGCTACGATTCCTCACGGCGTCTCTGCCCAACAACCAGCGCCAGCGCCCGCTGCCGCGGAACCCGCGGTCCGGCCGCCATTGCTCTTCCGCGAGGAATGGAAACAGCCACCCTACACGGGTGAACTCGACGACGAAAAGCGTCGCATCAAGCTCACACGGGACGCCGTTGGCAATCCGAACCTGGAACTCACGCTGTACGGCTCGGATACGAAGGATCTGCTGGTGGCGGTGCATGAAGGGCGGCACGACCTCTGGACAGGATTAGTCACGACGCCTATTGCCGCGACGTTGCGCGACAAGAACAACTACATCGACCTGACCGGCCGCGCGAGATTGCGGTGGATCACGCGAACCGGGAGTCTCCATGTGCTCCATCCGATCATAAAACTGCCAGACGGAATGCTGTTGGCAGGCAGCCTTACCGGCTCGACGGACGGCGATTTCCTCGAGAGCGAGGTCGCCTTCGGCAACCAGCACTGGTTCCTTCTGGATCCACAGAACCTGGTCACAAAAATTGAGGTGAAGAATCCAGACCTGAGCAGGGTGGACGAGATCGGCTTCGTGGATCTGATGCCTGGAGGCGGCAAAGGCGTCGCGGGTTGGGTGAATGTATCGGTAGTCGAGGTGTATGCGAAGCCGGTGCCCCGCGAGCGTGCATCGGGAAAGACTTTAAACCCGTAAGCACGAAATTCAGCACGCGAAATCATTCGAACAAGGGCGGATTCAAGGTTATGAGAGTTTACTTTCCAGTGACGGGCTCAGTCCTGCTATGTCTTCTATCGACAGTCTCCGCATGTACACGGGCCTCATCGAGCTCAACTGAAAAGACGGTTGAGCTCAAACCGACGGCGAAAACCGTTCATCAGAATTTTTTCGATGCATCGCTGAAGCCTGTACTGACCATCAATTCCGGGGACACTGTGCGGTTGGAAACGGCCACCGGAAATCCAAAGTACTTCGAACAGCATGGCGTACCGAAGGATAAGATCCCGCAAGAGCTGTATACCGCATTCGACGGACTGCCCTATGATGATTCCGGACCTGACCGGGGACGGGCGGACGCCACTTTGGACGGCCCCATCAAAGTCAACGGCGCAGAGCCGGGAGATGTTCTCGAGGTTCGCATTCGGTCCGTGCAGGTTTGGTTACCGATTGCCGCACAAAGCTTCGTTCCGACCCGCGGACTGTTGACCGAGGACTTTCCCTACGAGAAGCACCGGGTGCTTTTTATGGATCTGGATAAGCAAACGGTCGAGTATGCGCCAGGCATCGTGGTACCGTTTAAACCCTTCTGGGGGATTATCGGTGTCGCACCACCACCGAGTATGGGAAGAGTCTCCAGCGGGCCGCCCAACATCTTCGGCGGAAATATGGACAATCGAGACCTCGTGGCTGGAACCACACTCTACTTGCCCGTCCGTGCTCCCGGTGCCCTGCTGTCGATAGGCGATGGCCACGCTGCCGAGGGTGCGGGTGAAGTATGTCTTTCCGCCATCGAAAGTTCCCTGAAAGGTGAAATTCAGGTGATCCTCCGCAAGGGAAAATCTCTGAAGTTGCCTCGTGCCGAAACACCTACCCACTACATGACGATGGGCTTCGACCCCGACCTCAACATCGCGGCAAAAATCGCCACGCGCGAAATGCTGGACTGGATGGTCGAGATGAAAGGAATGACCCGGGACGACGCTTATCTCCTTGCCAGCGCCGCAATGGACCTGAACGTTACCCAAGTCGTGGACGGCACCAAGGGTATTCACGCAATGCTGCCGAAGTCGATATTCAAGTAAAGCACTGGCCTGCCCCACACCGCCCGCCTCTGGGAACGGCCGGTCTATTCCCTGACCCGGCCACCGCCGATGTTCTATACTGTACACGTCGGTGGTACGCCACGTGGCGTCTACATGTATGCGCGCCGGGTATTGCGCTTCCGCCTTGCTGCTCGCACTCGCTTGCGCGAATGCAGAGGAGAAACATCCCTCACGGACCCTCGCCATTCTTTATAACTTCGAGCAGCCGTACTCTCAAAGTGCACTGAAGGACACCGAGCGGGAGTTGAAGGACCTGATAGGAGACGACACGGTCAAGCTGGAATGGCACGATCGCACTGATTTCGAGGGCAAGTCG
>Ga0210400_10005977_pt1 | contig 10268 bp, 10 predicted proteins | sample IncBWH26MmetaG_FD_155456 | JGI IMG/M metagenome (GOLD analysis project Ga0210400, IMG submission 155456) | Forest soil microbial communities from Barre Woods Harvard Forest LTER site, Petersham, Massachusetts, United States - Inc-BW-H-26-M | ecosystem: Environmental > Terrestrial > Soil >... | reverse complement strand
CACCAGTTCGCTCAACTCGACGCCCAGCCTGCAGCTCAACAACGTTATCGTCGATACAGAGGCGTATGGCTTCCCGCCCGCAACCGATCAGAAATCCGGTCCGACTCCGTTTCGCGATTTCCTGGCGACCCAAGGCTTCAAGAACCACGAAGAATTGATCGCCGCCAACGACGACCGCATGCAGCAGGTAGTCTTCGCCAATGGCAACCTGTGGACCGCAGTTCCGACCAAAGTGCAGCCCGGCGGCCAGGGACCGGTGCGCGCCGGCGCAGCGTGGTTCATCTTGTCACCTTCGATGAGCGGCGGCCAGCTCAGTGCTTCCGTGGTGAATCAGGGTTATGTCTCGATCCAGTCACCCATGCAGAACAGTGTGCTCTTCCCGGCGGTGGGCGTCACGGCGGGCGGTAAAGCAGCAATCGCGTTTTCGATCGCTGGCGAAAACTTTTTCCCCAGCGCCGCATACGTTACTCTCGACGCAGTGAACGGCGCCGGGCCAATCGTGGTTTCCGATCCAGGGTTCGCTCCCGATGATGGGTTCAGCGCATACGTTCCATTCAGCCTCAGCCGAGTCGGGCGCTGGGGCGATTACTCCGCCGCGGTCTCCGACGAGAGCGGAAACCTCTGGATGGCCAGCGAAGCCATCAATCCTCCGCTGGTTCAGTTGCCTCCCGGCGTACTGGCGGCAAACTTCGGGACTTTCGTCACCGAAATCACTCCATAATCCTTCTCCATCTCCGCAGAGGAGCGTTCAGCGCCTCTGCGGAGACTCAACCCAGCGATCTATTCTACCGCTGCGATCAGGCCAGCGTCCTCGTTGACCAGGAGCGCATGCACAGGCCCGACCGGTCTGAACGCTGACCCCTGATCGCTGACAGCGTTCTCTGTTATAGTTCGGTGAAGCCAGTGCCTCTCCCGCGATGCCCCTGGCTTCCGAATCGCATGGAACTCAGATCGCCTACGGAGTTCGTCAAGCAGAAAGTCCTGTCGGTTCAGGAATACACTCTTCTAGCCGCGCAGTCAGTGGGCAACCTGTTTCGCAAGCCGCTTTATTTTGCGGACATGGTGCAGCAGGCCGACCTGATCGGCGTAGGTTCGTTGCCCATCGTTGTGTTAACCGGTTTCTTCACCGGGGGCGTGCTGGCGCTGCAGACAGCCAATACGCTGGAACGTTTCGGTTCTATCAACCTGATTGGGCAACTGGTTTCTACTTCCATGGTCCGCGAGCTGGGTCCAGTGCTCACCGGACTGATGGTGGCCGGACGAAATTCTTCCGGCATGGCCAGCGAACTTGGGTCGATGGTGGTGACCGAGCAGATTGACGCCATGCGCGCGCTGGGCACCGATCCCATGAAAAAGTTAGTGACCCCGCGCGTGACCGCGACCGTGTTCATGCTGTTTTTTCTCAGCATCATTTCCGATCTGGTCGGCCTCGCCGGCGGCCTGATGGTTGCGAAGGTGTTTCTAAATCTCGATGCCCATGAGTACTGGAGCAGAGCCTGGCAGGTACTGGTAGTGCAGGACGTGTTCATGGGATTGCTCAAGCCCGCGCTGTTCGGCTTCATTATCGCGACCGTCGGCTGCTACTACGGCATGACCGCGCGCGGAGGCACGCAAGGCGTGGGCCGCGCCACGACTCAGGCTGTGGTGACCGCGTCGGTTTTTATTCTGGTTACGGATTTCTTTGTCACCAAGCTGTTGATCTCGGTGCTGTCTTATAAGTAAGCTCATAATCACTTGCATGTCTACGCCAACTCTGCCCATCGACTGCACTCCCTCCGCGACCGACCGGCCGCCGGGATCGGCCATCGTGTTCGAGGATGTGCATCTCGCATTTGAAGACAACGAAGTCCTGCGCGGGGTTTCGTTCCATCTGCCCTTCGGAGAAACCAAGGCGCTGTTCGGCGTCGCGGGTTCCGGCAAGAGCACGATCCTGAAGCTCGCACTCGGCCTGCTCACACCGGACTCGGGAAAGATTACTGTGCTCGGCAACGAAGTCACCCACATGCGCGAGCAGGATCTGTTCCCCATGCGCGGACATCTCGGCATGGTTTTTCAGGAGAGCGCGCTGTTCGACTCGCTCACGGTGCGCGAAAATGTCGCCTACCGCCTGATGGAAGAGCACGGCATTTACGACGACGCCATCGACCAACGCGTGCGCGAGTCGCTGCGCTTTGTGGAACTGGAACACACGCTCGATCTCTTTCCCTCGGAACTTTCCGCGCGCATGCGCCGCCGCGTCGCCATCGCCCGCGCCATCATCACGCAGCCGGAACTGCTGCTCTACGATTCACCGACCGGCGGTCTCGATCCGGTCACTTCCGATACGATTGTGCAATTGATCATGAAGCAGCGCGACGTTTACCGCACCAGTTCCCTGTTGGTCACCCATCGCCTGCAGGATGCTTTCACCCTGGCCACGCATGAATTCGATCCGCAAACCAACCAGTTGCGAGTATTGCCTCGCGGGCAGTACTGCAACGTGCCCATGAGTTTTCTTATTCTCCGCGATGGCAAAGTTATTTTCGACGGCGACGTCCGCCAGTTGACCCACACCAAAGACGAGTACATCCGGGAATATATTTCGTAGGCAAGCCCTCGTCATTTTGGCGCTGAGCCTAAATCCTTGCCCGCCTGGATAAACGATCCCACATTGCTCTTGTCGATCAGACCCGAACCGGTATCCACAAAGCTCGGGATCGGCGAAAAGCTGTCCTTCGACCAATCCGTTTCCAAAGATGCGGGCTTATGGTGATACAGGTTGTCGAGCATCTGCATCCCGACAAAGGCCATGGTGTAAGGCTTCTGCGCAATGGTGGCCGCGATCACATCTTTCTGGATCCAGTCCAGCGTCTCCTGGTCGGTGTCCATCGCAATCACTATTTTTCCAGTGACGTGATAGCTGTTGAGCACGCCCGCAATTTCCTTGCCCGACTGCGCTTCCAGACAGACGAAGCCGTCAACCTTGTCGCGCTCTTTGCCGATGATCTGGGTCGCGGTGTCGAATGCAATGCGCGGATCGCCCTGGATGTCGACCACGCGCGTGATCTTAATCCCAGGCGTCGGGGCCAGAGCGTCTTTGTAGCCGCGAAGTCGGTCCTGCAGGTTCGACTGGTCGGGCATGGTGAAGACCACGACATTGCCTTTGCCCTTGAGTGCCTGCGCCAGTCGCTGTCCGCCCGTGAATCCGGCCTGATAGTTATTGGTTCCGATGAAAAACAAGCGCTTGCTGGCGGGCGCATCCGAGTCGATGGTTATGACCGGAATCCCAGCAGCCACGGCCTTATCGATGCTGTCCTTGAGCAGGGCGGGATCGGTCACAGCCAGCAGAATGCCCGTGGCTTTTTTCTGCACGGCTTGATCGAGAGCGTCGCGCTCTGCCTTGGGGTCGTAGTTTTGGGGTCCGGCAAAATCAGAGCGCACTTTCATCTGCGCCGCGGCGTTCGAGAATCCCGCGCCCGCGGCCTTCCAGTAAGGCACCTGCAAATTCGCCGAGACTAACACAAAGAACTCGTCGGAATCGTGCGCCGAACCACAACTGAGGAACAATCCCAGCAGGGCCGCGACGGCGGCGGAGTGGAGAATTCTGTGCGAGAGGAGCATCGCATCCTCCTTATCAGACGTCTTTAGCGGACATCCTGAACATCGAACGATTCTCTTCCCGACAGATATGCGCCTGCCGGGTGAGCAGGTTTAGCGACTGGATTGTAAACCAGCGGTGCCACGAAGGCCAGAAGTCAGCCCCGGGCGCCTATACGCCCACCGGAAACGGCTTGCTGTGCGTGGTAGTGCGGAGCGAGGCTCCGCCGAAGCGGCCTTGCAGTAGTGACATCAATCCGGTGCACCAGTAGCCCACCACGAACAACAGCAGGAACGGGACGGTAATATAGTTTTCGTTATCGATCGCGTAGTAGACTGTCGCGGCGAAGTAACCGCCGATCAGCAGTTCCAGCCATGGGATCCATCCCAGCCGCTTGCGGTATTTGGTGGCGCCGATTTTATCCCCCTTCGAAACCACGCTGTACTTGGGCGTGCGCGCGAACGCGCTCTGCTTGCCGATCAACGCCTCGATTACCGCCTTGGTATTCGTGACTGTCAACCCGATGCCCAACGCCATCAGAAACGGCAGATACAAAAGCGCGCGCGGCCAGCGCCGGGGAAACAGTTCGCGCTGCGACACCAGATAGAAACTCGAAATCGAAAACGTCGAAGCCATGAACAGCGGCAGGTCGATGTAGAGCATCTGAAACCAGCCCTGATAAAAACGAATGATCATGGCCGGAAGCAGCAGCACCGACAGCATAATCATGAGGGGATAGCTCATATTCGCCGTCAGGTGATACCAGGCTTCAATCTTGGTATGCAGCGGAGCGTCGCTGCGCAGTACCCTCGGCAGAATCTTTTTCCCGGTCTGAATCAAACCTTTCGCCCAGCGAGCCTGCTGCGTCTTGAACGCCGTCATTTCAACCGGCAACTCCGCCGGACATTCCACATCCTGCAGGTAGATGAACTTCCATCCTTTCAACTGCGCGCGGTACGACAGGTCGGTATCTTCGGTCAGAGTGTCGTGCTGCCAGCCCCCGGCATCGTCGATCGCGATGCGCCGCCACATTCCAGCAGTGCCATTGAAGTTGAAAAAAAGTCCAGTACGGGCGCGGCCGGAGTGCTCGAGCACGAAATGACCGTCGAGCAGGATGGCCTCCACTTCGGTCAGAAAGGAGTAATGGCGGTTCAGGTGAGTCCAGCGCGTCTGCACCATTCCGATCTTGGAGTCGGTAAAGTGGTGGACGGTGAGCAGAAGAAAATCTTCGGGCGGAGTAAAGTCGGCATCGAAAATGGCAACGAACTCGCCCTGCGCCGTATTCAGTCCTTCCGCCAGGGCGCCCGCCTTGTAACCCTCGCGATTCGTCCGGTGATGGTAGGTGATGGGATTGCCCAGCGCCGCATAGCGTTCCACGAGCGCACGAGCCACCTCGACGGTCTCGTCGGTCGAATCGTCGAGCACCTGGATGTCGAGCTTCTCTTTCGGATATTTCAGCTTGCAGATCGACTCCAACAGGCGCTCGACCACGTACTGCTCATTGAAAATCGGCAACTGCACCGTGACCCGCGGCAAGTCTTCAAAATGTGCAACCGGCTCGGTCGTGCCATTCTTTCGATGCTTGTAATACAGATACACCAACACGTAGCGGTGCATTCCGTATCCGGCCAGCAGAATGAGCACAATGAAATAAGGGATCAACAACGCCACATCAAAAGCATTGGCGCGGTAGATTCCGCGAAACGTCGTATCCAGAAAATGCTGGCGGATATACGGCAGCACGCCTCTGGGGGCAGCCCATGCAGCCAGCTTCGCAGTCAGGATGAGATCAGAGATCAGCAAGGCGTTCGGTGGAAACCTCTATTTTACCGGATTCTATAGGTTCCGCTCCGACGTATCGCTTTTCGTAGCACGCCGGCGATACCGATTCAAAATCGCTTCCGGTTGCTCCCAACCCCACTCTCGGCTACAAATAGAACCAATCATGGAATCCACACCAGCGGCGGCCGTCGAACGCGCACACAGTCTCGCGACCTGGGCGCGCATCCGCTCTTCGCCGGTATGGACTTCGCCGGGATGGATCGCCGCCATCGCCCTGCTGCTGCGCGTTGCGTGGATCGTCGTCGGCCATACGTACAAGTTCAAAACTTCAGATGACAACTTCAGCTTTGGCTGGGAGATGGGACGGATCGGCGCGTCGCTGGCCTCCGGACACGGCTTCAGCAATCCCTTTGGCCCGGCGACCGGACCGACCGCGTGGGAGCCTCCACTCTACCCTTACCTGACTGCGGGCGTGTTTCTGCTTTTCGGAATTTATTCCAAGGCGTCGGCCTTTGTGCTGCTGACACTGAACAGCGTCTTCTCGGCGCTAACCTGTATCCCACTTTTTCTCATCGCTCGGCGGATTTTTTCCGAGCGGGTTGCGATCTGGTCGGCGTGGGCCTGGGCCCTGCTGCCCAACGTCATGTTCTGGTGCACGCGCGCGGTGTGGGAAACCAGTCTGGCGGCGCTGCTGCTCGCCACGATCTTCTGGTTGGCGTTGACGCTGGAGGATCGTGACGGCCGGATGCCCTGGTTTCAGTTCGGATTGCTCTGGGGCATCACGACCCTGAGCAGCACTTCCCTGCTATCGTTTCTACCGGCCGCGGGATTGTGGGCCTGGCACCGGCGCGCGCGCCGCGGTAAGCAATCGTTGGCCGGCGTTGTGCTGGCGTCCGTAATTTTCTTTGCCTGTATCGCGCCCTGGCTCATCCGAAATTACGAGACCTTCGGTAAATTTGTTTTCATCCGCGACAATTTTGGCGCGGAACTGCGTCTGGGCAACGGCCCGGGAGCCGACGGCACGTGGATGGAATATCTTCATCCGACCCAGGATGCGTATGCCCTGCGGCAGTACCAGGCCATGGGCGAAGCGGCCTACATCGCCATGCGCAAGCGGCAGGCCGTCGAGTACATCCGCGCCGATTATGCGCGATTCGCTGGTCTCAGCCTAAAGCGCTTCGTTTACTTCTGGGCTGGACCGCCGAAGACGACGCAGCCGTGGTGGATGAGCGACGCGAAGAACTCGTTTTTTCTGGCATCGTCGGTTCTGATGTTTTGGGGACTGGGCCGCGCCCTGCGCTTGCGTAAAGCGGGTGCATGGTTGCTGTTCTGGCTTTTATTGCTTTATCCGGCGGTGTACTACGTCGTTTTCCCGGCGCCGCGCTACCGCCATCCCATCGAGCCGGAGATGGCGATCCTGGGCGTGTTTCTGCTGACTGAGGCAGGAAAGAAAACTACGGCGCCTGCTCCAGATCGATCTTCTGAACGTGAATCGTCTTGAGTTTGGGATCGAGGATGCCGGTGATCGCCACGCGCTGTCCTTCAAACCCGTGCACCAGGTCGCTGCGGTCCAGGCGATACACGTCGTTACCGACCGACAAAACGAGATAGCCCCCCAGATGCTCGATGCAATACACCGAGCAGGTGTTCGACGTGCCGCCCATCGCTTTCGACTTGAGCATCTCCTGATGAGACTTGGTAAGCGAATGGATGTTCATGGCGCACTGGCTGTCGGAAATTTCTCCGCGATACACGTGCGAGGCCTGCGCCTGGGCCACGCCGGCCAGCGCTAACACGCCAACCGCGAAGCAAAATACGTTTCTTAATCCGGTTCGATTCATAATCCCTCTCGCTGCAATCGCGTCACGGCAGCACCGTAAACTTCATGTGCATGCCTTCATGATCTTCACTGCAAATTACGGTACAGACGACTTCGTACGCGCCCGGCTCGCTGGGAGCAGTCAGCAGAAACTCCTGCGTCCCGGGCTTGAACAGCAGGTCCCACCCTTCCACCCTGGTCCGATCCTTGGCTCGCAGCAGGGAGAAGCCATGAATCGAACCATCGCGATTCCACGATTTTCCCCGGTGAGCGGTCACCCGCAACAGAATCTGCTCACCCGCCTTGACGGTGATCTCCGGACTACGCAGGCCGCGAATCTTGTAGCGGCTGTCGCTGTCGGCAATCACCTCGATCACCCGGGCTTCCGCATTGGCGCGACGTACCGTAACGAGCACCGCGCTCGCGATCACGATCCACACCAACATAGGTCGAATTCTGAATGGAGTTGTCATCGTTTTGACCAAGGTTATCCGGATGGTTACTGGGTCATGTAGAACAGGATCAGCCGCCGGTCTTCATCTGTGATGGTGGCCCGCACGCGCATGTGGCGGAGAATCGTTCCCATCATGCGCGGCGGAAATTTTTGCGGCGCATTGTGACAGCGGCCGCAGTTGGCGCGAAAGCGTTGCTCCCCGGCAACTCGCATGCTATCGGCATCGGGGATATGGGTGACCGCTGCGACCGCCGATGCATCTTTACCCTTCGCAGGAGATCCCGCGAAAACGGATGAGGCCAGTGTGAGCGCGCACAGAGCACACAGCAGAATCGTAATCGAAGTCTTGGCGTGGAACGTTGCTGTCATGGCTGCTCACCCACGCGCCCCAATGGAACCAGAAACCGGTAAGCGAATCCAAAGCTCCACTGATTCGCGTTGCCCTCCGAACTGAACTGGCGGCCATAGCTGACAATGCCTTTCAGCCCATCGCGCAGGAAGTAATTCACGCCGAAGTCGGCCTCGCGAGTATCCGCGCCGGGCAGGCCAAAGTTCGGGGCCCCGACCGCACCGATCTCGCCGACGTAATACCCCTGGGCACGAGCGACCAATTCGGTGCGCCGCGTGGCCTTCTGCAAGAAGTGCGCCTGACTCGGCCGGTACGCGCCTTCGATCCAGTATCCGCTGCCTTCAAACGAGCGTGCCATTTCCGCGCGCACACTTAACGGCATCTTCGATGATTGCCAGCCCATGTGGAAACCGAATGCGTTCTTGCGCGCGTCCTGCAAAGTCCGCTGCCAGGAGCCTCCCACTTCGAGTCGCGGCCCCGGAAAGAAAAATCCCATGCGTCCGCCGACGTGGCGCTCGGAGTCCACGCTTGCGATGCCAATGCTCGTTGCGGAAACATACGCGGCATAGTTCATATTGGCCTTGGCGTTTACCGGAAAACCGCCGCGCAACATCAGGCCGTCGCTGTCGACCGTGTTGATAGGAAGAATCAGCGGGTCGGGCTGCAGAAAACGAATCCAGACGGGATACAGCCGCTCGTTAAAAATTCCAAACGGCGTCAGAAATCGACCCGCGGTGACGGTGACGTAAGGGTTAGCGATGTAGTCGATCTGGGCATAATCGACGTGCTTGGTGACCGGACCCTGGTAAGGTCCGCCAGTGAGCGGGCGTTGAAACTGGCCCTCGAATTCCGCGCGCGATTCGATCAGCCAGTTGTCTCCTAGCGGCACAAGCAGGATGGGGTTGATCTGGCTGTCGATCAGATTCTGTCCTGCGGTGACGAAACTGAAGGTGCCGATGCTGCCAGTAAGAATTGGAACCGGCTTGTCGGTCTCCAGTTTGTCGGTATCAGGATTCTGGGCGGCAAGCCAGCCCGGGACTAGAAGCAAAATCGCCAGCGTCCTCAACCCAGAGAGAATCATCGCCTGCCGGCGCCAGGAACCGGTTTTTGGGTGTCGATACGGCAAAGGAACCCCAGTTAAGCTCTTGCAGGGATTGTCTTTCAGGGGCACAATCGGAGGGAACATCACCGAGGTAACTTTCGTATCCCTCAGTGTGAAGGCCCGGGAATGGTTCTTTTTTGGGGCGCTTTCTCACCAATTCCCGGCGGCCCCGTCTAACGTATCTAGTCTAACCCACTGAAACGGAGGGACTATGAACCGCCACCGCCAATCAGCCACCTGGCTGGGAGCCAGCCTCGGAACCGTCTGCGCTCTGCTGATCCTCACCGTGGGACCCCTTTCCCTGGGAGCGCATGCCTCCGACCACCGCGGAGCGCTGACCGAGGAGTTCCATCAGACCTACGCCCTCACGGCCGATGGCCGGGTTGATCTCGACAACATCAATGGCTCGGTGCACATCACCAGCTGGGATCGGAACGAAGTGAAGGTCGATGCGATCAAGTCCGCCGACACCAAAGAGCGGCTGGACGAGGCCAAAATAGAAGTCGACTCCCGGAGCAGCGCGCTCTCGATTCGAACCCACTATCCCGACCACGACCACACCTGGAACTGGGGCTCGCACAATAACCCGGCCAGCGTGGAGTACACCCTGACGGTGCCGCGCACCGCGCGGCTGGACGAAATCAAACTGATCAACGGCTCGCTCGATCTGGCCGGCGTGAGCGGAGAGGTGAACGCCTCCTGCATCAACGGACGGCTGGACGCTCACAACCTGGCAGGCCGAGCCCACTTGTCGACCATCAATGGGCGGCTGGTCGCACAGTTCGACCAACTGGCGCGGCAAACCATGGAACTGAGCTCAATAAACGGCTCGGTCGATCTGACCATACCTTCCGACTCCAACGCGGAAATCGAAGCCAGCACCGTTTCCGGCGGCATCGACAACGACTTTGGCCTGCACGTGAATCGTCATAGCTTCGTCGGCCACGATTTGCGCGGCGAACTGGGCACCGGCGGCGCGCGTATCAAACTCTCGAACGTGAATGGACACGTTGAGGTTCATCACGCCCAGGATGGCCACGCCATGAGTCCGGCGAAAGACCTCAACCATCGCGACAAGGGTGACGATGACGACAGCATTTAGCGCTTCGTAGCGCGGGCGTCCCGCCGGCTGTCGTGGCGGCATGCCCTCAGCGAAGTCGAGGGGACGGCGGCGTTACTAGTAAA
>Ga0210400_10005975_pt1 | contig 10269 bp, 5 predicted proteins | sample IncBWH26MmetaG_FD_155456 | JGI IMG/M metagenome (GOLD analysis project Ga0210400, IMG submission 155456) | Forest soil microbial communities from Barre Woods Harvard Forest LTER site, Petersham, Massachusetts, United States - Inc-BW-H-26-M | ecosystem: Environmental > Terrestrial > Soil >... | reverse complement strand
ATCCAAGCGCTTTCGTGGCTCAAGACAGAATCGCACAAAGAGGGTGAGCGACGCTCGAGCCTCTTGACCCTTACCGCGCTGCCTGCGGAGCCGCCGTCTCAGCCTTCAGCCGATCAATCCCCGTCTGCGCCTCCGCTGCTTGCGGGCCGTGCGGCAAAATCTTTAGATAACTCTCGTATTCTGCCCGCGCGTCATCCAGGATTCCCAGTTTCTCCAGGCACACCGCCAGCCGGATCGTCGCCACCGCGTCGTTATCTTTGTAGCGCAGCGCTTCACGATAGCGCTCCTCAGCGGCGCGATAATTTTTGCGTTTGAAATAAAAATCTCCCACCTCAACATCTTTCGCGGCCTTGTGCGGATCCCACGTGTGGAACTCGCTCACGCCGCCACTGCCTAGTGCGGCAGCCTCCGCCTCACCCACTGCCTGCGTGCTTTTCGGATGAGCTTTTGCATCATCCTCAGGCGCACTCAAATCTGTTTGCGTATCCTTGCTGGAACTCTCCCCTGTCCCTGGGCCAAGCTCGTCGGCCTGAACGCGATCCGATCGCGGAGGTGCCAAGTGTGAAGCCCGTGACGTAGAAGGTGACGTCGACGTAGAAGATGGCGCAGGGGCCTCGGGTTGGGGATCGGGCTCCGGAAACTTCAGTTCATCTGGAGTTGCCGGTCTTTTCTCGGCCGGTTGGCCGGCCGAATTCGCCGGCGGCTGGCTCGGTTTCGTACCGCCGGAATCATTGCCCTGCTGCGCCCAGGTCGTTACCGCTAAACCCAATACAGCGAAAATGAATAACCTACTACGCATGTACCCATTTTACTTCAGCAAGAGACTTGAACAAAAACGCCTGCACAAAAATCCAGACCGCTGAGGGGGAGTTCAGCGGCCTGGTTGGTGAAGTCCTCCGGGGAGGAGGTGCAAAACTTGTTCCAACTACATGGAAGACGGATTGTTTTGTCCAGTTGTCGCGGGCGTGGCTGGCGTTGTGTCTCCGACCGTGTTGGTCATCAATCGCACATCCACGCGACGATTGTCAGCCCGACCTTCCCTGGTCTTATTCGTCTCCACTGGCTTGTCCTTGCCTAGCCCGATTACATAAATTTTGTGCGCGGGTACGTTGTATTTCGAGGCCAGATATTGGATCACAGAATTCGCCCGCCGCTGGCTTAGCTCGTAGTTGTAATCCGCAGAACCCACGGAGTCCGTGCTGCCTTCGAGCGCAATGATGTAACCCTTCGTGCTCGAAATCGTGCCAGCCAGCTGATCGAGAGCTTCCTTTGCCTTCGGTGTCAGAGCGTCTTTATTGAATCCAAATTTCACCGATGTTTCGGCTACGGGACGATAGTTGTCCAGATTCGCTACGGTATTGGTCAGCACGCCTACGCGGCTATTGGCTGCGTCGGCCATCTGCTGTGCCGATGCCGCAGACTGGCCGGCAGCCTGCGCCTTCTGCTCCACATCAGCGGTCTTGGAATTCACAGCCTGCAGTCCGGATTGCACGCGCGCGTCGACATCTTTGATGTCTTTGCTGTTCTTAGCCGTCAGGTCATCCAGTTCATTTGTTTTGTTGATCAGTGGCGTGGTCTGTTGTTTCACGTAGTTCTTGCTGGTGCAGCCCACCGTCGCCGCGATGCTTACTGCCAGGAAAATCGTTAACGAAGTGCGAGTCATTGGAAAAGCTCCTTAGATTTCTTGTCTCCGCGCCATCGGTATTCCGTGCGCAAATTCTGGCACTACTGAGGCCCTGGGAAATCGTACACCGACAAATCCCACCCATACTTTTGCACGGGACATGCCAAGTGCACCATACAGTTCTTTTCCCGCTATAAGTATATACGTTTTCAACTAGTTGCGACTTTAGGCGGGAAAAACTGCTCGGACCTGTGCCGGTGCAATCACGAAAACCACACATGAATTCATGGAAATTTTATACGGTTGCGCCTATTAGCGGCGCCAAACTAAAGGCTCTACGGGCCCCAAGGAAAAGGGCGGCTAGCGCCGGCTTGCCCCTCGCGCCCGGACGCGCACCGGGCGCAGCGACTCCAAGTGGCCGCTAACCCTTCTTTGGCCTGATCGCATCGTCCGTGGGTCCTGCGAATTCTTTCCTAAAACGACGTACCCCTCCCACGTCGCGATCACGAACGTAGCCGTTTCATTCGCGTTTATGTCACTCCGCACTACCCTGCGTTTCTGTCCTTCGCGCAGTGCGTCAGCCATTGCGTCGTGCCAGTCCTTATAAACTTTCGCCGTCCTTCTACGGAATCCCTCATCCAGACCTGACATCTCTTGAGACAAGTTGAGCAAGGGGCAGCCACGCTGAACGTCCTCTCTTTTCAGCGATTCGGACTGAATAATGCGGACCAGAACACCGATGGGATCCTTGGCGTTCCGTAAGGGCTCCACCCACTTCTGGTGAAGGTTACTCGTGATGACTTCGTCCACTACCGCATACCCGAGGGCTTCTTTGTTATCGAAGTGGTAGTACAACGCGCCCTTGGTCACGCCCGCTGCGGCCAGAATGACATCCAGGTCAGCGCTTCGAAATCCTGAGCGGTGCATCTCCTGGAAGGCGGCTCGTAACAAACGTCCTCGCGTACGCTCTGGATCGCGCTGCGCAGCCCCGCTGCGTCTCGATCTGTTTCTACCGGCTAACATACCAATTAGTATGCATTTTTACGATGGTCATTGTCGAGGTGAATGTGCTTCCCCCGGCTTTCCGAATCGCGGACCCAGCCTCACCTCCGGCCTCCCAAATCTCAGAGCATCGCAGGCGATCTCTACTGATATCCGTATGAATTGATCAATGAGCTTGTTTTACTTTGTTTCTGTTATTGGTCAATTCGTCACTCTCCAGTCCCCGGAAACACGTACCTGAGCAGTCGAACCTCGCGTATTTCCTCCAAAGACGGCCCCCGGCTTGCCTTTTACAAGATCAGCACTCACGCAGGTGCTACCGCAGTCACAGGCGGTCGCAGGAGCGTGGGAGCATTCTGCCGAAAATTAGTTGTGGGCAAATTCAGTGTGATGGAGGAAGTAATGAGTTTTAAGTTGAAATCTCAAACCATGTTTAGTCCCCCTCGCCTCGGTGCACGATTAATGCTGCCGGCGCTGGTTGCTTTATCCACGCTGCTGTTGTGTTCTGTGGCATTCGCCCAGACCTCAGTATCGAACGGCAGCATTTCCGGCACGGTCACTGACTCCACGGGGGCAGTCGTGCCCAACGCCAAAGTCACGATGACCGGTACCACTGGGCAAACCGTTCATGCCACTACCAGCGGCGCTGGAACGTATTCTTCTGGCGCACTGGTTCCGGGCACGTATTCCGTGCGCGCGGAAGCCAAGGGCTTCAAGACGACGCAAATGTCGGTGGACGTTCAAGTGAACAACACTGCCAACGGCAGCATAAAGCTTGAAATCGGCCAGGAAAGCACCGTCGTCGAAGTGCAGGCGAGTGAAGTGGCCGTGAACACGGAACAGGCCGAAGTACAAGGCGTTCTGACCGCTTCGCAGATTTCCAGCCTGCCGGTCAACGGCCGCAACTTCCTTGATCTGGCGCAACTCGAACCCGGCGTCCAGATTCAGGATGGCGAAAACTTTGACCCGACCAAGGTCGGCTACTCTTCGATCTCGTTCGGCGGACGTTTTGGCCGAACTGCGCGCATCAATGTCGACGGTGTAGACGTCAGCGATGAGACGGTCGGCACTACAACGGAAGACATTCCGGCCAGCTCGATTCAGGAATTCTCGCTGGCGCAATCCAGCCTGGACCTCTCGAATGATCTGACATCTTCCGGCGCGGTCAATGTCACGACCAAGTCGGGCACCAACGCCTACCATGGTGAGGCATTCGGCTTCTTTCGCGATAGCGCGGCAGGAGCCGCAAACCTGCCTTCACCGATCAGCCCAGTAACTGGCCGGAGAATCGCAACCCCTTGGCAGCGCAACCAGGAAGGCGCCGACATCGGTGGACCGATCATGAAGAACAGGCTGTTCTTCTTCCTGGATGGCGAGCGCACCCTGCAGCACCAGGCTGTGCCGGTCATCGCCGCCTTCCCATTCCAAAGTTTTTCCGGGACCTTCCCGGCTCCCTTCAAAGAAGATGAGTTGACTGGGCGTCTGGACTATAGCTTGAGCAAGACCGCACGCTTATTCGGCCGCTTCAACTACTTCCAGAATTCCGTCTACGCCACCTTTACCACGGGCAGTTATGCGGTATACAACAACAAGGATTACACCCGGAATGAAGTTGTCGGCCTGGATTTCAACACCGGTAGCTTCACCCACACAATTCGTTTCTCGTATCTGAAGTTCCAGAACCAGATCCTCGATGCCGTGACGGGATCGAACCTGCCGTTGGCCAATCTGGGCGCCAACCTTACTATGGGAACGTTCGACACGGGGCCGAACGTCCTGGCGCCGCAAAGCACTCCGCAAAGCGACCACCAGATCAAATATGACGGCAGCAAGATCATGGGCAAGCACATCCTCCGCTATGGTTTGGGCTTCAACCACATTCAAGGCGGCGGATTTGCCAGCTTTTTTGGTATTGCTCCGAATATATTCGGCAATACTGGAACGGCAATGCCAGCAGCGGTCAGCACTCCGGGTAACCCCAATTTCGGCAACCCGCTAGCCGATACCTTTAACACCGTACTCAGTTCGAATGGCCAAGGCTACTCAACCACTCAACCTGCCTTAGGGTTCCCCGCGGGGGGCCTGGGCCCGGACAACCGCACGGCTCTCTATTTCGGCGATAGCTGGAAAATACGGTCGAATCTGACCGTTGCTCTGGGCTTGCGCTGGGAACGGGACACTGGCCGGACGGACAGCGATCTTGGCGCGATTAGTTCCATCAACCAGTTTTTCCCTGGCCATGGAAACGCGGTGAGAAATCCTAATCGCAACCTCGCCCCGCAATTGGGTATTGCCTGGGACCCGAAGGGTAACGGCAAGACCGTTGTTCGTGCCGGCATCGGGTTGTACTATGAGAACGTCATCTACAACAATGTTCTCTTTGACCGCCCCTCGCGTTTACAAAACGGCGCGTTCTTGCAGATTACGCAACCATGCGCTAACGGCACAGGGTCGTTAGGGCCGGATCCATCGCAACTCGCTTTGGGTGAAACCACAGCAACTGCCTGCTCGGATACCATCGGCAACGCCCTCCCCACCATCGTGGCTTACCAGAAGGCATTTCAGGCCGCCAATCCATTCAGCCTGACCAACCCCAATCCAAGTTACATCGGCAACTTTTTGAAGGCAGGAGCAAACGTAAACGCGTATGGCAATAACCAGGGACTGTTCGATTCCAACTATGTCAGCCCGCGCGCGGTGCAGATCAACCTGGGCATCCAACATGAAATCCGTCACGGAATGGTGTTCAGCGCGGATTTCCTGCGGAACGTCGAGACCCACGCCCTGCTCGCAGTGGATCTCAACCACGCAGGCGACATCTCCAACTTTAACCCTACCAATGCCGCAGCCGCGATCTCCGCAACTGAGACAGCTTTTGGACACTCTGGGGACCTCCAAGGGACCATCAATGCGGGAGCTATGCTCAAGGATTTCGTGAAAAATGGCATGGGAAGCCCCTTAGATGCAGGCGGTGCTTGCGCCTGCGCCTTCACGGGAACCAATCCAGCCCTTGGCCAGTTTTATATGCTGGAGCCCATCAGCCGTTCGGTCTACAACGCCCTGCAGATGAAGTTGACGCAGAACGTTGTGAACCCGGCTCCCGGGCTGAAGGCAGCGAACTTCCAGGTCGGGTACTCATTGTCCAAATTTGTAAACCCCTTGGCGTTCGCAGGCCAATCCGCCCCGGGCGCCCCTGTGGCTGCCAACGATCAGGATTTTATCCTGACTGCTGCCGATAGCGATCAGCCGCTCCGATACATGGGGCCGTCGCTGCTCGACCGCACACAGCAGCTTTCATTCGGCGGAAGCTTCGATGTAGCCTATGGCTTCCGTTTTGGGGTCATTGGCCACTTTTACAGCCCGCTGTCGATGCCGACGATTGTGGGAAATACCGGGACTCCGGGGCAAATTTACCAGACCGACTTTACCGGAACCGGGCTGGAGAGCCAGCCCATGCCCGGCACCACCAACGGTTCGTTCGGCCGCCAGTTTGGGCTGACTGGACTGAACAACGCGATTGACAACTACAACCTGATACAAGGCAACCAGCCAACCCCGGCGGGTCAAAAGCTTGTGACCAGTGGCTTGTTTTCGGTTGCGCAACTGCAACAGATCGGCGCTGTCGCTCCAGTCCTGAACCCAGCTTCGGCAAATCAATTGATTTTCCCATGGGTCAGAGCGCTGGATTTGAGGGCCAGCTGGGTGCACCGATTTGACGAGCGGATCACGGTTGAACCGAGTATTGGTTACTACAATGTGGCTAATTTCTCCAACTTCAACCAGCCCCCGGCCGCGATGACCGGATGGCTCAACGAGGGCACTAATTCGATTAACAGTGTTGTGGCAGGCAGCGCGAATGCTCAAGCCTTCCGCGTCGGCGCGGGAACCGGCGTGTTCGGCATGGGTTCGCCACGGGTGCTTGAATTTGGTATGCGCCTGACCTTCTAACCAAAACTGTTGCAAGTTGCCTTTCGGGCCACCAGCTAAACACTGGTGGCCCGTTTTGTTTGGGTCGGCCTCGAAGGCGTGCGACCGGAAGTTTGTCGCAGCTCTGGCTGACAAAATCATTCCCGCCTTCGTGGCCTAAGACGACGATTGAGTTGCTTCCTCGTGCTCGCCGCTCTCTCTGAGAGCTGGGCTCGGCCGCTTGCAGCAATTTTGATTGTGCCCGTGTGCATGTGCGCGCCATTTGTTGGCGTATGGTTCGCAGGTGGCGACAACATGCGCTTGCGGCTTTCCTCCATTGCTGGGATGCGCTAGCGGATTCGCCTTATATTCGTCTATCGGATTTGATTCGGGCGGTTACCGATTGCCGGATCGGTGGCTCTCCTGAGCCATTGTCGAGTCGAGCTAACAGTTGTATGTTTGCGAGGTATGGTCCGACTGATCCTCGTAGTAATCCTCGGGTGCGCCCTGGATCGTGACGACCGGCTTGGGGGTCGCGCCAATCCCCTCTGGTTTTGGCTTACGGTCGGCGCCATGGTGCTGGTCTCCGGCTACTGATCGAACATCCGCACTTCGGGAGATCAAACGTTCTTTCGCGACGGCCAGGTTTAGGTGGGCCGTTCAAGATAACTTTTCGTGGAAGCCGACTTGCGTTACCCATCTCGATCTCTTGATCACACGTGGAGCTCTTGAGGGACTCTGAAACATTCGGCTGTTTCCTTCGTGCGTGGAATTCGAGCCGCTTTTGCAGACGACCAACCGCAGCCTAGAGCGGCTGACGGAGGTTGGGAGCCAGTGTAAGCGAGCCGTCATCGTTCAGCTTCTGGTGACAGGCCCACTTCACGGGATAGCGCATTCCCTTTACCACAATGTCAGCTCTAAGTTTCAACCCTTTCCAATCACTGAGGCGTGGAAGAACAAACTGTGCCTGCCGAATCTTGCCCGGCAACGGGTAACCCGCGTCCAGGCAACCGCTCTTGAGCACCTTACCGTCCTGGCTCTCCACGGTTACTCGCAGTACGCCGGGCACACCCGCGATTCCGTCATTGGCGAAGCCGACAATCAGCCCCGTGGAACCATCGTCCTTATAGCTCCATATGAAAGACGGCCTCACCCGGTAGCCGATTCGGCGATTGATCTGGTCGAAAGCTGCCGGATAAGCCTCGTAATAGCTCATCAGATTCTTTGCGCTGATCTGGTGAAAGTTCCAGAGCGACCAGTAATTCGCTCCCACATCAATCACATGAGCAATCATGTTCTCTGCCGGGGAGATCCCTTCGTATGCGGTGCTCGGATCGGGAGGCTTCCCAGGAAGTCCCTGCTCGAGCAATGCCGCGGTCCAGGGTGGGCGATTGCTGAGCGCTTCAATCTGCTCGTTCTCAATAAAGATAGTGTCGCTGCGAATCCAATTGTTGCTGCGGACTGTGCGGTCCAGCAGCTCTGAATTACCGACCCGGCTATAGTCCGGCTGAGTGTTGGTCAGTAGTGGAGTCTTCGAGAAGTGCTCGAGCTGCACTTCAAGCATATTGATCCAGGTGCGCTCTGCCGTCTGGTAATCAGGGAAAGGATTGTTGCCAAATGGCCAGGTGTGCCCTTCTCCCCAAAAACCGTACATGAAGGTATCGATGTACTCGATGAGCGGATTGCCATCGAATTCCGCTGCCAACAGACCAACCAGCTCTTTGAATGCCTGCTGAAAAAAAGGATGGTCATACCGGGGCTGATAACGCGAATGCGGATTCTGCAAATATCTTTGCGCCTCCTTACTGCTTTCCTGATCGCTCAGGACCAGATCAACTTTCGGTACTTTCTCGAGGACAAAATCCGGGAGGGCCGCTTCGTGGATATAATCTGGAGCGCACATCTGAATTCGCAATCCGACCCGCTTATCGTTCTTCTTCGCCAGTTCAAAAACCAGCTTCAGGTAATCGGGCAGCTCCAGGCGTCCGGGCCGCGGCTGCACTTCCCTCCAGGTGGGGCGGATATAAAGCTGCTGGCCCAAGGGAAATCGCACGAGGTCCTCGATCTCACGGGAAATATTGTCTGATTTGATTTCCGCCGTGCCACTGTCCGCGGTGATATAGGTGACCAGTCCCTTGCCATAGCTCGGCACGACGTCTTGCGAAGAAGTAGTGGTCATAACTACGTCGTCGTTGGGAATGACTGCATCCGGTGGGTATTGCGGGAAGGGACCCTGATTGAGGCGATCGGCCACCGGGGGACCGGAACCGAAGTTGTAGTTTCCCCAGTTGTGGGCCGGAACCTTCGCCTGCACTTTACCCATTCCAAGTTCTGCAGCTACGGCGACCGCAACCGTGTTTCTTAGAAAATCTCTACGCTGCATTGGAACTATCCCCTCTTTATTGTCGGACTCACTTTGAAAAAAGATGGAACGGCTCAGCCGGTTCGGCCTGATTCCCCCAGTAGATGATTCCCTCAGTAGACCTCAGCGGTCGGTTGGCTCTACGTAGCGTCGATTGTCGGTAAGCTTCGAGTGCGCCTTTAAATTGCCAGTGACCCTAACAGAGAAAGTTTTGTGGGCCGGTATCCCGTCCACTCCGTCCACCGTGAGGTGGATCGTGAACTCTCCCGCGCTGGTGTAAGCATGAGATGCCTTGGCGCTATCCTCGCTCGTGCCGTCGCCGAGGTCCCAGTGATAAGCGACCGCGGGCACGCCGCCAGCTTCGTTCTGCGCCGAAAGCGCCGAAAGAATGATCGTCTCACCGGCATTTGACGCTGCGGGCACCTGCGCCGTCACCGTTGGGGCGGCCGCAGAAATGCTCGTGTCTATCAGCTTGATTACCCTCACCGACTGGGCCGGCTGATTCTCCAGATGCACTGCGCCACCTTCGAGCTTTATCGTCTCGGTCTGGTTCAGCACATCGGCCGCCGCAAACGTGTGACCGGCGGGCAGGCCGAGTTCCGCCAGTTTTAGCGTGTGCGAGCGCACCGTGTTCGTCCAGTTGAAGACCGTGAGTATGGCCTGTCGTCGGTCTTCCGGGAGGAAGAAAATACTGGGCTGTTCGTCCTCACGCTCGTAGGTCATCAGGTCTAGTGGTGTGGAAGCTCGGCCCATCTTGGCGATATTCAGCAACTCTCGGTTTTCAACCAGCGCCCGCCGATCCTTTTCTGAACCCAGGATCAGCATGTCATCGCCAATCTCATACATGCCACCAGACACGGCGGAAAGGGCGATCGACGCCTGTGCCGCACCCAGCGAAATCGAAGACCGTTCGCCCGCATTTTCCATGAGGTGCGTTGCCGTGACATTGAAGGCATCCGGATCATTGACGAAGAAATTACGGTGCATATAGAAACGGGCTGCGATGCCGGAAGCTGCATTTCTGGTTCTCTCAAAACTGTGGCCCGTATCCGCGGAGATCCGGCCCGTGTCTACCAGGCCCACCGGATTGAGCATGGGGCTTCCATCCTTATCCAGGATCACCTCATCGCCCACTGCATCGCGGATGATCTGGAGGCCAATGCGTTGGGCTTCCAGGGCTGTGGTGTTCGGACGGTAATGGTAGCCCTCGATCGCGGTGGTATCCATGAAGTCAAGTTTGATGAACCGGACTCCCCATTCGCGGACGAGTGTCCGGTAAGTGTTCCGCATGTACTCCTGGGCTCCGGGATGGGTGGTATCCAGCGCGTAAAGTGTATCGGTCTTTTGGTCCCAGACGTCGCCAATCGGGATCGGC
>Ga0210400_10005974_pt1 | contig 10269 bp, 8 predicted proteins | sample IncBWH26MmetaG_FD_155456 | JGI IMG/M metagenome (GOLD analysis project Ga0210400, IMG submission 155456) | Forest soil microbial communities from Barre Woods Harvard Forest LTER site, Petersham, Massachusetts, United States - Inc-BW-H-26-M | ecosystem: Environmental > Terrestrial > Soil >... | reverse complement strand
TAATTGTCGGGAATCTTCGCCACTCCGGATTCGAAGTGAATCGGCGGCATGACGTTCTTGAGCTTCACGGTCTCGAAGCTCTCGGTCAGCACCTGCTGCTGCTCGAACCTGTCGCCCGCCTCGGTCTTGATCTGTTCGGGGTCCCGCGCCCATGGCGGGTAAGGCTGTTCCATCGGCAATTGCCGCTCGACCGCGCTGCCAAGCGGCGACTCGGCGACGCTCTGCGCCTGTGCACTCGCTGCGACGAGCGTCAGAGCAGTGAGGAGCCAGGAGCTACGCTTGCGCATGCCGCTCACTTGCCACCTCGCAGCCGCTCGACCGGTTCCTTGGGTGGGCTGCCGCGCAGCCAGAAGACCTCGCGCTCGATCGTGAGCTCGTAGCAGCAGTTCATCGCCCGCCAGGCGTCCCTGATTGCCTGAGCGATCGCTTCGAGGCGCCGGTCGACCAGTGGCTTGTCCTCGACGTCGCCGAGATAGGACAGATGCAGGACCGATCGCGACTTGCGCAGCTCCGCGAGCAGCAGGTCCAGTCTCGGGCGCCATTGCGGGCGCATGTCGGCGGTTCCCGGCTCGAATGCCGCATCCGAGAGATCCAGACTGACGAGGCGATGGATCGAGGCGCCGAACTCGAAGCGCAGGGCCTTGCCGCGCGTGGCGCGTTCCACCAGCACCGGCGGCGTCGTCAGTCGATAGCCGCTCGGCAGCGTCCGGTCATCGAGCTTGAGGGCGAAGTTGCTGCCCCGGCCCTCGAGCGGCGTGATCGCGCACGTGATGTGGAATCGACCGAACTCGTCCGTGATGGCGGCCAGACCCCTGGTGGTCACGAGCCGCACCCCGGGCAGACCCTTCTCTGCGGGATCCTGGTGGCCGTTGCCGTTCGCGTCGTCGAAGACCTTGCCGATGACGTCCGTGCAATCGAAGGTCAGATCCGGCACCACGCGGACCTTGGCGGTGGCGTCGGCCGACACCGGAGCGCCGAGGACCGCGGCGGGAGCCTGGGCGCGATTCATGGGAGTGCGCTTGACCGCGGCGGGTGCGTTGGCGCGGTTCACCGCAACGCCGGTGACCTGGGCGAAAGCCTGGGCGTAGTTCACGAACTCGCCTTCGCCCACTCCCGCGCCCACGGCCAGCAGCAGCAGGACGGTGCGATGCGCACCGCCGGCGAAGCTGAGATTGTTCCAGGTGAGCTGGAACCCGGACAGCGTGGGTTCCGCCGGCACGTCGTCGAGGCGCGCTGAGCCTTTGACGTACCGGAACCCTGCGGGGAAGCTATCCACGAGCGCGACACCCTGGACAGGCCCGGGGAGCACGTTGGTGACGGTGATGGTGTAGGGCACGAGCTGCCCGCGCGTCACGTCGATGAGCGGAGTCGTCTTGCTGACGGTCAGTGCCCCCGGCGGAGTGTCCAACTGGATCGATACGCTCGCCGAGACGCTCTGCGGCGGGTTGTCCCAAGTGACGACGCCGGTGTTGGTGACCGTCGTGCCTGTGGCGAGCGTGCGGCCGAGGGTCGCACGGAAGCGCAGGTCGATCGTCCCTCCGGGCGCGAGCGGTCCGTAGGTTGCCGAGTAGTTCGCGGTGATGACATTGCCGGTGACCGTCACGCCCGTCACCGAACCGTTCACGGTCGCCGTGCCGGCCACGTACGTGAGCACGCCCGGCCCCGCCGCGTTCAGGTCGTCCGTGATCACCACCGGGTTGACCGGGCTCGCCGAAGCGTTGGTCACGTGTACCAGGTAGTCGAGCGTTCCGCCCGGCGCCGCCATACCGCCGCCCACTACCGTCACCTGCTTGGTGATCGTGACCGCGGAACTCGTCACCGTCACCGTGTGCGCGTCCTGGCAGTCGAGCACTCCGGGCGTGCCGTTGGTCAGTGTGCAGGTGAAGCTCTGGCGGCCGGTGTCGCTGCTCGGCCCGTTGTACCACTGCGTTGCACCGGCCACGTTCGTGAGCGTGGCGCCCTTCTGCGCGTTCGCATCGAGCTGCGTCTGGTAGGTGACGATGAGGCGCTGCGACGGACTGATGACCGCCGCGGCGCTCAGCATGTTGAGTGTCAGCGTGCAGGCGGGCGCCCCGGCATAGCTGACCGCGTAGTCCGTACCGGCCGCGAGTGGTCCCTTGCCCGGCACGGCTGTCACGCCATCGGTCTGGAACACCTGCGCGGAGAGGATCTGCGGCGTGGCCGTGCACATGCCGCCGGTCGCACCCGTCGGCAGCTTGTCCAGGATCGTCGCGTTCCAGGCGTCAGTCGTCCCGGTGTTCTGCACATTGAGGGTGAACCGCCCCAACTGCCCGAGGTACATGGTCGTCGGGCCGCCCTTGATCAGCGTGACAGCGGTGACCGGCACCGTGACCGTGTGCGCGTCCTGACAGTCGAGCACTCCCGGCGTGCCGTTGGTCAGCGTGCAGCTGTAGGTCTGGCGGCCGGTGTTGCTGCTCGGACCGTTGTACCACTGCGTCGCACCGGCCACGTTCGTGAGCGTGGCGCCCTTCTGCGTGTTCGCATCGAGTTGCGTCTGGTAGGTGACGATGAGGCGCTGCGTCGGGCCGATCACCGCCGCGGCGCTCTGTAAGTTGAGCGTCAGGGTGCACGCGGGCGCCCCAGCATAGCTGACCGTGTAGTCCGTGCCGGCCGTGAGCGGTCCCTTGCCCGGCACCGGCGTCACGCCATCGGCCTGGAACACCTGCGCGGAGAGGATCTGCGGCGTGGCCGTGCACATGCCGCCGGTCGCACCCGTCGGCAACTTGTCCACGATCGTCGCGTTCCAGGCGTCGCTGCCCCCGGTGTTCTGCACGTTGAGGGTGAACTGCCCCAACTGCCCGAGGTTCAGGGTCGCCGGGCCGCCCTTGGTGAGGGTGAGATTGGGCGGTGTCGGGGCGACGACCTGGATCGAGACGCTTCCCGAGGCACTCTGCGGCGGGGTGTTCCAGGTGACGACGCCGGTGTTGGTGACCGTGGTGCCGGCGACGAGTGTGCTACCGAGCGTGGCGCGGAAACGCAGGTCGATCGTTGCTCCGGGGGCTAGCGGTCCGAAGGTCGCTGAGTAGTTCGCGGTGATGACGTTGCCGGCAACGCTGACACCGTTGGGCGAGCCGTTCATGGTCGCCGTGCCGGCCACGTACGTGAGCGCGCCCGCCCCCGCCGCGTTCAGGTCGTCCGTGATCACCACCGGGTTCACCGGGTTCACCGAGACGTTGGTCACGTGCACCAGGTAGTCGAGCGTTGCGCCCGGCACCGCCGGGCCGCCCCCCACCACCGTCACCTGCTTGGTGATGGTCATGGTGGGCGCGACCACCGTCACCGTGTGCGCGTCCTGACAGTCCAACACCCCGGGGGTGCCGTTGGTCAGCGTGCAGGTGTAGCTCAGGCGGCCGGTGTTGTTGCTCGGGCCGTTGTACCACTGCGTCGCACCGGCGACGTTGGTGAGCGTGATGCCCTTCTGCGTGTTGGCATCGAGCTGCGTCTGGTAGGTGACGATGAGGCGCTGCGTCGGGCCGATCACCGCCGCGGTGCTCTGTAAGTTGAGCGTCAGCGTGCAGGCGGGCGCCCCGACATAGGTGAGCGTGTAGTCCGTGCCGGCCGTGAGCGCTCCCTTGCCGGGCACCGGTGTCACGCCATCGGCCTGGAACACCTGCGCGGAGAGAATCTGCGGGGCCGCCGTGCACATGCCGCCGGTGGCACCCGTCGGCAGCTTGTCCACGATCGTCGCGTTCCAGGCGTCGCTGCCCCCGGTGTTCTGGACGTCGAGGCCGAACGCGCCCCACTGCGCCAGAGCCATTGTCGCCGGACCCGACTTCCGGAGCACCAGCGCCGGGTCGGGAATCTTCACTTGCAGGCCCGCAGCGATGTTCCCGCCCTCAAGGCTGAAAAACGTGCTGGTACCCGGTGCTAAGTTACCGTTGCCAAAATTGACGATCCCCACGTACGGGGTCGTTACTGTGAAGGTAATTGGCCCCTGACCATAACGGTGCGGGTCCGCTACGGTTGTGCAATTGGGCTTCGGTCCAAGAGTGCTGAAAATCCATCCCGGGGGGCCGCCGCAAATTCCATCGCCGTCGAAACCAAAAATTGGGGCTGTTGCGCTACTGAGCTGCAAGCTGCTGATGGCGCTGGCAGTGTTGTTGACGACGCCAATCATGTTGTCGTCATCGCCGTTCTCGTAAGAGAAGGCGGGATTGGGGGTAGTTGTTACGATAGACCCGTCAGCGTTGAGGGTGATCAAAACGGTGCACCCCTCATTGGCGCGTCCGTCTTGATTGGCGAGATAGCTGGCTCTTACACCGCCGGTGTTACCGGAATCGCCGCCGGTGATGATGGCGCACGTCTGTGTCTGGGCAAGCGCAGACTTTGCTCCCAACATCAGAAAGACGATGCCGAGCGCAAATAAAATCCTCTTCACCGCGCGTGCTCCTTGCGGAGAGTGAGGCGCAGCTTGTCGTGCCGGATGGCGATCCGGCAGTAGACTGCACTCGCATGAATTGAGCTGCTAGAAAGCATGTGCGTCCTCGTTCCCGTTACCAAAGCAATTCGTCGCCAAGAGGGGCCGAGGCAGCCCGAGTTTCGGACTGGAGTTTCGGCGGTCCCGCTGTCGTGGAGCCCTTGAGGCTCTTTAGACCGGTGACTTTGCGTCCCCACCTTTCGGCGGGTTTGCCCTTGTCGTGTCCAGGGAGTTCTTATCGCTCAGATCAAATTGCGCCTCCTTCAGGCAGCAGGCAGGAAATCGATCGGATAGATGATGGTCACCGGCGGTACGACCTTGGCGCCGAAGTTGAATGTCTTCACGCGTTCCACCACCTGCGCCGCCAAGTCCGGTGCATTCATGTTGGAGCCGTGCAGCAGGCACAGGGACACGGCGCCGTCGGGCTCGATCGTTAGGCGCAGGATCATCTTTCCTTGCAGCGTCGGATCGCGGCGTAGCTCGAGGTTGTACAACCGATAGAGCTGGGCCTTGTGACGGTCGAAGACGATCTGTATCTCCTCATCGGTACGTCCGGGACCCGGCCCGCCGCTCACCGGGCGGCTCGGCGAAGCCGCCGATCCGATGCCGCTCGAGGCCTGCGTGAGCGAGCCGCCGCGAATCGCGTTGCGCTCGGTACCGCCGCCCGCGCCGAGGCCGCGACTCACGGCCGCCAGGTTGATTCCACCACTTGAGCCTGCCGCGTTGGTGCTCAGCATCGCGCGCTCCGGCGTGCCCACCGAGTTGTCGGCGTTGTTGATGCGTGCCTGAGCGCCGAGGGCCGGATTGATCTGCGTGTCCGCGAGCGCGGCAAGCCGCTGCTTGAACACCATCAGCCCGGCGGGTTTCGGCGGCTCCACCGGCGCCTCGACGGCCGGCTTGACCGGCTCCTCCGTCGGGGCCTTACGCGCCTCCTGCGGTGTCGGCTTTTCCACGGGTTTCTGCACCGCGAGCTTCGGTGGCGGGGGCAACACGCGCGGCGGTGGAGGCGGCCGCGGCAGTGCCATGGTGATGTGCAGCACCTGCTCGGGCGGTGTCTCCTCGGGCGCTGACAGCAGGGGCAGACTGATCAGGGGAAAGATCAGTGCCAGAAGGAGGCAAACCGCGAGCGCGCCCAGCAGCGACTTCTGAAAGCGCCGGTCATCCTCTCCTCCCCAGGTCCAGGGCATGGTGAGTGGACGGGAGTGAAGCCCGCTGATCTCCCGCTCGACGATCCACTCCTGCCGGAGCCTCTCATCCTCCTCCTGCGCTTCGAAGAGCTCATCCTCGATCAGTCCCGCGCGATACTGTTCCTTGTCGATCTGTTCTCGGGTGCTCTGTCGGTGCGCTTCGAGCTCGCCCACGCGGCTCTCGAAGGCGGTGACACGTTCGCGAACCCGACCCAGCTGATCCTCACCGGTCGTGACTGCCTGCGCAGTACCCCAGAACAACTGCGCGCCCCCGAGCTTGCCGAGCTCGCCCAGGGCGTCGCAAACCTGGTGCAGCAGGCGGTGCTGGTTGCGCTCGGTCGCGAGAGCCTCCAGCTGCGCATCGAATGCCCGCAGCTCGCCGACCAGGGCATCGACCGACTCCTGCGACGTGCCGAGTTCCGCGAGGAGGGCCTGCTGATCCTTCAGGGCCTGATCGTTCGGCGCCTGCTGATCTTGCGGCCTCCGCTGGTCCTCGATCTGATCTTGCGCTGTTTCCGAATTCATGCCGTTACCTTGAGGTGAAATGACGGTCAACGTGTCCCCCTTAAGAAGGCCGCTAGAGGCCCTTGACCCCGCTCACGGGCTTCTCTTTCTGCAGCACCGCGAGCGAAATCTTGCCGTACGCGGCCGCCGTGCACGTCGCCAGAACCTTCCGCAGCACTTCGTACGGCAGATCCTTGTCGGCCATGACCGTGACCTCCTGCGAGGTGAGCGCCGCGTCGCGCGCCGCCGCGTCGAGCCCGGCGATCGGGCGCTGCAGCACCTTGCGCAAGGGCTCGATCAGCTGCGTGCGCGGGTCGTTGACTTCCGCGAGGCTCGCGACCGTCTCACCCTGAACGAACAGCGCGTCCTTCGTGACCATCACGACGACCGACTGCTTCGGGCGCGCGTCGGTGCGCGACTGCGGAATGGTCACACCCTTGGAATTCTGGAGCACTTCCACATCCGTCGAGTACACGAGCAGGAATGCCACCAGCACCGACAGAATGTCGATCATGGGAATCAGATTCAGATGCGCATCCTCGCGCACCTTGCGCGGCATCAGCCCGAGACCACGCTTCAGCACCTTCATGGCGCATCTCCCAGCGCGATGTTCGTGAACAGCGCGACTTTCACTGTCTGCGCGCCCGTCACCGCCTGGCCGGCGACGAGCTCATCCGTAGCGGGCACTTCCGTGCTGCGGATCGCATCCATCGCCTGAACGAGCTCGTCATAGGGAACCTTCCGTTCCGAGAGCACCGAGGCATCCTCCGAGGTCGGATGCTCACGCTTCACCGCCAGCACGCGTTCGGTCAACGCGTTCAGGTCGTATGCGCCGCTCACCTTCGGTATCGTGGCGATCGCCTGCTTGCCGTCGCTGAGCTCGAAGCCGTCCTCGCGGACGATGACCTCGAGTCGAAACTTCGGTTCCACAGGCTTCGCGGCCACGGAGCTCGGCAGGTCGATCTGCATGATGGCGATGCGTGAAAACACCGCCGTCATCAGCAGAAAGGTGACCAGGACGGTGAAGATGTCGATCATCGGCACGAGCAGCAGCTCGGCCGGCTTGCGCTCGCGGCGCATGAGGAGACTGCGCATGGGGTGATCCTCAGGCCGCCGACGCCGACTGCTTCACGAGTTCCAGGCGGCTCTCAGCCCGGGCCGCCTGGCGGGCGGCGAGCGAGTTCAGGAAGCGGATGGCCGCGGTCTCCAGGCCATCGCTCAGCCCCGTCGTCTTCGACTGCAGAAAGGCGTGCACCACCAGGATCGGAACCGCGGTCAAGAGCCCGAAGGCCGTGCAGTTCATGGCCTCGGAGATGCTCGCCGACAGCAGGTTGGCCTTTTCCGCCGGGTTGACTGTTGCCACTGCGGCGAAGGCGTGGATCAGGCCGCTCACTGTGCCGAGCAGCCCGAGCAGCGTCGCGACATTGGCGAGCGTCGCGAGGTAGTGGGTGCGCTTCTCGAGCTGCGGCACGATTTCCATCATGCTCTCCTGAATCGCTTTCTCCACGTCATCGCGCCGCCGCACCGCCCCCTGCAGGGCAAGTCCCATGTTGAGCACTCGCGCTATCGCAGAATCGTCCTTGCTGGTGAGCTCGCGCATCTTGTCGAAGTCGCCGCTCGTGAGCACCGGCTCGACCCGGTTCCACGTGCGCCGATTGCCGGCGCTCATCTTCGCGAGCGTGATGTAGCGCTCGATCGTGATCGCGGTCGCGATCGCGACTACGAACAGGATGGGAAACATGAAGGCCCCGCCTGCCGTGAAGGACTTGACGATTGAATAGAAGAATTCCATATGCGAACCTCTCGAACGTTACTGATCTGTCAAACCACTGAACTATTCACTCTCACCCTGACGCTCGCGCGAGCCGCTGCGCTCACTTCGAGCTCGACTTGAATTCGTAGTACGCCAGCTCGCGCATGAAGACGTCCTTGTCCACCGGCGCCGTCGCCGAATCGAGCAGCCTGGACACGCTCGGCATGTCTCCGAGCTGCGAGCTCTTCCAGGGCACGAGCACGAGCGACTTCGGGGCGTCCTCGTTTCCCAGGATCGACATGCCCGACATCTTCACGTCGCCGCCGGGCTGCGCTGCCTGGCCGGCCGCGGCAGCCGGGTCCGCCTTGCCATCACCAGCTTTCGTCCTGGCGGTCTGCTTCTTCGCCCCTTGCTTAGGTGCGTTGACGGACTGGGTCGTTGGCGGCGCACTCGCCGCTGCCGCCGGCGTGCCCGGCGCCGTCGCCGTCTCGTCGGCCGCCGCGCCGCGCGCGGCAGCGAGCAGTAAAAGGCTGAGGATGAGTGTCCGTACCATGATTCCTCCTAGGTCTTCGTCCTGGCGTTCAGATCGGCGATCCACTTCGCCACCTGCTTGTCGTCCGGGACCAGCTGCTGATAGGCAGCGTAGTTGTCGCGGGCGCACGTGAGGTCACCCAGGTACAGATCGCAGAGAATCGCCAGATTCAGCCTTGCGTAATGGAATCCGGGGAAGACTGCCAGCGCCCGCTCGTAGCTTTCGCGAGCGGCGGCGAACTGAGCTTTCCTGCGGTACACGATGCCGAGCTCGTTGTACGCCACGAGCTGGCGGGGGTTGAGCTCGACTGCGCGCTTGAGGCTCGCGAGCGCCTTGTCGAGATCGCCGGACTTGCCGTACGCGATGCCGAGATCGACGTAGGCCGGGGCAGCGTTGGGTGCTTTCTGGGTGACCTTGAGCAGCAGCGCGATTCCCTGATCGTATTGCTTCGCGTCGAGAAGGCGCGTGGCGTTGTCGTAATCGGCACGAACGTCTGCCGGGATGCGCGCTTTTTCAGTGAGCTGGAAGCCACCCGCGTCCGGCTGAAGCGTCGATCCGGCCACGCGCGGCTTGCCCGCCGACGCCGTGGTCCAGCAGCCGAGGAGCGCCACCGCCAGCACGAGTCCGGCCGCAACTCGCCGCGCGCCCGTTGTCCGCTTAAGATCAGTGCGAGTTTGCATGGTCTGCTCCCGCTGTGAGGGTCTGTCCGCTGTCCGCGGGCCCGGAGCCCGTTGCGGGCGTGGGCGCGGCTTGCGGGGCTGTCAGATTGCCGACGGCGGCTTCAACCACACGCGGCGGCGGTTGATAGACATACCGCTCGAGCGATCCGAGGAATCCGCTGCTGATCTCGGCCCGCGCGTAGGTCTCCGGCTTGAGCGCCGCGAGACGGTCCAGGCTCTTCTGCGTCCACGCGTTGCTGAACGCCCGCCTCATCAGCTCGAGATTCTTCGCGTGGACCGCGATCGCCTTCTCATCGAGCGGGTGCGCGGCGTCGGCGAGCTGCTGTTCGTAGTCCTTGAGAGCCTCCGCGCCAAGATCGGCCGGGCGCTCCGACTCGCGCAGGGCCTGGCTGAAATTCGCGTAGATCTCGGCCATGTAGAAGGTGGCCGCCGCGGTGACCTCCCCGACCTGGTAGTCGACCAGCCCGCCGAAGGCTTTGGTCGCGTGGTCCATACTGCGTTGCTTCTCCTGGAGGCTGCGCTCGAAGGGCTGCACGAGTTTGAGCGACGCGTACTGCGCGTAGATCGGCTCGGACAGCTCGAATGCCGCGCGCGCCGCGACGTTGCGCGTGCGGTCCGTGCGCTCGCCGCCCGCCGCACCGTCGGCACGCACGATTTCCTCGAGCTGATGGTGGTACTGGGACTGATCGCCCTTCGACTTGTAGATCTCGGCAATTTTCGAGCGCGTCTCCACCGCTGTCTCAATCGGCTTGGGGAACTCCCCGACATACTTCGAGTACGATTCCATGGCGCGATCGGCGTTGTTAGCCTGCACATACAGGTCGCCCGCCTGCAGCATCGCTTCGGCGCGCAGCTGCGGATTCTGCGACTCCGTCGCCACCCGCTGGTACTCACCGGCGGATTGCGCCAGCTGCCCGGCCTGCTGGTACGCGTAGGCGATCTGCTTGGTTGCCTCCTTCTGCAGCTCATGCTCGGGGAAGCTCTGCCGGAACTCGTTCAGAACCTGAGCCGCGGCCGCCCAATCTTTCAAGCGCAGCAGGGCCGCGCCGGCGTCGTACTCCGCCGCCGCGCAGATCTTCGACGTGGGAGCAACCTGCTTGACGCGCACGAAGTGATTGGCCGCGGTGCGGTAATCCTCTGCCTGGTTTGCCTGCTCGCCCTGCTTGTAGATGGAG
>Ga0210400_10005973_pt1 | contig 10270 bp, 7 predicted proteins | sample IncBWH26MmetaG_FD_155456 | JGI IMG/M metagenome (GOLD analysis project Ga0210400, IMG submission 155456) | Forest soil microbial communities from Barre Woods Harvard Forest LTER site, Petersham, Massachusetts, United States - Inc-BW-H-26-M | ecosystem: Environmental > Terrestrial > Soil >... | reverse complement strand
CTGGTAAGGGATGATGTCGGGTGAATAATAAGCGCTCCCGGTCGACGGGATGACGCCGGTGTCGCTGAAGTTGTCCCGAACATAGAGGTCGTTGTAGGGCGTCGGCATCGATCATCCTGTGGGTTTGTGGCTCAGCCTCTGGCGGCGCCCGCCATCAGCTGGTCCTGGATTTGACTATCGATGGTCTGGGCGAGCGCCTGCACGGGAGTGCGTTCGCGCCCGACGCTCGCCACTTCCACGAACAGGTTGTTGCGGACGAACATCGCCAAGGTCGGCGGATCGTCGAGGCCGCAGAAGCCAAGGTCGCCGAGCTCGAAGCCCCGGTCGTGGCAGGTGGGCAGGTGCGGGGCCATGACCCGCGCAAGCGCGAAGATCAGCGCCTCCTTGGCCTCCACGGCGCTGGCGCAGGTGGCGACATTCACCAGGACATGGACGGAAGGCTCCCCGTCCGCGTCCGCCTCGCTCGGCAGGACATAGTGGTCGGCGTAGTGCCCGCGGCGCGCCGCGGTGGGCGTGCGCGCCTTGAGCGCCAGTCCGGTGTCCGGGCCCAGGTCGGCGATGAAATGGGCGAGCGCCGGCCGTCCGGCTTCGTCGGCGGCCAGCCACCCGTCGAAGCCATAGTGGGCCTTGATCGCGTCCAGGTAGTCTTCGGTCGCCATCGCCATCGCCATCCCCTTCAGAGCACCGGTCGCCGGCCGCCACTGGCGTACCACCATGCGCCGCGTGGGACGCAGGCGGCGATGCCCGCGGCGATATTCTGCGCGAGGCGCTCGCGATAGCTGACGTCAGCGAAGGGCGTCGCGATCGGCAGCGTCGGCGAAATCCCCTGGGTCGTGAACGGGAAGGCCAGCGGCAGACCGGCGGTCTTGGGCCCGGCGTTGCTCCAGGGGTTGCTGCTCATATCCGCCTGCAGGCAGGCGTCGTAAAGCGGGTCGAGAAAGGACCCCGCGCCGGTCCACGCCACCTCGTGGTAGTTGAACTGGTTGCCCGGCGGGAAGGGGTTCGCCCAACTGGTCTGGCCGATTGCGATGATCTCGTTGCACTTGAAGGGCGTGAGGGCGGGCGGCGTGGTGGGCGTCGGGGCTGTCCCGGTGAACATCGTCGAGGCGAACAGGTTGGCGCCGACGGCGTTGGCGAAGGCGGTCACGATGGTGGCGCAGTCGGTGCAGTTGACCGTCCGCCCGTTGCCCAGGCCGGTCGCCAGGAAGTTCAGGAAAGCGGTGCAGAGGAAGGTCTGGGGCGCCGTGTTCCCGGTATATTTCGAGGCGCCGCCCGACATGTCGTAGGTCAGGTTGACGCCGCTGTTGACCTTGGTGGTCACCAGCCGCGCCGCCTGGTCCGGCGTCGTCGCGCCATTGGCCCAGACACAGGCGTAGTCGAGGACGTCGGTCCAGGGCAGCTGCCGGTTGCTGCGGTCGGCGCCCTGCATCCAGGGCAGGGCCGGCGGCGAGAGCAGCACGTAGATGCGGTGGTTGGTGGTCGCCATGGTGGTCCAGGCGCCCCCGTCGATCTGATACTGCCAGATCCACTGGATATTCTGCGCCTGCACGCCGCCGGCGGCGAGGGTGTGGTGCGGCATGCCGAGCTGGACGGTGGCCGACGTGCCGGTGAAGGCCACGGTCACCGGGTCGATGGCGCCGAGGATGCCGCCGCCGGTCGCTTGCACCTTGATGATGCTGCCGCTGGCGGCCGGAATGTTGAACGTGGCCTGGATCAGCGGGACCTTCCCGCTCACCGCCGAGATGGCGTAGGCGGCCAAGGAGTCGGTCGCGGCGGTCTTGCCCTTGACCCATTCGGGGACGCCGATGTCGGTGTTGTAGTTCTTGCGCAGCGGCAGGCCGTCGATCGCCACCCCGGTCGGGTCGAAGTCGAAGGTGATCGAGGCTAGGCCGACAGTGGGTAGCGGATCGCAGCTTGACGGGCGTTGCGAATAAGCCACCGCGAAGGTCGCCGCCGTGGCCACCAGGGAGGCGACGACGCTGGCCGCGCCTACCCCGGCGAAGACCAGGATCATGCGGGCGATCACCCGCAGAAGGGTCCAGAGCCCGACCTCGGCCAGGATGACGATCAGCGGCCGCAGGCTGCCGTAGGCCTGCAGCAGGGCGAGGATCGTGAACACCGCCTTGGCGGTCATCTGCTGGCCCCGCGCCATCTGCGCGGCGACCGCGGGTGTCGCCAAGATGCGGGCTATGTAGGCGATGGCGCGGTCCGACGCGGTCGCGCCGACTCCGATCCCGGTGAAGGCGTCGAGCGCCCCGGCGACGATGATGAAGACCAGATTGACCTTCCACAGCGTGCAAGCGTCCACATCGGTGTCGGCGGCCCGGAACACGATGCGGCTGCCACGCGGCGTGTGGCAGACCAAAAGCCGCTCGCCGCCGATATGGTGCAGGGTGGTCAGCATCGGCAGCGACAGGGGGGCGACGCGCAGGCGAGTCAGCACCTCGCCCCAACGGGCGCGGACCAGCGCCTGGTCGGCCGGGTCGTCGAAGCCCGCGACATCCTCCTCCATGGCCAGCCGGAAGCCCTCGGCGTTGGCCTGGACGATGTCGCCGAGGTCGACGGCCGCGCGGAGCTGGGTGAGCAGCGCCTCGTCGCCTTCGGCCGGCGCCGGCTCGACGTCGGAGTTGCTGGCAGGGCCCAGCTGGCCGGAGAGCACGGCGCCTTCGGCCAGGCCGATCGGGTGGCCGTTGGCCTGGTTGCGGGCCGGCGAGGAGGTGAAGCTGTAGGCGGCGGCCAGTCCGGCCGTGGTCGGATCGGGATAGGCCCCCATGTACTGGGTGACCTGGGCGGCGGTGAGACTGATGGACCAGACGTCGATCTCGCGGATGAAGCCCTGGAACGTGGTCCCGGGGGCTGGAATGCCACTGGCCAAGCCTGAACCGATCAGGAGGTCGCTCTGGCTGCGGTAGAGTGGGATCGGCAGGCAGCCTATCGACGAGTCCAGGGCGCCGTTCAGATAGAGCGACAGGGTCTGGCCGTCGAAGGTGGTGGCGACATTGACCCAGCTTCCGGTCTGGACGGAGGCGGTCGACACCAGCAGCTCTCCGGGCCCGCCGCCGCCGCGCTGGGAGGCCAGCCGGTAGACGCTCTGGACAGGGTCGTATTGCAGCAACAGCGCGATGCCGGTGTCGCTCGCCAGGTCGGCGTTGACGAAGATCGCCTGCGTCACGGCGGCGCTCGGCGAGACGAAGATCCAGGCCTGGACGGCATAGGGGTCGACCTGCGCGCCGCCGGGGTTGACGGCGCGGTCGCCGAACGGCCGGGCGAAGCCGGCCGTCCCCAGCGACAGGGCGGGCGAGACCCTGGTCATCACGGCGTTGTTCTGCAGGGTGATCGGCAGCGCCGAGGGGCCCGTGTCAACCGGCGGGACCTGACTGAAGTCGAAGGCGGCGGTGACCGTTCCGGCGGCCGGAGCGGAGAGCATATTCGCCATGACCTGGTCGGAGGTCAGCGCCGTGTTGTAGACGCGGACGCGGCGCACCAAGCCCTGTACGCCGGTCCCGATGACCAGCGGCGACGGGCCGGCTGTGGACGCCCCCTGGGGGGTCGCGCCGCTGTTGAAGAGGCCGTCGATATAGAGTCGGATCGTCCCGCCGTCGAAGGTCGCGCAGATGTTGTGCCAGGCGTCATCGCGCAACACGCTCTGGCCCGGGTCGGACAGGATCGCGGGGAAGCCGGCGACCTGGAAGAAGACCGAGCTGCCCTGGCTGCCAAAGGCGAACACGCCCTGCTGCGCCAGCGCCGTGGCCTGGGCCGGCAGGCCGTTGAACCGGATCCAGGCGTCGATCGAGAAGGGCTGGACGCCGTTGAGCGCCAGCGGCAGCTGTCCGGTCGCCTGGGCGGAGGACAGGGCGTCGAGCTGCAGGGCGTTGTAGCTGCCGTCGCCGCGAGGGTCGTCAAATGATCCCAAGAGCATGACCTCCCCGGAGCTCACTGCGCCGAAGCCGCCTCGGCCCCTCGCCATGGCAAAGCTTCAACCGGGAGTAGGCTCCCGAGAAAACGGCAACGCAAGCGAGAAGTTGTAGAGTGCAATCATTGCGCGATTGCGCCGGCCCGGGGAAGCCGGGACCCGGAGGTCGGGGGGCTACACCTCGAGCTCTGGGAAATCAGGCTGCAGTCTCTTTTCGCCGCCTTCGAGCCATCCGATCTTGCGGGTGGCTCGCCGCGAACTAGTTCAGGGTTTGTCGCGGCTCGGTGTCATTTGAATCGCCACTGACCCGTCGACGCGGTCTTAGCCTGCGGGGTCAGGCCTGCGGCGTCACGGGCTGAACCGCACGAAGCGGACACGCTCGCACGCGGTCTGCAGGGTCGCGTGGTAGCCTGCTCCGAGCCAAGCCTTGCACTGGACATCGCGACCTTTGGGGTCGGCTTCGTTGCCCCACCAATCCGGACGCTGAGCGCTCTTCGGCAACAGCGCCGCGAGAATGCGTTCGATATCCCGAAAGGCCATCTCATATGTCGCGGCCTTTTGGCGCCGGAGGTGGGCCAGCAAGGGATCGTACTTGGCCATGCCGTCTCGGAACTCCCGCAGGAACATCACCATAGGATCAAGCGTCGTGGTTGTAGCCCGGCGCGGAGGGGAACGCCTTCCCCAGCGGCCAAGCCCAGGGTCTCGGCGACCCCTTCTGCGGGAGGCCCCGCAACGCCCCTGGGAGGACAAAGTAAGGGTGGGCCGGGTCGGCCCCAACAGGGGGGTCGTCATCCCGGACCGACCGCCATGTCCTCGTCTCCTCGCGTTGCGGAATCCTACGCGCCGTTCTTTCCCTCGGCCCGCGCCGCAGCGCGGTCCCGCCGCCGCGAGCTTGAGTCCCGGCTGCTGGGCTCCGGCCCGACCGCGTTGGACGACATCGATTGCCTCGAACTTCTCTGCGGCCTGGACGAGGCCGCCGCCGCGGGCGTGCTCGCCGCCTTCGGCTCCCTGCCGGAGGTGATGGGCGCCCCGGCGGCGGACCTCATCCGGGTGGCCGGCGCGCGCGCCGCCGTTCGCGTGAAGCTGGCCCAGGAGTTGGCGCGCCGGCACCTGCAGCGGCCCTTGCGCCTTCGCCAGGTCTTGAGTTCGTCCTCCGCGGTCGAGACCTATCTCCGCGCCAGCCTGGTGGGGGCGCCGCGGGAGCAGTTCCGGGTGCTGTTCCTCGACAAGCGCAACCGGCTGATCGCCGATGAGCGGATGTCGGAAGGCACGGTGGACCACGCCCCCGTCTATCCCCGGGAGGTGGTCCGCCGGGCGCTCGAGCTGCACGCCTCGGCGCTGTTGCTCTGCCACAACCACCCCGGCGGCGACTGCTCCCCATCCGGCGCAGACGTCGACATGACCCGGCAGGTGGTCGACGCCGCCCGGGCCCTGGGCCTCGTGGTGCATGACCACATCGTGGTGGGCGGCCAGCAGACGGCCAGCTTCAAGTCGCTCGGCCTGATGTGAGGCTGCGGCATGTCCCCCACCACGCTTCGGGACATCGTCCGCGCCCTGGGCGGTGACCTCTACGACGGCGGCCGGCGCGCCAACATCCCAGCACCCGGCCACAGCCGCGCGGACCGGTCGGTCTCCCTGTGGCTGAAGGACGGACGGCTCTTCGTCCACACCTTCGGGGACGGCGACTGGCGGGCGGTCCTCGACCACCTGCGCGCGCTGCGGCTGGTCGCTCCGTCCGGCGCGCCGCGCGGCGGAGAAGGCCTGGCGTCAGGTCCAGACAGCCCAGGCCGTCGGACGCGACGGGCGGTGGCGACCCAGCTCTGGGCGTCCGGCCGAACCACCTTCGGCGCGCCCTCGGAATTCTACCTGCGAAACCGCCACGTGACCCGGGATTTGCCCGGCCCATGGGTGCTGCGCCACGTGCAGGACGCGCCGGTCGCCGTCTACCGGCCAGGCCGGCTTCATCGGCCGGCGCTGCTCGCCGCGATCCACGCCGTCGACGGCGAACTCACCGCGGTGGAGATCACCTATCTTACGCCGACGGGCCATCGCGACGACCGCCTTCGGCTGCCCCGAAAAACCGTCGGGATCGCGCCGGCCGGCTGCGCCGTGCGGCTGGATCCGCCGGACCGGGAGATGCTTGTGGGCGAAGGGGTCTGCACCACCCTGTCGGCCAGCGAGCGCTTCGCCCTGCCCGGCTGGGCGTTGATGTCGACCCGCAACCTGCGGTCCTGGACGCCGCCCGGCGGCGTGCGCGCGGTGCTGATCGCGGGCGACCGCGGGCGGGACGGAGAGGCGTCCGCCGAGCGCCTCCGCCGACGCCTGCGTGATCACGGGGTGCGCGCCCGGGTGGAGCTTCCGCCGCGGCCCTGCGGCGACTGGAATGACTGGGCCGCCGGCCGCTGAGAATCCGGCGATGCCTGCGCTCGGGAGGCGGAAGGAAGGGCGGGAGAGAGTGCGCCCAAGGGCAGGATGTCCCTCGTCCCCGGCGCAGGAGCTCGATCCCGATGACTGACCGTCAATCCCCAGCCGCCGCCTCGGCGCCCACTGCCATGACACCCCTGCAGGTCCGCCTCGGCGACCTCGGGCTCGCGCCCGAGAACCTCCGGTTCGACGAGCCCGCCGATGAGGGGGTGCCGCAGCTGGCGGACACCCTGCGCGCCGCCGGCGTGGTGATCCCCCTGATCGTCCGCGCGGGCCGCAAGACGGAGGCGCCGCACATGGCCCTGGACGGCCGCCGCCGGCGGCTGGCCCTGCTGCTGTTGCGGGACCGCGGCGACATCGCCGACGACTATCCGGTGGACTGCCTGCTGGCGGAGACCAAGGCCCAGCAGGCCGCCGCAATCATGCTCCCGAACACCGAGCGCGCGCCGGTGCACATCGCCGACGTCATCATCGCGATCGGCAAGCTGCGGAAGGCCAAGATGGGAACCCAGGCGATCGCCCGGGCCCTCGGCTATGACGAGCTGGAGATCCGCCGGCTCGACGCCCTGGCGGCGGTTCACCCGACGGTGCTGCAGGCCCTTCGGCAGGGCCGGCTGACCCTGAAGCAGACCCGCATGTTCACCCGGCTGCCCGATCCGGCCGCCCAGGCCGAGATCGCGCAGACCGCGTTGGACGGCTACTTCCAGGAATATCAGCTGCGCGCCCTGGTCGACCGGGATCGCGTGCCGCTGGAGGACGACCGTCTGATCCTGGTCGGGCTCGACCGCTACGTCGCGGCGGGCGGCCGAGTGACCTCCGACCTGTTCGGCGAGCTGCCGGACGGCCTGCTGGATCCCGAGATCCTGCAGACCGCCTGGCGGGCGCGCATTCAGCCGCTGGTCGACCAGTTCAACGCGGCCGGCCTCGCCGTCTATGTGGGGCGCGACGAGGGCCTACGGGCGCCGGACGGCTTCTGGATGCTGCCCCACGTCTACCGGCCCGACCTCTCCGAGGCGCAGATCCAGGCCCTGGACGAGGCCCACGCCGCGGTCGCCGGCTGTGTCGACGCCCTGGAAGCGTTCGACGGGACCGTGGAGGACGCGGTGGAATCACTCGGCTCCCTGTTCGCCGCGCTGCAGACGGTGGCCGCGGCGCCGCTGACGGACTACCGGCTAGGCGCGGTCCTGCTCACGCCAGCGGACAGCTACGGCGTGTCGGCGACCTTCTACGGCGTACCGAGTCCGCAGGAAGAGCCGCCCGAAAACCCCGATGACATGGCCCTCGGCGACGATGAGGACGACGACGACGAAGCCGTCGGCCGGTCCCGGTCCGACATCGAAGTGCCCAGGGCCGAGATCGACGTCGAGGGCTCGAGCCACGGGCGTCACGATACGATCACCGACGTCGCCACCCGAGGCCTGATCCGCGACCTCGCCGACGCCCCCACCGCGGCGCTGACCGTGCTGGTGGCGCAGCTGTTCAAGCAACTGGCGCTCCATTCCAGCAGCAGCCTCGAGGCGTCCGCCTGCGCCATCTCCGCGACCGGCTATCGCCGAGGGACGCTGCCGGGCATCCCCACGCTCGACGGCGATGTCCGGATGCGCCTGGAGGCCCGACGCACCGCCTACCGGGCGTCCGGCTTGCGGCCAATCGGCTGGGTGGAATCGCTCTCCGAGCCGGAGACGATGGCCCTGTTGGCGGAGCTGGTGGCTATCTCCCTCAACCTCCGGGAGCCCCGAACTGACCGGCTGCGCCCGGCCGCCCGCGCGGAGGCGGCGGAGATCGCGACGCTCTGCCAAGCCGACATCACACGGCACTGGACGCCCGACGCGGCCTTCCTCGCCGTCTACTCCAAGCCACAGCTGAACGGACTGCTGTCGGACATGGGCGTCGAGGACGATCGAGCCAAGGACCTCAAGAAGGACGACCTGGTCGTGTTCGTCGCCCAGGCGGCCGCGGAGCGAAGCTGGGCGCCGCCGGTGCTGGCGTGGGATTGGTCCCCCGCTGCGGACGACCCGTCAGAGACGCCGGACACCACCGACGAAATGGAGACCCCGGAGCCTGACACCGGCGAGACCGTGGCGCAGGCCGACGCGATCGCCGCCTGATCCCAGACCTTGGGCCCTCGCCGGTTGGGTGGGGGCCCTTTCTCTGTCGGGGCGACGCGCGGCAGGGCTCCCGACGCATCCGGATTCCCACAACTCCTGACTGAGTTCTTGCCAATCGCAACCGCATGACTGAAGATACCGTTGTTATCCATCCTTGGGGGGACGGACGCGATGCGGTCGCTTGCGATCGAGACGCATGTGGTCGGAGATGGCGGCGGCCTGACACTTCCCCGCGACGACATCATCGCCGCATTTTCGAACGCCGGGGTTGACCTGACCTTCACCGAAGGCGACGCCATCGACGTCGATCCGGCGCAGAGCGCCCTGACCAGCTATGAGGATCTGGTCGCAGACTACAGGGCTAAGGACCGCAGCTTCGGGCATCTGATCATCGGCAAGCTCAGCCCGCACCCCGGCCGCGATGTGGTGGGCGAGTTGCTCGATCTCGCGAGCCGAGGTGTCGCGGCGGTCTACACCTCTTCCGAATACATCCAGGCCGCCGGCGAGGACGGTTTGGCCCAGACCGCCGCGCATGAGCTCGGGCACATGTGCAACCTGTCCCACGGGGACGTCTCAACCGCCTATCAATCGACCATGGAGCGTGCGACTTCGCGCACGGAAGCCGTCTCCGACGCTTGGGCGTTTGCGGCGGCGGAAGCCAAGACGGTCGAGCCCGCCTACTACTCGGCCCCCGCCCGGATCCCCGCCTGCTATCCGTTCGCCCTGCAGGCGCGCAGCCTTCTGAACACCCTGTCCCCGAGCCAGACGGACCCCTGGGGGTCTCCGTTCGAGCACACCGGCGAGGCCGCGGACGACACCTGGCGGGCCTCCTGCGCGATCAGCCTTCGCGCCCATTCCAGCCCCTGCCGGGTCGGCGGCCCGTTGGCGTTTGACCTGCTCGTGCGCAACACGAGCGAACACCCCGTGCGGGTTCCCTTTCGCCTGCACCCGACCTTCGGCGGTGTCTCCGTGAGGGTCCACGGCCCGGACGGTGCGTCGCACGTCCACCAGCCCAGGACGCTCGGCTGTTCCAGCCGCAGCCGGATTCTGCCGCCGGGGGATGCGATGCGATACCCCTTCTGCAGCTTGCGCGGCCCGAGTGGCGGGCTGTTCACCCGAGCGGGTCGGCATGCGGTGGCTGTCACCCTGGCGGGCCTGGGGCCGCAGCCGGCCCCCCTTGAACTGCAGATCGATCCGTCGCCGGCGCCCAGTCCGGAGGCCCGGCGCGTGACACGATGGCTGACCGGAGGCGCGCGCCGCCCGAGCCGTCCGCAGCATCAGGCGTTCACCGCGGTGGTCCGCGGCGGCGCGCTCGATCCAGCCACCCGCGCCATCGCGGCGCTGGCCCTCTACCGCCGCGCGCGCGATCCCGACTCCGCGGCGGACCTTTGGCGCCATGCCACGGCCGCCGGGGCGCCCGCGGCGGTGCGTCATCGCGCCGTCGTGTTGGAGGCCATGCGCCGGCGCGCCGCGGACGGCTTGTCGCGCGCCATGATCGACGACCTCATCGACGCCCACCTCGACCCGAATCTCGACATCGCCGTCGCCCACCAGCTTCAGGAGCTTGCCGGATGATCCGCGTCCTACGCACAGGCCTCCTTATGGCGTGCCTCGCGGCCACCACCGCCTGCACCCACCTGACCGGTGAGCGGCTGAGCGACGGCGTCGCGCCGGCCGTGAGGCCGAAGGCCATCCCCTTCCCCCTGATGCGCCCGCGCTACACCCTGGCCCTGGTCCCACCCGCCGACGACACCTCCGTGGCGCGGTACACGATCAACGTGACCTACGAACCGGATCCGACCCAGTGGTATTCGCTGAAGCTCAA
>Ga0210400_10005971_pt1 | contig 10271 bp, 11 predicted proteins | sample IncBWH26MmetaG_FD_155456 | JGI IMG/M metagenome (GOLD analysis project Ga0210400, IMG submission 155456) | Forest soil microbial communities from Barre Woods Harvard Forest LTER site, Petersham, Massachusetts, United States - Inc-BW-H-26-M | ecosystem: Environmental > Terrestrial > Soil >... | reverse complement strand
GGTCAGAGGACGGACGGCGCGAAGGTGACGGACAGCATGGCTTCGAAGGCCGCCGGCGAGGCGGCCGACGGCGGCGAGGCTGTCAAGGAAACTGTCGCTGCAATGAAGCAGATCGCCCAGAAGATCGGCATCATCGACGACATCGCCTACCAGACCAACCTCCTGGCGCTCAACGCCGCAATCGAAGCGGCGCGTGCCGGCGAGCATGGCAAGGGCTTTGCCGTGGTGGCCGCTGAGGTGCGCAAGCTGGCTGAGCGCAGCCAGGTGGCAGCGCAGGAGATCAGTTCTGTCGCGACCAGCAGTGTCGAGGCTGCCGAGCGTGCCGGGACTCTACTCGATCAGATCGTGCCGAGCATCAAGAAGACCTCAGACCTGGTGCAGGAAATCTCTGCGGCGTCCCAGGAGCAATCCATCGGCGTCGGTCAGATCAATTCGGCGGTAACACAGCTCAGCCAGACCACGCAACAAAACGCGACCTCTTCGGAGGAGCTGGCCTCGACCGCAGAGGAAATGAGCGGCCAGGCCGAACAGCTGCAGCAGACCATGTCGTTCTTCAAGACCGGATCGGCCGCGAAGTCGCCGCAGGCGTCGGGGTCGGCGCGTGCACCGGCTACGGCCGCCAAGGTTAAAACGAAAGCCTCCGCCCGCGTCGTTGCGGGCAATCTGGCGCTGCAGCCGGATGAGCAGGACGAGTCTCAGTTTGCGAAGTTCGAGTAGCGGCTGAAGGTGGATGCCATGACTCAGTCACCTCAGGCGCAAACCCACCAGTACCTGACGTTCATGCTTGGCAGCGAGGTGTTTGCGATCGGGATCCTGTTCATCAAGGAGATCATCGAGTACTCCACCCTGACGGAAGTACCGATGATGCCGGCTTCGGTGAGTGGCGTAATTAACCTGCGCGGCGCTGTGGTTCCGGTCACGGATCTGCAAGTGCGATTTGGCAAACAGTCCAGCCCGGTCAGCAAGCGTACCTGCATCGTTATCATTGAGGGAACGGGAGAGCACGACCGCCAGGATATCGGAATCGTGGTCGACGCGGTTGACTCGGTGCTGGACATTCCGGCCTCGGAAATTGAACCGCCGCCGAGTTTCGGTGCCGGTATTCGCAGCGACTTTATCCGGGGAATGGGCAAGGTCAATGGCAAGTTCGTGATCCTGCTGGACGTGAATAGCGCCCTGGCGGTGGAAGAAGTGCCGCCGTTCGCGCACGCACCGCCTCAAGGCGCCGAGCAGGTTGCCTGAATGGGTGCTGGTAGCAATGCGGCGCAGCACGAATCCGCAGCGGGTGGGGGCGCTTTAACCATTTCGGATCGCGAATTCGCGCAGTTTCAGACCTTCATATTCGAAGCCGCCGGCATCACGCTGTCCAATACCAAGAAGGCGCTTGTCAGCGGCCGACTGGCCAAGCGCCTCAATCATCTGCATCTGGACAGTTACGGGGACTACTTCCGGCTGATCAGCAGTGGGACCGCGCCCGATGAAGTGCAGACGGCCGTTGATCTGCTCACGACCAATGAGACGTACTTTTTCCGCGAGCCGCAGCACTTCGAATTCATGAAGGCCGAGCTTCCGAAGGACGTGCAATACGCCAAGCCCTTGAGGGTCTGGTGCGCCGCCGCCTCTACCGGCGAGGAACCGTACAGCATCGCGATGCTGCTGGAAGACTGTCTGGGTTCGCTGGGGCGGCCTTGGGAGATCGTGGCATCCGACATCAGCATGCGGGTTCTGGAACGCGCGGCCACCGGCCATTACTCCACCTTGCGGACGGGGGGCATCCCGCAGCGCTATCTGCGTAAGTACTGCCTCAAGGGCACGGGCCAGCAGGCAGGCACCATGCTGGTGGAGCGCAAGCTACGGCAGCAGGTGCAGTTCCGCCAGATCAATCTGAATTCCGCCCTGCCACAGCTCGGAACGTTCGATTTCATCTTTCTACGCAATGTGCTCCTCTACTTCAACCTCCAGACCAAGCGTCAGGTGGTAGCACGTGTGCTGTCGATGCTCAGGCCGGGCGGCTGGATCTTCGTCAGTCATACCGAAACCCTGCATGACATCTCGGACGCCGTAGAGGCCGTCCGACCGGCCATTTACCGCAAGCGCTAGGTCAGGAACTGCTCGGATGAATCGCATCAAGGTTATGGTTGTCGACGATTCCGCCGTGGCGCGGCAGGTGGTGGTGGGTCTGTTGCGGGACGACCCCGGCGTGGAGGTGATTGCGGCGGTGTCGGATCCGATCTTTGCCATGCAAAAGATGCAGACACAGTGGCCGGATGTGATACTCCTAGATGTCGAAATGCCGAGAATGGATGGCATCACCTTCCTCAAACAGATCATGGCGGAGCGCCCGACGCCGGTCATTATCTGCTCAACACTGACCGAGGCCGGCGCCGCGACCACGCTCGAGGCGCTGGCGGCCGGCGCCGTGACCATCATTACCAAACCGCGCGTCGGCCTGCAGCAGTTCCTGCGTGATTCGGCACAGGAATTGATGGATGCGATCCGAGTGGCAGCCCGCGCCAACGTCAAGCGACTGGGTACCCGCACCGCGCGCGTTGCCGCTGTGCCGGTCAAGAATTCCGCCGATGTGATCCTGGCCCCGGCCCGAGAGCGTGCCATGACGCAAACCACCGAGCGGGTGGTCGTCATCGGCACCTCCACCGGTGGCACCCAGGCACTTCAGGAGGTGCTGGTGGACCTGCCCGCGGTGTGCCCCGGCATTGTCATCGTGCAGCACATGCCGTCGCATTTCACAGCGGCGTTTGCGGCGCGACTGGACGGCATGTGCAACATTGAGGTACGCGAAGCCAAGCATAATGACCGCGTCGTTCCGGGATGTGCGCTGATCGCACCCGGAGGCCGTCACATGCTGCTGATGCGCAGCGGCGCCCAGTATCATGTGGAAATCAAGGACGGACCGCCGGTGAGCCGCCACCGCCCGTCGGTGGATGTGCTGTTCCGGTCGGCGGCCAAGTGCGCGGGTCCCAATGCCCTCGGTATCATCATGACCGGGATGGGCGATGATGGTGCACGCGGACTGAAAGAAATGCGCGATGCCGGCGCCCGGACCGTGGCGCAGGACGAGGCGAGCTGCGTCGTGTTCGGCATGCCAAAGGAGGCGATCCGGCTGGACGCTGCCGAGCGGATCGCGCCGTTGGACGAGTTGGCGCGGATCATTCTGCGCACGGTCGCCTAGCGCGACGTAATGACCGGTTTGCCATAAAAAAGGGGCACTGGGTTTCTTGAACTGTCTCTCAAAGTGCCGGCGAATTTGCACGCCCGTGTCACATACGAAGCCCGGCACAGACATTTACGATCCAGGTGCACTGATTACCGGTCTCGCCCCTAACAGCGTCGAAGCCGGGTCAGTGTCGAGTGTTCGCACTCGTACCCGCCGCCATTCCCCCGCGGCAGGCACTTTCCCTGGGCCCTTCCCCCGCCTGGTATCACTCACTGGCCCTGCCCGGAGATGCTTGCCATGCGCCCTGCCCTTTACCGTCGCGAATTCTGCCCGCCTGCCGAGAAGCCTGACAGCGCATCGGCGCCGACAGGCATCGCCGCGCCGACGGCGGGCGGCCCTGCCGATACGGCTCCGGATTTCGCAACCCAGGTGGTCCGGGCACGCCTCGACGCGCGCCGCAATCCGGCACTGGCTGCGATGCTGCTGAGCTCGTGGATGTCCGATCATGACTGACACCACCGCTCCCCAGCCCAATGTTCGCGATGCGGCGGTCCTGCTTCTGTCGCTGGGCGAACAGGCCGCCGCCGACGTACTGAAGCACCTGGGTCCGAAGGACATTCAGCGCATCGGTGCCGCGATGTCCGCGGTCGGCCAGGTCACTGTCACCCAAGTCTCCGATACGCTTTCTACTTTCTTCAACGAAGTAGAGAACCAGGCCTCCGTCGGTGTCGGGTCGGACGACTACATCCGCAACACCCTGACCCGGGCGCTCGGAGAGGACAAGGCCGCCGGCCTCATCGATCGCATCCTATTCGGTCGGTCCAGTAAGGGTCTTGAAATGCTCAAGTGGATGGAAGCGCGCGAGGTTGCCGATCATCTTCGCAACGAACATCCGCAGACCATTGCGGTCGTACTGGCCTATCTGGATTCCGAGCAATCCGCCGGCGTCCTGGGGCGGCTGAGCGAATCGATACGCGCCGAGGTTCTGGCACGTATCGCCACCCTAGATGGGGTCCAGCCGAGCGCCCTAAACCGCCTGGACGAACTCATCGAGCGGCAATTCTCCGGTAAGGATTCCTCGCGGACCACGAACATCGGCGGCCCGAAAGCCGCGGCCGCCATCCTGAACAATATGGAGCCCGGGCAGGAGAATCAGCTCCTCGGACACCTGCGCAAATCGGACGCCGCGCTGGCCACTGTGATCGAGGATTTGATCTTCACCTTCGATGACCTGCCGGATATCGAAGACCGGGACTTCCAGAACTTGCTACGCGAGGTCGCTAACGAGTTGATCGTTCCGGCGCTCAAGGCCGCTGATGAGACCGTGCGTGCGAAGTTCTTCAAGAACATGTCACAGCGGGCCGGCGAAATGCTTCGGGACGATCTGGAGAGCCGCGGCCCGATAAAGATGTCCGATGCCGAAGCCGCTCAGAAGGAGATACTAAATATCGCGAGGAAGCTCGCGGAGGCCGGCACAATTTCATTGGCAGCGAATGCCGGCGAATATGTGTAACACGATGCCGCGCCCAGCCGATACATACCCTTTGGTCCCGCTGGTCAACTGGGGCTGATGTCTATGTCAAATTTGGAAATTCTCGGCCAGGACGAAATCGATGCGCTCATGAGCGGCATCGACAGCGGCGAGGTGCCGACCGAAGCCCCACCCGGACGCGATGAGGCACGGCCACACGATTTCACACGTTACGGCCGCATTGTGCGCGGGCGAATGCCCACGCTCGAGATGATCAATGACCGGTTCGGCCGACTGCTGCGCGGCAGTCTCTACAACGAGCTACGGCGAGCGGCCTCGATTTCGGTCGGCTCGGTGCAGATCGTAAAGTTCGCCGATTACGTTCGCACACTGCATCTACCGACCAGTCTTAATCTGGTGAAATTCAACCCGCTGCGCGGCACCGGGCTCATCATTCTGGATCCGACCCTGGTGTTCGCGCTGATCGACATTTACTTCGGTGGCAAGGGTCGGCACGCAAAGATCGAGGGCCGGGAATTCACTTCGATTGAAAATGAGATCATCGCGAATGTGCTGAAGGAAACTTTCAGCAATTTGCAGGAAGCCTGGTCGCATATCGCGCCGCTTGTGATCGAGAAGGTTGGTTCGGAAATGAATCCGCACTTCGCCAATATCGTCAGCCCCACGGAAATTGTGGTTGTCACCCAGTTCGGCATCGATTTCGACGGGGTCGGTGGGGACCTGCACGTTACCATGCCGTATTCGATGATCGAACCGCTTCGGGAAGTATTGGATTCCGGCGTGCAAAGTGACCGCGTCGAGCAGGACGATCGCTGGTCTCTGGCGCTCCGCCATGAGTTGGAGGATGCGGAACTGGAGGTCCGGGCCGTTCTCGGGACCACCACTCTTTCACTTTCAGATCTGCGGGCGCTACAGGCCGGGGATGTCATTGCGACCGACTTTACCGGATCGGTGACGCTTATGGCGGAGGGCCTGCCGGTACTGCGCGGCAGCTATGGTCTTTCGCGCGGTCAATATGCCGTCAAAGTCACGGAACGCATACAGCGTTCACTCGTATCCGGCCTGGACGACTTGACCGATGGTCACCATGCCGTCAAAGCCGCCCGCACCCCTACCCATCATGCGACGGAGTCAAAGTGAGCACACCTATCAAGTATCTCGTAGTAGACGATTTCTCCACGATGCGTCGCATCGTCAAGAACCTACTGCAGGAACTGGGCTATCAGAATATCCAGGAAGCTGACGACGGCAAGACGGCGTGGCCGATGTTGCAGGCTGGTAACTTCGATTTCGTGATTACCGACTGGAACATGCCCTTGATGCCCGGACTTGACCTTCTGAAGGCCATCAGAGCCGATGAAAAGCTCAAGAGCCTGCCGGTTTTGATGGTCACAGCCGAGGCCAAGCGGGAGCAGATCGTCGAGGCCGTGCAGGCCGGCGTGAGTGGGTATGTCGTCAAACCCTTCACCGCCGAGATTCTGAAGCAGAAACTGGACAAGATTCTACTCGCGCGCGCCGCCGTGACCGGTTGAGCATGCCATGGCAGATACACAGCGAAACCTGGAGCGGCTCCGACCCCTACTCGACCGGCTGACCGCCGCGGTATCCGCCGGCGATGCCCCGGAGTTCGAACGGGTCCTGGACGATTTGGTGCACGGCCGTCGCAAGGACCTGTTTGCGGAGCTGCGGCGCCTGACTGCACGGGTGCGTCAGGCGCTGGAGTCCTTTCAGCTCAATGCGCGCTTTTCAGAGCTGGCTGAAAAGGACGTTCCGGACGCGCGGCAGCGCCTGGTACACGTCATGAAGCTGACCGACGATGCGGCGCATCGGACGATGGACCTGATCGAGCGCGCGACACCCCTGGTGACGACCCTGGTCGCCACGGCTGCCGATCCGACGGCGCCGACCGTCGTCGCCGCCTCGATGCAGCTGCGGACGCATCTCTCCGATGTGTACCTCGCGCAGGGATACCAGGACCTCACAGGCCAGATCGTAAGGGGCGTGATCAAGCTCGTGGACGAGGTAGAGGCTACCCTGGCGAGCCTGATGCGAATCGCCGGCGAGGCAACCGAGGCGCGCGCGAACCCTGTGCCGGTCGCGGTCAACGGGTATGGTCCCGTCGTGCCCGGTGTCGACCATGGGGCGGCTCTCGGGAACCAGCATGACGTTGACGCGCTGTTATCGGATCTGGGCCTATGACTGTCTCGGCCACTGTCCGGCTGCCGGTGAGTACGAGTCTCCGGGAGTGCGCGGCTCTTAAGCAGCAGCTGCTGGTGCACCTCGAGTCCCCGGATCCGGTGCTCATCGATCTCGCCGATGTCGAACTCATCGATACCGCCGCATTGCAGCTGTTATTTGCCTTCAGCCGCGAACGGCACGCGAATAGCCTGAGCACAATCTGGCAGGGGGACGGACCAACGTTCTGGAACGCCGTCAATGCGGCCGGACTCCAGATTGGCGATACAGCCGGCACCGGCACCAACGGCGCCCGCAAATATGACTCTTGAAATGGACCAGTTTCACGCCGGATTCTTCGAGGAGGCGTTCGAGTCACTCGATGCAATGGAAAATGCGCTGCTGCAGTTGGATCCCGGCACGCCCAATGCCGACGCGATCAACCTGATATTCCGTGTCGCGCATTCCATCAAGGGCGGCAGCGGCATGTTCTCCTTCACCGAGGTGGCATCCTTCACCCACACCTTGGAGACGCTGCTGGATGAGCTGCGCGCGGGCCGCATGGCGGTCACGCGCCCCATCATCGACCTGCTGTTGAAGTCCACCGATGTTCTGCGTGGCATGCTTCAGGCGACCCAACGCAAGACTCCGGTCGATCAGCAGACGGTTGCCGACATCCAATTCGACCTCGAGATGATGCTCGTGAAGCGCGCGCCGGCTGCGGGCCCAGTTGTCGCGGCGGAGGTAGCCCCGGCGCCGTTACATCCCAAAGAAGCGACCTGGACGATCGACTTTTGCCCGAACGCACGGCTGCTTGCACCGGGTGCGGATCCGTCGCGTGTGTTCGCCGAACTTGCCGAAATGGGAACGATGGCCTTGGTGGCGCACGCGGACAAGTTACCGGCGTTTGCCGATCTTGATCCGGAAGTCTGCTACCTGACGTGGACCATCACGTTGACCACCGACCTGCCCGCGGAGGCCATCCAGAACGTCCTCGATTGGGCCGAGGCAGAATGCCAACTGCGTAGCGAAGAATCCGTGCAGCGAAGACCGGAGGTCGCGCCGGCAACAATTGTGACCAAAGACCAGCCGACAGACGCCGCGCCGGCTGCCCCAGGTGCACCCCAACCGTCCGCAACGCCCCAGGCGCCGGTAGGCGAAGTGGGCGGCCCTGCGGCCAAGGCCTCCTCCGCCGAGTCGAATTCCATTCGCGTCGCGACCGAGAAGCTCGACGAGCTGATGAATACGGTCGGGGAGATCGTAATCGCGCAGTCGATGCTGATGCAACTTGTCGATGGCACAAAGCCGCCGCGCGTGGATCGGATTCGAGCAGGCCTCATCCAGCTGGAACGCAACGTTCGCGAACTTCAGGAGAGCGTCATGCGCGTGCGCATGCTGCCGATCCGATTTGCGTTCAGCCGGTTCCCCCGGCTCGTTCATGACCTGTCTGCGAGGCTGAACAAGCAGATCGAACTGAAAATGACGGGTGAACAGACCGAACTGGACAAGAAGGTGCTGGAGAAGATCGGGGATCCCTTGGTGCATCTGGTGCGCAACTCCATCGATCACGGCATCGAGCTGCCCGAGACGCGCATGGCCGCCGGAAAAGCGGCCGTGGGGACCTTGTTCCTGAATGCCTATCAACGCGGGGGCTCCATCGTCATTGAAGTGGGCGACGACGGCGCGGGCTTGAATCTCGAGAGAATTCTATCCAAGGCGCGCGCCAAGGGTCTGGTCGGCCAGAATGACACCCTCTCCGACGAGGCCATCGCGAACCTGATATTCCATCCGGGCTTTTCCACGGCCGAGGTCACCACGGAACTGTCGGGTCGCGGAGTGGGGATGGATGTCGTGAGACGCAATATCGAGGAGCTCGGTGGCAGCATCGAATTGCGCACCGAGACCGGAAAGGGTTCCAGCGTGGTCATCAGTCTACCCCTGACTCTGGCAATCGTTGACGGCCTGTCAGTTGCAGTCGGCGGGGAGGTTTACATCGTTCCCCTGGTGGCCATCATCGCGTCGCTGCAGTTCAAGCGCGGCAGGGCACGTCGGCTGGCGGGAGTTGGGGAAGTGTTTCTCTTCCGCGACGACTACATTCCGATCATCAGACTGCATGAGGCCTTCAATGTCGAGCCACGATGCCGTGACCTTGAGCTCGGTTCGGTCATGGTCGTCGAATGCGACGGCCGCAAGGTGGGGCTATTTGTCGATGAACTGCTCGGCCAGCAACAGGTCGTGGTCAAGTCGATGGAAACGAACTATCACCGCATCGAAGGCGTTTCCGGGGCAACCATTCTGGGGGATGGCAGCGTGGCGCTGATTCTGGATATCCCGAGCCTGGTGCGATACGCGGCGGAGCGAGTTGCCGCATGAAATCATTCAGAACAGTCAAAGAGGAATGCCGACCGTGAATCTCAACCGACCGATCATGGCGACGAAGGACTCGGCGGACGCTTCGCATCAGGTCCTCACGTTTTGCCTTGGGTCCGAAACCTACGCCGTCGACATTCTTCTCGTGCAGGAGATTCGCGGCTGGACGCCCGTGACGCGCCTTCCCCAGTCGCCGACGCACATGCTCGGCATGCTGAACCTGCGTGGATCGATCGTGCCCGTCATTGACCTGCGAGTGCGATTTGGCCTCGAGCAGGCGCCGTTCACGCCGGTCACGGTCATTGTGGTGCTTTCGGTGCAGACACCGTCCGGACGACGCGAGTTCGGTCTGGTCGTGGACAGCGTATCCGATGTGGTGGACATCGATGCCGCCGAGCTTAAGGAAACTCCCAGTCTGGGGAGCAAGCCGAGCGTGGAGTTGATCAAGGGTCTCGCGGCGGTCGCGGATCGCATGCTGATTCTGCTCAACGTCGATGAGTTGATCCGTTGCGACCTGGCGCAGGCGGAAGTGTCCGCGACGACCCGGGCCGCCTAAAACGCGCTGTATCAGATCAATCAATGTCGCAAGACATGTAGCAACATCAGTCAAAAGGGACAAGTCATGGCAACGAGGAAGCGCAGGGCTGCAAGCCGCAGTCCGAGCAAGGGCAAACGGGTACCGGCCGCACGAAGCGGTGAGATTGCGGCACTCAATCGGTCACAAGCCGTCATTGAGCTGGCACTGGATGGTACGGTTCTTGCGGCCAATGAGAACTTCCTGCAGGCCATGGGATATGTGCTGAAGGACATCAAGGGCAAGAATCACAGCCTGTTTGTCGATCCCGCGGAACACGCGGCGGTCGAATATAGCCAATTCTGGGAGAAACTCGCTCGCGGCGAATATGCCGCGGGTCAGTACAAGCGCATTGCCAAAAGTGGCGAGGAGGTCTGGCTGCAGGGCTCCTTCAACCCGATCCTGGATAAGCGCGGCAAGCCTTGCAAGATCGTGCAGTACGCCACCGATATCACCGCACAGTGTCGCGAAGCGAAGATCAAGCG
>Ga0210400_10005970_pt1 | contig 10271 bp, 10 predicted proteins | sample IncBWH26MmetaG_FD_155456 | JGI IMG/M metagenome (GOLD analysis project Ga0210400, IMG submission 155456) | Forest soil microbial communities from Barre Woods Harvard Forest LTER site, Petersham, Massachusetts, United States - Inc-BW-H-26-M | ecosystem: Environmental > Terrestrial > Soil >... | reverse complement strand
GGTGCCCGCCGCGAAGAACACCTGCGTGTGCACGCCTTGTCGCGCGTTTTATTGCATGGCTTGATTAAGAACATCCAGGTTTCCTGGGTGAAGCTCGGTTTCGAGACTTCCCTGGGATGTCTCAACGCCGGCGCCAACGATTTTAGCGGCACGCTGATGGAAGAGAACATTTCGAAAGCGGCCGGCGCGACTTTCGGCGAGTACGTTTCGCCGCAGGATTTCCGTCGCATGATTCGTTCCATCGACCGCGTGCCGGCGGAGCGCACCACCACGTACAAGATTCGCCAACTATACGGCCGAAGCGACGAAGAGCCGGCCGCTCCCGCGCAGCCGCAGTTGAGTCTCCTGCAAAACGGAGCTCACGTTTCCTACGCCGAAGGCGCGTACTGAGATCACCCCATGCGCGCATTGCTCTTGCCCATAAAAGACTTGCGCCAAGCGAAGCAGCGCCTCGCTCCGCTTCTGAATCCCGAAGAGCGTTTCGGGCTTGCCCAGGCCATGCTGACGGACACGATTCGCGCCGTTCGCAGTGTACGGCGAGCCGACAAAATCTTCGTGGTGACGAATTACATTCCGGCCATGGAGGCGGCGGAAGCGAACGGCTGGGAGCTTCTGCGCGAGGAGCAGCAAATCTCGGAGAGCGTTTCCGTGGACGCCGCCTCCCGAAAGTGCGCGGAACGCGGAGTCACGTCATTGTTACGCTTGCCGCTGGATGTGCCGCTCGTGCAAGCGAGCGACATCGACGAATTGCTCGCTGTGGAATGCGTCGCGCCAGCCATGGTGATTGTGCCCTCGCGCGACGGCACCGGCACCAACGCCATTCTGCGCGCCCCGCCTGTGCTGTTTCCGTCGCATTTCGGCGTCGGCAGTTTTGCGAAACATTGCGGTGAGGCCGAGCGCGCCGGCGCGCAGATTGTGGTTCGCCGCAATGCGCGCCTGGAGATGGACGTTGACGACGAAGCTGATCTACGCGCGCTCGTTCGCTGGGATTTGCGCGGGACGGAAACCGGCGCATGGCTCGAGCGAAGCGGCTTGATGGCGCGTTTGCGCGATGACAAGCCGTTGAAGCTGGCGGCAAGTATTTGACGCCGTTCTCGCGGCCGCGCCAAGGTTTGAAGAAAGACAAAGCGAGGAGCAACATCCTCCGGAGGTTCGTATGGCTGAGCTACTACCTGACAAATACGCTGATCTGCTGCAAAAAAAAGCGTTCGCCAACCTGGGCACGCTGAACCCCGACGGCAGTCCGCAAGTGACGCCGGTGTGGGTCGACTACGACGGAAAGTTCGTGCGTATCAATTCCGCGCGCGGCCGCGTGAAAGACAAGAACATCCGCCGCGACCCGCGCGTGTCGCTCTCCATCCAGGATCCGGAGAATCCCTACCGCTACGTGGAAATTCGTGGCAAGGTGGTCGAGATCACGGAGAAGGGCGCCGACGAGCACATTAACAAGCTAGCGAAAAAATACCTCGGCAAAGATGAGTACCCCTATCGCCAGCCAGGCGAACAGCGAGTGTTGTACAAGATCGAGCCTCTAAAATTCAGCTCCAACGCATGATTTGACGAGCTACAAAGCCACCGTCACTCCTCGCGAAGGACGCGCATGGGATCGAGGCGGGCCGCGCGAACTGCCGGGACTAGCGAGGCAATCGCCGCAACAAAAAGCACCAGCAGGACGACGCTCATTAAAGTTGCGAGGTCCGACGGTGAAACGCCGTAGAGCATGCCGGAGAGCAGGCGGCCGCCGGCGACGGCCAGTCCCCAACCCACCAAACAGCCGATGACGGCGACGCCCAAGCCCTGCAGCAGGAACTGCTTCACGATTTGTCCACGCAACGCGCCCAGCGCGAGGCGCAATCCGACTTCGCGCTGCCGAACGTTCACGCTATAGCTCAACGTTCCGTAGAGGCCGATGCAAGCGAGCGCGATGGCCGTTGCCGCGAAGAAGGTCAGCAAAACAGTGCGCAAGCGATTCTCCGCAAACGCATCATCAATGCGTTCTTCCAATGGCGTGATATCGAACACGGATCGCTGCGGTTCAATCTCTCGAATTTTTTGCCGCAGTGTTCCAGACATATTCAGGGGTTGCGCCGAGTGCGTACGCACAATGTAAAACGGATCCGGGCCCGAAGCGGTCATGCACCAATAGACTGTGGGGCTCGGTTCACGATTCATCCCTTCCTCTCTGGCGTCGCCGACGATTCCTCGGATCTCGCCCGCCTGCTCCGGCTTCAGGAACGCGAGGCCCAGCACACTCAGATGCCGGCCGACCGCCGTTGCTCCAGAAGCGTAGGCCGCCGCAAAACTGCGGTTTACGAGCACCTCTATCCGGGTGACATCAACGTGGTGCATGCCACTGGGATCTTCCGGTGTGCTCTTGGGTTGCAATAACGGATCGCGGCAGAGTTCCCCCGCGAGCAGCGGGATTTGCATGGTGCCGAAAAAACCGGGAGAAACAAATCGGCTTTCCGCGACCATCTTGTGCTGTGGATCCTGTTCTCCTTCGACAAATTTTAGCTCGGTTGGATAGTGCTGCGGCACTCCGGGAAGGTCGTCGCCCGTAGTCGCCGCCGCTTCGACACCGGGCAATTTGCCCAACGTATCGACGGTTTGCTCGATCCGCTGCGATAACTTTTTCCAGTCGGCCGTTTCGCCGTACGAGCCGTTGATGCGGAAGGTGAGGATCCGGCTCGCATCAAAACCGGGCGAGACTTGGCCGAGCGCACGGAAGCTGCGGAGGAGCAAGCCCGCGCCGGCCAGCAGCATGACGGCCATGGCCACTTGTGTCCCCACGAGGAGCCACTGCAGCCGATTGCGTCCGCTCACTTGTGTCCGGCTGGCCTGTGCCAGCGACGCGGAAAGCGTCCTGCTACTACCGCGAATTGCCGGGACCAAACCGCACAGGAGAGTCGCCGCGATAGAACAGGCCAGCGCGTACAGAGCGATTCTCCAATCCAACCGAATCTCTTCCACTCGTGGCAAGTCGGCAGCAAGTGTACGAAACGCTCTCGACGCACCGGCCGCGACGAATAAGCCCAGGGTTGCACCGAAAAAGGCCAGCAGAAAAACTTCCGTCAACAGCTGCATCACGATAGTCGAGCGCGAAGCTCCTAGTGAAAAACGCACGGCTATCTCGTGCTGGCGGTGTGTGGCCCGCGCCAGCAGCAATGTGACAATATTCGTGCACGCGATTAGCAGAAGCAGCGTCACCGAAGCAAACAGCATCCACAAGGAGCTGCGGGACTCGCCGATCGTTACTTCCTTGAGCGGTTTGATCTCGACGCCTAAACCTTTGTCCGTTTCCGGATAAACCCGCCCGAGTTGTGCCTGAACCGCCGCTAAATTGGCCTGAGCTTGCGTCAGCGTCACATCCGGTTTGAGTCGCCCGATCACTACGTACCAGGTCCATCGCCTGCTTTGCGCGATTGGCGCGTCTACGGGCACCGCAGACCACAGATCGACATCGCGCTCGGGGAACAGAAAGGAGGCGGGCATCACTCCGATGATTGGCAGAGAATGATCGCCGATTCGCAGCTTTTTGCCGAGAACATCCGGGCTCGCCCAAAAGCGACTTCTCCAGAATCGATCGCTGATTAAAACCGCATTGGGCCCGCCGAAGTGTTCCTCCTCCGGGCTAAAGTCGCGCCCCAGCGCCGGAGAAACGCCCCACACTTGCAAAAAGCGCTGTGTGACGAACGCCTCCTTCAATTTCTCTGGCAGAGTCCCTGAAGTCTCCGAACTGTTCTCCGTGTAATAGCCGGTCATCGCCTGAAACGTGGAGTTCATCCGATTCCAGTCTTCCAGCCTGACCGGAGCGACCACCGTGGGTACGCCGTTCGCTTTTGTGTAGTGCTGGGAGAGCTTCATCAGTTGATCGCCGTTTGGAAACGGCAAGGGGCGCAGCAAAATAGCGTTGATGGCTGAGAACACAGCGCTGTTGGCTCCGATGCCCAGCGCCAGGGTCACAATGATCACGGCAGAGAAGGATGGCGATTTGCGAATGAAGCGGAACGCCGACTTCAGGTTGGCGATGGCGCTTTCGATCACGCGCACGCGGTGGACGTCGCGCAGTTCTTCCGTGATTTGGTCGCCGCCGCCGAACTCCAGCACCGCTCTCCGGCGCGCTTCCATTGGCGACATCCCCGCGGCAATGTTGGCGTCGGTCAGCTCGTCGATATGAAAGCGAACTTCGGAAGTCAGTTGCGCATCGAGCGCGCGCTTGCGAAAGAGGGATTTCCACCACCAGGTCATAGTGAGCTCCTAGGAAGCAGTGCGAAGGATGAGCGCGATCGCTTCCGCAAGCCGGTTCCACTGCGATTCCTCGAGCTGCAGTTGCTTGCGCCCCTTCGCCGACAAGCGGTAAAACTTGGCTTGCCGCCCGCTCTCCGATTCGCCCCACGTGGCCGCAAGCCAGCCGCGCTTCTCCAGCCGATGCAATGCGGGATAAAGCGAGCCTTGCTGGACCTGCAAGACTTCGCGCGAAACCTGCTGGATGCGTTGCGAAATCCCGTACCCATGCACGGGACCGAGGGCCACGATTTTCAGAATCAGCATGTCCAGCGTGCCTTGCAGCAAATCGGATCGGTCGACGGCCATGAAGGGCTTCTCCTAGGCACCCTACACGTCTATACGCCGGCATATGTAGAATGTCAAGGAGAAGCTGAATTACAGGCAGGGCTATAGGCGGGCGGCCACGCGCGCGACCATGCGATTTTCTTCGTCGCGAAGAATAAGCACCAGGCTATCCGTCAGCGGAACGCCTGCGCTGGGCACAATGTATTCGTAAGTCCATTCGAGCTTTTCCGGCAAGCCGTGCGCCTCCGCGGCCGCTTTCGGAATGAGCTCTCGCACCGCGAAAAATGTTCGCTCCACGTTTTCCACCGGCCGCAGCTCCACCCCGCGCTTCCAATACAGGTAAAGGTGCAGCGAGCTCATCATCGCGCGCGTCAGGTATCTGGGCGCGTTGGAATTTTCCTCGCGCGGAGGGCAGGTCAGGTCGTAGTGATCGTGCACCAGAAACGTCAGCGTGAGCCGGTCCGGAAAATTCTCGACCGTTTCCGTGCCGCGGCGAAAAATCGTCCCGCTCGCTTTATCAAACCGCTTAAGATGATCGAAAAAATCTCCGGAGGTCGCGCGTCCGGCCAGCCGAAAACAAGGCCCATTGGTGATCGCCCCGTTGGTGATCACGAACAACCCGCCTTCGTAGCTCCAAACGGTTTTATCGCGCGCCAGCGCGGGCGTGCTGCACACGATCAGGAGAGCGGCCGCGCAGCGAGTCGCGTGAAGCAGGCGCATCAGGAATCCCTTGCCACCAGCCGAAACTTTATCCTCCTTCTGTCTTTGGCAGCAACCCCGCTTCATCCTCCACTACAAACGAAGACAGCCGAAACGTATCCGGGTCGCTGCCCGAAAGCCGAGCCAATCGCTCCGCCAGCAACTGCGCCGGAATAATGTCGATCAAGAATTGCCACTCGCTCGCAATCTCCGGCAGCTGGAACACGAGATCGCCCGCATCCTCCAGCAACCGCTGCCCAATCAACGTCACCCGCGCGCCCAATTTCCGCAGATCGCGCGCCACGGCCAAATCCTGCTCGCACATCTTCGTCCCATCGATCCACATCCCGAAGCGCACATCCTTCGCCACAATCTCCTGCGGCCCATGCCGGAAGCTCCCCGTGCCCATCGCCGTAGCCGGCGACTTCACACCCTCCTCCCACATCAGCCGCGCCTCATAAGCGCTCCCCAGGCTCGACCCGCGCGCCAGAAAATACGTCGTGTTGCGCGGCGCCAGCCATGTCGAATTCTCGATTTGCGCCTGCCATCCCGGAATCGCGCGTCCTGCCGCAGCAAAGGCCAGCGAAAGGGACTCCGCAACCCGCGCATCAAATGAGCCGACCACCGAAGCCGCCAGTATTCCCGCCGCCAGCGCCAATGTCGTGTACGTGTTCACCGAAATGGCGTGATCCAACGCGATGGGAATGACGATGGGAATCTGCGCTTCGCGCGCCAGGGTCCCCTCCGCTGCATTCGTAATCCCAATAACCGTCACCCCGCTCTCCCGCGCCTTGGCCAGCAACTGCACAATCTCCACGCTGCGCCCGCTTCGCGAAATCACAATCATCACCGCACCCGCCTGAATCGCCGCAAACTGCACCAGCTCCGCCGCGTCCACCAAGTACACCGGCCGCGCCCCAAGCTGGAATAGCACCGAAACATTCAGCCCCGCATGCCAACTGCTCCCAATCCCCGTCAAGTACACATGCCGGGCCGAGCGCGCTGCGGCGGTCGCCGCAACTAGCGAGACTCGTCCAGCTCCCGATAAATGGTCGAGCGTCCGCCGCAACTCGTCGGGCTGTCGAAGAATATCGCGCAAGAAATGAGTCATGCGGGGTTGAGTGCGAGCGAATTCTGAAGGATTGGTGAATGCTCTACGTGATCTCTCCAAAAAACGGGAAGGCATACCACGCCAAACAGTCCCAGATTCCAAACAAAAAAGACGACCATCGACACCACCGCCGCCACGGGGCCTACGAGTAAACCAGGTAAAAGGACTAAGCCGGGAACCGGATAAAGTGCTGTCGTCGTTATGTCGTTCGCAAAGAGCAGCCCATATAGCAGTCCGAAGACAGGGGGAATCAGCAAGCTCAATCCTGCGATTAGCGTCCACCGGTTGCTTCTCATTCTTAAGGCGCCTCGCCCGCTCCTTTGTGCCCTACGCCTAAGGGTGGGTCATATCTTCGGGATGCACCAGCGCGTCGAACTCTTCGCCGGTGAGAAAGCCGAGCTTGACCGTCGCGTCGCGCAAGCTCGTGTTCTCTTGATGCGCGGTGTGCGCCACCTTGGCCGCATTGTCATACCCAATCTTCGGTGACAACGCCGTCACCAGCATCAGGGAATTCTTTACGTACTTGTCGACCTGCTCGCGATTCACTTCGATCCCTTGCACGCAGTGCTCGACAAAGCTGTTGCAGACGTCCGCAAGCAACTCCACCGAATGCAAATAATTGAAAATGATCACCGGCTTGAACACGTTCAGCTCGAAATTCCCCTGCGACCCCGCAAACCCAATCGCCGTGTCATTGCCCATGACTTGCACCGCCACCATGGTCATCGCTTCGCACTGCGTCGGATTCACCTTCCCCGGCATGATCGAAGACCCCGGCTCATTTTCCGGCAAAATCAACTCGCCGAGCCCGCAGCGCGGCCCGGAAGCCAGCCAGCGAATATCATTCGCAATCTTCATTAGCGAAGCCGCCAGCGTCTTCAGCGCCCCGCTGGCAAACACGATTTCGTCGTGCGCCGCCAGCGCATTGAACTTGTTCGGATGCGACCGGAACGGCAGCCCGGTCAACTCCGCGATTTTGCGCGCCGCGCGTTCCGCAAATTCCGGATGCGCATTCAACCCCGTCCCCACCGCCGTCCCGCCAATCGCCAGGTCGTAAAGACCATCCAGCGCCACGGCAATGCGCGCCCCGTCGCGGTCCAGCATGTTCACCCAGCCGGAAAACTCCTGCCCAAACGTCAACGGTGTAGCGTCCTGCAAATGCGTGCGCCCAATTTTCACGATGTCGGCAAATTCCAGTGATTTGGCCAGCAGCACGTCGCGCAATTTCTTCACCGCGGGCAACAGCCGCCGCGCCGTCTCCGTAGCCGCCGCAATGTGCATGGCTGTGGGAAACGTGTCGTTCGACGACTGCGACATGTTCACGTCATCATTGGGATGAATCGGCTTCTTGCTGCCCATCACCCCGCCGGCCATCTCGATCGCGCGATTCGAGATCACCTCGTTGACGTTCATGTTGGTCTGCGTTCCGCTGCCCGTCTGCCAGACCCGCAGTGGAAAATGCGCGTTCAGCTTCCCCGCAATCACTTCGTCAGCAGCGTGCGCGATCAGCCGCGCCTTCTCCGCCGGCAGCTTCCCCAAATCCTGGTTCACCAGCGCCGCCGCCTTCTTCAAAATCCCAAACGCCCGGATCAGCTCCGCCGGCATGGTGTCTTTGCCGATCGCAAAGTACACTAGCGACCGCGCCGTCTGCGCGCCGTAATACCGGTCCGCCGGCACCTTCATCTTCCCCATGCTGTCGCTTTCCGTGCGCGTGGCGGCGCTGTGCGCGGATTTTGTGGCTTCCGACATGAAGGAACTCCCGGTCTGGGCGTTATGAGTTTAGCAGGTTCAGGAATGACGGAGCCAAAGGAGAGGACAAAACGTAACACCGAGGGCACAGAGTTCGGAGCACCCTTCGAGACTCAGGGCAAGCAGAGGGCACAGAGATAGTAGGAAAGCGTTAGCCGCGATGCTGCGCCCACCAGGCGCGCCACGCATCGGGCTGGCCTCCTATGGAGGCGCCGGTGATGTCCCGCAAAGCCTGGAAGACCCAGCCGCGCGTCGCGTCGTCCAAGGTCATATCGTCCGTCATTTTCAGCAGGTGCGGCACAGCGCGCATGCGCTGTTCCCGCGTCAGCATCCCGGATTGCGCCAATCCGCAGCCCCCACGTTCGCGAACCAGCGGCGAAGGATCGCCGCGGAAAGCTTCAAGCAAGGGGGCTACAGTCTCATCCGTCCCCAACATGGACAACGCCTCAACCGCCCAGTATCGCGTCTGCTCATCAGGATCATGCCGGTGGTCCATCAGCGTGACGAACGCTCTGCGCGTCTCCACTCCGCGATTGCCCAGCACGCCCAGCATCCAGAGTGCCCAGGGACGCGCCGAAGGCTCCCGTCGGATTCGCTCAATAAGGTTGTCTGCGCTCTCCGCCCGTTTCGGCAGATTGTACCCGGCCAGCTCGATTTCGAGCGCTGCAGCGCGCACATGCAAGTCTTTGGAATTCAAAGCGGTAATAAGGAGGCTCGAAAGCTGCCCTTGTAACTCCAACTGGCCAAACCAGTTATCGACGGATTTGCCGATCAGCTCCAACGCCCCGTCGTAGTGATTGACGGCCCGCTCCAGTAGCCGCTCCGCCTGCTGCTGTGCCGGCAGATTGGCAATCTCTTCGATTTCGTGATCGGAAAGCTTCGCAGGCGAAGCCGACTGCGCTTCGCTCTGCAACTGCATCTTGAGCGTGAACTCGCTCCAAGCCGCCCGAATAGGCGCCGGAATCGCCGCAACAAAGAACACCATGACCAGCGCCAGGCTGAGAACGACCATCAGGCTCTTGGCCCCCCGCGGATCAGGTGGGTTAGCTGGCGAACGGTCTGTGGGCTGGCTGCTCATCAGGTTTCTGCTCCATTTCGAGCCTAAGTACCTGATTCGCCACCAACAATAGTACGCAGGGACAGGCGTGCTTGCGGTGTAACAGGCTAATGTATAATTTGGGGAGGGGCGCTTCTCACTCTTAAATGGCTGGGGATAACAAATTAGTGCAGGCTTCCGCTGCCGTTCGCGTCCGCAGGCGTCTGCGGTTCCTGCGCACTCGTCTGCGCGAATTGCGCATGATTGGCAAGGCCCTGGTTTCGACCAAACACCCCATCCTGGTACACATTATTCCCAACCGGCGCTGCAACCTGGCTTGCACCTACTGCAACGAGTTTGACGATTTTTCCAAGCCCGTCCCGCTGGACGAGATGAAAAGCCGGCTGGACATCCTGGCCGGCATGGGCACCTCGGTCATTACAATCAGCGGCGGCGAACCGCTGATGCACCCAGAGATCGACCAAATCATCCAGCACATCCGGCGGCGCGGAATGATCGCTGGGATGATTACCAACGGTTTTTTGTTGGACCAAAAAACGATCGAAAAACTCAACGAAGCCGGACTGGAACATTTGCAAATCAGCATAGACAACGCCGTGCCCGATGAAGTTTCGCTGAAGAGTTTGAAAACGCTGGATACGCGGCTGGAATGGCTGGCGCAATACGCCGTTTTTCAGGTAAATATCAATTCCGTGCTGGGCAGCGGCGTAAAGAATCCCGAAGACGCGCTGAAAATCGCGCACCGCGCCGTGGAGCTGGGATTCACCAGCACGGTGGGAATTATTCACGACCACAATGGGCAGCTAAAGCCCCTGGGCCCTCGCGAAGCGGAAATCTTCGAAGAGGTTATGACGCTGGGGAAGCGCTCGTTTTCGCGCTTCAACGAATTCCAGCACAATGTGGCGCGCGGCCGCCAAAACAACTGGCGCTGCCGCTCCGGTTCGCGCTACCGCTATGTTTGCGAGGACGGCCTGGTGCACTGGTGCTCGCAACAGCGCGGCTATCCGGGCATTCCCCTGACGCAGTACACACCGGAAATGCGCCGCCACGAATATTTCACGGACAAATTCTGCGCGCCGCGCT
>Ga0210400_10005968_pt1 | contig 10273 bp, 5 predicted proteins | sample IncBWH26MmetaG_FD_155456 | JGI IMG/M metagenome (GOLD analysis project Ga0210400, IMG submission 155456) | Forest soil microbial communities from Barre Woods Harvard Forest LTER site, Petersham, Massachusetts, United States - Inc-BW-H-26-M | ecosystem: Environmental > Terrestrial > Soil >... | reverse complement strand
TGGCGGAGAGGGCTCATTGGGTGACACCCCCGGGGGTTTTGCATGGATGTGAAACAAAAGGAGTTGCCCGCCAAGGGGCAGGCGGGAAAGAGATTTGTAAGATTATGAAAGCAAAGGGCGAAGGAAAAGGCGTGACTCGTGATTTGTGACTGGTGACTCGTGGGCATCTCGGATGAATTGTGCGGCTGCGGTGTTCCCGCTGAGAGACCCGGCGAGTGCTGTTTGACCGCGCCGACCGCGGCGGCGTTAACTACGTTGCAACTAGCCCTGCAAAAAAGAGTCTGTAACTTGCTGATTCCAAAAGGGTGAGGTGCGCGGGTACCCCCCACCCCGGGTGTTTTGGAAAAAGAGGCTGGATTTACTTGATTCCAAAGGAGTTGACTTTTTTCGCGACGACAAAGAGGCCGCAAGCGATTGAGGGGGCGAGAGTTAAGGGTGGAGCGGCGGGAGGGATCGGAGAGGTTGGTTCGAGATAACACGCGAAATGGTACCATAGATCTGGACCTTTGTCAATGGTAAACTTATAAGTGCAAGAGTGCGAATGGATTAGCGCGGAATCTTGGTTGAGCGAAAAGGCAAAATCCTCACGATGGAAGTCTGAGAGGAGGACGGGTGCGTGGGGTTCCAGGAGACGTGCACCCGTCCGTCGGCGAGTTCTCGCGCTCGCCGTAAACGCTTTGACGTTGCGGCATGCTACGCACTCGAAGCATGGAGTGACAAGCGGGTCTTTACCCGACATTCGTATCGGGTCTTCCCTCTATTGCTTCGGGTAGACAAGCTGTAGGATGTCGGCAGAGTGCTGATTGCGCTCTGGCCGATGGCAGGGCGCAAGGGCCGATACAACTCATCCGGTCGTCAGCGCAAACAGGTGTGGAGAGACGTACGAGGCGGACCGAGAACTTCTAGCGCACCAGAGGTAAACATGTTTGTTTTTGCCCGGGCGGTTACTTACGCTGCGCTCTTTATCGGCTTCGTGCTCATTTACTTGCCGGCCCGCCTCTTGTCTTGGGCGGGCATTGTCCGACCTGCTGCGATTCAAGTGCCGCAGGTTGCCGGGATGGTTATCGGGGCTGCCGGCGCGGCGGTCGCTCTGTGGTGCATCTTCACGTTCGCCACGATCGGAAGAGGCACTCCGGCGCCCTTCGATCCGCCTCGCCGGCTGGTGATTCGGGGCCCGTACCGCTTCGTGCGGAATCCGATGTACATCGGTGCAGGACTGGCGCTCGCCAGCGCAGCGCTGTTCTACGAGTCGTTGCCGCTTTGGGGCTATGCTGGCCTGTTCTTTCTTGCAACGCACGTCTTCGTGGTGGGGTACGAGGAGCCCACTCTGCGGCGGACCTTCGGGCAAGAGTACGAAGCATACAGTCGCCAGGTCAGGCGATGGTGGCCGCGGGGATGAAGCGCACATGATTCTCCCGCCGACTGACATATGAGCGAATGACCGACCGCTCCGCCAAAGGACAAGCCGGCGCTCACCGCTAAATCCTTGTGACAGCGGTTTGTTTTTGGCGATCGATCGATGTAGCGCACCTACGGCGCTTGGGATTGGGTGAAAGCTCCGGCCCCCAAATTTGCAAGGGCAAAGCTTTCTTCCGGGGCTGAAGCCCAATTTCCTTCGCGTCTGAAACGTGGCGGTTAAAACCGCCACCTCCTATAGAAAAAAACAGCTGCGACCGCCGCGGACGGCGGCGGACACGTTAGAGGCGGGGACGGCCTACACAGTCTTGTAGGTTGGTCACAGTGAGCTCGGTGCGTTTGAAATATTGCCACGGTCCCTCCACTCCGCGACCCGGCGCACAAAAAGCGTGCGCAGGAAAAGGCCGGGTCGCTGCGGTCGGGATGACAAAGAAAGATTGCGAACGTGGCGGCCCTTCGAGGCTCAGGGTGAACTGAAGCCGCGGCCTCCTCAAGAGAAAAGCAAAGACGCCCGCGACGGTCCGCGGCCGCTACATTAGGAGATGCAGGCCAGCGAGCGGTCCTCCAAAGCTCGGGACAAGCGGGATAAACTGAAGGTGGTGCGTCCAACTCACTGCTTGCGAGTTGGTGACGACGCGTCGAGTAGACTCACCAGCGGTTCTGCTGCAGGCACAACCGCCTGAGCGCTGGTCACAATCTCTTTGGCACCCATTTCCTTGCCATACAGCTTCTTATTGGCTTCTTTGTCCGAGTCCATCGACGCACCTTGAAGGGACACGCCGGCAAAGAGTCCCTTGGACCGCGAATAGGTCAACACGTCCGAACTCATAGCCGCAGCATTGTAACCGGTCGCTTGTGCGCCCGTCGGGCCGGCGGCAGCCGCTGCATTCCCGCCGAGTTTCGTCTTGCCGTTCAAGATTGTATCGACGCCCTTGTCGTGCATGACCGCCAGCACAAAATCAGTTGCCGTGGAGCCGAGTTGGACACCAATGCTTTCCTGATCCAGCCCATACATCACCGGTGCGCCCCAAGCGCCGTCCATCCTGTCGCCCTTGCGGCATACGAGCACGCCGCGCCCGTAGCTGCCGCCGACACCAACCGCAATTTTCTTGACGCTCGGAAAGACCAGGACGCACATGGCCTGGTTGAGTACACTCGTGGAGAGGCCCTTGTCTCCCTGGAGTATCTCCTTCATCACTTTGGCAGAGTTTTCTAAGCGCTCGTCTTCTTTCTTCTGAGCAAGAAGGGGGAAGGCTACTGCTAAACAGAGCCCGAGGATCGAGAGTTTGGTCTTCATGGATTTCTCCGATCTGCTGGGCAAAACGGATTATACGTCTAAAAGTACAAGGAAATAGATGAACAGACGCAGCGCAAGGGCGTGGGGTCGGTCGTCGTTGAATTTACCGTCGCTGATGAGAAATGGCGAGGTGAACCTGCCTGCGGCAGACAGGCGCCGCCGCAAAGGCGCGGAGGGGAGGCAGCGCTACGGCTAAGGCGTTGGAGGGTCAGTTGTGGGCGCCGGATTTGGTGGGTAGGGTGAAATAAAAACTGGCGCCGCGGGGAGAGTTGTCGGCGGCCCACAAGCGGCCGCCATGGGATTCCACGATAGAGCGGCTGATGCGAAGTCCCATGCCGGTGCCGTGGGGTTTGGTGGTGAAGAACGCATTGAAGATCTGGTCCATCTGCACCGTGGGTAGTCCCACGCCAGTATCGCTGACGGAGACCAGGAGTTGTTCATTTTCGGCGAGGCACGAGTGAACGGTTAGCTCGCGCATCCCATTCACTTCTTTCATCGCATCTATGGCATTGACCATGAGGTTCATGGTGACCTGCTGCAATTGCACGCGATCCCCCATGACGTGGGGAAGATCTGCGTCCAGCTCGGCCCGGACGGATACGTTGTATCGGATCGTCTCGCTGCGCAGGAGGACGATCATCTCTCGAACGATTTCGTTAACGTCCACCAACTCGCGGTCCGAAGCACCCTTCTTGAAAAGCAGACGAATCCGGCTGATGATTTCCCCCGCACGCCTTCCGTCTTTCACAATTCTCATGGCCGCGGCGCGCGCCTCTTCGAGATTTGGAGGGTTCGCAGCGAGCCAGCGCACGCAGGTATTGGCGTTGGTGACGGCGGCGGCAATGGGTTGATTGATTTCGTGCGCCAGGGAGGCAGTCAGCTCGCCCATGGTGGTGACCCGGTTGACGTGCGCGAGATCGACCTGCGCCTGGCGGAGCGCCTCTGCGGCGCGCCTTTGCTCGGTGATATCCTCGCAGGCAATCAAGAGAACGGGGCCGTCCACTCTCGGCACTGCTTTGGCCGTTTCGCGAACGCGGAGCATCGTGCCATCCTTACGAACCTTGCGCGCCTCCCAGGTTTTAGCGCGGCCGAGTTGTCCGAAGCAGAGAACGATATTTCGCCGGACGGCTTCGCGGTCGGAGTCAGGAATAACATCGAACACCGGCTGACCGACTAATTCATCGGCATTGTAGCCGAGCTGATCAGCGCCGAAGGGATTGACGGCTATAACGGTGCCGGCGGCATCCACGATGAAGTACATGGTTGGATTATTTTCAAAGACATCGCGCCATTGCTCCTCACTTTTTCGTAATGCTCCTTCAGCACGCTTGCGGTCCTCGATGTCAATGGCGGTCCCATACCACTTAACGATGTTGCCGAGCTCATCGCGCAGGGGTACGTTGCGGACCAGCAACGAGCGATAATCCCCGTCGGCCCTCCGAACCCGTACTTCACTTTCCATCGGTTGCCCGGCGGCGAGGGCAGCGTGCCACTCGTCGACGTACCTCGCGAGGTCATCGGGATGAACTACGGAACCCCAACCCCAGCCCAGTAGGTCCTTTATAGATAGACCCGTCGATTCCAGGAAACGCTGATTGATGAAATCAACGGAGCCGTCAGGCCGAGCGCTCCAGACGTGCGCCGGAATCGTATCGATGACAAGGCGGAGGCGATCTTCGCTCTTCTGGAGCGTGGCGTAGAGATCGCGCAGGCGGAGGGCGGTGTCGTTGAACACTTGGCCGAGGTGAGCGAGTTCGTCTTTTCCGGTAACGGACACCTCATGTTGAAATTCGCCGCGGGCCAACGCTTTGGAAGCTTCCACCAATCCCGCTAGCGGCTGCGTGATACTGCGGGTAATGGCCAAGCCGAGGGTCGCAGCGATCAGCAAGGTGAAGGCCACGGTCAGCGGCACAACCAGAAAAACGAAACGTTGCACGCGCTTGATGTTCCGCACGGTTTGGACCTGCTCCTGGCCGACCTCATGGTCGACGGTTTCGACCAGCGCGGAGGTGAGCGATTTCAGTGGCGTTACCTGGTTCGTCAGACGCAGGCGCACGGCCCGCCAGTCGCCGGCGTTGGCCAGTGTGGTGATGGCCTCAAGCTGGGAGGGTAGCGCGCTCTGAACGGCGTACAGGGTAGGCAGGATAGTCGGATCTTGCTGGAGGTCGAAAGGCGTCAGACTGAGGGCGCTCATTGCGCGACGGCTGTCCTCCAGGACTGCGGTACGAAGGGGGACGGCTTCTGCCACGAGTCGACCGGCGTCCTGGGCGTCCACGAGCGCTTCCAGTCGATCGTGAAATGTCGACAGACTGGTATGAACGCGCAGGACGGCGACCAGCGTCTGGTCGATGCCGTTCAGGCGCTCCGCCTGAGCACGCACCAGGTGGAATTGCCAAAGCACAACCGCGTCCGCGGCCAGCATCGAGAGGATAATGACGGCGAAGCCGAGTATCAAACGGGGGCCGATGTTGAGGCGGCCAGCCTGAAGAGCTTGCACTTCAGCCTTTTTTACCCAACGGTTCAATCCTTTTGCGGTGTGAAGCCCCATCGGTTGTTCCTATCGCGCTTTCGCCGGCTTCGAACTCGCGCCCATGCGTCGCACTGTTCGGACAAGAATCCTGAAGCAGCGCATTGAGGCGAGCCTAATGGACATATTCAGAACTTCCCTTCGTGGTTTCGCTGCTGATGCCTGCTGGGGGTGGTCCCTTTTTGAAACCGGTTATGCGAACCAACTGCGTCTCCAGTGCTGCAGCCGCTTCTGGCGCATTCTTCTCCCGGGTCAACACGGAGTGCACTGCCTGTATGTAAGCGTCGTCCACGGCGTCGTATTTCTTGCAGGTGATGTTCGAAGGACGCGAAACGATGCCGGTCCGGAACGCTTGACTCAATAGCGCATAACGTGGATTCGGCTGAAGCAGCTCAGGCAATTCGTAGAGTTCCGGTAAAGTGGGTGGCTCCGAAAGGATGCGAGAGCGCCGCAGCTGCACGTTTCTGCTGCAGAGATACCGAACCAACTCTAAAGCCTCACGTGGATGAGCCGACGATCGGGAAACTGCCAAGCCAATTCCTCCCAGAGCACCGACGTGGCCCGCCCTGCCCCCAGGTACCAGGGCTAAATCGAACTTACCTTTGATTGGCGAGCCCGCCGCCTGACTGTCGACGTACGCTATCGGCCAGTTGCGCATGAACGCTGCATCGCCCGCCACCCAAACGTTCAGCGCGTCCCACTCCTTATATCCGACTACACTGGGTGGCGAGATAGAACCAACCCAGCGCGCCGCCCTTTCCCACGCCAGGATAGCGTGCGGATTGTTCACGCTGATGGTCTTGTCCTCCTCGATGATCTGTCCGCCGCCCTCGGAGGCCTGCCACTCCAGCGCGTCGCAGGTCAGGGCTTCGCCAGCGGCCCCTTGCCACACAAAGCCCCAAAACTGTTTCTTACCTTTGGCTCGTTCGCCCGCTTGAATCCGGGCCGCCATGTTTTCCAGTTCGTCCCAGGTCCTGGGCGGCGCGGCATATCCATACTGTCGCAGAAGATCCGTCCGATAATATAGAAGCCCAACGTTGGCATGATACGGCAGCGCCACCAGCTTGTTGTCCACCGTGAAGCTGGTCACGATAGCCGGAAAGTGGGCGGAAATTTCGTTGGGGAAATATGGCTTAAGATCCATGAAATATTCGGCCAGCATTCCAGGCCAGATCACATCCAGGCCGTAAACGTCAGGACCGGAAGCGCCTCTGGCCAGTGATTCTCGCCAAAAAATCAGCTGTTCCCGAACTGCCTCGGGAGAGGGAAGCAACTTGACCTGGATTCCTGTTTCCCGAGTGAATTGCTGCAATTCCTCGTGCCGCCTCTCGCTGAAAGTCTTGGTGGTCCACTCCTGATCCAGAAGAGTCAAGGTAACCGGTTCATGAACGGATGGCCGAGTACAACCTTGGAGAAGCAGAGAAAGCAAAACCATACAAACAGGGCCTGCGATCTTACCGGAAGCAGAAAGGCCGCAGATTCCGCGTACGAGCACGCTGTGAATCGATCTTGGGAGACGGCCAATTGGCCTGGCGGGCATGATAATTGGTGCTGGGGGAGCCATGCTTACGGCCTTTCTTCAAAGCTAATTCAGCTCACCGTTGCGAACGATAACAGACTACGCCTCACGGGTGTGCTGATCCCTCGTGGGGCGATCCTTTCTTGAATCCGGTGATGCGAACCAATTCATTCTCCAGGGCTGCAGCAGCTTCTGGCGCACCCTTCTCGCCAGTCAGGACGGAGTGCACTGCCTGGATGTAAGCGTTGGTCACTTCCTCGTATTTCTTGCCGGTGACATTCGAAGGACGCAAAACGATGCCGGTTCGGAACGCTTGACTCAAAAGGTCAAAACGGGGATTTGGTTCAAGTACCTCAGGCAGGTTGTAGAGTTCCGGTAGAGTGGGTGGCACCAAAAGCACGCGAGACCGCTTCACCTGCACGTCTCTACGGGTGAGATACCGAACCAGCTCTACGGCCTCACGGGGATGAGCCGAGAATCGGGAAACTGCGAAGCCCCATCCTCCCAAGGTACCCACTCGGCCAGCCTTACCACCGGGCAGGAGGGTTGAATCGAACTTATTTCGGATTGGCGACCCTGCCGCCTGGCTGTCGACGTAGGCTGACGGCCAATACCGCATGAATGCCGCGTCGCCTGCGACCCAAACGTTTTCCGAATCCCACTCTCTATATCCGACCACGCCGGGGGGCGAGATGGAACCAACCCAGTGCGCGGCCCTTTGCCATGCTCTGATCGCGTGCGGATTGTTCACGCTGATGGTCTGGTCCTCCTCGATGATTCGCCCGCCGCCTTCGGCTGCCTGCCACTCCAGCGCGTCGCAGGTCAACCCTTCGTCAGCCGCCCCTTGCCACACAAAGCCCCAAAATTGTTTCTTGCCTTTGGCTCGTTCGCCAGCCTGAATTCGAGCCGCCATAATCTCCAGCTCATCCCATGTTCTGGGCGGCTCACGATATCCATACTGTCGCAGAAGGTCGGTGCGGTAATACAGAAGTCCAATATCGGGATGATACGCCATGGCCACCAGCTTGTTATTTACGGTGTAGGCGGCGGCTAGGGCCGGAAATTGGTGGGAGACTTCGTTGGTGAAATATGGCTTTAAATCTACGAAATATTCGGCCAGCATCCCAGGCCAGATCACATCGACAGCGTATACATCCGGACCCGAGGCGCCTGTCCCGAGCGACTCTCGCCACAAAACTAACTTTTGCCGCGCGGACTCCGGAGACGGAAGGAGACTGACGCGGATTCCTGTTTCCCGAGTGAATTCCTGCAACTCCTGCTGGCGCACCTCGCTGAACGTCTTGTTCGGCCACTCGTCCAAAAAAGTCAATGTAACGGGTTCAAGAGCGGATTGCCGAGCACAACCCTCCAGAAGGAAAGAAAGCAACAGAAGCAGAACAGAGCAGGCGATCTTGGCGGACAACCCCTGAGAGTTGAGACCGCAACTTCGCCGTGCGACCAGGCGCTGAACTTTCATTACCTTCGATTCTTTTTTGAAATGGGTCCCCTCCCTATCGGAGATGTGGAGACCGTTCGTGCAAGGACGGATCAAAAGCTTGGCGCGGGCCGATTGAATCGCGCGCGAGGAAAGGCCCGCTGTGAAAATGACTATACCAAACTGACCGGCCACCTACGGTTGTGATGTTGGATCGACCGAGCCGGATACGATTGAAAGCTCCGAGCGGAGCTAACTTCTAGCAAAGACACGCATTTTCAGCCCGACCATCACATTTTCGGGGTGGGCGGGGCGCTGTCGCCTTTTACGTAGTGGGCGTACCACGCCAGGTAGCGTTCCAGGCGGTCCTTGAGATGGCTGGGCGTTTTGAATTCGTGGTATTCGCCGGGGTAGACGACTAGCTGCGTTTCGCGGTTGAGGCTTTTCATGGCCTGATACATTTGCTCGCCGCCGAGGATGGGAACGTTCCAGTCGATTTCGCCACCCATGAAAAGGGTGGGCGTGGTGATGTTGGCGACCTTGTAGAACGGGGAGAGCTTGTCCCAAAGGGCGTGGTTCTCCCAAGGGCGGCCCAGTTCTGTCTCATAGTCGCGTTGGTATTGGTCGTGGCCGTACATGCTGGTGTTGAGTGCTTCGCCAGCGCCGGAGATGGCCGCTTTGAAGCGCGTGGTTTGGGCGATGATGAAGTCGGTGGAGATGCCGCCGTAAGACCAGCCGCCGACGCCAAGCTTCTCGGAATCGGCGATGCCCTGCGCGAGGGCGTAATCGACCATGGCCATGTCGTCCTGGTAGTCCTTGTTGCCCCAATCGGCGAAGATCGCTTTGGCGAAGTTTTCGCCATAGCCGGAGGAGCCGCGGGGATTGGGCAGGAGGACGGCGTAGCCGTTGGCGGCGAAGAGTTGTGCCAGGTGGCTGAACTCGGCGTAGTGGGCCCACACGGGTCCACCGTGGGGGAGGAGAAGGGTGGGATATTTTTTGCCGGGAGTGTAGTCGAGCGGCCTGTAGAGATAGCCATGGACGGTGGTGCCGCCTTTACTTTTGAACTGGACGTACTCGGGTTGAACGAGCTTGAGCTGGGTGATGAAGGGGTCGTTGGTCTTGGTGAGTCGGAAGAGTTTGTTGCTCGAGGCGGACTGTGAGTAGATTTCGCTGGGACGGTCGGGCATGTCGATCTGGGCGGCCAGATCGCCATTTTGGCCAAGCGAGTAGGCATAGAGCATGAAGCGGCCGCCGATGGCGCGGGTAACTTCGCCGCCAGTTACGGGAACGCGGCAGAGATTTTGCGTGCCGTCATCATCAGCGATGAAATAGATGGAGCTGCCGTCCGGGGAGAAGCGCGGCTCGGTGGAGTTGCGGTCAAAGGACTGGGTGAGGACGCGAGCATGGCCGCCTGAGGCAGGCGACACGGCGACGTGGTGGGTGGCGTATTGGAAGAGATGCGGATCGAGCTGGGTGATGTAGGTGATGAGCTTGCCGTCGGGAGACCAGGAAGGCATGTCGTCGTCACCGGGATTGGTGGTGACTTGGGTCAGTTGGGCGCCCTTGTCCGTGTTGTCGGCGGCGACGACCCAGATATCCGTGTTGTAGGTGCGATCGGGGTCGGGCTTGGAGCGATTGCTGGCGAAAGCGATTAGGCGGCCGTCAGGGGACCAGGCGGGGCGCGCGTCGTCGTAATCGCCGGAAGTGATTTGGGTCAGGTTTTTTGTGGCGAGATCGAAGATGTAGAGGTGGGCGCGACGGCGGTCGAGATAGCCGACCTCGTCGGTCTTGAATTGAAGGCGATCGATAACCCGAGGCTTTTTTGTTTTGGGCTTCTTGTCCTTGTCGTCCGTGTCTTCTTTTTCCTTATCTTTGGTTTTAGCGGCGGCTAGTTCCTCTTCGGAGGGATCGCGAAGGATTACGACGAGACGAGTGCTGTCCGGGGACCAGATGAAGTCGTCGACGTCCTGAGGCGTGTCCGTGACGCGCTGGGCTTCGCCGCCGGAGCGGTTGAGGAGCCAAACTTGGGTCTTGCCTTCGTTGCGCGCGGAGAGGAAGGCAAGATATTTGCCGTTGGGA
>Ga0210400_10005966_pt1 | contig 10275 bp, 5 predicted proteins | sample IncBWH26MmetaG_FD_155456 | JGI IMG/M metagenome (GOLD analysis project Ga0210400, IMG submission 155456) | Forest soil microbial communities from Barre Woods Harvard Forest LTER site, Petersham, Massachusetts, United States - Inc-BW-H-26-M | ecosystem: Environmental > Terrestrial > Soil >... | reverse complement strand
GCAGGCGGCGGCCACCGAGGATGCGCTGATTCTGTCGCTCACCACTGCGCATAGTTTTGAGCTGGCGGAGGTCGCGCACTACCTGCATTCCAACACCGCCCTGGGGCTGCTGACGCAGGCGCTGTGCGCCGCGCCGATGTTCATCACCCGCTGGCGCTGGGCCGCCGCGATCGCGCTGGCGCTGCCGCGATTCCGCAACGGGCGCAAGGTGCCCCCGCCGCTGGCCCGCATGAATGCCGAGGATCTGCTGGCCTCGGTGTTTCCGGACCAGGTGGCCTGCGCCGAAAACCTGCCCGGTGAAATCCAGATTCCGGATCACCCGCTGGTCCGGCAGACCATCGCGGACTGTCTGCACGAAGCCATGGATGCTTCAGGGTGGCTCGCGATCCTGCGGCGCATCGAGAGCGGCACGCTGCAGGTGCTCGCGCGTGATCTCACCGAGCCCTCGCCGCTGGCGCAGGAAGTGCTGTCGGCCCGGCCCTATGCCTTCCTGGATGACGCGCCGCTGGAAGAGCGGCGCACCCAGGCAGTGCTGAGCCGGCGCTGGTTGGACCCGACTTCCGCGGCGGATATCGGGCGGCTGGACCCCGGCGCCATCGCCAAGGTTCGTGAGGAAGCCTGGCCGGATGCGCAAAGCGCCGATGAGCTGCACGATGCGCTGACCTGGATGGGGTATCTGACGGCGGCGGAGGTGGACGCGAATCCCCTGTGGCGGTCGCTGATCGGCGGCCTGGTGGCCGACGCGCGGGCCGCGTGGGTGTCCGAGGGGTCACTGTGGGTGGCGAGCGACCGTTGCGCGCAGTTCGCGCCGCCGTTGGATGAGGCGGCGCTGGCGGCCATCGTCCACGGACGTCTGGAGGGCCTGGGGCCGGTGACCCTGCCGGACCTCGCCGCCACGCTGCCGCAGGTGCCGGAGCGCGAGGTGGAACAGGCGTTGCTGCGCCTGCAGACCCAAGGCGTGGTGATGCGCGGCCGCTTCAGCCCCGGGACGGCGCTGGAGGAGTGGTGCGAACGACGGCTGCTGGCGCGGATCCACCGCTACACCGTGCGCAGCCTGCGCGCGGAAATCGAGCCGGTGGCCGCGCGTGATTTCATGCGCTTCCTGTTCGAGTGGCAGCGGGTGACCCCGGCGGCGCGGATGCAGGGGCCGGATGCCATGCTCGCCGTGCTGGATCAGCTGGAGGGCAGCGAGGTTGCCGCCGGGGCCTGGGAAAGTGAGGTGCTGCCGGCGCGAATCAGCGGCTATGAACCGGCGTGGCTCGATGAACAATGCCGGGCCGGGCGCTATGTGTGGGCGCGGCTTAGCGAGGCCTCGGAGCGGGTGCGCGCCGCGGCCCCGGTGCGGGCCACGCCCATCACGCTGCTGGCACGCCGCAACCTGAAACTCTGGGCGGCCCTGAGCGCCGACTCACCCGAGCCGAAGCTTGGCGCCGCGGCCGCCGCCGTGGCCGCCGTGCTCACCGGCCAGGGCGCGAGCTTTTTCGATGAACTCGTGGACGCCACGGGGCTGTTGCCGGTGCAGACCGAGGCGGCCCTGGCGGAATTGGTGGCGCTGGGGTTGGCCAACTCCGACAGCTTCGCGGGTCTGCGCGCGCTGCTGCTGCCGGCGGAGCGCCGCCGTGGCGCCATCGTGCGGGGTCGGCGGCGGGTGGCGCTGTTCGGCATGGCCGACTCGGGGCGCTGGTCAGCGGTGCGCCGGGCGACCCCCGCGACGCGCGAGGCGGTCACCGAGCATGTGGTCCGCACGCTGTTGAAACGCTGGGGGGTGCTGTGCTGGCAGCTGTCGCGGGCCGAAGCTCCCTGGCTGCCGCCGTGGCGTGAACTGCTCGCCTGTCTGCGCCGGCTGGAAGCGCGCGGTGAAATCCGGGGCGGCCGCTTCATCGCCGGGCTGTCCGGGGAACAGTTCGCCTTGCCCGAAGCGGTCGGGGCGCTGCGCGAGATCCGCCGCAAGCCCCCCGATGCGCAGCAGGTATCCTTGTCGGCAGTCGACCCGCTCAACCTGACCGGTTTGCTTACAGCCGGTCCGCGCGTGCCGGCGTTAACTGCCAACCGGGTGCTGTATCGTGATGGGCTGCCCGTGGCCACGCTGATTACCGGTGAGGTCCGGTTCCTGGTGGAGATGGACGCGGCGGCCGGCTGGCAGGCCCAGAACGCCCTGATCCGTCATACTTACACTGAACCGCAGCAGCAGGCGGGCGCGGTGATCTAAGCCTTTCGATGGGGACAGATTCGAGTGCAGGTGCGTCATTGGATAATCGGTGGAGTGGCGGTGCTGGCGCTCGGGGGCGCCTATATTCTGGGCGATCACGCCCGCACCCCGCCCGCACCCGGTAGCCCCGGGGCTCCGCCGCCGCAGGAGCGCCTCGCGGCGCAAGGCAATGCCCGTGCCGCCAGTGCGCCGCCGTCCGCATCGGCAAGCCCGGCGCCGGCCGCGGCCCCGCCGGCCCCGCCCGCCGCCGATGCCGGATTCGGCTTTGCCGATGTGGAGGCGCTCGCGCGCGCACATGCCCAACAGCCCTACGTGGCGGCCGCGGTCAAACTGCCGGCCGCCATCGCGCATCTGACCTACGATCAGTACCAGAGCATCCGCTTCCGGCGCGCCGATGCGCTGTGGCGCAACCAGTCCCTCTACGAGGTGCAGTTCTTCCACCGCGGTTTCAATTTTGATCGGCGCGTGACGATTTCCGAGGTCGTGGACGGGGCCGCCCATGTGGTGCCCTACAATCCGACCTGGTTCGACTTCGGCAAGGTGGTCCGCCAGCCGGGCAAACTGCCGCGCGACCTGGGGTATGCCGGGTTCCGCGTCCACTATCCCCTGCACACGCCGGGCTACAAGGATGAACTGATCGTGTTCCTCGGCGCCTCCTTCTTCCGGGTGCTGGGGCGCAACCAGGATTACGGCCTGACCGCGCGTGCGCTGGCCATCAACACCGCATCCAAGGGCGGTGAGGAGTTTCCCTGGTTCACCGATTTCTGGCTGGTGCGTCCCACCGATCCGGAGCAGCGCACGCTGACGCTGTATGCCTTGCTCGACAGCGACAGCATCGCCGGCGCGTACCAGTTCAGGGTGCGGCCCGGCAGCATCACCCAGGTCGAGGTCGCGAGCACCCTGTATCCGCGCCGGAACATCCAGAAACTGGGTATCGCGCCTCTCACCTCGATGTTCCTGTTCGGTTCGGATCCGTCCGGACATCGCTTCGAGGACTATCGCCCGCAGGTGCATGACAGCGATGGCTTCATGGCGCAGACCGGCACCGGCGAATGGCTGTGGCGACCCCTGACCAATCCGCGCGAACTGCGCATCAACCGCTTCATGGACCAGCAGCCGCATGGTTTTGGCCTGGTGCAGCGTGATCGGGACTTCTCCCACTACCAGGATCCGGTGGCACGCTTCCAGCGCCGGCCGAGCTACTGGATCCAGCCCCTCGGGGATTGGGGCAAGGGTGGCGCGGAACTGGTCGAAATCCCCAGTGATGAGGCGATACACGACAACATCGCCCTGTACTGGGTGCCCGAGCAGCCCGTCACCGCCGGCAAGGAGTTGCGATTCTCCTACCTGCTCTCCGCACATGGCGACTCACCGATGTGGCCGCCCGGCGCGAAGGCGCGCGCCACGCACATCACGGCCGCGACGGCCGATGAGCAGCGTGAGCTCTCGCGCAGCGACGCGCGCCGCGTGATCATCGATTTCGCCGGCGGGGATCTTGACGGCCTGGATGCGAGCCAGCCGCTGAAGGCGCTGCTCACCGTCAGCGGCGGCACCACCGAGAATGTCACCGTGGAACGCCTGCCGGACAACGGCGAGTGGCGGGTGAGTTTCCTGGTCGTACCCACCCATCCGCACGATACGGTCGATGTGCATTGCTTCCTGCAGCTGTACGGGGAGTCGCTGTCCGAGACCTGGACCTACCAGCTGGCCACATGATGGCTGCCACTGCGCGTCGCCGTCGGCTGCTGTTTTTCGGCTTGACGCTGATCACGAGCGTGCTGGCGAGTCTGCTGATGCTCGATATCCTGCGCGCCAACAGCCTCACCGTGCTGGAGGCGATGAGCCTGGTGCTGTTCTTCGGGCTCTTCACCTGGATCGCGGGGGCCTTCTGGACCGCCATCGCCGGCTTCATCATCCGTTTGCATGGCGGGGACAGCCGGGTGATGCAGGCGCACGATGCCGATGGGCTCGCGATCCACAGTCGCATCGCGCTGGTGATGCCGGTGTACAACGAGGACCCGCGGCGTACCACCGCGGGTCTGGATGCCATCTGGAGTTCGCTGGCCAAGCAGGCCGAGAGCGCCGCCTTCGATCTGTTCATTCTGTCCGATACCCGCCGCCACGAGATCGCGGTGGCCGAAGAGGCCGCCTGGCGGGGACTGGTCGCGAAGCATGGCGGACAGGGGCGGATCTTCTATCGGCGCCGCACCCTCAACACCAGCCGCAAGTCCGGCAACATCGCCGACTTCGTGCGCAACTGGGGCGCGGCGTACTCGCACATGGTCGTGCTGGACGCCGACAGTCTGATGTCGGGCAAGGCGCTGGTGACCCTGGCGCGTCTCATGGACGCCAATCCCGCCGTGGGCATCATCCAGACCGCGCCGCTGCCGGTGGGCCGCGAGACCCTGTTCGCCCGCATGGTGCAGTTCGGCGCCCGCATCAACGGCCCGATGCTCTCCAGCGGACTGGCCTTCTGGCAGATGGGGGAGGCCAACTACTGGGGCCACAACGCCATCATCCGCCTGCAGGCCTTTGCCGCCCATTGCGATCTGCCGCGCCTGCCGGGCAAGGCGCCGCTGGGCGGGGAGATCCTCAGCCATGATTTCGTGGAGGCCGCCTTCATGCGCCGCGCCGGCTACCAGGTGTGGCTGGTGCCGGATCTGATCGGCAGCTGGGAGGAGCTGCCGTCGAACATCATCGACTTCGCCGCGCGCGACCGGCGCTGGGCGCAGGGCAATCTGCAGCACATGCGGGTGCTGATCATGCCGCACCTGTACTGGCTGAACCGCCTGCACATGGTCACCGGCATCCTGTCGTACGCCACCTCCCCGATGTGGTTCGCGGTGCTGATCCTGAGCTCCGTCATCACCTGCCAGGAAGCCATCCAGGGGTATCAGTACTTCGAGACCGGGGCGCACACCCTGTTTCCGGTATGGCCGGAGTATCGCGACGGGGAAATCGCCGCCTTGCTGCTGGCCACCATCATCGTGCTGCTGTTACCCAAGGTGCTGGGCGCGACCCTGGCGCTGGTGAACGGTGCGCGCCGTCGTGCCTTCGGCGGTGGCCTGCGGTTGCTGGTCAGCCTGATGCTCGAACAGATCTTCAGCATGCTGCTGGCGCCCATCATGATGGTGTTTCATTCCACCTTCGTGCTGACCACCCTGGTCGGCCGGCCGGTGACCTGGAACGCGCAAGATCGCGGTGACCGCGGCGTCACTTTCGGCGATGCGCTGGCCCGGCACCGCTGGCAGATCCTGTTGGGGTTCATCTGGGGAGCGGCGATTCTGATGCTCGCGCCGCGCTTCATCTGGTGGATGATGCCGGTGCTGGCGGGACTGCTGCTGTCCGCCTTCGTGACCGTGATTTCCAGCCGGGTGGAGGTGGGCGTGGCGCTGCGCCGGCATGGTCTGCTGCTGACGCCGGAGGAAACCACACCGCCCGCGGAGCTCGCCGCCCTGCAGCGCGCGCTGCTGCAATACCCGCAGGACAGCGCCAATGCGGCCGCGGATTTCGCGCTGGTGGTGCGTGGCGACACGCTGCAGACCCCGGCGCTGGCGCCGCTGCGCATGGAGCACTAGTCGTCCATGCCGTCGAAGAATTCGACGACACCGGTTTCCAGATTGTATTCGGCGCCGACGATGAGCAGGCCCGCATTTTGAATCAGCTGTTCGAGCAGTTCCGAGCCGTGCCGCAGATGATCGGCGGACATGCGGATGTTCGCCCGCACCGCATGCCGCAGCAGCGTTTCCGGATCATTGGCCAGCGAGGTCGAAAGCAGCGGCTGGATCGAAGGGCGCACGCGATTGACGATGCTGCGCAGGTTCGGCGACTGCTCGCGCGAATTGCGCCCGAGTTCCTCCAGGGTCGCCATGATGGCGCCGCAGCTGGAATGGCCGAGCACCACCACCAGCCGGGTGCCATAGCGCTCGGCGGCGAACTCCACGCTGCCGATCTGGGAGGGCGCGACAATATTGCCGGCGACCCGGATGACGAACAGGTCCCCCAGTCCCTGGTCAAAGACGATTTCGGCGGGCACCCGGGAGTCCGAGCAGCCCAGAATGATGGCAAAGGGAAACTGCTGCGCGGCCAGTTCAATGCGCCGGCGGGCGCCGGTGGCGGAATCGTCATTGCGGTTGTCGGAGACGAAGCGGGCATTGCCATCCCGCAGCAGTTTCAGGGCTTCTTGTGCTGGAATCATGCCCGGGAGTGTCCGTGTGCGTCCCGGCACTGTCAATTCGACGGGCGCGACCGAAGGCTGTCAGAATCGCAGCCCCCTGCAATTCCACAGCCATTCGCCTGCCAGGACTCCATGATGAAAGTGAACCGATTTGCCCCGGGTGGACCGCTCATGCTGCTGCTGCTGCTGGCGGGCCTCGGGCCCGCGCATGCCGCCGACAGCGCGGCCGACACGGCGCCCATACCGACCAATCTCGGTAATGCGGTGGTGAAGGTATTCGCCACGCTGCGCCTGCCGGATCCGTACCGGCCCTGGGCCAAGCAGGCGCCCCAGGATGTCACCGCCTCGGGCGTCGTCATTGAAGGGCATCGCATCCTGACCAATGCCCACGCCGTGCTCTACGCCAGCCAGGTGCAGATCCAGGGCGCCGGCGCCGGCGACAAGATCGCGGCGACCGTGGAAGCGATCGCCCCGGGCATCGATCTGGCGGTGTTGAAGCTGGATGATGACAGCTTCTATGCCAGCCATGCACCCCTGGCCCGCGCCAGCGCCCTGCCGCAGATCAAGGACGCGGTGCTCGCCTACGGCTTTCCGACCGGCGGCACCTCCTTGTCGATCACCAAGGGCATCGTGTCGCGCATCGAGTTCGTGTCCTACAATTATCCGACCTCCGGACTGCGGATCCAGATCGATGCGGCCATCAACCCGGGCAACAGCGGCGGCCCGGCGATTGCGGGGGACAAGATGATCGGCCTCGCCTTCAGCCGCCTGGGGGATGCGCAGAACATCGGCTACATCATTCCCGACGAGGAAATCGAGTTGTTCCTGAAGGACATCGCCGATGGTCATTATGACGGCAAGCCGGCGCTGTTCGATGACCTGCAGACCCTGGAGAATCCGGCGTTGCGCAGTTTCCTGAAACTGGACCGGTCGATATCCGGCATTGTCGTACACCAGCCGTATGACGATGCGCCCGGCTATCCCCTCAAGGAGTGGGATGTCATCACGCGCATCGGCGATACCCCGGTGGATGACCAGGGCATGGTCAACGTGAACGCGGAGCTGCGGGTCAATTTCCGCTACATGATCCAGAAGCTCGCCCAGGGCAATCACGTGCCGCTCACCATCGTGCGCGCCGGCAAGACCCTGCAGGTGTCATTGCCGCTGATCATCGCGCGACCGCAGCTGGTGCCGGACATACACGGGGAGTACCCCTCATACTTCATCTACGGACCGCTGGTGTTCTCGCGCGCGAGCGCGCTGTTCACCTCGTTCCTGAACAACAATGCGAGCCTCATGGGCGTGTTCGGCTACATGGGCAGTCCGCTGGTGACGCTGCGCGGCGCCATGCCCACCCCGGAGCGGCAGGAACTGGTGGTGGTGGCCTCGCCGTTTTTCCCCAGCCGGCTCGCCGAGGGCTATTCGAACCCCACGGCCATGGTGGTCGCCACGGTCAACGGGGTTCACATCCGCAGCCTCACGCACCTGGTGAGCGTGCTGCGGGACCTGCAGGATGAAAACGTCGTGTTCGAGTTCGAAAGCCGCAGCGGCGAGGCGATGGTATTTCCGCGCGCGCAAATGATTGCGGCCACCGAGGGCATCCTCAACGATAATGGCGTACGGGCGCAGGGCTCGAGCGACATGCTGGCCGTGTGGCAGGGCAGCAGGGAGAAGGGCACCAAGTGAATACCGCCAACCGGGCCGTCACCACGGCGCGCCTCACGCAGATGAAGGCGCAGGGCCAGAAGATCGCCGTGCTGACGGCCTACGACTTCAGCATCGCGCGCATTCTGGATGAAGCAGGACTGGATGTACTGCTGGTGGGCGACAGCGCCTCCAATGTCATGCATGGACATGAAACGACGCTGCCCATCACCCTGGATCAGATGATCGACCATGCCGCGGCGGTGGTCCGCGCGGTATCCCGGGCGCTGGTGGTGGTGGACATGCCCTTCGGCAGCTACCAGGGCAACAGCCAGCTCGCGCTGCAAAGCGCAGTGCGGATCATGAAGGAATCCGGCGCGCACGCCGTCAAGGTGGAGGGCGGGGCGATCATCACGGAAAGCATCCAGCGCATTCTCTCCGCCGGCATACCGGTCATGGGCCATCTGGGGCTCACGCCGCAGTCGATCTACAAGTTCGGCACCTATGTGGCCCGCGCCACCGTGCAGGAGGAGGCCGAACAGCTGGTGCGTGATGCGCAGCTGCTGCAGGATCTGGGCTGCTTCGCCATGGTGCTGGAGAAGATTCCGGCGCAGGTGGGCGAGCGGGTATCGAAAATGCTGACCATTCCGACCATCGGCATCGGCGCAGGTCCCCATACCGACGGCCAGGTGCTGGTGACGCAGGACATGCTGGGCATCAACAAGGAGTTCTCACCGCGGTTTCTGCGCCGCTATGCGCAGCTGCATGAGGTGATGACCCAGGCATTTCGCCAGTACATGGCCGACGTGAAGGCGGGGAAATTCCCCTCGACGGATGAGAGCTACTAGCCAAAGAACCGCGGTGCGCCCCTGCCGAGAGGGGGTCACGGCAAGCGCGCACCGCGTTGCTAGCAACCATGCGACCGTTTCAGATCGCGGCGTCCGTCTGACGCCTGAGTTCCTTGTTGCAAACGGGATGCCAGGCGGCTCCGGCGCGCGCCGCGGGTGTAAGTGACTGATTGTTCGCAAACCGAAGGCCGGCTGGCCCGGCCAACGTTCAAGGATTGCACCAATCTGGTTCAGCGCCTGCACGCACAGTGCGCAAAAGTGAAGGCTTCGATGAGGGCGACCTGATGGACAGACGAGAGATGATGCAACGGGCCGCCGCGGCGCTGTGCGCCGCCGGGGTGCCCTTCGGCGCGCTGGTCGGAAAAGTCCTGGCGGCCGCGCCGCCCGCAGGACTGCGGCGCCTCGGCAAACCCGAGCCCTTCGACTACGCGAAGCTCAAAGGGACGGCCCGCCAGCTCAGCACGGTGGCCTACAAGCCGCGTCCGGATGCGCTGCCGCCGGCCATTGCGGCCCTGAACTGGGACCGCTGGCAGTCGATCCGCTTTCGCAATGAGACGGCGCTGTGGGCGGGCGATCAGCTGCCCTTCCGGGTCGGGTTCTTCCCCCTGGGCTTCACCAACAAGAAGCCGGTGCGGATGTATACGGTGGAGAACGGCCAGGTCCAGGAACTGGGCCTCGAGCGCAGCATCTTCGATTACAGCGGCAGTGGCTTGAAGCCCGCCGAATTGCCGGAGAATCTGGGCGCCGCGGGCTTTCGCGTGAACTACCAGTCGGACTGGCGGCGCGACGTGGCGGCCTTCCAGGGGGCCTCGTACTTTCGCGCCATCGATGGTGAAACGCAGTACGGCATGTCCCAGCGTGGCCTCGCGGTGGACACCGGCGCGCCGACGCCGGAGGAGTTCCCCGAGTTCATCGCCTACTACTTCGAGCGTCCCGCGCCCGGTTCCCGCCAGGTCACCGTCTATGGCCTGCTCGATTCACCCAGCGTCAGCGGCGCCTATCGCTTCGTGATCGAAGTCGGCGATACGCTCATCATGGATGTGGATGCGGCCCTTTATCCGCGCAAGCAGATCGACCGGATCGGCATCGCCCCGGGTACCAGCATGTACCTGTTCGGCCAGAATGACCGGCGGGTGGCCTATGACTGGCGCCCGCAGATCCATGATTCCGACGGCCTGCAGATCTGGACCGGCAGCGGGGAGTGGATCTGGCGTCCGCTGATGAATCCGGCCGTGGTGCGCACCAACAGCTTCGTGGACAACAGTCCGAATGGCTTCGGGCTGATGCAGCGGGAACGCGCCTTCAGCCAGTACGAAGACGACGGCGTCAACTATGAGCGCCGTCCGTCGGTGTGGGTGGAGCCGAAAGCCCACTGGGGCCCGGGCCAGGTGATGCTG
>Ga0210400_10005965_pt1 | contig 10276 bp, 12 predicted proteins | sample IncBWH26MmetaG_FD_155456 | JGI IMG/M metagenome (GOLD analysis project Ga0210400, IMG submission 155456) | Forest soil microbial communities from Barre Woods Harvard Forest LTER site, Petersham, Massachusetts, United States - Inc-BW-H-26-M | ecosystem: Environmental > Terrestrial > Soil >... | reverse complement strand
GATGGCGGTGGTTCTGGAACCCCTGCCCAATGCCATGTTCAAGGTGGAACTGGAAAACAAACACCAGGTGCTGGCGCACGTTTCCGGCAAGATGCGCAAGAATTTTATTCGCATCCTGCCCGGGGACAAGGTCGCGGTGGAACTTTCGCCGTACGACCTGAATCGCGGACGGATTGTGTACCGGTACAAATGATTTTGGTTAGCTGACGGCTAAGAGCTGACAGCTGAAAGCTGGGTTATGAAAGTACGAGCGTCGGTAAAGAAAATTTGTGATAAGTGCAAGGTCATCCACCGCAAGGGTGTGGTGCGGGTGATTTGCGTTAACTCGAAACACAAACAGCGCCAGGGCTAAGAGCGGCGAGTTCCGAGTTCTGAGCTGCGAGCGATCGCGATCGGATTTGGCTCGTAACTCAAAGCTCGAAGCTGAAAAGCCAAGAAGCTGTCGGAGGCACAAAGAACTATGGCACGTATTGCAGGCGTCGATCTTCCGCGCCAGAAGCACATCAACATCGCGCTGACGTATATCTATGGCATCGGGCATCCGCGCGCCAGCCGCATCCTCGATGAGGCCAAGGTCGAGCCCATGAAGAAGGTGCAGGACCTGAACGAAGAAGAGGTCAACCGCATCCGCACGGTCATTGAGGCCGAGGGGTTGGTGGAAGGCGATCTGCGCAAGGAAGTTTCGATGAACATCAAGCGGCTCATCGAAATCGGCTCCTATCGCGGATTCCGGCACCGTCGCAACCTGCCGGTCCGCGGCCAGCGCACGCACACGAATGCCCGTACCCGCAAGGGTCCGCGCAAGGGAACGGTCGCACAGAAGAAGAAGGCGACGTCGAAAACGTAAGAAACCAGTTCTCGGTTCTCGGTTCCCAGTTCTCAGTTTGAGGACGCGGGGTTTCTGAGAACTGGGAACTGAGAACTGAGAACTGATTCATGGCTAAACCAGCAGCAGCGGGCGGCGCAGCAGCCGCACCGGAGAAAAAAGGCAAGAAGAAAACCTTCAAAAAGAAGGAGCGCAAGCACGTCCCGCATGGGCTGTGCTATGTGCAGGCGTCCTTCAATAACACGATCGTGACTATTACCGACATGAACGGCAACGTTCTGTCGTGGAAGAGTTCGGGGTCGCTCGGCTTCCGCGGATCGCGCAAAGGCACGCCTTTCGCGGCCCAGCAGGCCGCATCGAATGCCGCGAATATGGCTCGGGATCACGGCGTGCGCAGCGTCGACGTGCGAGTGAGCGGTCCGGGATCGGGCCGTGAGTCGGCGGTGCGCGCGCTGGCGTCGTCCGGCATCGAAGTACGTTCGATTCGCGACGTTACGCCGATTCCGCACAACGGCTGCCGTCCGCCGAAGCGCCGTAGAGTTTAAGAAGCGTCGTTGGCCGTTGGTCGTTAGTCGTTAGCGAGACCGAAACGGCAAACGGCAAACCACCAACGACTAACGACAGTTTTACCGTCCGGGACGAAGGGTGAAGCCAAACCTGTAAACCGGTCATCTAAAGGAGAAGAAACTTGGCCCGTTATACCGATGCAGTTTGCCGTCTATGCCGCCGCGAGGGCATGAAGCTGTTCCTCAAAGGCGCAAAGTGTTTCAGCGACAAGTGTCCCATCGAGAAGCGTAACTTCGCTCCCGGACAACATGGGAAAGACCGCAAGGCCAAGATTGTTGGCTACGGTCTGCAACTGCGCGAAAAGCAGAAAGCCAAGCGCATTTATTTCACGCAGGAAGGCCAGTTCCGCAACTACTTCGAGAAAGCCGCGCGCTCACAGGGCGTGACCGGCGAGAAGTTGCTGCAACAGCTGGAGCGGCGTCTTGACAACGTCGTCTACCGGCTGGGATTCGCCCAGTCGCGGCGCCAGGCGCGCCAGTTGGTGCGTCACGGACATGTGGCCGTGAACAACCGCAAGGTCAACATTCCCTCGTATGAAGTGAGCGCGGGGGAAGAGATCGCGATCCGCGAGAAGAGTAAGAAGCTGACGGTGCTCGAACTGGCGAAGGAGTTTGCCAGCCATGGCACGACGGTCAGCTGGCTCGAAGTCAATCGCGACAACTATACGGCGAAAGTTCTCTCGCTGCCGAAGCGCGAAGATATTCAGCTGCCGGTGAACGAGCAGCTGATTGTTGAGTTGTACAGCAAGTAAGAAATTGAGCGATTGGGCCATCGGGTCATTGGGCGATTTAAGAATCGCTCAATCACCCAATCACAAATCGCACAATACTGGTCCAATTTTCGAGCCAGATCAGCCTCTGCTGACGCCCGACCTGAGTCCGGACCGATTCAGGGAGTCAGCTTTGAGCCAAACGGCCGAAGGAGAAACACATGCTTTGGAAGGGTTTTCAAAAACCGAAACGTCTCGCCACCGACACCTCCAGCCTCACCGACAAGTACGGCATGTTCTGGGCGCAGCCTTTTGAGCGCGGCTTCGGCACCACCGTGGGCAACGCTCTGCGGCGCGTGCTGCTGAGTTCGATTGAAGGCGCGGCCGTGACCGCGGTGAAAATGGAAGGCGTGCTGCACGAATTCCAGTCGATCCCCGGCGTGGTCGAGGACGCGACCGACATCATCCTCAACCTGAAGCAGATTCCGTTCAAGCTTTCGGGCGATGCGCCCAAGGCGATCTATCTGCGCGCGGATCAGCCGGGGGTGGTCACCAGCGGCATGATCGAAGCCGATGGCGATGTCGAGGTTCTAGATAAAGATGTCTACATCGCGACGGTCAGCGAAGGCGGCAAGCTCGATATGGAAATGCGCCTGAAGCGCGGACGCGGTTACACTTCCGCCGACAAGAATTTCGACGAGGATCTGGGCATCGGCTTCATTCCGATCGACTCGGTGCACTCGCCGGTGCGCAAGTGCAACTACACCGTCGAAGCCGCGCGTCTGGGACAGATTACCGATTACGACAAACTGACCCTCGAAGTGTGGACCAACGGCTCCATCACGCCCGCCGATTCGCTCGGGCTGGCGGCGAAGCTGCTGAAGGACCACATGAACATCTTCATCAACTTCGAGGAAGAAATCGAAACCGGCACCTCGTCGTCGGACGACCGCAAGCCCGAGATTCACAACGAGAACCTCAACCGTTCCGTGGAAGAACTCGAGCTTTCGGTGCGCAGCTACAACTGCCTGAAGAATGCGAACATCCAGACCATCGGAGAGCTCGTGCAGAAGACGGAATCCGAAATGCTGAAGACCAAGAATTTCGGACGCAAGTCGCTGAACGAGATCAAGGAGATTCTGTCCTCGATGGGACTGAGCCTGGGCATGAAGATCGACGAGCACGGCAACGCCGTGCCCGGACCGACTTCGAATCAGGTGCTGCCGGCTTCGGCTTACGGGCCGGACGACCAATTATAGGTTTAGCGTGTTTTCGGTTCAGAAAAAGGGGAACCCCCGATTACACCTCTTAGGGAGACTGAAATGAAAAACATTGTCCGGGCATTGCTTTCGTTTCTACTTTTGGGCGCGTTTAGCCTGGCTGCGCAAGACGTAGTCAGCGCGGTCCATGGAACGATTACCAAACTGGATTCGGCTACCAAGACCGCTGTGGTCAAGACCAAGGACGGCACCGAGCACACCGTCAAGTTTGTCGACAAGACTACGGTCAACGGCGTCGAGGCAACAGCCACGGGTGGCAAAGACGCCTTTCACGGATTGAAGGAAGGCACCGAGGTGGTGGCGCACTACACCACCAAGGGTACGGAAAAGACGGCGGTCGAGGTCGATAAAGTCGGCAAGGACGGTATTAAATCGGTGGACGGAACCGTGACTCATATTGATCGCGGTGCCAAAACCATGGCGGTCAAGGCGGCGGACGGTACGGAACAAACATTTCGGCTATCCGATCGCGCCGTGACTGACGCGGGCAAGGATATCGGCAAGGGAACTGAGAAATCCGCGAAGGTCACCGTGTACTACACTGAAGAGGCCGGCAAGAAAACTGCCCACTTCTTCGAGAAAATCATAGAATAGCGGGCTGCCTGCCGGTTTTCAGAAGTAGCTTTGGGAAGGGCACGGCTTGAGCCGTGCCGCCAGAGCCAAAAAAATCGGGGCTTTCGCCCCTGAGGTTCGAAAATGCGTCACAAAGTTGCAGGCTACAAACTCGGACGGAATCCGGCGCACCGGCGCTCGCTGCTGCGCAACCTGGTCACTTCGGTGATCGTGGAAGAACGCATCGAAACCACGGTCCCCAAGGCCAAGGCTGCGCGTCCCATTGTCGAGAAGATGATCACGCTGGGTAAGCGCGGCGACCTCGCTGCGCGGCGACTCGCTGGTGCCTATCTCATGACCGATGAGGCTCTGGTGAAATTGTTTGACACCGTCGGGCCACGCTTCGGCGACCGGCAGGGCGGGTACACGCGCATCATCCGCACTCACTGGAATAAGGGCGACGGCGCCGACAAGGCTTTCCTCGAACTGCTGGGCAGCGAGAAGATTCTCGACGAGAAGAAAGAGAAGCGCGCCGAAGCGCGCGCCAAGAAAGTCGCCGAAACCAAGAAAGCCATGGAAGAGGCGGAGGCACAGGCCCAGGCTGAGCGCGAGGCGGCACCGGCTGAAGGCGACGATAAGAAAGAGTAGTTCTTTCTGTTTTGAGAGGGCGCGGCCTATGGGCTGCGCCTTTTTACTTTGCCGCAGTCGTACATGTCCTACCGTGTTTCCCACTCGTAATCTTCCCTGGAGCGGGATTTCTCCTTAAACTTCTGTTAATGGCATTCACTCGCACACAGATCGGGATTGCTGCCGGCGCCGGAGTTCTACTGGTGGGCGTGTTTGTCGGCTACTTGTGGTGGCTGAGCAATCAGGGGCCGGTGCTGGCGCGATCGGAAGATCACGATCCACTGACCGGGCTGCCGGTCAGCATCAAGATGAATCCGCTGCGCGACCGCTCGACCGAGAAGGCCGCGAATAAATTTCTACGCGAAATACGCGACGGCCACTGCGACGACGTGCTGAACAAATGGGAGCACGACTACCACAAGAAGTATGCCCACTACATCTGCAACCAGGAGACGCAGCACCCGCTGCTCACCTGGGAACTGGTGGATTGGGAAGACGCGCCGCCGGTGATTGTTCTGCACTATCGCGGCAAGCGCCAGACCAATCCCGGGGAAGCGGGGATCGACTCCGATTTGTTCACCGTCACCACGCAGTTCAAGGGTGGAGAGTGGATCGTTACGAAGTACATGCCATTTAACTGACCCGGGCTCCCGCGTTCCAGTCGATTTCTGTAGCCTTCGCCCCTCTCGTGATAAAACCTTTTCATGCCTGCCTCGCCCAGCGAGCCTCAGCCTTCTGCTGCTCGCAACATCTACGCCTTCGGCGTCACTTCTTTTTTGAACGACACCGCTACCGAGATGGCGTATTGGGTGCTGCCGGCGTTTCTGGTTTCGCTCGGCGCAGGGCCGGGGCAGTTGGGATTGATCGAGGGACTGGCGGAGAGCGTTGCGTCGTTCGCCAAACTTTTCTCAGGATATCTCACCGACCGAATCGACCGCCGCAAACCTCTGGTGGTCGCGGGATATTTCGTCGCCAACGCGGTAAAGCCGCTGCTGGCCGTGGTGGGGGCGTGGTGGCACATTCTGCTGATCCGCTTCACTGACCGGCTGGCCAAGGGAGTGCGCGGTGCGCCGCGCGATGTCATGGTGGCGGAGTCAGTGCCGAAGGGGCAGCTGGGATCGGCTTACGGGCTGATTCAGTCGATGGACTCCGCGGGAGCGATCGCGGGGCCGCTGGCGGCTTTTGCGCTGCTGGCGCGGTATGGAATCCGAGGCGTTTTTTTTGCGGCTGCGATTCCGGGGGCGTTGTGCGTGATGGTGGCGCTGTTCGGAATTCGGGAAACGAAAAATTCTCATGTTTCGAAAACGACGCGAGACATGGGGCACCCGGATCGCTTGTCCGACGACAGCAAACCTAAAGCGACGCAGCTGCCCCGCGCGTTTTACTTCGTTCTGGTTGCAGTGACGCTGTTCTCGCTGGGGAATTCAAGCGATATGTTTCTGGTGATGCGAGCGCAGAACGTGGGTATTCCGGTGGCGCTGGCGCCGCTGCTGGGACTGATCTTCAACATCACTTACACGCTTGGGTCGTGGCCTGCGGGATGGTTCAGCGACCATTTTTCGCGGCGCGGAATTTCACGGCGATGGATCGCGGCTGCGGGATATCTCATTTTCGCGGCGGTTTATTTCGTCTTCGGGCGGGCGCCATCCACGCTCGCCATTTGGATCACCATGGCGGTTTACGGTTTGTACTATGCGCTGACCCAGCCGGTGCTGAAGGCGCTGGTCGTTGAGACCGTGAGGCCGGAAGTGCGCGGGCGCGCGCTGGGGGTTTACTTTTTTGTGACCAGCGTGGCCACGCTGGCCGCCAGCCTGATTACGGGTGAGTTGTGGAAGGTGTACGGGGCGGGAGTGCCGTTCTATTTTTCGGCGGGGCTAGCGGGGGCTGCGGCGGTGCTACTGGTCATCAGGCCCGGGAGCGCTGTCGGAAAAACATCCTTGTCATCCTGAGCGAAGTTGCCGTCCGCGAAGCGGAGGGCAACGCAGTCGAAGGATCCCTATTCGTCGAATCGCATCGCTGGGCCATCGGGGAACTTTCAAGGCACTCTCACCTCATCGTACGAAATCCTCGAACCGCTTATAAGGCCGTAAATGCGATAGGGATCCTTCGACTGCGCAGGGGCTCCGCTTCGCGAAGCACCTGCTCCGCTCAGGATGACAATTTCGTTTCAGGACGACAATTTCGTCCAGAGGAATACAAGTATCTGCGCTGCGATTCCGGCGCAGGTGTCGAGGAGAACGTCGCGCGGCGTGCCGGTGCGGGAGGGGATGTAGCTCTGGTGCCACTCGTCGAGGCTGGCCACGAGTGCGGTTCCCAGCACCGCGATGTTTGCCCAGCGGAAAGTCCACTTCGGATTTCCGAGCGCCGGGAGGGTTTCGCGCCACGCGCGGAAAAGGAGGATGCTGAGCAGGCCGTAGCCGAAGACGTGGCCTGACTTGCGGATGAGAAAGTGCCAGGGTTCGAATCGTGCGCGGCTTAGTCCGAAGAAAAAATGCAGCAAGGGGTAGAGGATGCGGCTGGTGTTGTGGGCGGAGAGGGATGCGGTTGATTCAATGCAGATGACGATCAGCCACAGGATGAGGGCGATCCAGGCTTTCAGGACATGGTGGCGGTCAGTGCTCAAGCTTGGGTTGCGCCCGTCGTTCTGAAACTCCCACGTCTCGCGAAAGACGCGAGACATGGGGCACCCTCATTTCTATTTCCGCCCGACACTCGCCTACTCGATGGCATAGTTGGGGGCCTCGCGGGTGATCATTACGTCGTGGACGTGGCTTTCGCGGAGGCCGGCGCCGCTGATGCGGACGAAGCGGGTTTTCTGCAGCAGCTCGGGAATCGTGCCGCAGCCGCAGTAGCCCATGCCGGATTTCAGTCCGCCGACCATTTGATGCACGATCATCGCGACCGAGCCGCGGTAGGGGACGCGGCCTTCGATGCCCTCGGGGACGAGTTTGGCGAGGCGGTTGGAATCGCCGTCGCCGTCGGAGGCCGAGATCGACGCCGATGAATCTCCTTCGGTGCTCTGGAAGTAGCGCTCGCTCGAGCCTTGCGCCATGGCGCCGATCGAACCCATCCCGCGATACGACTTGAAGGAGCGTCCTTGATACAGAATTAATTCGCCCGGACTTTCGTCGGTGCCGGCGAAGAGCGACCCGATCATGACGGCGCTCGCGCCCGCGGCCAGCGCCTTCGTGACGTCGCCGGAATATTTAATGCCGCCGTCGGCGATGATGGGGACGCCGGAGTCTTTGGTGGCGCGGTAGGCCTCGGCGATGGCGGTGATCTGCGGGACGCCTGCGCCGGTGACGACGCGCGTCGTGCAGATCGATCCGGGGCCGATGCCGACCTTGATGCCGTCAGCGCCGGCGCGGGTGAGTTCGCATGCACCGTCGAAAGTGGCGACGTTGCCGGCCAGCAACTCGATGTGCGGTAGCTTCGATTTCACCAGCCTCACTGCATCGAGAACTTTTGTGGAGTGGCCGTGCGCGCTGTCGATGGCGAGGACGTCAACTTTGGCTTCCGCCATTTCCTGGGCGCGTTCGAGAAAATCTCCGGTGGCGCCGATGGCTGCGCCCACGCGCAGGCGTCCCTGGGGATCTTTGGCGGCGTTGGGATATTTCAGTTTCTTCTGGATGTCCTTAACCGTGATTAAGCCCTTCAGGTTGTACTTGTCGTCGACTACCAGAAGCTTTTCGACGCGGTGCTCGTGGAGAATCTTTTCCGCCTCTTCGAGCGTGGTTCCGACGGGCACGGTGATGAGATTTTTCTTGGTCATCACTTTATCGATGGGGATGTCGTAGCGGGTTTCAAAGCGGAGGTCGCGGTTGGTGAGGATGCCGACCAGTTTTCCGTGCTCGGTGATGGGGACGCCGGAAATTTTATATTTGCGCATGACTTCGAGCGCGTCGTAAACCTTGTCGGTGGGCGACATGGTGACCGGGTCGACGATCATGCCGCTTTCCGAGCGCTTCACTTTGTCGACTTCGTTGGCCTGCTGCTCGATCGTCAGGTTGCGGTGAATGATGCCGAGCCCGCCCTGCTGGGCCAGCGCGATGGCCATGTGCGATTCGGTCACGGTGTCCATGGCGGCGCTGACGATGGGAATGTTCAGGCTGATGTTGCGCGTGAGTTGCGTCTGGGTGACGGCCTGTGCCGGAATCACATCGGACCGAGCGGGCAGCAGAAGGACGTCATCGAAAGTAAGAGCCTCAGGAACGGGAAAATGAATCATAGTTTTTCAGGACTCTTTTCTTGGGCAATCCCAGCCATTGGGTGATTCTTCATTCTAGAGAGGGCGGGGGATTGAGGCAAATGGGATTGCCGGTATTGATGAGCGCGATGACAGTCCTGCGACAGCAATACACGACTCCTGCTCTTCTGACCTCCAGGAGAGGAACACGGAGGGCTCACTCGCGAGCGGTCGCTATCTCACGTCGGGTGACACCCGACTGTAGGTGACCGCCACGTCTTTCCTTATTTCTCCCTCGTCGCCAACGACCTCTAGCTTCATCTTGCGTGGCTTATCCGTCGAGGAAACGGCAAGGTCCAGCGTCCAGAAGCCATTAATTTGAATGTCGAGCAACTGCGTGAGCAGTCTGACTTTCTCGGGGTGGTCATCGTTGTAGATGGAGCCGGGCGCCCACGGAAATCCTCCTCCCACCGGCTCATGGCCGGAAACGCCGAACACAAAGCCGCCGCTTTCGTTCACCAGCGATAGAAAGGAGTCCTTACCGTCCTGCTCAGAAGGGGGCCTCATGGGCTCCGCGAAAAGGAAAGCAAACAGGCGCACGCGCGATTGCAGCAGAGCCGACCTCACTTTCCCAGCCGACAACTGGCTCGCATTGTCGCCGCCGTCGGTGATCGCGTAAACCGAGTCGCCGGGTTGGACCGGTTGCAATAACTTCAACCCCTCCGAAATTGCGTCGAACAGCGCAGTCCTCGGTGAGTTTTTGCGGTTGGGCCGCTGGCCTGGATCTTCTTTCATCCACTCGGCAATGGCGGTCCTTCCCTGGGAAAAATCGAATACCTCTCGAACCTGTCCCGAAAAAGTCAGCATGGCAATCGAAACATCGCCGGGAGTCTCCGCTAGCAGGTCGTCCACTGCCTCGCGTGCAATCCGCCACTTTCCGTTGGCTTTTTCTCCCGTCATGCTGCCGCTCATGTCAAGAAGGACGACGATCCTTCTCGGAGAGAGGCTGTATCGGGCATCGAGCACCACAGCCGGTTTGCCATTTATGCGTACGTGAAAGTTCTGTTTGGTCAGATTACGGACGGCCTTCCCTTTTGCGTCGACAACGTTGGCAACGATAGGGCGCGTTGACGGCTGCGACTCCAGAGCTTGCTGGGCGAAACCAGGGAGTAGGAATAGGAATAGGAGCAGAGTTGCGATCGACAGGAAGAACTTCGTAGCTCCAGTCACCTGCGGCCTCCGAGGGAAACCAGTGTACTACTTAGTAGTGTAACTATCCGAGCAGCGCGTGTTCCTGTTAACTCGGAGCCGATTTCTGGCGTTATCTAGCGATAGGGTCCAAAATCTCCTCTCCTCGACCATCTGCCCGGTTTGTCTTTTTACCCTCCACGGGCGTATATTAAGTAACTGGAACTGTTGTGTACTACCGGCATTTGGCGAAGCACACCAGTGGGCGCAAGCCCACTTTTTCGTTGGGCCCTTCGGGTTGGTGCCGCCATCGCCTGTAAGTTATTGGATACATGGCGCTT
>Ga0210400_10005964_pt1 | contig 10277 bp, 7 predicted proteins | sample IncBWH26MmetaG_FD_155456 | JGI IMG/M metagenome (GOLD analysis project Ga0210400, IMG submission 155456) | Forest soil microbial communities from Barre Woods Harvard Forest LTER site, Petersham, Massachusetts, United States - Inc-BW-H-26-M | ecosystem: Environmental > Terrestrial > Soil >... | reverse complement strand
CTGGCCCTGGCGTGGGGGTTGGGCGAGGTCACCGGCTACAAGCACTCGCTCGAACATCACCCGCTGGAAGCGCGCTGGTTCTATGCGGTCTACGCTTTCTGCGTGGTGTTGGGCTGCATCCTGGTCGACGTGGCGCCGAACCTGGTCCAGCTGAACGTCGGCGTTCAGGTGATGAACGCCCTACTGCTGCCCGTCGTCCTCGGCTTCCTCGTCGCCCTCGCGGTGCGGGCGCTTCCGGAAGAGGTCCGCCTCAAGGGCTGGTACCTCTGGCTCGTGGTGATCGTCGGCGGGGCGACCTGCCTCTTGGGCGTCTTCGGCGGCCTCTCCGGAATCGGGTTGGTCTGAGCCAGCGGTGCTACCGCCGACGCCCGGGCCTCCCGGTCCTGGCGCCGAGACGGTTCCGGCCACGCAGTCCCAGCCGGGGCGGGCGCGCGTCTTTCTCCGGCGGGTCCGGCTCGCTGAGCATTTCCAGCAGCAGGCCGCCGGTGATCGGCGTCGCCTCCTTGAGCCTCACCGACACCATCCGCCCCAGCCGCCAGCGCGCGCCGGTGCGCTCGCCCACCAGGGCGTGCAGGTGGTCGTCGTGGATGAAGTATTCGTCGCCCAATGAGGAAACCGGGATCAGGCCGTCGGCGCCGGTATCGATGAGGCGCACGAAGAGGCCGAAGCGGGTGACCCCGGTGATGCGGCCCTCGAACGTCGCTCCCACCTTGTCTTCGAGGAAGGCGGCGACATAGCGGTCGATCGCGGCGCGCTCGGCAGCCATGGCGCGGCGCTCGGCCAGCGTGATGTGTTCGGCGGTGTCGCTCAGGCGGGCGACGTCGTCGTCGCCCAGGCCGTCGTCCCCGAATCCGAGCGCCCGTATCAGCCCGCGGTGAACGATCAGGTCGGCGTAGCGGCGGATCGGCGAGGTGAAATGGGCGTAGCGGTCGAGGTTGAGACCGAAGTGGCCGATGTTGTCGGTGGAGTAGATGGCCTGCATCTGGGTCCGGAGCACAACCTCGTTGACGATCTCGCCGTGCGGGCCGCCGCGGGTCTGGTCGAGCAGGCGGTTGAAACGGTCGGTGCGCGCCGGCTCGCCCTTGTTCCAGGGGATGCCCAGGGTGGCCAGGAAATCGGCCAGGGCCTGGAGCTTTTCGGGGCTGGGGGCGTCGTGGACCCGGTAGATCAGCGGCGTCCGACGCTGTTCGAGCGTCTCGGCGGCGCTGACGTTGGCCTGGATCATGAACTCCTCGATCAGCCGGTGGGCCTCGAGGGACTGCCGCGGGGTGATCGCCGCCACCTCGCCATCGGCGCTGAGCAGGATTCGCCGCTCCACCGATTCGATGTCGAGGGGTGAGCGGCGGTCGCGCCCCTGCTTCAGCACCGCATAGGCCGCCCACAGCGGCTTCAGGACCGGCTCGAGGATCGGTCCGGTCGCGTCGTCCGGGTCGCCATCGATCGCCGCCTGCGCCTGCTCGTAGGAGAGCCTGGCGGCCGAGCGCATCAGGCCGCGCTGGAAGCGGTGGCTTCGCTTGCGCCCACCGGCGTCGAACACCATCCGGACGGCCATGCAGGCCCGCGCCTCGCCCTCCCTGAGCGAGCAGAGCCCGGCGGATAGCCGCTCGGGAAGCATCGGCTCGACCCGATCGGGAAAATAGACGCTGTTGCCCTTCTCGCGGGCCTCGCGGTCCAGGGCCGAGCCGGGCCGCACATAGGCGGCGACGTCGGCGATGGCCACCCAGGCGATCCAGCCGCCGGGATTGCCCGGGTCAATGTCGGGCTCGGCGAAAACGGCGTCGTCGTGGTCGCGGGCGTCGGCGGGATCGATGGTGATCAGCGGCAGATGGCGCAGGTCCGTCCGCGCCTTCAGCGTCGGCGCCTCCGCGGCCAGGGCCTCCGCCTCCACCGCGTCGGAGAAGCCGGTGGGCAGGCCGTGGGTGTGGATTGCGATCAGGGAGGCGGCCCGGGGATCGTCTTCGCGCCCCACCACCTCCAGCACCTTGCCGCGGCGGGGACCGTGCGGCCGCTCCGCGGATCCGCCGACCTGGGCGAGCACGAGGTCGCCGTCGTTCAGGTCCGCGCCCTCGGCCGGGGTGAGCAGCAGACTCTCCTTGGACCGGCGATCCACCGGCTCGACGCGAATCTCGCGCCGCGCCTTGCGCACCACTCCCAGGATGCGGTGGGCGCTCTGGCCGAGCCGCTTGATCAGCCGCGCCTCGGTCTCGCCCGTCTCCCGTGTCTCGAAGCGCACCAGCAGCCGGTCGCCCAGGCCCGGCGCGCCGGCCGGCGCCTCGCCGGGGCCGGGGGCCAGCCGGATGGCGGGCAACGCCTCGGAGGCCTTGACGAGCCGCACGTAGAGATCGCCGTCCGGGTCTCTCTCGACGACGTCCACGACCCCGACGGGGGGCAGGGCGTCATCGCCGCGGCGGCGCGGCGGCGGGGCGCGGCCGGGCCGAGGCGCGCGGGGTCGGCGCACCGGCTAGGCCGGGCGCGAGGGAGTGCCCCCGACCATCAAGAGGCCTTCTTCCGCGCGGGCGCCTTGGCCTTGGCCTTTGCCGCGGGCTTCTTGGCTTTGGTGGAGGCCTTCTTGGCCTTGGCTGCGGCCGGCGCGGGCGCAGCCTTGGCCGCGCGCCTCGCCGGCTTCTTCTTGCCACCGCCCTGGCCCTCGCGGGCGGCCAGCAACGCGACCGCCGCCTCCAGCGTCAGCGCCTGGGGATCGGCGCCCTTGGGCACGTTGGCGTTGGTCGCCTCGTGCTTGATGTAGGGGCCGTAGCGGCCGGCGAGCACGCGCACCGGCTTACCGGTCACCGGGTGCTCCCCCAGCTCCTTGAGCGCCGTCGAGCCGCCGCTCGTCCGGCCGCGCCCGCCGTTGGCCTTCTTCTCGGCCAGCACCACCACGGCGCGGTTGAGCCCGACGTCGAACACCTCGTCGGTGCTCGCAAGGTTGGCGTAGGCGCCGTTGTGCTGCAGGTAGGGGCCATAGCGGCCGATGCCGGCGAGGATCATTCCGCCGTCTTCGGGATGGACGCCCACCTCGCGCGGCAGGGAGAGCAGGCGCAGGGCCTTGTCGAGGTCCACCGCCGGCGGCGGCCAGTCCTTGGGCAGGCTGGCGCGCTTGGGCTTGTCGCCGGCCTGTTCCACATAAGGCCCGAAGCGGCCGTTCTTCAGCCAGATCACCGCGCCGGTCGCCGGGTCGACGCCGAGTTCGCGGTCCCCCGGAGTCTCGTTCTCCTCGCCTTCGGAGGCGGCGATGGGGCGGGTGAAGCGACATTCGGGATAGTTCGAGCAGCCGATGAAGGCGCCGTAGCGGCCTGTCTTCAGCGACAGCCGCCCCTCGCCGCAGGACGGGCAGCCGCGGGGATCGGAGCCGTCCGGCTTGGGCGGGAAGATGTGCGGACCCAGCGCCTCGTTGAGGGCGTCGAGGATCTGGGTGGTCCGAAGCTCGCCGATTTCGCCCACGGCGGCGTGGAACTCCTGCCAGAACTCGCGCAGCAACGCCTTCCAGTTCAGATCGCCCGACGAGACCAGATCGAGCTTTTCCTCCAGGCCGGCGGTGAAGTCGTATTCCACGTAGCGGCGGAAGAACTGTTCCAGGAAGGCGGTCACCAGGCGCCCGGCGTCCTCCGGCACGAAGCGGTTCTTGTCCATCCGCACATAGCCGCGATCGCGCAGCACACTCAGGATCGAGGCGTACGTAGATGGCCGGCCAATCCCCAGCTCCTCCATCTTCTTCACCAGGCTGGCTTCGGAGTAGCGCGGCGGCGGCTCGGTGAAGTGCTGGTCGGCGCGCGCCTCGATGACCCTGGCGGCCGCGCCCTGCTGGACCGGCGGCAGGCGCCCGTCGTCCTCGCCTTCGCCCAACGGGCCGGGGTCGTCGCGGCCCTCCTCGTAGACGGCGAGGTAGCCTGGGAACAGCACCACCTGGCCAGAGGCGCGCAGGCCCGTGCGGCCGTCGGAGCTGTCCAGGTCGATCGCCGTGCGTTCGATGCGCGCCGCCTCCATCTGCGAGGCGATCATCCGTTTCCAGATCAGTTCGTAGAGCCGTCCCATGTCGGACTCGAGATGCAGGCGGCCGGGATTGCGCTCGAGGCTCGTCGGTCGGATCGCCTCATGAGCCTCCTGGGCGTTCTTGGCCTTGGTTTTGTAGATCCGCGGACTGTCAGGCACGTAGTCGGGACCGTAGAGGGCGCCGATGACGCTCCGGGCCTCGGTGAGCGCTTCCGGCGCCGACTGCACGCCGTCGGTCCGCATGTAGGTTATCAGGCCGACTGTCTCGCCGCCGATGTCGACGCCTTCATAGAGCTTCTGGGCGGCCTGCATGGTCCGCTGGGCCGAGAAGCCGAGCTTGCGCGACGCTTCCTGCTGCAGGGTCGAGGTGGTGAAGGGCGGCGGCGGGCTCCGGCGGCCAGGCTTCTTCTCCACCGCCGTGACGGTGAAGTGCGCGGCCTGGACAGCGGCCTTGGCGGCGAGAGCGGCCGTCTCGTCGGCGAGGTCGAAGCGGCTCAGGCGCTTGGCCTCGTGCTTGACCAGGCGGGCCAGGAACGGATCGCCGCCGGCGGCCACGTCCGCCTCGACGCTCCAGTATTCCTGGGTGCGGAAGGCTTCGATCTCGATCTCGCGATCGACGATCAGCCGCAGGGCGACGGACTGCACCCGCCCCGCCGAACGCGACCCCGGCAGCTTGCGCCACAGCACCGGCGAGAGCGTGAATCCCACCAGATAGTCGAGGGCGCGGCGCGCGAGGTAGGCCTCCACCAGCTCCATATCGATGGCGCGGGGATGCTTCATGGCCTCGGTGACCGCCGACCGGGTGATGGCGTTGAACACCACCCGCTCGACCGCCGCCCCCTTCACCGCCTTGCGACGGTTCAGGTCCTCCAGCACGTGCCAGCTGATCGCCTCGCCCTCGCGGTCGGGGTCGGTGGCCAGGATCAGGCGGGTGGCCCCCTTGAGGGCGGCGGCGATGTCGGAGAGGCGCTTGGAGGACTTGCCGTCGACCTCCCAGTCCATGGCGAAATCGTCCTCGGGCCGCACGGACCCATCCTTGGCCGGCAGGTCGCGGACGTGGCCGTAGGAGGCGAGGACCGTGTAGTCCGGCCCCAGGTAGCGGTTGATGGTCTTGGCCTTGGCCGGGCTCTCGACGACGACGACGTTGCTGGTGTTGGGCATGCGGGAGATGGGCGCCAGGCTTCTCTAGGTGAGCGCCGTCCAGGACGGTGGCGCGCGGCGAAAGTGGGGGCGCGACCCCGTCGCTGTCAACGTCGCGCCCGAAACCCGACAAAGCGAGGCCGCATCGGGGCGTTGCGACATGACCGTTCTACAGCCTGATGGCCAGGTTTCCGGGCGCCAGTTCCACCCTCCCCGCGAGGGCCATTTCGGCCAGGGTGGCGAGGACTGCCGAGACCGGCGCGCCGGCGTCGCGGGCCAGAACGTTGATCGGCGTCGGCGTAGGGGAGAGCAGGGCGTCGAGGATGGCATGGAGCGGTTCTCCGCCCGCTGACGGCGCCGGGTCGTCGGGCGTTGCGCGCGGTACGTCGACGGGGCGGGAGGGCTCGTCCTCGGCCACGCCGGGGAGGGCGGCGAGGACGCGCAGGACGTCCTCGGGTCCCTCGACAAGGGTGGCGCCCTGGCGGAGCAGGTCGTTGGCGCCGCGGGCGCGGGGATCCAGCGGCGAGCCGGGGACCGCGAACACCTCCCGGCCCTGCTCGCCCGCCAGGCGGGCGGTGATCAGTGAGCCGGACCGCAGCTCGGCCTCGACCACCACCACGCCGCGGGACAGGCCGGAGATGATGCGATTGCGCCGGGGAAAGTCCGCCGCCTTGGCTCCGGCGCCGGGTGGCCGTTCGGAGACGATGCAGCCACTCTGGCGCAGGGCGCCATGGAGGCCGGCGTTCTCGGGCGGGTAGACGTCGTCGACGCCGCCGGCCAGCACCGCCACCGTGCCGGTAGGAAGGGCGCCCTCGTGGGCGGCCGAGTCGATGCCTCGCGCCATGCCGGAAACGACCACCCAACCCGCCTCGCCCAGGCCGACGGCGAGGTCGCGGGCGAACCGCCGGCCCGCCGCCGAGGCTACCCGCGCCCCGACCACGGCGACCATCTCTCGCGCGAGCAGCGTCGTGTCGCCGAGCGTCCAGAGCAATGGGGGAGGGGCGTCCAACGCCTTCAGGGCGGCGGGGAAGGAGTCCTCGCAGGCGGTGATCAGCCTGGCGTCGGTCATCGCGCCGGCGTCCAGCTCCGCCTGGGCCTCGGCGACGCTTGGAATCCGAGGGGTCATGCTCCGACCGCCGCGTCGGGCGAGCGCAGGCAGCGCCCGCAGGGCTTCGGACGCCGAGCCGTAGCGGGCGATCAGGTGCGCGAACGTCACCGGCCCGACCGATTCCGCCCTCGCCAGGCGCAACCAGTCCAACCGTTCCTCGGGGGTGAGGGCGGACGGCCTCAAACGGCCGCGCGGGTCTTGGCGGCGCCGATCCTCGGCTCCTCGCCTTTGAGCAGGCGGCGGATATTGGCGTCGTGGCGCAGGAAGATCAGCACCGCCATCCCCGCCGCCAGCCACAGCCGGGCGGCTGTCGCCTGATGCAGGAGCAGGAACCACAGCGGCGTCATGGCGGCCGCCGTCAGGGCGGCCAGGGACGAGACGCGAAAGATCAGCGCCATGGCGATCCAGGTCGCCCCGGCGGCCAGGCCGACCGGCCAGGCGATGGCGAAGAGGATTCCGAAAAAGGTCGCCACTCCTTTGCCGCCCTTGAAGCCCAGCCAGACCGGATACACATGGCCCAGGAACGCCGCGCCGCCGGCCAGGGCGGCGCAGAGGGGCGAGAACAGCGCGCCGGCGACCAGCACCACCACGGCCCCCTTGCCACCGTCGCCGAGCACGGTGATCAGGGCCAGGTCCCGCCGACCGGTGCGCAACACATTCGTGGCTCCGATGTTGCCCGAGCCGACCTTGCGGATGTCGCCCGCTCCGCCCAGCCGCGTGGCGATCAGGCCGAACGGGATCGAACCCAGCAGGTAGCCGCCGACGAGGCTGGCGGCGATGGCGAGGGCAGGGGAGTCGGCGAAGCTCATGCCCGCAACCTAGACCCTGAACGCCTCTCCCCGAAGCGCGAAATCGGGCGGGCGCGCCAACGCTCCTGCAACCTCGACAAGCAGGCGGGCCGGGCGGCTGGGATGACCCTTGTTGAGCACGCAGCCGGCGTCCTCATAGGCGTCGTCCAGGCGCGCGCCCTTGGCCCGGGCCTGGGCGAAGAATTCGTAGCGGGGGTTGTCGAGGGTGGGCATGGGAGGGTGGGGCTCCTGGGCGGATTCGCGTTAAATTGCAGTATGAAATATTGCATACTGCAGGTCAAGCGCCCGGTTCGACAGTGACACTACCGTGACGCTATCGTCGGGTGATGACGCAGCAGCCTAGAGCGCTTCCCGCCGAAGTGGGTACTGGTTCGGCGATCGGGAAGCGCTCTAAATGTCTGATTCTAGAGCAAATTATCTTGGGCTAGGTGATTCCACCTAGCCCAAGTTTGCTCTAGGCGCCGGAGCCGCTTTTGGTCGCGCTCGCCTGTCCGCCGAAGTCCGCGATGGCTTTCTGGAACTCGACCATGCGCATCCGCATCCGGGCGGCAGCCGGCTCTGGCGCGGCGCTGGCCAGAACGCAGGCCATGCCGAACTTGATCTTCAGTTCCAGGAGCCGGATGTCGAGCGAGGATCGCGCCCAGGTCCTGACATTCGCCGAGAAGACGTCTGTCAGCGCCTCGCCCACGAGCCAGGGATCGATCTCCGGCCGTATCAGCCCGGCCCGGCTGGCGCGGCGGCATAGTATCCGAAAGGATCTGAGATTCTCTCTGGCAGGTTCGTCATCATTTTGTCCTGGCGTATAGGCCTGGGTGGCCAGAAAAAGCGCGCGATAGAAGGGTTCGTTCCGAGCGAACACCATAATACCCAATCCAAGACGGTCAAATATATTATCTAATTCGTCGATAGATTGAATTACCGCGGCGACTTTGCCATAAGAAGCTTGGTCTCGCAGAAGAAGAGCGCCGATAATCTGACCCTTCGAACCGAATAGTTCGTACGGGGTCCGCAGGCTGACTTGCGCGCGCGCGGCGAGTTTGCGCATCGGCAGGTCAAAGTCGCCGGTTTCCTGGATGATCTCAAGAGCCACCGCAAGTATGCGGTTCTTCGTGTCCTCCGACTTTTTGGAAGGCGCCTTCATTCGCGATCGTATGGCATATCGATTTGTCGCTTCGAGATAGGTAACTTGATACCGATGACACCGTCTGAACAGCGCGGCGGCCGGTGGTCGATCATGCGAAGGGGTCGGTTCCGGTCCGCAGGAAGGGGGCGATGCGTTCGGGGTCGGGGCCTTTGGGGTCCTGGTAGGGATAGAGCGGCCTGCCCACGAGCCGGTCAAGTTCCGGAAACTTCTGCAGCAGTTGGGGCGAGATGTCGGCGTCGTAGACGTGCTGCGGGCGCATGTAGGAGCGCATGTAGTTCTGCACCAAGGTGATCCGCAGCCCCGGCTTGGTGCGCGGCACCGAGGCGTGCCAGGTCGCGCCGTTCCAGATCGCGAGGGATCCGGCCTTGGCGATCAGCGGGAAGGTCTTGAAGGATGTGTTCTTCAGATCGGTCTCGTGGGGCAGGGTGGCGCGGCCATATCTGTGGCTGCCGGGCACGAACACGGTCGGCCCATCGTCGACGCTTTCATAGTCGGTGCAGATCCATGAGGCGTTGCACATGTGGGCGATCTGGCCGGCGCCGGGGGGAATGCCGTGCGAGTCGCTGTGCAGGTTGAGGCTGCGTCCCTGCGCGCCCTTGATGATCCAGGTCTGGCCGGAGAAGATCGCGCTTTGTCCGAGCAGCCACCGCACCAGGGCCAGCAGGACGGGATTGATCGCCGCCTCGACGAAGACCTCGTCCTCCTCGATCAGGTCCCAGCTGTTCTTCTGGACCGCGGCCGGCGGTAGCGAAGCGGTGAGATAGTCGCCGATCTCGACGCCGTTGCGTTTCTCGCAGGTGCGCAGGATCGCATCGCGCAACCGGTCGGCGAACCCCGGTTCGGACCGCATGGTCTCGGGCGGCACGACGGTCATGCCATAGGCCTCGAGCTCGACCACGTGCCTGAACAGGCCGTAGGTCTCCAGCTCCCGCACCAGAGGGTCCACGTGTTCAGAGGTCCCGTACTCGGAAATGTTCATGAGCGTGTTCCTGGGTTCCCTGTTCGCGCCAAAACGCGAGGTAACGCGTTATCTAGACATCGCGTCCAACGCATGTCAACGGCAATCCTCGTCCCGTGAACGGCGATCGGATGCGGCCTCGCCCAATCGCGTGGAAGCCCCGTCGGGGCGCCGGATCGCTCGACGACGTAGTCGACAACCTTCTGAAGCCGTTTAGCAATTCGGATGGTAGCGCGTTACCGGCGCACGTCGGGAGTCCTGGCGGCGGGCAATCGCAGTACGCTCATAATCAGGCGTCCTGGCGTTCCTCGTGAACCACGCGCCCATCCACCAGAGTCATCAACACCCGCCCCTGGAGACGGCGACCGTCGAACGCGGAGTTCTTTGACTTGGAGATCAGCTGGGCGGCGTCGATTAGGCGGGGCGTGTCGAGGTCTGCGAGGATCAGGTCGGCCGGCGATCCCACGGTCAGGCGACCGGCCGCCAGTCCTATGGCCTTGGCCGGCGCAAGGGTCACGGTCTCGATCAGGCGGAGCAGGGGGATGCGGCCCTCATGGTGTAACGTCAGCAGCGCCGGCAGCAGGGTCTCGAGCCCCACAGCCCCGGGCGCCGCCTCGTCGAAGGGCAGGCGCTTTTCCTCGGGTGGGGCCGGGGCGTGGGCGGAGACGACGATGTCCACCAGACCGCTGGCCACCGCCTCGATCAGGGCCTGCCGGTCGTCCTCGCCGCGCAGCGGCGGGGTCAGCTTCCAGAAGGTGCGATAGTCGCCGATGTCGAGCTCGTTGAAGGTCAGGTGGTTGATCGAGGCCGTGGCCAGGATCGGCAGCCCCTCGGCCTTGGCGCGCGCCAGGCTTTCCAGCGGGGCGGCGGCGCTGATCTGGTCGACCAGCAGGCGCGCGCCGGTCAAGGCGACGAGGGCGATGTCGCGTTCGAGCATGATGGTCTCGGCGGCGACCGGCTCGGCGGCCAGGCCCATGCGGCCGGAGAATTCGCTCTCGGTGGCCACGGCGCCGGCGGCCAGCCAGGGGTCGGCCGGCCGGTGCGCCACCAGCACCCCCAAGCCTCCGGCATAGGCCAGCAGGCGGCGCATCACCCGCGAATCGACGATCGGCCGATCGGCGTCGGTGA
>Ga0210400_10005963_pt1 | contig 10282 bp, 12 predicted proteins | sample IncBWH26MmetaG_FD_155456 | JGI IMG/M metagenome (GOLD analysis project Ga0210400, IMG submission 155456) | Forest soil microbial communities from Barre Woods Harvard Forest LTER site, Petersham, Massachusetts, United States - Inc-BW-H-26-M | ecosystem: Environmental > Terrestrial > Soil >... | reverse complement strand
TGCCGTAGTTCCTTGGTGAGGCCGGCCAGGAGCCGACCTTTGCGGGGTATTTTTCAATCCCTCGCCGGGTCAGACTTCTCAAAAATGATCTTTAGGCAATATGTCCTGGCGCAGATCGCTGGAGAGTCATGGAAGCCGGCGCCTCAGAAATGCGCGCGGGTGGTGCAGCGGTCAAAATGTGTACACACGCGCAAAGCGCGGGACATTTGCTTAGGGTAGCGAAGCAAATGTGCGAACCTGTCTTGAGGGCTGCACGCTGGCCTTAGGGTCTTGGAGATTGTTGGCGCAGGAGGGCTGTCGTGTAGCCCCGCACCAGCGGACCGACCTGGGCCGAAGCGGCATGAGCCGGCGAAGGCCGCGAAGGCAGGAAGGGGAGCGAGAGGGCGAAGGGCGAGCGGTAGCTGTCCTGCGCCGGTCTTTAGGGAAATGAGATCATGCCCCTGCGGGGGACAAGATGCCGCCAACTTACCTTGCATCTTGTCCCCGCAGGGGTGCCAACGGCGAACTATGGTTGAGGTATGTCCTGCCGTTGATCGCCGGCGGCAGCTTTCTTTATTCGTCGGAAACGATCGTCGCAGTATCACGGCGAGCCTGGGACGGAAGCGAGGAGGAACGACGAGCGGACGGGACAGGGCCGCCACCGCCGCCACGTGCCCGGCAGTGCTGCGCGGGGAAGCCCGACGCCAGGAGGGCGACGCGCAGCTACCCGCGGTCGGCCTTGGTTGTTGGGCCGAAGCCCGGCGGAGGCCAAATTATTAGACGGGCTGCCGGGCACTGGCAGGTGGCGGACGAAATGAGGCAGCGGGTGGACGCGGCAGATGAGGCGGCGGAGCGCACTGCGGTCGCGTGAGCGAGGAGGGCTGAGGAGCGAAGCGTACTACAGACCCCGCAGCTTATGCGATCGCAGCGCCTGATCGGCGCGGACACGGGAGCTGCCCGACCGGAGGCCCCTGAAGCGAAAGAACCGTGCCAGAGAAGCGGACCTGCATGTGGACCGCAGCGCAGCGACGAAGGAGCGGAGCGAGGATCCAGCATGCAGGCGGACACTCTGTTGCGGAGCCTGCGGAGCAAACAGGGTGTCCGAGCCTGGCACGTGTTCTTGCCGAAGGGGCTGGAGGGAGACCGATTTTCCTGACTCTCTGATTAGACTCCTTCCTCGGGAGAGGCCGGGGTGTTTTTCTGATCTAGTTTTTCCTTATTAGTATTATAGTGATGAAGTTGTGAAAAATTGAAGATATTTAGGACAATCTGGACAGTGACTGCAAGAGATAAGGCAAATGAAAAGCCAATCAAAAGAAATGCCCCTATATTTACTATCTTAATATATAAGTCTGGATAAGGAATAAGTGATTTGTTTTTCGAATCCAACAACATGATAAAGTGGGCTGTGAATGCAACTGCTAATGTGAGCGACTGGATAATAATGTTGCAAGCGAAAGATGCACTGGCTACTTGAAAGAGGCTAAACGGAGAATTTTGTCTAGGTTCGGAAATCTTTTGCATTAGGCTAGGTTGAATAAATCCAATCAAGAAGGCGAACCCTCCTATGGTAAATCCTAGGATACATGGTATCCAAATGATCAGGTTATTTACCATATCGACAACTACGTCGTAAATGGGAATCTTCCAGTAAAATGTCCAGACCGAGAAAATGACCCAGGCTAATCCAGCAATTTTAAAAGTGAGTGGTTTGAAGGGCCTCTTTTTGAATTCTGCAATAGTGAAAATACCTTTGAAGTCCAACAAGAAACCTTGTTGGATAGTTTCTTTGGTGTGTCGGGTATTAGGCTTCTCGGAATTCATCTGAAATCCTGTTGACCAGGGTATTTATTTGGTCATCTTTTGTCGATTCGATCACAAGCTTTCGCGGCATGTCTTTTGTTTTCAATCTCTCTTTGTGACCATTTGCATCGATGATTGTTGCGTCTGCCTCTCCATTAGATTTGGATGCTTCCAGACCGCCAGCAAGTATTTGGCTTTTGTTAATATCTATGGGGTTTCCCGGTTTTTGTACAGCGTTGATCCGAAATTCACCCACATTTGAATTCTTCATGTCGTTTTCGACAAATTCCTGCATGTCTTTAGAAAAATCATTATTAGAGTAATTGAATCGGAGATATAGCCGGGAGATCCCAGGCGCTTCTAAAATTCGATCGATCGTTGAAAGGTCTGATTCTACGTCAATGTCAACGTTATATCCGGTAGAGAGGTGTGTCGTAAGCGCGCTGCGGAGATAGTTTTTTACCGAGTAAGGGTCGATATGGTCCTTCACGGTGTATTGGTAAACGAATCGGTGTCGGGAGGGAATGAATATATATTCAGCTGTCACAGCATTGGCAGCATATTCGCTGGGTATCTTGAATTTGGAATCGATGGCACGGTCTTTCTTGTTGAACCACCTGTTATTATTTACATCAGTAAACTGTACTATTTTACCAAATAAAATGCTTCTCGTCCCGATCTGTCGTTGGCCCTGGGTTTGCAGAATACAGTACTTTTGCTTCGAAGACCTCGCTACGATGAATTTTTGGTAGAATTCTTTGAATATTCTTGAGTATTCATGCGTTGGTAAGTCGGCTGTGGTATCGGCTCTTCTTATTTTTATGTTGACTATGAAATATCTGTACTTGTGAACATTTAAGGGTTTCTTGGCCGCGCTCTTCTTTTTCGAGGCTTTTTTTGCTGCAGCTTTTGCCATAGTATCGGGGTTTAAGAAATTTCTACGACGGTGGATGGGTGAATCCAGCAAGGTAAGTGCAGCCTCTTTTAGAAAAAAGGGTGAAAACACCCATTTTGGCCTCTTTTGCCGGAGGCTCGTTATTTGTTTTTGCCACGGATGGAGTTGTTTTGCTACTATGAATATAATGGCTGGGGTAAACGCGTGATACCGTAAAAACACCCATTTTGTCCGCTTTTTTCTTTAGCGTACCTGCATGAGGATCGCGGCGAAGCGACGATCCGGCATGCAGGCGGACACTCTGTTTCGGAGCCTGCGGAGCGACAGGGTGTTCGAGCCTGGCACGTGTTCTTGCCGAAGGGGCCGGAGGGAGACCGATTTTCCTTTAATTATCTATCGGATCTACAAAATTTCCGTATAGGGCCTTCCCTGTTATTTTCCATACTGGAGCTTCTTCCTGCGTCGAATTAATCTGCATACATTTAATGCTGGAACGAAAGGCGAACAAATTTCTAAACGCGTCGTCATCAAACTCAGCACCGCAAAGGAAATAATCCTCTATTTGATTGATCGCAACCCCGCCACTTGAAAACCATAGCAGGCAATATTTCTTATAAGAATCATACGAATAACTGCGCGTTGCCTTATTCAACTCTGCTCCGGTCATAAACTCCACCTCCATGGTATATTCCTGAGACCATCCGTAGGATGTTGCATATTGAACCCTGCAAATGCGTCTGATAACCGCAAATGACCGCAGATTGAAACTGAAAGCAAATAAAAGGATTAGTGCAATTCTAATCATAGCAAATTGTTTATATACCGGCAAAAACAAGATGCTGGTAATGACGAAATTTTTAGTTCAACATTGGCTCCGACAATTGATAAGTGGAGACGCTAGTAATCACTTTTTCATCCACGATGGTAAAAATTGTGGTGACGACTGTACCCAATTTACCACCACCGTAAGCGTCATAATACCGGTATTCGACCGATTTTCCATGAGCACCTACGATGAATTGCCGAACCTTCACCTCAATTCTGGCGAAAGGCTCGCCCCACGTTTTCCGATTATTTTCTGCTGTCTGCAATGATTCATAAGCCTGCTTGAGCATGGCGACAACATCCGACTGGTTTTCGCATCCCAGATACTTTTTCAACAGTTCATTCCGTGATTCGCGGTACTTTGTTATTTCTCTGTCTGCGCCATTCAAATTGTTCTTTACGATTTGAAAGCTATCGTAAAGCTCTTTGGGTAGTGCAACGATGTCCGAACACTTCTCCGGGCCTTGGGCTCGTGTAATTGCCGGTAAAAGTAGCAATCCAAGAATAATTAATTTATGATTCATAATATTTATTTTGGGGGGTAAAGTAGCTATTAATGGAGTTCCGTCGCGAATTTTCAGCAAAGGCTTTCAAATACGATGAATGTTAGCCTTGTATTGTATCTCCGGTTGCAGGCTTGGATGTGGCTATTCCTTGGGTAAAGAATTGGTTGCAATGGATGATCATTGATTCAATGAATCGTCCGTGATAGACTCCATAAATTTCCCATGTAATGGTTTTATTTTTTGGAGGAAGAATATTTAACGTCAATCGATCCTTTTCAAGGGTTGGCTTTAACCACGCCTCCTTGTTCCATTGGGTCGCTGAATGAGTAAAATCACCCGCGGTATCATATGCCCAGGTTTTGATATGTCCAGCGTCGATAGCCGCCTTGAAGGCCTCAAGCAGGTTTTTAGGTGTGCCGGTTAAGAAATAAAGCGCCATTTGATTTAGAAAATTTATTGATGAATTCAAAATTTTATGCTTCAAATATAGAGCGGGGGAAGGTCAAATTTTTACGGATAACCGTAATGAGCATTTCTTGTGGATGGTCCTGCGTCTGGCAATAAAAGCCGAAGCGAATCAGATGATCCCCATCTCTTTGCAATAGGCGATGAGCTGCTCATTATTTGAAAAGGCAAAGGCTTCCCGGATGTGTTTAAGTCGCTTCTCGATGCTACTTAGGCCGGTCGGACGCATTTTGTTTTGTTGCAAATATGATGGCATCTCCTTTTGGCGGATACCCTGTGCCAATAGAGAAAGTATGGCTATTTCATAGGGAGCGAATTCGTAGGCATTTTTGTTTTTCAGCAGGTGGACGTACCACCGGGGTAAATATCGCTGATTCTTGCTGATCTGTTCAATAGCGGATTTAAGCTCTTTCGCATCGTTTCGGGCTTTTCGCACATAGCCGTCAATCTGCTGGGTGTTATAAAGCGCTTCGACAATCGCCGCCTTTCGCTCAGCGGAAAAGACTAGGATTCTGAGGTCGGGTTGGACCTTCCGCGCGGCTTCAATAAGCGCCGACCCGCTGGTAATCTGCTGTATCCGGTGGTCTTCTTCAAAATAAAGATCCGTGATCAGAAGGTCATAGGGTTGATTGGCCTGCTTGCCCTTTTCGATCTCCGCTAAGGCGTCGTCGCAATAGTAAACATAGTTAGTTTGATCGATATGAAGCTCCTCCAACGTTTTCTGAATGGAAAAGTTGGCGCTTTCATGATCTTCCGCTATTAACACCTTGTTTATCATGTCGTGTTAACCGAGTGGGATATAAATCTCGATTCCAAGTCCTTTTGGAATGTTTTTATCAAATATAAGCCGACCGCCAATACCCTGTATCCGGTTTCCCGTACTCGTCAGACCATTGCCAAGCCGCGTGTCCGGCGAGAACCCAATGCCATCGTCTACATACTGGATTTTGATTTGATCGTTCATCTGTTCAAACCGGACAAGAACATTTTGAGCGCCGCTGTGCTTTTCCATATTGGTCATCAACTCCTGCAGGATAAGCTCCACTTCCGCCTTAGCCTTAATATTTATCCTGCCCCAAAGCTCCTTTTGGTTGCCAACAATCGATATTCTCGTCTGTGGACCGGCAAAGGCCTTTAGCGTTTCACCTATGTGTTGGTGAAAAACACGGTCATCGCATTCAGGAGGATCGTAGGAGATATCACGGGACTGTTCGTAGAGCACCTCCATCTCATCCAACAATTTCTCCTTTTCAAGCTGATCCGTGTGCTCGAGCTTTGTCATCATTCGGTATAATCCATTGGCAACCACATCGTGCACTTTCTGCGAAGTTTTAAGCCTCTGATTGTGGGCTTCCGATTCTATTTGGAGGTTTCGTCGTCTATACCAGGCGACGACGCCTCCGCCCAGGAGCAATAAACCGGCTATCGACCCATAAAGGATCTCCCGCTGTCGGCTGTTTTCCTGTTCAAGCCTAAGGTTCTCCGCCTTGTTCTTCTCTGCCTCGTAGCGGATGAGGGCAAACTGGTTCTTCGCTGCATTACGAATGGTTTGGAGGCTATCGCTCAATTGCAGGTATTTGCTAAAATAACCTTTCATCTCCTTTGGCTGGCTGAGCTGAATCAGCTTTTGCAGCGCTTCCAGCTGATCGTCGGGACTTTGCAACCGACGTGCAACGGCATACATGTTTTGCGCATAAAGCAAAGCTGAATCTGGCCGGAAATGAAAGTAATAGTCCGTGAGATGAGCGTAACTGGAGTTCAACCCCCACTCATCGTTCGCTGTCTTGCGCAGTTGTAATGCCATGAAGAGTTCTGGAGCTGCCCGATACGCCGAGTCCTGTTGCCACCTGGCTATGGCAAGATTCGTCAATACCCTGGCGTATTCTTTTTTCGATTTCTTGGTCGATAAAAGGATTGATTCATAGATCTCGATCGCCTGGGCATATTGTTTTGTATCCTGGTATGCTACCGCTTTATTGTTTAGGATAATGGCTCTATATGTTTCGTTTTTCATAAAGCCCAAAGCCCGATTATAATACTCGATCGCCGCGTCATAGTACTTTAAGTTTTGGCTGATTCTTCCCAGTAGGTTATAATCGGCTGCAAGGCAACCGTGATCCCTTTCCTGGTATTCATGTAGATAGTTTAAAGACGCCAGCAAAGTCTCCTGTGCTCCATAATAGTCTCCTTCATCGGACTGGATAACGGCCATGTTGTTGTAAGACATTGCAACTTGCAAACTGTCCTTGGAACCTGTGGCCACTTTATTAAAGTAGTAATACGCGGAATCTTTTCGGCTGTCCAGAAAGGATACGCCTTTTGCGTAGTCTTCGCTGATGACCACGGAAAGAGCCTTTTGCTTGGACTTGCAGGCTATAAGAATTGCAAACGCGAGTAACAGGAAATGTCGATACACTTTCAAAAGGATTAGTTTTTCTTAAAGATAAAAAAAGTAAGGCAAGAATGTTCTTGCCTTACTAGTGTGAGTAGTGACCCGGAGGAGGTGGCGTAGGCGGGATGTTCCCCGTGTCGCCACCTGTGCTGTCGAGCGCCCTTAAAAGGGCTATTAAAAGATCAAACATGTTATTTGATTTTTTGGTGATAGATATCCACTGCCGGCTTTTCGGCCGGCGCGGCATTAGAAACAGAGTAAGAAGCGCGTCTTATAGTCTGGGAAGTGGTCGTGAACGCAATTGCGGAAGCAGGTAATCGCTTCCCAAGGCCAGTTATCTGCCGCCGCTCTCGCTATTCACGGAAACCAGTTTTGTACTTGACACCCGGAACCTAAGGAGATGTCAACTGATTTCGGGATCGAAGATAGAATCGTCAAATCCCTTGACTCGCAAGGGGTTCCGATAATTCCGGGAATTCCGGCGGGATTCCGGAAAAGCCGGAAGGATTCCGGAAATCGATTAGATTATGTATACTTGCTGGTATGTTTGCCGATTACATTTCACGGGTGGTTATGGATTATCAGGATAAGAAGGCAGCGAACGTCCTTCCATTATCCCTGATCCGGCCATCGCCGGCGAAGCTAAGGGATGCCTGCATGGCAGTCTGTAACGAAAGGTTCGACAGGAGAGATGAACGCGTGCTTAACGCATTTTTTGGGCAGGGTAGCGATAAAGTGGCTTGCATGAAGGCCATATCGCGCTGCGATATCGACGACTTTAGGCCGCTGGTAAATTTTCTTAAAGAATCGACAAATAGTACCAACGACAATAATATTGAACTTTTAGCGTGGCTGATCGATTTTGCGGCCAGGCCTTACGATGACAGAAGGGACTATGCTTCAACTGGCTCCAAAGATGCGGGAGAGCCGAAGGCTGGGTCGGGAGCGGATGCGGACTCTATCGCGATAAAAACTGGTATTGAAAAGCCTGGTCAAAGCGAAGAAAATGGTAGTTCTCCAAGTTTTAGCGTGAATGAGCAACTCGCATTTTTCAAAAAGCGAAGGGCCGTAATATTATTAGTATTGCTGGTATTGGCAGGTTTCGGCATCTTTTGGCTTGTGAATAAAGCCTCAGGCAGTACTCCCGCCGGCGCGTGTATGTTATGGGCAGGCAACCATTATCAGCCGGTCCCATGCAGTCAAAAGTCCGGAAACGCTTTAGTAATTCCATTAGACTCCGAAAAGATTGCTCATTTTAAGAAAATAACCCGACCGGACACGATTACCGAAAACGCGCTGGGTTCGGTTTGGTATGTCAATTTCCATGGCGTTTATGAGTGTTATACTTCACCCGGGTTTCACCCAGTCGATACCAATTTAAAATTGAGACTCTTGACCGACTATGTTTTATTAAGACATATTCGCTCCAATCAAGCGGCAGAAAAGACTTCAGAATAGAGTATCATCTAATTTACGGGAAACCGGAAAAATCATCGGCTGATAAATTGTAGGTTGCGGGTAAAATTTCATATTTATGGCAGCAGCCTTTATCGAACCCCGGCCCCGTGGTGCAAATAAACCCGAGGAACATACTCATTACGTTATAATAGTAAATGGTTCCCAGGTGGGTGGTAATTTTAGGACCCAGAAGGAAGCTAAAGAGTCCGCCTGTAGAAGCGACTATCGGCCGGTGCATGTTGCGCGAGTACGCCATTTCCCGGATAGGGACATTCCAGATCATTGGCGTGTGGATCCTTGTTGAGCTTTTTGGTAAACACATAAAATGGGTGATTTCACGGTGCACCCATTTCGGGAATAACCTTAATTTGGCTGCACAAACTATAGTCTACCAGATGCAATTGTGGCTGGAATGAAGACGCCGGAGGCGGCTGATTTTAAAGATAAGGTGATAGCAGCAAAAACAGCCAGAGCGAATTATTTCCTCGGCGTCTAAAACAATCAATCATATGGGCGGCATTAAATTTTTTCTTCCTCTACTCCTAAGCCTTTCACTTTCCACCAATTTTACTTCGTTGGCGGCTGGCAAAAAGATCGATTACGTTTATCTATGTGAGGGACCTTATTCCAAGGTGTATCACAAGTCAGAGACCTGCAAGGGCTTGTCTAATTGCTCTACTCGCATTCACAAAGTGACGATGGAGGAGGCTGTGAAAATGGGACGGCGGCCTTGCAGGATCGAGTATAAGTAACCGGGGTAAAAAAAGAATTTTATGGCAGGAAGAGGGGCTATGGGTGCGCTTATTTTTTCATTATTGATGGGATGTCAGACCGATCCGAAAACGGCCGGCGATACGGCTATTCCCATCGGAGAGGGGACCTTCATCTACAAAAGGATAGTATATAAGCTGTTGAACAATGAATTGCTTCAAATAAGTGATCTCGATAGCCCACACATTCGGAAGCTGGAAATCTCGAAACCTGCCTTGAAATATTTGGGTGAGGCAAGTATAGATTTTGTAAAGAAAGGGGCGTCCGGGAACATATCCAGCGTTTACCGGGGTAACTATCTGTATTTTCGACTACGATTACACGGTATCAACGATCTTAAGGACAATTTTTATCCAGGCAACTTCACGATCGAATTTCTTGACGAATTTGGTTTCGTCATCAATTCAATAGATGTTCAAACCAGCGAACTAATACGTGAGGTAGGTGATGATGGTACGACTGATTCTTACGAATACAATGGAAAAATGGAACTAAGCAAAGAGGCGGAGACAGCCATTTCAAGTTGTAGCATAACGTCATCGGTAAAGCCGAAAATAGTGAGGTAAAGGCGGGATGCAGGGTTTCAAAAGTTTCGATGGAATACGTCCCGGCGCGCCACGCAGTGGCGCGAGCGCGAGTCGATGCTGCCATCGCGGGAATGACGTCCCGAAATGGTTAGAGCCAGGATGGCTATTGAAGCGAGCATTGTGAGGTTTGAATATTCAGCTTGCCACATTTTTGGGGATTTTTGGAAATCCTACTAAAACAAAGTTTGCCGTAATTACGATTTTTTCTCCGTTTAAAAAACCGTTTTTTCACCTTTTTCGGTTGATAAATAGTCGGGTACATTTAAGAATTAGTTATAAATAATTGAAAATTCTGCTTTATATGAGATACATCTCCGGTCTGATCATAGTAGCTGCCTTTATAAGTTGTGACACGCCGTCTAAAATAATCAACTATCCTAAGAAACCTGATGATATTTTTGTAAACGGCAACTTGAGAAAATTCTTAAAAGAGAACCAATCGCCAAAAATCGTTTTACGGGTGCCAAATTCTGATGATAAGGCAACAAGCAACACCTCTACAAACAAAGACAATAATCTGTTGTATAATGCCATCGAAAAGGAGTTTCTAAAGGCAGGTTTTAGCGTTCGAGATAGAGGACTATTTAATGAAATAATAAAT
>Ga0210400_10005961_pt1 | contig 10283 bp, 10 predicted proteins | sample IncBWH26MmetaG_FD_155456 | JGI IMG/M metagenome (GOLD analysis project Ga0210400, IMG submission 155456) | Forest soil microbial communities from Barre Woods Harvard Forest LTER site, Petersham, Massachusetts, United States - Inc-BW-H-26-M | ecosystem: Environmental > Terrestrial > Soil >... | reverse complement strand
AAGTCATGCTGATCCCGATGTACTTCGTGATCGGCATGTGGGGCGGCCCGCGGCGCCTGGAGGCCGGCACCAAGTTCTTCCTGTACACGATGCTCGGCTCCCTGCTCATGCTCGTCGGGATCCTGTTCGTCGGCTTCCAGGTCGGCCATGGCGGCGCCCCCAACTTCGCCATCCCAGCAGCCGCGCAGTGGGCGGCCACGCTCCCGCCGGCGACCGCCCTCTGGCTCTTCGGCGCCTTCGCCATTGCCTTCGCCGTCAAGGTGCCGCTCTTCCCCTTCCATACCTGGCTCCCTGACGCCTACGTCCAGGCACCTGCAGCGGCGTCCGCCGTGTTGGCCGGCATCATGGCCAAGATGGGCACCTTCGGCTTCATTCGGCTCGCCATGCCGCTCTTTCCGGCGGCGGCCATGCAGCCCACCGTTCGCGCCATTCTCCTGACGCTGGCCGTCGTCGGCATCCTCTACGGGGCGCTCCTCGCCCTCGTCCAGCCCGACTTCAAGAAGCTCGTGGCCTATTCGTCGATCAGCCATCTGGGCTTTGTCCTCCTCGGTCTCTTCGCCCTCACCGTTCAGAGCGTCCAGGGCGCGATCCTCGTCATGATCAATCACGGGATCACCACCGCGGCGATGTTCCTCCTGATCGGCATGCTCGGCGAGCGCCGGCACTCCCGCCTGATCAGCGCCTACGGCGGGCTCGCGCGCTCGATGCCCCTTCTGGCGGCGGCGCTCACCCTCGTGTCGCTCTCCTCGATCGGCCTCCCGGGCACCAACGGCTTCGTCGGCGAGTTCCTCGTCCTCCTCGGCGGCTTCCGCTCCGAGCCGTTCTTTGTGCTCGTCGCCACGATCGGCGTGATCATGGCCGCGTGCTACGCGCTCTGGGCGATCCAGCGGATGCTCTTCTCTCCGCTCGACAAGCCCGAGAACGCCAAGCTCCCCGACCTCAATTGGCGCGAGTTGGGCCTCCTCGCACCGCTCCTCATCGCGATCGTCTGGCTCGGCGTCGACCCGGCGCCGGTCCTGCACCGCACCGAGGCCGCGGCCACGGCGTTCGTATCGACCGTCCAGCACGGCTCCTCGGCCAGGGTGGCGCAACGCTAAATTGTCGGGCATGACGCACCCCGTCGTGCCCACAGCAGACGTATGTGATCGGGAAGGAACCCTCGCGGTCGTCGCAGAGCCCGTTTTTCGGGACTACGGCGGCCGCGTCGCCTTTGCCGGACCCGCCGCCACGGTTCGTGTCTTCGACGATAACCTGCTCGTACGACACATCGTCTCCTCACCCGGCGACGGCCGCGTCCTCATCGTTGACGGCGGCGGCTCCAGGCGCTGCGCCCTCATCGGAGACAACCTCGCCGGCCTCGCCGCCAACCATGGTTGGGCCGGCATCATCGTCTTTGGCTGCGTCCGCGATGCGGCCGGACTCGCCACACTGCCGCTCGGCATAAAGGCCCTCGCCACCCACCCGGCCGCGAGCGCCAAGCAGGGCGCCGGTGAACGCGACGTCGCCGTCACGATTGCCGGTATCACAATCTCCCCCGGCGCCTACGTGACCGCCGACGCCGATGGCGTCGTCATCACACGATCCGAACCGCGCGCTTAATCGAAGGCCGGACCGGCGTTCCACGGTCAATCGTGGTATCATCTCCGGCATGCATCAACCCTCGTCCGCGATTCTCGCCCTCTCCACGGCGGCGCTCTGCACAGCGGCCCTTTGCCCGACCGCCTGCGCCAGCCACACCCCACACACGCCGCCGCCGCCGCCCCGGCACCTCCACGACCCGGCGCCCGACACCGGCGTCCGTCCCCTCCGGTCGCCGCCGCGCTACCAGGCCGGTCGGGGCGCCTACGAGGTCACCTCGGTCAGCATCCTGACCCACGACGTCGCCGGCGTCGCACGCACCGACACGCTGATCACCCGGTCGATCGTCCACGACAACGCCCGATGGACCAGCCGTGGCCTCGACGTCACCGGATCGGTCGTCTCCCGCGTCGTCAACGCCTCGCCAGGCGTCCTGGCGATGCCACCCATCATCGTGGACCCGATCCCCTTCTCCGCGACCGTCGATACCGCGACCTCGCGCGTCGAGTTCGTGAGCGACTCGGCTGCCGCGACAACCCTCAGCTGCCCCGTTCCCAACACGGAAGCCCTGGCGGCCGCCCGCGATCTGCTGACCGCGCTTCCCCGCACGCTCGCGCCAGGCGCCACCTGGACCGACACGCTCGTCACCACCGCCTGTCGCGATGACTTTCCGATCCGATCGTCCGCGGTCCGACGGTTCATGGTGACCCTCGACCGCGCACCGTCCAGCCCCGAAGGCGTCGTCATTGTCGTCGTCCATACGACCGAAGCGCGTCTCACCGGCGCCGGTCGTCACGAGGGTCGCGCCGTCGACCTCCAAGGCACCCGCCACCTCGAGGCGCGCCAGCAGTACGACGCCCTCACCGGCCAACTCCTGGGCGCGCGCGTCGCGTCAGACTTGGACCTCACCGCGCGCTCGCTGGACGAAACCCATCACGAGCACCAGCACGCGGAAGCCACGGTCCGCCCGATCGCGGACTAGAGGGTCGGGGACACCCGCTCGGCAGTCACGCGCGCCGGGTGCGCGTACACGTTGGCCGAGTGGCCGCGCAGCAATGCGATCAGCGTGAGGCCGGCCGCATCGGCCAACCGGACGGCCAACCCGGTTGGCCGCGATACCGTTGCCAGAATGGGTACGCCGGCGACGGCAACCTTCTGCACGAGCTCATAGCTGGCCCGGCTGGTCATGACGACGAACCCGCCCGCCGGATCCGTTCCCGCACGCGCCAACGCGCCGGTGACCTTGTCCAGCGCATTGTGCCGTCCCACGTCCTCGCGCACGACCTGCAGCTCGCCATCGGGCGTGGCCCACGCCGCGGCATGCACGGCCCCCGTCGCCTGGTTGATCGTCTGCCGTCCCGCGAGCGCGGCCTCGGCGCGCCACAACGCGTCCGGACTCAATGTCCAGTCTGCGGTCACCGTGCGCGCCGGCCTGAGTGCCTCGCTCACCGTCTGCACGCCGCAGAGGCCGCAGCCCGTCCGACCGATCAACTCGCGACTGCGCCCGGCGAGCACGTCGCCGGCCGCGTCAGGAATGATCAGCTGGATCTCGACACCCTGCGCGTAGGGCATGACCGTCACATCCCGAATCTCGGCCGCGGACGCGACGATCTCCTCCGACAACGTGAACCCGACGGCAAAGTCCTCGTAATCCGCCGGCGTCGCCATCATCACGACGTGCGGCCGCCGGTTGTAGATGAGCGCCACCGGCACCTCCTCGGCGACGGCGGCAGACCCCTCGGCCGCGGTATCCTCATCGAGATGCACGAACTGCCGTGTTCGGAACGGACGCGAATAGCCCAACCCGAACAACGGATGATCAGGCGCCAGCGACGGCGGGCGGTCAGCCATATTGCAGTATAACCCACGCCATCCCGAGACGGAGAGGAGCCATGACAGGCGAGACGATGCACGCCATACGGATGCACGCGTTTGGCGGCCCGGAAGTCCTGACCGAGGAGGAGATCCCGCGGCCCAAGCCCGGCGCCGGGGAGGTGCTGGTGCGTGTCCGCGCGGCGGGCGTCAATCCATTCGAGTGGAAGGTGCGGAAGGGTGCCTTCCCGTCGGCGGTTCAACTCCCCGCCACGCCCGGCACCGAGTTCGCCGGGACGGTGGAGGTGGTCGGCGCGGGCGTAAACGGATTCCGCCCCGGTCAGGATGTCTTCGGCGTGGGCGCATCCGGCGCGTACGCCGAATACATCATCGGCAAACCGGCCGCGCTGGCCGACAAGCCATCCTCGCTCGACTACATCCAGGCGGCGGCGGTGCCGGTCGGCGCAACGACCGCCTGGCAAGCGTTGTTCGATCACGGGAAGCTGCAAGCCGGACAGACGGTCCTCATCCACGGCGCGGCGGGCGCCGTCGGCCTGTTCGCCGTCCAGTTGGCCAAATGGAAGGGTGCGACGGTCATCGGCACCGGCTCGTCCAAGAACGCCGAGTTTGTCCGGTCGCTCGGCGCCGACACGTTCGTGGCCTACGACCGTCAACGGTTCGAGGACGTGGTCCACGACGTCGACCTGGTGGTCGACACGGTTGGCGGTGAGACGCAGCAACGCTCGTTCGCCGTGCTCAAACGCGGTGGAACCCTGATCGCGCTCCCCAGTCCGCCATCCCAGGACCTGGCGACACGCTTCGGCGTCCGCGCCGAATGGTTCTCCTCGCAGGCCTCGGCGGCGCTCCTGCAACAGTTTGCCAAGCTGGTCGACGACAAAACCATTCGACCCGTCGTCGCCGAAGTCTTGCCGCTCTCCGAGGCCGGCCGCGCCCAGGATGACAGCGAGCACAATCACCACGCGCCCGGCAAGATCGTGCTACGAGTCGACTGACTCCTCAGCAAGGACCTCCGGGGCCATTCGTCGCCTGCGGAGCCAATAGAGGACCGATGCCACGATCAGTACACCCGCAAAGGACGTGAGCTCAGCCCGGCCGGCCTGCGCCAGGAGCCACAGCGCGACCAGCACCGCCAGGATCGGAACGGTCGGACCACCGGGAATGCAGAACGGCGGGCCATCCGATCGCACATTCCGCCGCCGGAGCTCCAGCGTCGCCAGAGCGCACGAGAGGTAGATGACCAACGACCCGACCGAACCCAGGATCTCGAGCGCGCGAAAGGTGCCGCTGAGCGCCAGCATGCAGCACACCACACAGTAAATGGCGATCGCCACGTAGGGCGTGTGAAAGCGTGGATTCACGGCGCCGACCTGCGGCGGCAGGAGTCGGTCCCGCGCGAACGCGAACAGCACGCGCGGCGTCGCCAGCATGTCGCCCGTCATGAAGCCGAACGTGGAGATCGACGCGCCCAGCAACACCAGGATACGTCCCCACCGACCCATCGCGCTCCCGGCCGCGGCCGCCACCGGCGCCGTGCTGTCGGTGGCGAGCTCGGGCCCGAGGATCCCCTGCGAGACGAGCTGCACGCCGATGTAGAGTGCCGTCGTGATCACCACGCCGACCAGGATCGCGCGAGGAATCGTGCGCGCCGGATGTCGGACTTCGCCGCTCGGCGTGAGCACGCCTTCCAACCCCGTGAACGCAAAGAAGAGCGCGAGCGAGGCCGCCCCAACCTGGCCAATCGACGGCCAGTGTGGCCACGCCAGATTCGCCGGCGTAATGAGAAACGCGCCAACCACGATGAGGATGACTAACGGCGCGATCTTGGCAACCGTCACGACATTGATCAGACGGGCGCCGACTTGCACGCCCCGAATGTTCACGACCGCCAGTGCCAGATAGACGGCGATGAGCAGGATGGCTCGACCGGCCAGGCCGCTCAGCGCCGGCATCAGCGCCCCGAGCGATCCCACGAAAATCGTTGCCACCGCCGCACTCGCCACGACCTGGCTCACGAACAGCGTCGCCCCAACCAGCACGCCGACGTAGGGACCGAACGCGATCTCCGCATAGGCGTACGTGCCACCTGTCAGCGAGACCCGACTCCCTGACTCCGCGAAACAGAGCGCGATCAGCGCGACCGCTGTCGCACACACCAGGTACGCGATGATCGCCGCGGGCCCCAGGATCGCCGCGACCGCGGCCGGCAGGACAAAGATGCCCGACCCAACGATGCCGTTGACGACGTTGGTCGCCATCTGCCGCACGCCCAGCGTGCGGAGCAGTCCCGCCTCGGTGACGACCGCGGTGTCCTTCACCATCGCAATATGGACCAATCGGCCTCAGGCGCCAGCAGTACGCGCCCGGGCTGAGCGATACGATCATGGCAGCCGAGTATTTTTTGGGCTATGGCCGACTCCCCCCGCCCCCCGCTGCCGCCGTTTACTCGCGAGACCGCCATTCAAAAGGCGCGCCTCGCGGAGGACGCGTGGAATACCCGCGATCCTCAGAAGGTCTCACTCGCCTACACCGCGGACTCCCGCTGGCGCAACCGCGCCGAGTTTATCAACGGCCGCCCCGAGATTGTCGCATTCTTGACTCGAAAGTGGGCCAAGGAGTTGGACTACCGACTCATCAAGGAACTATGGGCGTTCACCGGCGATCGCATCGCCGTTCGCTTCGCCTACGAGTGGCACGATGACTCGGGCAACTGGTTCCGGTCGTACGGCAACGAGAATTGGGAGTTCGACACCCTGGGCCTCATGCGCGTGCGGCTGGCCTGCATCAACGACCTGCCCATCAAGGACTCGGAGCGCAAGTACCACTGGCCGCAGGGCCGTCGGCCCGACGACCATCCCGGGCTGAGCGACTTAGGCTTTTGACGCCCGGTCGCTGACCGCGTTCCGTCGAAAGCAGCCGACGATGTGATCGTTCGCGATGCCGGTCGCCTGCATCCACGCGTACACGATGACCGGCCCGACGAACTTGAACCCGCGCTTTTTGAGTGTGGCCGAGATTTCTTCTGAGAGGGGCGTCTTGGCTGGCACGGGACCTTTGAGCAGAAACGGCGCGCCTTGGGCCCTGGACCACACGAACGTCGAGAAAGGCTCCCCGCCTTCTTCGATCGCCAGGTAGGCGCGCGCGTTGCCGATCGTCGACTCGATCTTGGCGCGCGAGCGGACGATCGCGGGATTCTTGAGCAGTCGCGTGACGTCACGGGCGCCGAACCGTGCGACGACCTGTGGATCGAACCCCTGAAACGCCTCTCGAAACGCGTCCCGCTTTCTCAGGATCGTGAGCCACGACAGTCCCGCCTGGAACCCGTCGAGCACGAGCTTCTCCCAGAGCGCGCGACCGTCGCGCTCCGGCACCCCCCACTCCTCATCATGGTAGGCCTGTAGGAGCGGATCGCTCTCGGCCCATGGGCAGCGATGCGGCATGGCCGGAAAGTATACGCGGCGCGCCGTTCGCTAGTCTGGCGAACCGCCTGGGTATGTGGCACCTTAGCGGTCAATTCACATCAAAGGAGCGACCGTGGCTATGCAGCGCTCGACGATCATGCTCGCCGTTCTGCTCATCGCAGGCCCTGTGGCCGCGCAAGAGGCCAAAGGCAGCGGTGTCGTCGTCCTCCGCGCCGCCCACCTGATCGACGGTACGGGCGCCGCACCTGTCACGCCTGGCGTGGTGGTCGTGACCGACGACCGCATCACCGCCGTCGGGACCGACCGCACGGTCTCCATCCCAGCCGGTGCGACCACGATCGACCTGGGCGATGCCACGCTCCTCCCCGGCTTCATCGATGCCCACGTACACCTCATCGGACGCACACTCGGCGACCCGGAGGGCGATGACGCCGCGGTCCGTGACTTCAATTCCTTTGGCGCGATCCTCGGCGTCGCCAACGCCCAGAAGACGCTCCTCGCCGGCTTCACGTCCGTCCGCAACGTCGGCGCGCCGCACTTCGATGACATGGCGCTCCGCAAGGCGATCACCGAGGGCTTTGTCATCGGCCCTCGCATGGAGAACGCCGGCCACGCGATCGGCATCACCGGCGGCCACTGCGACGAGAACGGCTTCAAGCCCGGCGTCCTCCCGCCGAGCCCCATCGACGGCCAGGCCGACGGCCAGGACGAGATCCGGCAAGCTGTCCGTGAGCAGATCAAGTACGGCGCCGACGTGATCAAGACCTGCGCCTCGGGTGGCGTCCTCTCCGAGGGCGATGCAGTCGGTGCCAGCCAGTACACCCTCGAAGAGTTGACGACGCTCGTCAGCGAAGCGAACCGCCTCGGCCGCAAAGTCGCCGCCCACGCCCACGGCACGGAGTCCATCAAGATCGCCACCCGCGCCGGCGTCTCCTCGATCGAGCATGGCTCGTTCCTCGACGAAGAGGGCGCCAAGATGATGGCCGCCCACGGCACCTATCTGGTCCCCACCCTCTCCGCCGGCGAAGCCTCCGAGCGCGCGGCCAAGAACGGCGTCCTCAAGGGGCTCCGCGCGCAGAAGGCATTCGCCGCCGCTGCCGCCATGCGCAAAGCCATCCGCATCGCCATGGCCAACCACGTCCCCATCGCCCTCGGCACCGACGCGGGCGTCGACCCCCACGGCCAGAACGCCCACGAGTTCGTCCTGATGGTCGAGTGGGGCGGCCTCACCCCCATGCAATCCCTCGTCGCCGGCACATCGAGCGCCGCAACGCTCCTGGGCTGGGACCACGACGCCGGCACCCTCGCCGCCGGCAAGTGGGCCGACATCGTCGCCGTCCCTGGCGATCCGTTGGCCGACATCCACGCGGTGGAGCGGCCGGTGTTCGTGATGAAGAACGGCGTTGTATATAAGAAGGGCGGCCAACCCACGCATCTGTACGTGGTCAACCCATAAGATGCGTGGGCGGGCCTGACCGCCTAGTCAGGAATATGGAACAGCTGGGCGACCTGCGCATACGACATCGCCTGCAGTTCCTGGCGGGTATACCGCGCGCCGACGGTTCCGCGCACGACGACCTCGCCCGCGGCGGCGGCTGTCACGCCGCCGGGCACAACGACGTATCTGAACTGGTGCGCGGTGCTAATGCCGCCATAGAGATTGGTATTGTTCACCATGTTGATCCGGAGCGTATCCGGTGTGGCGAAGGCCGACCACGTGTCGGTCTCCGTCGTCCCCGACGCCAGATAGCTCACGACAATCGGCATGAGCGCCACCTGGTCCGTTGGCCATATGGCCGTGATGTAGCCATCCAACTTGCCGTACGTCAGCACGACGCCACTGTCCAGAATGGTTTGTGTGATCGCTGGGGCGGCGACTGTGTAGTTGAAGTTGAACAGTCCAAAGACCGTATCCTCGACCCACGGATTCGGCGTGAACCAGGCCGAATACTGCACATTGGGGGATCCCGCAGGCCCCTGCACGCCCGCCGGTCCCTGCGCCCCTTGCGGTCCGGTCGATCCGTTGCTGCACGCCGCGACGAACACCGCAGCGCAGACGATCACCGCGCGGTGACGTTCTGCTCTCTTCATGATGCTGCCCTCCACGAGTTGGGTAGACAGTCCTGTGGTGACGGGGGGCGCGTCCCGAGCAACCCGTCGATCGATGCGGCAACAGACGACTCGACCACATGGGCGATACCGACCAGACGCGTCGTTTCTGTGGCAGCCGCGCCACACACCTCACCTGGCCTATATGGGTCGCCATGGAGCTTTGCTATGGGTAACTACAGAATCCGCGGCGATCACGCGGTGCCGTCACCGTCGAACCGTTACACCCGTCTGAGCGCAATGGTCGCTGCCGCCAGTGCCGCGCTATGCATCGCGCTCCCAGCGCGAGCGCAGGTCACCGCCTTCCCCACCGACTTCACGACCCGCGACATCACCACCAATGGCGCGACGATCCACGTCCGCGTCGGCGGCCACGGCCCCGCGGTCGTCCTCCTCCACGGCTTCGGCGACACCGGCGACATGTGGGCGCCCCTCGCGGCCGTCCTCGAGCGCGATCATCTCGTGATCGTCCCGGATCTCCGCGGGATGGGCCTCTCGTCTCATCCGGCGGAGGGCTATCACAAGCGGATCCAGGCCACTGACATCGCCGGCATCATGGACACGCTCGGCGTTGACCACGCGGCCTTTGTCGCCCACGATATCGGCAACATGGTTGCCTTCGCCTTCGCCACGGGATACCCGCATCGGATGACGCGGCTCGTCCTCATGGACGCGCCCATTCCCGGCGTCGCCAACTGGGATGAACTCTCACACGACCCCAAGGCGTGGCACTTCTATTTCTATGGGCCCGACGAGGAACGACTTGTGGCCGGGCGCGAGCGGATCTTCCTCGATCGTTTCTACGATGAGCTCAGCGCTCACCCGGAGAAGATCGACGAGAAGACGCGCGAGCATTACGCGGCCCTCTACGCGAGGCCGGGTGCCATGCATTCTGCGTTGAGTCAGTTCCATGCCTTTCCGCAGGACGCCATCGACAACAAGGCAAGCCTCGCCCATGGCAAGCTCTCCACCCCGGTCCTGGCCATCGGCGGCAGCGCCTCCTACGGCACCGTGATGGCCACCATCGCCTCCGCGGCCTTCACTACCGTCGACGGCCGCGTCATCGCCAACGCGGGGCACTGGCTCATGGAGGAGCAGCCCGCGGCTGTCATCGCGGTGGTGGTGCCGTTTGTGGCGGAGGCGGCGAAGCCGTGAGATAGCGGTACGACCCGACGGGCGGCCGTGCGAAGAAACTCGGAGCGACGAGTCGCGGGGCGGACATCCACGGTACACCGTGCATGCATCGCCCCCTCAGCGTGAAGTTAACGCGGCAGCCGCCGCAATCCGAGCGGACCGCGACCAAGCGGCCCACGTGACTGCCGATTGCTGATTATAGATTGGGTT
>Ga0210400_10005960_pt1 | contig 10285 bp, 11 predicted proteins | sample IncBWH26MmetaG_FD_155456 | JGI IMG/M metagenome (GOLD analysis project Ga0210400, IMG submission 155456) | Forest soil microbial communities from Barre Woods Harvard Forest LTER site, Petersham, Massachusetts, United States - Inc-BW-H-26-M | ecosystem: Environmental > Terrestrial > Soil >... | reverse complement strand
TCCTTCGTTGACCTGGTCGTGCTTGGTTTGGCCGGCGGTGTTGGTGTCGAAGGGGCTCTGCAGTCGGCGGCGGGAGCGAGCTCTGATTGGGCTTCCGTACGCATCCGACGGGCGTTGGCGCTGGCGGAGGATTCCGGTGAGCCCTCGTGGTCTGCGATCGGGCGGCTCGGAGAGCACCTGGGTGTCCCGGAACTGACCGAGCTGGCGGCGACCATACGCCTGGCCGGGACCGAAGGGGCCAGAGTGCGGCGGTCGCTATCGGCTCGTGCCTCGGCTCTACGCCGCCACGAGCAGGCGGAGGCCGAAACCGAGGCGAACACCGTGACCGAACGACTATTTCTGCCCGGAACCTTGCTCCTGGTGGGGTTCCTTCTCTTCGTGGGCTATCCGGCGTTCAGCCGAATTCTCACCGGCTTTTGATTCCAAAGAGCAACAGACCGACACCGCACGACAGCAACACAACCGGAGGACAGAGGAAAGAGAGGACCAACCATGCTGCCCGTACAGATCACTGCACTCTGGGCCTACCTCAAGTCAAAGACACGAGCCCGCGGTACCTGGGATGAAGCCGGTTCAGCGGTCGAAAAGGTGATCTTGACCGCCATTTTCGCCGCTCTGGCCATCGCCGTTGGAGCCATCATCGTCTCCAAGGTCACGGCCAAGGCCAACTCGATCAACCTGAACTGATGCCGGGGATACCGCGCCTCGACGAGCGAGGTTCGGCCACCGTCGAGGCAGTGCTGGTCATTCCTGTTCTCATGGTATTGCTGCTGGTAGCGGTGCAGTTCGCCCTGTGGTCCCACGCGTCCCAGGTTGTCCATACGGCGGCTTCGGAGGGCGATGCCTCGGCTCGCTCATACGGTGGAGGGACCCAACTGGGCGAGGCGCGCGCTCGAGACGTGTTGCGAGCATCGCAGTCGAATGTGATTGGTCCCACCGTCCAGGTCACCGTGTTGCCCGGGGACGAGGTGAAGGTCACGGTGACCGCCAGAGCGGTGTCCATCATTCCAGGGATCCAGTTCCCGGTCTCTGCCACTGAAGCCGGATCAATCCAAGAGTTTCGGGCAAACCGGTGAGAGGCGACCATGCTCGAGGTGATCAGGGAAGCCTCACTGTCGAGTTGGTTGTGCTGACACCGGTTGTTGTCATGTTTGCCTTGGCCACCTTGGCCTTCGGGCGTGTCTCCCAGGCTCGTCAACAAGTGGTCGAAGCGGCCCGAGCCGGCGCGCAAGCGGCAGCAATCGGGTCCGATGCCGCAGAAGCGCAACAAGCCGCCAGGACAGCAGCTGCGACCGGAATTCTGGCTAGCGACCATACCTGTTCGAATCCGCAGATCAGCACAGACGTCGGCCATTTTGTGCCCGGTGGTTATGTCGTGGTGGAGGTGACATGTCACGTCCAGCTCTCCGATCTACTCGTTCCCGGACTTCCTGGAACGACGACCGTGCAGGCTTCGTCGACAGCTCGGCTCGATCCGTACCGCTCAGTGCCATGAACCGCCGGCTGGGAAGGATCGAGGTGGATGGGGAGCGCGACTCCGGGGCGATAACGGTCTTCGTGGCCCTGCTGGCCGTGGCCTTGTTCGCCCTGGCTGGGCTGGTGCTCGATGGTGGGCGCGCCGTCAGCGCCCAACAGGCGGCCCAGGACGAGGCCGACCAGGCCGCTCGTTCTGGCGCCCAGGCCCTGTCGGTCAATGCACTTCGCACAGGCGCAGTTGAACTCGACGTGCATGCCGCGGTGGCCAACGCCGTCGCGTACACAGTGGCGGCCGGCCACCCGGGGACGGCGACGGTAGTGGGCAACGCCGTCGAAGTGAGCATCCACTATCGGGTACCGACCGACATCCTCGGAATAGTCGGGATCGATACGTTGCCCGTTTCCGCAACCGGCCGTGCGGTTGATGTACATGGCGTAACGGGGGAGGAGAAATGAGTCGAGGAATCGTGCCTGCAGTCCCCAGAGGTCAACGAGTTGCCCAAGGCGTGCTTTCCGGATCGATACTCATACTCGTTGCGGTGGGCGTTCCCGTTGCGCTGGTACTGGTGGGTGGTTCGCCGGTTCCCCATGGCTTGATCCACGCAGTTCGGGTTGACATGTCACTGCGCCAACTGTTCGACAGATCGGTCGCGGACACCTGGATCGTGGGCGCGGCCTTTGCGCTGGCCTGGTGTGCCTGGCTGTGGTTGACCGTCTGCGTGGTTGTGGAGATGGCGTCGTGGATATCGGGTCGGACGCCGGTCCGGGTTCCGGGGAGCCGATCGATGCAGGCGTTGGCGGCGTTCCTGGTTGGCACGACGCTGGCCGTCATGTCTGCTGACCGCATACCTGGGCCTGGTGTTCCTGCCACTCCCCGGGTATCCATGGCCGCGTCGGCCAGCGCGGTGGCAACGAGGACGAACTCCCGTTTGCCGCGGTTGGGGCTGTCTACGGTCAAGACGACCGGTGCCGCTGGGATTGTCGACCCCGGAACGATGCCGGCCGATGCGACTGATGAGTCCACTGCGAGGTCGAAGCCGCACCTCTCTCGTCCTAGTTCTCGAACGGGAGCACCTCGGAGGGGCTCCACGCTTTCGGAGAAGCCTTCGATGGATCTGCCGGACGAGCCAGTCTCTGCCGCGATTGCGGGGTCGTCGGCGGGGCCGATGCCAGAAATCGTTCCGGAATCGACCCAGCTAGCTGATCTTGTCGAAACGGTTGCGGCTCCACCAGTGAGGACGTACGTCGTGCAGCCGCACGACACGCTGTGGTCGATCGCGGGGTCGCAGTTGGGATCTCCACTGTTATGGCCCGACATAGCCCAGGCAAACTACGGCCGCCCGCAACCCGATGGTGGGGTTCTGAACGATGCGCACTGGATTGATCCCGGGTGGGTGCTGATTCTTCCTGCTGAGGCGGCGGTGGCCGACGCAGTCTCACCATCAGCTGCCAGCACACCGGTTGCGCCGGTGGCCGTCGTTCCTCCATCGAGCGCCCCGGCGTCACCGCCCTCGACCGTTAGGCCGCCGCCTCCCGCTACGCCGCCTCCTCCCGCTATGCCGTCGGCAACGGCTGTCCCCCCGACTACAGACTGGGCGCCACCCTCGGCCGCAAGCCCCAGATTTGGCGTGCGGCCGACCGATCGCCAGGCGGATCCAGTCGGAGCCGGGCGGTCGGTGCACAGGTCGGACGGCACACCGAAGGGACAGACCGAGGAACGGCATGGTGGATTCCCAGTAACTCCCATCGGAGCGGGGCTGCTCGGGGCGGGTCTCGTGGCCATCATCGACCGGATGCGACGCGCCCAGCAGCGGCACCGGCGGGCGGGCGAGCACATCAGGCTGCCTCGCCCAGCCCTTTCGACCTTGGAGCGCAGGCTGCGGATCAGCGACGACCCATTGGCGCCCTTTGCCGTCGACGCTGCGCTCAGGACGTTCGCCTCTGGGATTTCCGCGGCTGGACTGCCAGTGGTCGCGGGGGTGCAAGTCCATCCCGACGACATCGAGTTGATCCCGGGGGACGATCGCTGGGCCGGGACCGTGCCTGAACCATTCGAGGCGCGGCTGGGCAGCTCATCGTGGTACGTCGCAAGGAGGTTCCTTTCGTGGCCCGAACCTGACGACGCTGAGGTAAGCCGGGTTACCGAAGCACCCTGTCCGGCATTGGTCACCGTGGGTCGCTCCGATTCGGGACCATGCCTGGTGAACCTCGAGGCGATGGGTTCGTTGGCCGTCTCGGGCGAGCCAACGGCCTGCGATGGCTTGTTGCGGGCGTTGGCTCTCGAGCTGGCCACGTCATTTTGGGCTGATCAGTTCGACCTGGTTTTAGTGGGGTTCGGACAGGAGCTGACGCGGTTTGAGCGGGTTCGGGTCATGGCGGACGCAGCCCCGCTCATCCGCGAACTGGAGCATCGCCGACGCGATGGGCGCTCGCTCTTGCACACAGCTGGATACCGGTCCTTCAGCGAGGCTCGGATGGTGGCCGGGTCTGATACCTGGGACGCCCTGGTCGTGCTGTGTGGCCCCTCGGTCCGCCCATCCGAGGCCGGAGACCTGGTCGATCAGGCCGGTGACGCGGAAACTGGTCTCGCCGTGGTGGTCTGCGGGGATACGGACGGCAGTCGGCACACACTGACGCTCGACGGAACGGGAACCTCGTCTCCTCTCGATCTACTGGGAACCGTGGTGTGGCCGCAGCGCGTCGAGTCGTCGGAGCTCGACGGAGTCGGAGGATTGTTGGCGACCGCGGCGGACCTCTCGTCGGTTCCAGCGTCGGTCGACCCATACCGATCAATACGTGCGCCCCTACCGCTTGTTCGACCGGAGCGGACCGAGGTGCCCGATCCATCGGGTGATGAGGACGACGACAAGCGGACCGCACCACCAACCCGGGGAGGATCAGAACCTTCGGGAATGGATTCGCCGTTCCGCGCCGGCCCGGCTGTACCGGATTTGGCGGGCAGGGACGAGACGGCCAAGATCCATGGCTCCGATCTGGCTTCTATCGGCAACCCCGAAGGCGGTTCCGAGGACCCTCCCGAGGTGGAGGTTCAGATACTGGGAACCGTCGAGGTTCGTGGCCATGCCCGGCAGTTCACCAGAGCATGGGCAAAGGAACTGGTCATCTATTTGGCCCTGCATCCGGGCGGGGTATCCAACGACACGTGGGCCACAGCCCTATGGCCTGACCGATTGATGGCAGCGTCGAGTTTGCATTCGACAGCATCGGTGGCTCGAAGATCACTGGGTCAGGCACGTGACGGTGGCGACCACCTTCCCAAGGCCCATGGTCGACTGGTTCTTGCTGACACCGTGGGAACGGACTGGGATCGCTTCGTCCGGCTGGCCGATTCAGATCAACCTGATCATTGGCGAGGGGCAATGAAACTCGTGCGCGGCCGTCCATTCGACGGTCTGCGTGCCTCGGACTGGCCAATTCTCGAGGGGCTGTCCGCTGCGGTCGAGGCATCCGTTGTAGACGTAGCTACCCGGTTGGCCTCGCAGTGCCTCGCTGCCCGGGACCCGGCCGGCGCCGAATGGGCGGCGCGACGGGGTTTGTTGGTGAGTCCCTACGACGAACGCCTTTACCGGATACTGCTTCGATCTGCCGACCTGGCCGGCAACCCGGCAGGGGTCGAGTCCGTCATGTCCGAGCTATTGCATCTTGTGGCCGATGGCGTTGAGCCGTTCGACTCGATCCATCCCGAGACGACCGATTTGTACCGAGCATTGACCCGTCGGCGGTCATTCGCTCCAAGTGGGCGCTGAGGCTCGGATCCGGCGCCATCTGTCGTTGCACGGTCAAAGACCGACCCCCATTGGATAAAAATGCTCATGGGCCAGACCGGAGGACGTCGGGTCAGTCATACGTCTTGCGGGTAGGCAGACTTGACCGGATCTGTGTGCAACCATCCGTAGATGGCTGTGCGAGATTGTGTCAATTCCGAATGGATAGCTGCTAATTTTGAGTGAGTTAGGACCACGTAGCACCCCAGTTGTAACGTATGACAGAACGCTTAGGGTGCAACAAGTGGAGCGGGTGATGACACCAGAACAGGCAGCAGTCACAGTGCAAGAAGCAAGCGACAGTGATCTGGATGTCGCGATTGGTCGTGCCTTGGCAAGTGCAGGAATTTCCGCCGAAGCCTTGAAAGCCGAAGCAGCCGCTGGTCGTTTTGAGTCAGACCGGGCACGCTTGGCTTGGTTTGCAATCTCGCCATTCCTTGATTGACCTTCATGCCGGGTCCAGATTCTTTGCTGCAGAGGTAACTAGCCTCCTAAATCGAACCGTCACCCAGGGCATACGGCTGACCGCCGTTATCGCCCGCCGTCAAACGACGACAACGGTTCACGTCGGAAAGGGCATAGGGCCGCAAGACTTAAGCGTGAAGCCGATCCCCCTGACTATCGGGAACAAACCCGCTGCGGGCCACCTCTTCATCGGATACATCCTCAAAGCCGACCCGGAGGAAAACTACCTCACAGTCGATAAGTCTCAGTACGGCCTCTACCTCGATGATGGACTAGAAAATATGCTCGTTCATTGGGACTACGAACGGGAGCCTGCAAACTCCTATGGCATGGCTCATGTACAGGTGAACGGGCGCTGTGAGCACTTTGACCAGCTGACTGAAATGGCTCGTGCAGCAGGGAGAACATGCCCAGAGCGTTCGCTTCGGGAGTTTCATTTTCCGGTGGGAGGCCGTCGATTTCGGCCTTCATTGGAGGACGTGGTCGAGTTCCTGGCCGTGGAAGGGCTAGCCGAAATGCGCCCCAATTGAAATCAGTCGTCAACGAGCACCGGGAGCGGTGGGAGGAGCGCCAACTCCAAGCCGCCGTGCGGCGACGTCCCGACGTTGCCATCGCTCAACTCCACAATGAGGGTCTCGTGTGATCGGAGTGACCCACTACCAAATTGACCGCGAGATGCGGATCCGTCATTCGTCAGCGAGAGCAACAAGGGCATTGCCGCAAAGATGAGTGCGAATCTGATGGCGTGAACGCAGTCAACGTGTCGAGCACTTAGCTCTTCGTGCCTAAGCAGCCCACAGCGTTGCTGTGCAAACACGCCTGCACAAGGTCTCTCGGGCTGATCGGAGTCCAACCAGGCGACAGGACCATCGTTTAGTGCCAGGACGGAGCCCGGTCCTCGATGGTGGCCACAGCGTAACTGGCAATCGAACCTGAGCCGGCCCGGTCAGACCTGATCCGGCGCAATTGGCCTACTGATCGGCGCCCGCCGGGACGCTGAGCGGCAACTCGTCGACAACGTCGCCGGCGATACCGGAATGTTCGAGGACGCCACCGGACGATGAGCCCGACCTGTCCTTGCGGAGCAACACGGTAGAGAGGAGTAGGGCCACAGCCACGGAAGATGCAGCGACAATGAAGGCGAGGTTGTACCCACTCCAAAGAGCGTCCTTGGCCGTATGTCCGGCGGCCAGCTGGGACCTGGTTTGATCTTCCGAGATGGTGCCGAGCACGGCCACGCCGATGGCTGCAGCCACCTGCTGGAAGACGTTGACCACACCTGAGCCCAGCCCGGCGTCCTTGGGTGCCACACCAGCCAAGGCAATGGTGATCAGCGGCGTGAACAGCATGGCGGCGCCCAACCCGATGAGGAGGAAGGCGACCATGAGCAGCGGGAAGTAATGGGTGTGCTGTCCGGCTAGCGAGAACAGGACCAGAGCCGTCATGGCCAGGAAGATCCCGGCCATGGCCGTCCGCTTTGCCCCGAAGCGGCCCATGATCCGGGCGGTGAGGCCGAGCGACAGGATTAGCACGATCAGCGTCTGGGGCAAGAAGGCCAACCCGGTCTGCAAGGTCGTATAGCCCAGGATGTGCTGAAGGTAGAGCGCCCCGATGAAGAAGATCGAGTACATGCCGATCACAACCAAAGTACGGACGATGCTCGAGCCCACCAGCCCAGGCGATTTGAAGATGCGCAAGGGCATGATCGGATCGGCCGCCCGCCGTTCCCACCATACGAAGGCGGCCAGGACCAGGATCGACCCGATGGCAAATCCCAAAGTGTGAGCGGAGCCCCACCCGTAGTCGACCGAAGTGACGATGGCGTACACCAAGCCGAGCATGCCCAGAGTGCTGAGCACAGCGCCGGCGATGTCGACCCCTCGGCCAAAGCCCAGGCCGTTGTTCTCGTCGATGATCCGCCAACCGGCGACCAGGGTCACCACGCCGATGGGGATGTTGATGAAGAAGATCCAGTGCCAGCTGAGGGCCTGGGTGAGAATGCCTCCCACCAGCAGGCCCACAGCGCCGCCGCCCACGGCTACGAAGACGTAGGCGCTCATGGCCTTGGCCCGCTCGATGGCGATGGGGAACTCGGTCACGATGATGGCCAGGATCACCGAGGAAGAGAGCGCCGCGCCCAGACCCTGCACGAAGCGGGCGCCGATGAGCATGCCCTGGGTGCTGGATGCCCCGCACACGGCCGATGACACCGTGAACAGGGTCACCCCGGCCATGAACACGCGCTTGCGGCCGATCAGATCGCCCAACCGCCCGGCCAGCAGAAGGGTGCCCCCGAAGGTGATCAGGTAGGCGTCGATCACCCACGACAAGCTGGCCTGGCTGAAGTGCAGATCACGCTGGATCGTGGGCAGAGCCACGTTGACGATGGTCTGGTCCAGCGCGTTCATGAGCATGGCGAAGCAGACGACGACCAGAGCGATCCAGCGCCGCCGTTCGCCTGCCATGGCCCTGCGTAGTGCCAGTCTCACGGTCCTCCTCAGCGGAAACGCTGGACGCGAAGCTCAATTCCGGGTGACAATGAGCTCATCAGTCTTATATAATCACGAAATCAGGATGATCTGAGATATATGATTATCGAGCAGACAAGAGGATCTGTCAAATGAGCACCAGCGAACCGACACCGGGAGCCTCGGTCCTCGTGACCAGGTTGGCCCGGCTGGTGTACCGGCGCAGCCCCGAGGCCGTCCTGGGCATGTCCCTCAAGGGATTTGCCATCCTGAGCCACCTCCGGGAGGTCGAAAGCACGTCCCAGCAGGCCCTCGCTGACATGCTCTGTGTCGACGCCAACACGCTCGTCCTGTTGTTGAACGAGCTCGAGGCGGCGGGCCACGCCATCCGTGAGCGCGATCCATCGGACCGTCGGCGCCATATCGTCCAGCTGACACCCGCCGGCCGGGTGGCCGTACGCAAAGCCGAGCACGGCATGGAGAGCGTCGAGGATGAGGTCTTCGGCGCCCTCAGCGACGAGGAGCGCGCCACGCTGCGCGGACTGCTGGCCAAGACGCTCGAGGGCATGCCGTCCGGGGCCGAGGCGACTCGCGCTGACTCCGCTCTGGCCTCGACCGCAGCCCGTACCTAAGGCCCAGGGCCCTTCCGGCGCCCGGCCCTTTCAACCGTTTGGTCAGTTGATCGGACCATTCGACGTACTTACAATTTGGTAAACGCACACATAGGGGGTATCCCATGGATGGCGCGGCCAAGGTCACTTCACGAGGCCAGCTGACAGTACCCAAGACGATCCGAGACGCTCTCGGAATCAAGGACGGTGATGAGGTCGTTTTTCGGGTCGAGGGCGGCCAGGCTCTACTAGCCCGAACTTCAGAGGGTTTCGATCCGGATCAGATGGTGGATGCCCCCACCGCACAATGCAATGCGGAGTGGGACGACGTGGTTTGCACGACCCGGGCGGCACGAGCTGCCATGGGTCGATAAGCACCGCCGGTTTCGAGCGGCATGGTCATCAGGCGGGTGTCGTCAAGCACCGTGAACTCCGGCCGTCAGCCACCGGCCGACCTCGGGAACGGTGATGACGGCGAGAACGAGACCGAACGCCAGGCTCAAAGCAATGGTCCACTGCCGCAGTCCCGCCCCTTTCACCTGTCGACGTGTGCGGGGAATCCAGTCCCGGGGCGCCAGTCGGGCGGTGTCGAGGATGTGGCCGAGCACATGGACGACCATGGCCGCGATCCAGATGATGAAGCTGGCCTTGTGCAGTAACAGGAGGTTGCTACGCCAGGCCGTCGGCGCAAGCAGCAGGGCGATCCCCGACGCGAAGACCGTCAGCGTCAGAACCACCAAAACGGGGCCGAGCAGACGCAAGACCATCGGCGGCGGCCCCTTCCGCCTGTACTCGGGAGAGCCGAGGTAGTACCGGACGAAGCGCCACGTGGTGCTGCCCACCTTCAGCAGTACCGGGGGGACGAGCAACATGCCGATGAAGACATGAGGCGTGAGCAGCGGCCGAATCCGGAGGATCGTGACCCCTTCCGCGGCAAGCACGACGAAGAGCACGACCGCAACCGAGGCAGTGAGTCGCGCATTCGATTCGACCCCGTCTTCCCGACGACGAGCGCCACGTCGGGCCCGAGGCTTAGTTGGCTGCGATACGTCGGTCATGAGCCGCGCGTTGCGATGCGAGTAGTGCTCCAACGGCGGCGGCAATGGAGATGCCCCTGGTGACGCTCGGCACCCGGCACAACGAGTCGTCTCGGCGACCCGGCGCGATGCGGTCGCTCACGGCTTCACGTTCTGGGAGTGTTTCTGCCACGCAATCTACGTTACGGAGCGATTCTGACGATCACATGACACAAAAGTGAGAATCAGATAAGAATCGCTTTCACGCTCGGGCAGACTGCTTCTCCACTACCTGGTCAGGGGCCACTACCTGGTCAGGGGCCACTACCTGGTCAGGGGCCACTACCTGGTCAGGGGCCACTACCTGGTCAGGGGCACCCTTTTGCGGCCACTTCGTGTGCCACCTGCGGATGAGGCGATGGGTTGGACCGGGGCAGAATCGAACTTGCGCACGGCAATGCCGA
>Ga0210400_10005958_pt1 | contig 10289 bp, 9 predicted proteins | sample IncBWH26MmetaG_FD_155456 | JGI IMG/M metagenome (GOLD analysis project Ga0210400, IMG submission 155456) | Forest soil microbial communities from Barre Woods Harvard Forest LTER site, Petersham, Massachusetts, United States - Inc-BW-H-26-M | ecosystem: Environmental > Terrestrial > Soil >... | reverse complement strand
GGATTCGGGCCACACGTTCCAACCGGCGCCTCCAGGAAACGCTACAGGCCCTTAATGAAGCACAGGCCGCTCGCGCGCAGGACGAGTTGCACTTTAGCACGGCGCTTCAACTATCAAATATTGCCAACTGTTACTTCGATGCCCGGCGAAAGAAAATGCAGTGGTGGAACACGTTAAAAGGGATATCGCACCCCACAACGCTGAAGGAGCTAAGAGCGTCATCATTCCTCGATATTTCCAAGAAGCGCGAACTGGCGCGCGCCTTGCGTGGCTTGAGCAAAGCGCCAGGCACTTACTGCACTTCTCTCGCGTTCACGAGTAAAGACGCGCTTACCAGAAATTTGGCGATAGAGATCTCCAGTATTCACGATAATTCAGGCCATCTGCTGCTGGTAGGATCGGTAATCGACGTAACTCACCTGCGGCAACTGGAAGCCTCTCTGGAACAGGCACGCTCAGCGCAGCTCATTGCGAGAATTTCCATGGGCTTTTCTCACAACTTCAATAACGTTCTCACAGCGATCAGCGGACACGCTGAACTTCTGGAGATCTCTGGGAGCGAAGCAGACAGGAAGCACCGTGCCGGCCTCATTCGGACAGAGGTCATGCGGGCTGCCTCCTTGAGCCGGGAAATAATGTCCCTTTCACCGGCTGCCAACGTGGAAAAGACCCCATTAGATCTCAATCATCACCTTAAGTTTACGGCAGAGAAGGAAGTTGCGATCAAAGGAACGCCACTCAGGATATTTCTGGACCCGGGAAAACCGCAGGTTAGAGCAGTTTCAGAGCAGTTGTGCAGGGCCTTCGGGGCTGCCCTAAGAAACGCAACCGAAAGTGTCGCGGCCAACGGGGGTGGCATTACCGTGACCAGTGCCATAGTCCAGAACCTCGTGGAAGTCAGCATCAAAGACGAGGGAGAGGGAATGACTGAAGAGGTAATCCGGCACGCCTTCGATCCATTTTTTACGACCAAGCAGATGCCGGGTTCATTCGGCCTGGGGCTCTCCATTGCCAAAGTAATTATCGAGGGCTACGGGGGCACAATCAAGATTCATAGTCAGGTGGGCGGGGGAACCTCCGTCATCATTACATTGCCGAGGGCCTCTGCATTCATCACGGAACGCAGCCATCTACTTGCCAACACTTAACGCAAGATATTTGAAATTGTTACGCCATCGACGCAAGGGGAAGGGTCTTACCACTGATCTCCACTGAGGCCACTGATCGGAAAGCAGCAGTTGGCAAATAACAATTGGCCAGAACCTTGACCCAGAGCCGAGCCTTACCACCGAGGCCACCGATTCGGAAAGCAAGACGCTTGAACCGCTGATTTGCGTTGATGACCGCTGATCCGAAGAGCAGCAAAGTACGGCGACTGTGGAACCGCTCTAACGACCCTTGAGATGCGGGGAGCGAAAGAATCTGGTCTCTTCGCTCCCTGGCCGCACCTGCTCGGCGGTCCCACAGCGCGATGTCCTTGGCTCACCATTTCGCAGGCCGGCGCGTGCCAGTAGCCTGGAGCTCCGGTTCTGCAGCTATCTCGCTATTCATGGGGGAGTTGAGGCAGTTGCTTCAGCCACACGGACTCCCGCGACAATGTTCGTCTTCAGCTACTGCAAATTACAGCAAGGAGTTATGCGGCAGCAGAGCTTTGGGCCGACGTAGCGGCGAACACGACATGAGCAGCGGTCCCCCTGAGTTCGGTTACCGCATAGCTGTCTATTTGACCTTGATTGAACTCCGGCACGATCGAGAACCGGCGAATCGTGGTTATTCCGTAGGTGGTGATGTTCACCGAGTCAGACTCTTCCAGATTGACCTGAGGCACCAACATGGTGAACGCTGTTGAGCCGGTGTCCACGGTCATTCTGGTGGTCACGGTCACCAACATGCCGATCTCTGTAGATACGGTCCGGATCTCATCTCCGGAGAAGTGAAGCGTTTGGAAAGCATCGTGGTATTGAAGATGTGGCTGCCCGTCAAACCCGGAACTCGAGTAGATGACTTGCAGGTTGTGACCGTGTAGTCGGTAAAGGTTGGGTGTTTTCTCGCGAATAGGGGGCATGGGGTTTGCTCCTTTATTTCAGAAGTTAAGGGCCAGTGGAACGGCGCCTTTCAGGAGCCCGAGACTGCCTGTGACAGAAGAAGAGCAGAAACTGCGGTTCTTGAGCGAGGTAGGACAGGTTTCCGAGACAACCGATTCAGAGACCCGTAAAGATATTGATCCCAGGGCGCGGAGCATGTCAATCGATTTGGCGCTTCTTTACAAAATTTTCATCGGCGCGTCAGGCCTATGGAAGATTAGAACGTTCCCATGCAAAGTACGCGCTGAAAACAACAGCACGCAATTCCCGTTTCCTTCGGTCGCAGCACATCGTCTTTAGCACCAAGGGTCGCACCCGGCTGATTGTTCCCGATCTGAAGCCCGAACTCCACGCCTACCTTTGGTGGCCTCGCACGGGAACTCAAAGGCAAAGCCCTTGCGATAGTTTTTAGAGCTGACGGCTGTCGCAGAGCTGCAATTTATAAATCGGCTATGATGGGTGATGAGTGTGGAGTTCATGTCATGAAACTGTCTCGTGCAATGCTGGCAACAGCGATTTGTTTGCTGCTCGTCTCGCCGCTGTGCGGCCTGGAAGGCGATATTCCAGGAATAGCGCGCGCTGTGGATGATCACTACAACAATCTCAAGAATTTCAAGACCGAGTTTGTTGAGACCTACGAAGGTCCCGGTATCTCCCGGACCGAAAGCGGAACGCTCTGGATGAAGAAGCCCGGACGTATGCGTTGGGAATATCGCCAGCCTCGCCAGAAGCTTTTTCTCACCGACTCCCACACCGCGTATTTCTATGTCTCCGGCGACCCCCAGGCAAAAAAAACATCGCTCAAGAACCTGGATGACATCCGCTCGCCCCTGCGTTTTCTACTGGGCAAGACCAAGCTTGAAAAAGAACTCACCGGACTTTCCAAGGCTCCCGACGTGGCCCCAATTCAGTCAGGCGATGTGGTGTTGCGCGGAGTGCCAAAAGGCATGAAGGACCGTATCTCTTCCGTGCTGCTGGAGATCTCTCCTGCCCACCAGATCGTGCGCATCGTGATTTACGAAGTTGACGGCGCTACCACCGATTTCCGTTTCTCAAACGTTGAGGAGAACATCCCGGTACAGGAGAGCCTGTTTCATTTCTCCGCGCCCCCGGGAGTCGAGGTCATCGAAGACAGCCAACTAGGGCAGTAACTTTATCTCACGCTCCAAAACCTTACCCGGATTACGCGGATTCTGTGGTTGGCCTTCCCTTGGGCCCATGGTTTTCTCTTAGCACTTACGATGTGCGTCGAAGTACTACGATGCGCGCCGAAGTCCTGTTTTTCTCGCAAATTTCTTATGCCGCTTCAGGCCCCGACTTATTTCGTAAATTCCCTCTGCGCCCTCCGCTTTTGCTCCGCGACCTCTGTGTTGAGGTTTTGATTTTGCCTTTGTCTGTGCTCCTTTGTGGCGGGGCCTGTACCGAGCGTAGCGATGCGTAGTTAAAATTTGGTTTTGCTTTACTCTTGGTTTCAGTTTGGTCAGGTACTCTGAAAAAATAACTTTGGAGCCGCAATATTTGCATGATCTGCGCGTTCTACTTATGAGCGGGGCTTCCTGGCCCGTAAATGTTAGAATACGAAGGAGTAGGACCTCCCCATAGTCCACAATCCATGGCTGAATTCCTGATCAAAATAGCAGATGAGCGCGGGAACGTGCTCGAACAAACGGAGAACGGTTTTTCCGAGCAGGAAGTGCGGGACCGCTACGCCCAACAGGGTTATCTGGTGTACTCGGTCAAGAGCCGCAACGGATTGTTTTCAGGAAACCTGCTGGGCGGCAAGAAGCGTATCAAGACCGATACCTTCATCATCTTCAATCAGCAGCTTTACACGCTGATCAAAGCGGGCCTGCCGATGCTGATGGTGCTGGAACTGCTGGCCCGCCGCCAGCGCGACCCCTACTTTAAGTCGCTGCTGGAGAATGTCCGCGAAAGGGTCAAGAGCGGACAATTACTCTCTGAGGCCTTTGAAGCCCAGTTGGTGGTCCCCAAGATCTACACCACCAGCGTCCTGGCTGGAGAGCGAAGCGGCAGCCTGGAAGAGGTGTTGAACCGCTATATCTCCTATCAGCGCATCACCTCAACGTTCCGCAAGAAGCTGGTCTCTTCCCTGTGGTATCCGGCCCTGCTATTTACGGCGCTCACGGTGATGCTCTCATTCCTGTTTACTTACGTCGTGCCTAAATTCGCCGACCTGTATGCCCAGTTCGGATCGAAATTGCCCTATATCACCCAGGTGATGCTCGCCATTGGCAAAACGGTCCAAGGTTATTTCTATATCGTCTTCCCGGTGATCATCGGATCGGTCCTGGCCGCGGTGGCCTGGACGCGTTCAGAAAAAGGCGGCGATGCGCTGGACAGGGTGCGCTTCAAGGTGCCGGTTTTCGGTGAGATCTGGATGAAGTATCAGGTGGCCCTGTTTTCCCGCACTCTGGCGACTTTGCTCGCTGGAGGCCTTCCCCTGGTTCCGTCGCTCGAAACCGCGCGCAATGCCATTGGCAGCCGCAAAATTTCCCATCTTGTAGAGAATGCGGGCCAGCGGGTACGTGAGGGCCGCTCGCTTTCCTCCAGCCTGGAAGAGACCGGCTTCTTTCCGGACATGGCGGTAGAGATGATTGAGGTCGGAGAATCCACCGGCGCCTTGCATTCCATGCTGAATTCCGTGGCCGAATTTTATGAAGAGGACGTGCAGAATGCCATGACGGCAGCCATGCAATTGATTGAGCCAATCATCCTTATCTTCATGGCAATTGTTGTTGCCTTTGTTCTGGTTGCGTTATATCTTCCCATCTTTTCCCTGGGAGCGCAGGTCCAGCAGTAGGAGCTTATGAACCAAAAGACTTTACATCCCAACGTTGAACCCATCATCCAGCCCAACGGTCATAGCGCCGCGGGCGAGCAGCGGGCCCGCGATCTGGCCGTGCGTTACCGCAGCCAGTTCATCGATCTGCGCGATTATCATTTGGACGCGGAGCTGTTCAAGACCATCCCGGTAGATCTGATGTTCCGCTACAACTTTGTTCCCCTGGAGGAGTGCGAGGGGATCCTGTGGATCGCGATAGCCGATCCCAGCAAGCTGATGATGATTGACGAGATCGGGCTGCTCCTCAACCGGCGGGTCAAGACCCGGGTAGCCACTCTGGGCCAGATCAGCGACATCCTCAAGAAGACCGAGCAGTCGCAACGTGTTCTGGAAGAGGCCAGCGAGGGCTTCGTGCTGGACGTGGTCCGGGAAGAAGAAGCTGCAGGCGATGAGAACCTCTCGATTGACCGGATCACGGCGGAAAACGATATCAGCCCGATTATCCGTCTGGTGGACACCACGATTTTTACGGCATTGCAGCAGCGCGCCAGCGACATTCATATCGAATGCGAGAGTGATTCGGTGGTAGTGAAATACCGTATTGACGGCGTGCTGCAACAGGCCATGCAGCCGATTGCCAAGGAACATCATTCCACAATCATCACCCGCGTGAAGGTCATGAGCGAGCTGGACATTGCCGAGCGGCGCGTCCCGCAGGACGGGCGTTTCCGGGTGAAGTACAACCATCGGCTGATCGATTTCCGCGTCTCCATCATGCCTACCATCCATGGCGAAAATGCGGTGCTGCGCGTGCTCGACAAGGAATCCATGAGCGAGAAGTTCCGCAACCTGGTACTGGATGTTGTGGGCTTTGACGAGGATGAGCTGCGCAAGTTCCGGCGTTATATCGCCGAGCCCTACGGCATGGTGCTGGTGACCGGCCCCACCGGCAGCGGCAAGACCACCACTCTCTACGCCGCCCTGAATGAGATCAAGACCGATGAAGACAAGATCATCACCATTGAGGACCCGGTGGAATACCAGATCAAGGGAATCACGCAGATTCCGGTGAACGAAAAGAAGGGCCTGACCTTCGCGCGCGGCCTGCGCTCCATCCTTCGCCACGATCCCGACAAGATCATGGTGGGCGAGATCCGCGACCAGGAGACCGCGCAAATCGCCATTCAATCCGCCCTGACCGGCCACCTGGTATTTACCACGGTGCACGCCAACAACGTGGTGGACGTGCTGGGCCGCTTCCTCAACATGGGCGTAGAGCCGTATAACTTTGTTTCCGCTCTCAACTGCGTGCTGGCGCAGCGGCTGGTGCGCATAATCTGCGACCATTGCAAGACCCAGGTTGTCTACGACGGCGAAACGCTGCAGAGCAGCGGACTCGACCTGCAAGAATGGCACAAGGTGACGTTCTACGAAGGGAAAGGTTGCATTGAATGCGGAGGTACGGGTTATCATGGCCGCACCGCCATCCACGAACTGCTTGATCTCACCGATCGAATTCGTGAGCTGATCCTGGAGAAAAAGCCTTCTTCGGAAATCCGCAAGGCCGCCCACGAAGAAGGAATGAAGTTTTTGCGCGAATCCGCCCTGGACAAAGTAAGGGCCGGCATCACGACCCTAAAGGAGATCAATAAAGTCACCTTTATTGAAACGAACCGCTAACCATGGCACGAAGCAAACAATCCGGGGCGCGCCCCACGCTGGCCTGCGAGATCACGCCGGACCGCGTAATCACCGCCCGCGCCGCAAAAAACGGCACGGCGCTGGACATGGTCACTTCACGCCGCCTGCCGGAAGGCGCGATCAAGCCGGGCATGAGCGGAAACAATGTGCAGGACGCGGCCGCCTTGAAGAACGCAATCAATGGAGCTTTGGCCGCGGTAGGCGGCAGCTCGCGCGACGTGATCGCCATTGTTCCCGATGCCTCCACCCGCGTCCTGCTGCTTGAATTTGAGTCCATGCCAACCAAACCTGAGGAGATCGAAGCCGTCATCCGCTTTCGCTTGAAAAAGTCATTGCCTTTTGACGTGGAGCAATCGGCGCTTTCCTACGATGTCCGTCGCGTGGGGCAGACCATTCAGGTGGTGGCCGCAGTTTCCCCGCAAGAGGTGCTGGGTGAATACGAGACAGTATTTCGCGATGCAGGTTATCTTCCGGGCGTAGTGCTGCCTTCTTTACTGGCCACGCTGGGCCTGGTGGAGGGGCAGAGTCCAACACTTCTGCTGAAGGTGGATCCGTTGAGCATTACAGTGGCCGCCGCAGAACGGCAGGAGCTTCGGCTGGTGCGAACTCTGGACAACCCTCACGGCGAGAATGTGACGGCCACCGAACTGGCGGAAGCAGTGCTGCCCTCTATCGTGTTTTTTGAGGACACATTTGGGGCACGGATTGAAAAGATTTTTATCGGCGGCGTGGCTACCATCCAGGAAGTCGGTGCAATGCTCCATGAACAAACAGGCGCGCACGTGGAAGAACTTACACCGTCAATCTCTTCCGGGCAGAACCTGAGTGGCGACACCTTTCCGCCCTCGGTCTTGGCTGGAGTTGCGGGGGCCCTGCTGGGATAATGCGACTCAACATCAATCTGGCTTCGCAGAAATACGCCAACGTCCGGCAGTTCTATCTCCGCTGGAGCGCTGCTGTGGCGGCTTTGGCAGTGCTTGCCATTGCTCTTGGCGTGCGCGCCCAGTCTCTCTACTCCAGTTCGAAACAATCCCAAAGGCATATTGTTGAGCTTAGAGAAAAAATCAGCGCCAAGCAGAACGAGCAGAGACAAGCTGAGGCCATGCTGAACCAGCCCGGAAATCAGGATGTGCGAGAGCAGAAGTCGTTTTGGAACGACGTATTTGACCAGAAGTCACTCTCCTGGACGGAATTGTTTATGGATCTGGAGCACATCATGCCCAAGCGGGCCTATGTGGTCTCAATCTCGCCTTCCACTACTCCCGACCATCGCCTGAAGCTCAAAATGCTGATCGCTGGAGAAAATCACGACAATGCCAATGAGTTGCTGAAGAAGATGGAAGGATCCGAACGTTTCCGAGGCCCCGTGCTCGAGGGCGAAAATGTGGTTACTGTCCCCGGAAAAGGAACGATCATTCAATTTGCCATCTCGACCTTTTACACTCCGGCAAATCGAATCCAGCAACCCTCTTCGGGCGTCAAGGAGGGGATGTGATGACTCCACTGGATGGCGTGCGGCGGAATTTCATCATTGTTCTCGCTGTTCTCCTGGCGGTCAACCTGGCTCTGGCTGCGTATCTGCTTTGGCCGGGACGCCCCAACGTTGGCCAGCAGCTCGTCCAGGAGGACAATCTGCGGCAAGAATTTAAAAAGATTACTCGTCAGGTGGAACCGCTGCAGGGAATGGACGAGAAACTGATCAAGACGCGCGCCGACGTGAAGACGTTCTATGACCAACATGTAGCGAGGCGCTGGTCGGAGGTTTCCGAAGAGATCAACAAACTGGCCAAGGAGAATGGTCTTCCCGCTCTTCCGGTTCGCTACAGGACGGATGAAACCGGATTGCCGGACCTCCAGCGGATCGAGATCGATATCGGCGCTCCCGCCGACTACGCGAAGATCGCTCGTTTCATCAATTCGATGGAACGCGACAAGCTTATATTCGTAATTACCGAGATCGTGCTGAGCGGACAGCAGGGCGGCAGCGCGGTGGACCTGCGAATCAAGGTCGAAACTTTCTTAAAGGAACCAACATAAGTGAAGCTGGGAGCGGAAAATAAAAAGAAGGTTGTGGCCATGGCGGTGCTCGTGGCGATCGCCATTCTGATAGGAATACGCGCCGTCTCTTCGTTTGGAGTGCTCGGCGCATCCACGCCCACACCTCCAGTCGCTGCCGTAACGCCGGCCCCAGCCGCAACCACTACGGCGGCCCGTCCTGCGCACAAAAAAGGCCTGGCCCCTCAGGTGCGCGAGAACACGCTTGACCCACGATTGCGAACGGACATTCTGCAAGCCAGTCAGAAATTGGAATATGAAGGGGGTAAGCGTAACATCTTCCGTATGGAAGAACTCCCGCCAGTTATTCCGCAGCCGGTGGCGCCCGTGGTGATAAATCAACCCCCACCGGGCCCGCCTCCGCCGCCACCTCCGCCCCCGATTACTTTGCGTTTTTTTGGTTTTGCCAGCCGCCCGGGAGAGCCCAAGAAGGTCTTCCTGGCTGAGGGCACCGAGGTTTTTGTGGCGAAAGAGGGCGACATCGTTGATCGCCGTTATAGGATCGTGCAAATCAACAACAACTCTGTGCTGGTAGAAGACGTGCTCAACAACAACCGGCAGTCCATCCAGTTGACAACCGCAAGTTAGGTGCTCAATGGCAGTTGCGCGCAATCAAACCCGGAACGAAAAAGGTTATGTCTTGCTCTCCGTCATGCTGCTGATGACCTTAATGCTGGTTGCTCTGAGCGTTGTGCTTCCGCGCATCAGCCAGCAGATCAAACGGGACAAGGAAGAAGAGCTGATTCACCGCGGACAGGAATACGCGCGCGCTGTCAGAAAGTTCTATCGCAAGTTCGGGCGCTACCCGCTTTCTATCGAGCAGCTTGAAAACACCAACAATATGCGTTTCTTGCGCAAGCGCTTCAAAGATCCCATGACCGGAAAAGACGACTGGCGCATCGTGCATCAAGGCGAGGTCGTGCAGACAGTCCCGGGCAGCGGCGCCGTTTCCAATGTGAATGGCCCATCCGGCAGCGGAACCAGTTCTGGCTCGGCAAGCGGGACTGGGATCGGCTCTGGAACAGGCACTGGTTCCAGCCTGGGTTCCGGCACAACTCAAAACGGAACGGGCCAGAATTCGCAAAACTCCAACGGATTCTCACTGGGCAGCAACCCAGGAAGCTCGAATACGTCAGGTAACTCCGGATCGGCATTTGGTAACCCCCAGGTGGGGGGCGGCCCCATGGTCGGCGTAGCCAGTATCCGTAAAGATCAATCCATCAAGATCCTCAAGGAAAAAGACCACTACAACGACTGGATCTTCTACTACGATCCCACCCAGGAGCAGCAACAACTTGGAGGCGGCATGAACACTCCCAACAATCCGAACGCCGGCCAGGGTGGCCAAGGTGGCCCGCAGGGACCTGGCGGTCAGGGCACGACAGCACCACCGCCCGCAACCGTACCGCCGCGACCACAACAGTAGACTTGCGCGCCTTCAATTCCGGCTGTGATCAAAACAAAAGCCCCGTTTTATGACGGGGCTTGCTTGTACCAATTATGGATGAATCGCTCTTCGATCTGAGGTCTGAGAGCGTAGAAGCGTTTACACGCTGAAGGATGAGCCGCAGCCGCAAGTGCTCTTCACATTCGGATTCTCAAACTTGAATCCAGCGGCTTCCAGGGTCTCAACATAATCCACGATA
>Ga0210400_10005957_pt1 | contig 10291 bp, 5 predicted proteins | sample IncBWH26MmetaG_FD_155456 | JGI IMG/M metagenome (GOLD analysis project Ga0210400, IMG submission 155456) | Forest soil microbial communities from Barre Woods Harvard Forest LTER site, Petersham, Massachusetts, United States - Inc-BW-H-26-M | ecosystem: Environmental > Terrestrial > Soil >... | reverse complement strand
AAGGCGCGCCGTATTCCGAACTGGATGCGCAATTTTCGTTAACCGCCGAAAGGGCGCGGCGCCTTGCCAGGTAAACTCGATCGTAGGGACCCGGGGGCTGAATTTCTTGGAGAAAATGAATCGGGATATCCTGCGTTTACTTGGTGCTATCGACATTCGATTTCGGGGCGGTGTAGCCTTGCCGGGCGTACACCTGAAACTTGACCTTCTTGCCCTTCTGATCGAGCACCGTAAGCGGGCCGCCGTCCGGTGCGAGCAGATCCACCTTAATTTTGCGGTACTTGCCGTCAAGCGTTTCGTTGGTGGGCGAATAGGCCATGCTGTATTGGTTGCGCAAGCTTGTGGCTACCTCTTGCATGATCTCGGGGATTTCGCCGTCGAAGCGCGGGAGCCACGCGCGTCCCCCTGTCATAGCCGCAAAGGTCTTGAGCTGGTTCTGTGCCTGGATGTAGGTCAACTGCTGGCCGAATGCGCCGGGCGCCTGCGTCATGAAGAGGCGTTCCCCCACGCCGACGGTGAAAATGGTGGCGTCGGTTTCGCGGATGCGTTTCAACGTCTGGTCGAGAGTTATTCTGCTGAACGTGTCGATTCCGGAGGCCAGAACGAGAACGGCTTTCTTGCCCTTGACGTCCTTGATACGGTCAAGGACATCGGAAAGAGCATCGAAGAGATTCGATTCACTGAAGGGAGGAAAGACCATGGTGTAGAGGCCCTGCATGATTTCGTCCCGGTTGTGCGTGAAGTCCACGTCAACATTGGAGCGCATATTGAACGATTCGAGCGCGACCCAATCATTCGGCTTGAGATTGCCAAGAAAGGCCGCGGCCCAGCTGCGCGCGTTGTAAGTAAAGAATTCATATCCTAATTTGCTGAATTCCAGGAGCAACACGATCGTAATCGGCGCCTCCGAGGGCGCGAAATTAGTAATTGTCTGAACCGTGCCGTCCTCGCTGATCCGGAAGTTTTCCTTCTTAAGATCCTTCAAATAATTTCCATTGTTATCTGTAACCACAACGTCGACGCTCACCACGGGAACGGTAACGGAGATTGAAAATCCAGGGGCTGTCTGTGACTGAGGCGCCTGCTTGTCTTTATCCTTATCCTGCGCCCAGGCAGACAGTTCGCCGGGAGAAACAACGAGTGTGAACAGGGTCATGCTCAGGATCAGGTTTCGGGCTAGCAGCTTGCGCATGGCTTCATGAACCTCACGGAATCGTTGCGTTCTCCGGGCGTCTCTCGGTTTGCTGAACATAATTCCCCAGTGGCTTCGATGCTGCCAAGAACCTCAGGGATGTTTAACTGATTAGGCGGGCACGGCTTCCGAATTCATGGTAAAAAAGTAAAGCTTGCACCCGCTCGGTTTTCTTCACGGCACGCCCAGCCGTATGCGCGGCATTGCATTCACGGCGTGCATGGTACGATGAATTGGATACGATATGTGGCTGAATTTTGTTTGGAGGATCGCGTAATGTTGCATCGTGCAAGCCAGATCATCTTCGCAGTGGCGTCGGTTGTGTTCGCCTCCGCGGCCGCTCAAGCACAAGCGCCCATCGCAAGGCCCGATCTAGGAAAGCTGGCCGACGAAGCCCAAGGCTGGCTGGGGGATTTAGTCCGCATTAATTCCGTAAATCCTCCGGGCAATGAGGCTCAAGTCGCAAAGTATATTTCCGCCATATTTCAAAAAGAAGGCATCTCCTCCGAACTCATTGAAATGGCCCCGGGACGCAGCATTGTAGTCGCGCGTTTGCAGGCCGGCCCTCTTCCTGACCCTTCCCGTGCGCTGCTTCTAGTCGCGCACCAGGATACGGTCGGCGTCGATACCAAAAAATGGGCCGTGGATCCCTTTGCAGCGGCCATCCGGGATGGGTACATGTGGGGCCGAGGCTCGATCGACGATAAGGCCATGCTCACTGCTAACATTGCCACGATGGTTGAGCTGAAGCGTACGGGAGCGCGCCTTGCGCGCGATGTACTGTTTCTCGCTACGGATGACGAAGAACAGGGCGGGTCAGCCAGCATCAAGGTGACGATCGAGAAGTATTGGGACAAAATCGCCTGCGCCTACGCTTTGAATGAAGGCGGCCGAGTGATGGTGAAAGACGGCAAGGTGCAATACGTTGGCGTGCAGGCCAGCGAAAAAGTGGCGTACAACGTTATCGTGACCGCTACCGGGCAATCCGGGCACGGTTCCTTGCCCCGGCCGGACAATGCGGTCGTTCATTTGGCGGGCGCCGTCGAAAAATTGGGAACGTACCAGGTGCCGGCGCAACCCAGCACGATCACACTTCGTTATTTTGAGCAGCTTGCAAAAATTGAAGACGACGACATCGCAAAATGGATGCGGGCTCTCGAGCAGCCGGAACGGGCCGATCTTGCCGTCAAGCATCTGGCCGAACAGAGCCCGATGTGGAACTCCATGTTGCGTGACACGATTGCCCCGACGATGTTGCAGGCCGGCGTTCGCGTCAATGTTGTCCCCTCGGAAGCAACCGCCAATTTGAATATAAGAATGCTTCCCGGCCATTCCATCGAAGAATTGATGGGGCAATTTGTGAAGATCGTCAATGACCCGCAAATTAAATTTCAGCTCGCGCCCGATTCCGGCGAGAACGCGCCTCCCTCGGACTTAAAGAGTCCGTTGTACCAGACCATCGAGCGTCTTAGTCCGCAGGATTTTCCGGGCGCCATTACCGTGCCCATTCTCGGCACAGGAGCAACGGACTCGGCGAGCCTGCGTCTTCATAAAGTTCAGGCCTACGGACTCGAGCCATTTCCAATGATCGAAAGCGATAGCTCACGAGTTCACGGCGACGACGAACGAATTCCGGTCGACGGCTTCCATAAAGGGGTCGCATTCCTATATCATGTGGTGAGCGAATTCGCCTCCACGAAGTAGGCCGAGGAAACCTCTCACCCTTCCAGGCAGAATGGGTTCGGACAAAAACGATGAATTTTCGTAGCGCAAAAATTGTGTGCACTCTTGGACCGGCAAGCAACTCCTCCGAAATGATTGTGCGTTTGATGGACGCGGGAATGGATGTGGCGCGCCTCAATTTCTCGCACGGAACTCACGATGATCATGCGCGGACGATCAAGAGGCTGCGGGAGGCCTCGGCACGCCTCTCAAAGCCGATCGGAATTCTCGCCGACCTTCAGGGGCCAAAAATTCGTACCGGCACGCTGAAGGACAAGCGGCCGGTGCAATTGGTCGCGGGGCAGCGATTTACAATTTCGATCCACGCCATGGCCGGGACGAGCGAGGGCGTGAGCACGACATATAAACGCATGCCTCGTGACGTTTCGCGCGGCGACCGTATCCTTCTGGGAGACGGTCTGATTGAGCTGCAAGTGCTGTCGACCACGTCGACCTCCGTGCTTTGCAGAGTTGTAAACGGCGGGATGCTCGGCGAGAATAAAGGCATCAATTTGCCCGGCGTAAAATTGAAGATTCCCGCCGTCACCCCAAAAGATCATGCCGATCTCGTATTCGCACTGGAGCATGGCGCAAATTTCATTGCCGTCAGTTTTGTTCGCAGCGCGAGGGATGTGTTGCAGGCCAAGAAGGCGATTTCGCGCCAGAAACAGGATGTGCCTGTAATTGCCAAGCTCGAAAAGCCCGAGGCGATTGACAACCTGGACGAAATTCTGAGCGTGTCCGATGCGGTGATGGTGGCTCGCGGCGACCTCGGCGTGGAAATGAACCCGGAAAAAGTGCCCGTCGTGCAAAAGCAAATTATCGCCAGGGCTTGCGAGGCGCGCCGCGCGGTCATCACCGCGACGCAAATGCTCGAATCCATGACGCAAAACCCGCGCCCCACGCGCGCTGAGGCTTCCGACGTGGCTAACGCCGTGTTCGACGGCAGCGACGCCCTGATGCTCTCCGCCGAAACCGCGTCCGGCGCGTATCCGCTGGAAGCCGTGCAGATGATGGATCGCATCATCCGGGAAGCGGAAGCGAATAACGCGCACATTCTTCGGCCGCAACCGGCGCAATTCAATATCGCCGAAACCGCATCCGAATTGATTTGCCATGCCTCGGAAGAATTGCAAATGAAAGTGATCGCAGTATTTACCGAGTCGGGCTTCACCGCGCGACTGGTTTCCAAACATCGTCCTCGCCGCCCGATTATCGCGTTTTCGACGATTCAGGAAACGCGCCGCCGGCTTTCGCTCAACTGGGGCGTCTTTCCGCGCACCATCGCCATGGTGCACAACATTGAAGAACTTGTGCGGACCACGGAAAAACGCCTGCTCGAAGAGCACCTCGTCCAACACGGAGATGTGGTGGGCATCGTGGCGGGCACACCGCTCTTTGTTGGAGGCACGACGAACTTCATGAAATTTCATGTGATCGGAAGCGACGAAGAGAAGATCCGCAGGGCGAGCCGCTAAGGATTTGCCTTGTGTAGCGCCCGCCTTCAGGCCGGTATCCTGGACTCAAAAGTCATGCTCACCTGAAGGCGGGCGCTACATCATCTAATTCACCCAGCGATCGTCGGAATCATGCGGCGGTTCGTTCTTGTGATCGCGCATGTAGACTTCAAATTTCCGCCGGGCGCGTCGCCGTTTCCAATCAAGGTAGTCGTTCCGAAATCGATACAGGAATAATCCCCGCCTCAGATACAAATATCCCACGAGCGCGCCGCCAAGATGCGTGACATGGCTGATGTTGTCGCCACCAACGTCTAGCGAGAGAAAGAACTCAATAATGATCGATCCCGCAACGAGAAGCTTCATCGGAATCGAAATGGGAAATGGGATCAGCCAGACTTGACGGTCGGGAAACATGATCCCTGCGGCGATAAGGACGCCGTAAATTGCTCCGGAAGCGCCAATCGTGGGGATCGCAAAGGAAAACCCTGTTCCGTGAAGATCGAGAATTGCCTTGATAAGAACGTTAATGCAGCCGGCGCCGATCCCGGTTAAAAAGTAATATTCATAAAAGCGACGTGTTCCCCAGGTCCTTTCCAGGTCCATTCCAAAGAAATACAAAAACAACATGTTGAACAAAAGGTGCCAGATGGAGGCATGCAAAAAGAGGTAGGTCCCCAGCTGCCAAAGATACAATCGCCGAGTGACATACCAGGGGACCAATCCAAAAAAGTGATTGAACAGCGCCGTATATTCCGGAGGAAAAATCAGCTTCGTAATTGTTTGAACGAAAAAAACGCAGGTGCACGCGATAATAATGTTGCGAATGGCTGGCGTCAGCATGCCTCCCCAACTGATGCGAGGCCCGGAAGAACCCGGATATCGTGGACGCGAACCCATTCCCGTGAGTGTAAGCGCGACGAGGCCGGTAGTCAAAGCGGCGCTTTTATTTTGTGCGAGCCCGCGGACTTCTTCCTAATGAAGGCGTTATTGTGATCTTCGGGGGCTCTCTCGCCCACTGGTTGCGAGAAAGTTCCCGAAGTCAATTAACTTTAGTAATGGAAGCGGTAACGAACCTCGGCATAAATCTCACGTGGATTGTTCCAGTGGAAGCCGCCGAAGGTCTGGCTGTTGTCCAAGTCCACCCGGCGACCAGTCACATTCAAGGCATTCAACGAAGCTGAGAACCGTTCGCCAAAATCCTTTCCGATGGAAAGATCGAAGGTCGTGTGTTGCGGCAGGTGATCCCCGGGATACGGGGCATCAGGAAACGCATTGCTGAACCCAGAACCGTAGTAGACGTTCGTGGAAGCAAACGATCTCCACGGAAGAGTGAGTTCGCCTCCAAAGTTGAGGGTGTTGCGCTGGTCGTGATCCAAGGGAAACAAATCCGTTGGTGGCGCAAAGTTCGTCAAACCGCCGGTGATGGGCAGGGCGCCTTCGGCGATTTGATTCGAGTAGGCGAGGTGGATCTGGCCGCGACTCGCAATCCGAGGCGAGCGGAGAGTAAGTTCCCAGCCGCGAATGACAGCTTGGGAAATCGTGATGGGAATGCAGGCCCCGGAACCGATGCAGCTATGATCGAAGAAATTACGAGCGTTGGTCTTGAAGTTGTCGGCGTCAAGCGTCCATCCGCGGTAGGGGATGCTTACGCCAAACTGATGCTCTTCGTCGCGCTCGCCCTGTAGCGGGATGAACCCGCAATTGTTGGCTGTGCAGAAATCAAGTAACGGACCGGAAATGGTAATCAGCGGTGGCGCTTGATAATAGTGGCCGTAAAAGGCGCGGAATGTCCAGTTGAGGCGCGGAATGTTTAGAGCGACACCGAAGCGTGGGCTGAGGGCGGTCTCAACAAATCCCCCAGAAAAGCGGGTGGGGCGCAATCCGGCGGAAAGTGTCAGCCAGGAAAAAGGTTTGAATTTGTCATCGAGGAAGTAAGCTACGACGCTGCCAGAAGGATGCTCGGGGTCAATGAACGGTGAATTGCCACTTCCATCGTTGAAGATCGCTCCAAACAGCTCGGTGTCATGCTGGTAGAAACTGTACAAGCCTGTTTGAAGGTCGTTCCTTGCGAAGCTCGTGCTAAAGGAGACTTGACCTCCAGCATAAGTCGAAGTGCGATGGTCGGTCGAGGCGATGGGCACATCGTTTGACGAACTATCGAAATTGGCGCTGTTGTAGTGGTAGAAAGGCGAGATAGTCAGGAGTGTCTTCGCATTGAATGTATGTACCCAGGAAAAATTCACAAACGCGTCGCCTTCGTGCTGGCCATCGCGGAGCCCGATGCTTGGGTACTGCGCTACGCCGCCATTCTCGGCGATTGGTGCGTTCTCAACATCATTCGGGTTGGGATCGTAGGGGATTTGGTAGTAGTCCCTACGCAACGAGGTCACAAACCGAAGTTGGTTGGAAGGATCGACGTTGAAAATCAGGGAAGTGAAGCCTCCGTATCCGTTCGCGGCATCGTGAACCACCTGCGGAACAGGCGGCTGAAGACCCAGATCGCTTCGATTTCCGTTCACACTGGCATAATAGGCAAATCGCTCGGTGTGACTGCCAAAGCTTAGCTGCGCGTTGGTCTGGTAAGGGCTACCTCCGCTCAGAACCAGTTCTGCCTCGTTGTTGCGTTCAAAGCCGGTTCGAGGGACGAGGTTGAACACACCGTAGGTTCTGTCGCCAAACTCTGCCCCGTAACTCCCACGATTTACCTCCATGTAGTCGAAGTCTTTGGGGTCAAGCTGTGGACCGAGGTTGGATGCAATGTTTGTGTTCGGCACAGGCACACCATCCACTAGCCAGCTCGTCTGGTGCCCACCACGAATGTGGAGTTGGTCGTGAGTGATGTATGCTCCTGGGACATAGTCCGTGATAATCGCCAGACTGTTTGAGCGATCGGCCCCCGGCGTCTCCTGAACGTCCACACGGTTCAGAAGCGTCGTGGGCGTCACCGAATCCATCGTTGCGGTTACGGGTTCTCCGGTCACAACTGTATTTTCGGTGACGCTGGCCAGCGCCAACTGAATATGCAGCACGGGATTTGTGCTGGATTCGACGATGACGCTCTGCTGCGCTGGCTGGAAGTTGGTCAGGGTTACGGTGACCGTGTATTCGCCGAGTGGTACAGCGCCAAAATCGAATTCCCCGCTCCCGTTGGTCTTTTGGTGCTGGACCCAATCGGATCGCTGCGCCTTCAAATCGACCATGGCATCTTGAACGGGGCGGTGTTGGGGATCATGAACGATGCCATGTACGTTGCCGAAAATTTCCGCACGTGCAGGTGCGGGGAAAAGGGCGCCTGCGTACGGAGCGAACGCTAGAATCCCATGAAGCAAAAATGTCGAAATTATCCTAATTTTCATTTTTCATCCTCACTTGTCGAGTAAATGGACGATGCCGCGCTGACCGGCATGAAGTTCGCCGGGAACCTACGCTTGGACTTTACGGTTCTTACTTGGTTCGTTTGGTCAGCTAGGCAGGGCGCGAGGAGGGGGAGTCAAAGGGACAGTGGTAACGTACGCGGAAAACAGACGAGCTGATGATGGGGGGGCTCCCGCAGTTGCGGGGCTGCTAAGGGTAATCGGTCCGGCGAGCACGAAGACTGACGCTCTAACCATCGGATTAGACGCTGCGTCACAAGCGCGCATCGAGCAATGCGTATGTCCGGGGATTCCCATCAAGCCGCAATCGTCCTTGTCTTTTTGGAGATCGCGAGCCTGACGATGGTGAACCGGACAGTAGGCCGCGCCGCAGCATGAAGGCGAATCGGCGGCAGAAAGCGTCTCCACGAGGGCGGAGAACCCCGGAAGAAGCAGCCCGAGAAGAGCCACTACAACTGCGAATTTGCGCCCTATTCCATGCATCTTGAGAGCGTCTGAATATAAGCACAAAAATGAAAAATCTACAACCATCGGTGGCAAAGAGAAAATCGAACACCTGTTTCATATTGGCTGGCTTTTGCATCGACGTAGAATATACTCTACTGTGAAGTAGCTGAGCAGTGTAATACAGAAAGAAGGGTTGCTTTGCAGGAAAGTGCCACCCACAAAAATAATGCTGACATCTCGTTCACTTGAATTGCTTACTTCGTCCGCTGGCAATGGAGCCATCTGCGTTCCATGCGCTCGAAGTTTTTCTGGGCAAGGGTCTGCGTTACTAGGTGATTCTATTTTGCGAGGAAGAATGTGAGTTTAAAGCAGAAGCGAATAGCGACTGGCCGATTCGTGCTGTTTATTTTGTCAACTTTAGCTGGAACTGTATACCTAGGATCAAGAAAGACAGAAACGCACGCTCAGAATCCAGTTCCACCGCATGTCCGGGTCTCCGCCATAGCCGACTGGAGTCATCGTCATGTGGTCTATTCCGCTCCTCCCTCGCTCTCTCAGTCCTTAAAACTGCAGTCGGAGCCACGCTACCAGCTGCAGCTGCGAAGAAGGCATGCGACACCACCGCAAAGTGACGTTGTTCCTAATTGAGATAACAAGGTCCATGTGGGAATTCCAATGGGATCTCTTATGATTGAGACATTTAGACGAATCAAAGTGCAAAGGGGCTTACGACACATTCTTGGGCTAACCTGCATTTGCTGCGCACTGGCAAACGCCGGGTGCGGCAGTGTGACTCCCTCCTTATCTTCGTCCAATGCTGCCCCAAGAGTAGATTGGGGGATGAGCCTGCTTTCTGGTGGGACAGTGAGTGCCGGTCAATTCCCGGCTAAATTCTCATTTGATGTCAACGCCCCTCCGGACTGCACCAATGATTTTGTTGTTTTCAACACCGCCTTGCTTGGATCTGCTGGATCGTCCGCGAACATCGTGGCCTTCAACAATCTTTATTCAACGCAAGGCAGTAGGGGCGGCTTGTGCAATCAGGATGGGCCCTCCGTGTATTGGTCTTATTTTACCGGAGTCGGGAGAACCCGGACGTCTGTAGCCCTCTCCCTTGATGGTTCGAAAGTTGCCTTTGTGGAAGATGGAGGATTCGGCACTGCGGTGCTAAATATCTTGAAGTGGAAAGCGGGAGAGGGTTCGGGAGCTGCATCCCCGGCAGCCGTGGACCTTGACATTTCGGGCTCACCTTGGACAGCTTGCACACCTGGAGTCTCCTGCATTGCCACTGTTTCATTTAGCGGGACCGCAATGGATTCCCTCTCAGCGCCATTTGTCGATTACGCGAACGATGTCATTTATGTGGGAGATAACAAAGGATCCCTTCATAAGTTCACTGGGGTCTTCAATGGCACACCGGCCGAGGTGACCACCGGCTGGCCAATCATGGTTAATCCAACTCATGCCCTCAGCAGTCCCGTCTACGATTCCGGATCGCGGAATATATTCGTTGGAGATGCAGCGGGTCGACTTAGCTACGTCCGGGACACGAGCAGCACGGTTGGATCCTGTGGTTCAGGCAGTCCTCCATGTCTCGGAGCGATGACGCAGCAAGTTGGGACAGCGGGTGCCATCGCAGATGGCCCGATTTTAGACAGCACCTCCGGATTTGTCTTCGCCGTGAACGGGACCGATACCTCGAACCACGGAACCATCTTGCAGGCCAACACCTCTTTGACAAGCCAGGTCCAGTTCTCCATCGGTGGAACGGGCGCCAGAGGCACAGGCACCTTATACGGCGGCGCCTTTGACCAAGCGTACCTCAACAGTTCACCCGGGAATATCGCGGGTTTTATGTATGTCTGCGGCAAAGACCCCGCCCACACCAATCGGCCGGCGATTTATCAGCTCGACTTTTCGCCTGCGGGTGTTTTGATTAGCGTGGGGACTCCCCTGCTCATGAATTCGACTACGGATGGCGCGGCATGCTCCCCCGTTACAGAGATCAATAATACGGGCTCGTCATTCGCATCGGGTGAATGGATATTCTTCAGCATCGGAGGTTTTGCAGCCAACGCCGCTCCCATACCTACGAC
>Ga0210400_10005956_pt1 | contig 10292 bp, 4 predicted proteins | sample IncBWH26MmetaG_FD_155456 | JGI IMG/M metagenome (GOLD analysis project Ga0210400, IMG submission 155456) | Forest soil microbial communities from Barre Woods Harvard Forest LTER site, Petersham, Massachusetts, United States - Inc-BW-H-26-M | ecosystem: Environmental > Terrestrial > Soil >... | reverse complement strand
CAGAAGCGGGAAGAGTCCGGGGTGAGCACCTCATCCGCCAGAGTGATCCCCTGGGGGGTGCGTCCAAACTCAAACTTGGTGTCGGCGATGATGATCCCGCGCTGGCGGGCGTAAGCGGCAGCTTTCTGATAAATCCGCAGCGTGAGTTCGCGCAGGTGGCTGGAAGTCTCCGTGCCCAGGATCTCGCACATCCGCGCAAACGAAATGTTTTCATCGTGACCGCTCACGGCCTTGGTAGCCGGAGTAAAGATGGGCTCCGGGAACGCCTCGGATTCTCGCAGCCCCGCCGGCAGTTCGAGGCCACAGACTTTGCCGGTCGCCTGATACTCCTTCCAGGCCGAGCCTGAAATGTAGCCTCGCACGACACATTCCACCGGAAACATCTCGGCGCGTTGCACCACCATCGACCGGCCACGCAACTGGTCCGCATACTTTTGCAGGGCCTGCGGATACCGCTCCACCTCCGCGGTAATGACGTGGTTGGGAACGATGTCAGATAGGAAGTCGAACCAGAACAACGAAATCTGGCTCAGGACGCGGCCTTTGTGGGGGATACCGGTGGCCAGCACGTAGTCGAAAGCGGAAATGCGGTCGGTGGCGACGAACAGCAGGCGCTCGTTGTCGATCTGGTAAACATCGCGCACCTTGCCGCTGGCGTGAAGGTGGAGGTCTGGGAAATCAGTTTGTAAGACTACGGGATCAAGAAGTTTGGGGCTCATGTTGAAATCTTACAGGCTAAGGAGCGAGGCGTATTTTAGACTGTCAGAAATTTTTGTCAACGGCAGAGATTACAGAGTGGAAGTGCGGCCGTATCCTGTTGAGAAGGAATGCATTGGCCACCGAGAGCATCGTGGGAATGAGGAGCAGCAGGCATTTTCAAGCGGGGGCGTTGTGGAAAAGCTGAGGATGAGAGTGGATAAAGTGGCGATTGTCCTCACTGGACTTTGGTCTCCACGGATTCCGCAGTTCCATGAGAAAATGTCGGGCAGCCCAAAGCCGTCCGCGCGGATGAAGGACACGGACTTGATTCAAGTTCTTCCCGGAGGAAACCAGAGATGAAAAGACTGTTATCGGTGTGCTTCGCATTGCTGTTGTCTAGCTGCGGTGTTCAGGTTATGGCACAAACTGCCGAAACGGAGAAGGGACGTCTACCCTACCCGCTGGATCAACAACTGAAACGACAGCCGGGCAAGAAACCACCAACCATGCTTTATCACGGCGGCCCGATCATGCCAGGCGCCAATCTCTACATCGTCTACTATGGGAGCTTCACCGCGACCCAGCACAACATTCTCGATACCTTCCTCGAAAACATCGGGGGATCGCCCGCTTTCAACGTGAACACCGAATACACCGACTCAACGGGTCAGAATGTACTGAACGTATTGAACTACAGCCCGGCGACCGATTCCTACAACGACGCCTACTCGATGGGAACATCTCTAAGCGGCAGCTTTGTGACCACACTTCTGCACAATGCTGTGGCCGGCGGTCACTTGCCCTCAGACATAAACGGTATCTACATTCTGACCGTTTCTCCGGACGTGAAACTGCCCAAAGGTGTTTGGTGCGCGTATCACACACACGCGACCACTATCGTGACAGGGGAAGACATCAAGTACGCGCTGGCGGCTGATCCGCCGGCGTCGATTTTGAGCTCGTGCTCGGGAAACCTGGCGACGTTCCACGATACGACCAGTCCCAACGGGGACATCGGAATGGACGAGGTCGTGGATTCGCTGATTCACGAACTCTCCGAGACCGTCACCGATCCGGACCTCAACGCGTGGTATACGTCGGGTGGCAGCGAGGTTGGCGACCTGTGCAATTTTATTTACGGGACAACATTTATCGCGCCCAATGGTTCACACGCCAATCACACCTTTGGTTCGCGAAACTATCTGGCGCAAGGGATCTGGTCGATGGAGAACCCAGTGGGCTGCGTGCTGAGCCACTGACGCCACTTTTCAGAGACGAGGTACGACCGGGAAAGGCGGTCGCGAGGACCGCCCTTTTAATTTCCAATCGAGCGTGAAGACCCTATCTTGGCTAGGCCGCTCCGAACCGTACTGAAACCAGCTTCGAGACCCCGGGTTCTTGCATGGTTACGCCGTAAAGCACCGGCGCGATGCTCATCGTTTTCTTGCTGTGCGTGATGAGCACGAACTGCGTCTTGATGCTCATCTCTTTTACTAGCTCGGTGAAGCGGCCGATGTTGGCTTCGTCCAGAGGCGCGTCAACTTCGTCGAGAATGCAGAACGGGCTGGGCGTGTATTGGAAGATGCCGACCAGCAAGGCGAGCGCAGTGAGCGCCTTCTCGCCGCCGGAGAGCAGCAACACGCTCTGCAGGCGCTTGCCCGGAGGAGAAGCGACTACGTCAATGCCGCTCTCGGCCGAATTTTCTTCGTCGGTCAGCTTCATGAAGGCGTGACCGCCGCCGAAGAGCTTTTTGAAAGTGGCCTGAAAATTCTCGTTGATCTTGGTAAAGGCCTCCTGGAATTTCTGTCGCGAGACCTCGTCAATTTCGCGGATGGTAGCGGTTGTGTTCTCGATGGATGAAATCAGATCCTTGCGTTGGGCATCGAGGAACGTGTGCCGCTCGGCGGTTTCGCGGTACTCTTCGAGCGCCATCATGTTCACCGGTCCCATGGCTTCGAGTTTGGCGCGCATCTCCCGATAAGACTGATCGCAGGCTGCCAGTTCGTCGCCGGTGACCAGGGCAAGCGTGCTGTCGGCCAGCAAAGCGGCGCGCTCGATTCCGAGTTCGTTCAGGCAGGTATCCGCCATGTACATGGCGTCGGCTTGCAGCTTGGCTGCGGCGGCCTGTAGCTCGCCGCGGCGGTCGCGGGCATGGTCAAGGAGTTGGCGAGCGTGGCGGAGAAGTTCGTCGATCTCGGAAAGCCGGGCGCGGAGTTGATCTTTTTCGAATTGAAGCAACCCCTCCCGGGCCTGGCCCGCGTTACGCTCGGCGCTGAAGTCAGCGGCTTGCTGCTCGAGTTGGAGATTTTCGGCTTCGCGCTGCAGCTTTTCGGCCGCAGCCGCTTCGATCTGCGAGGCGAGAGCATGCAGCCGCTCGCTCATTTCGGCGAGCAGGGAATCGATGCGACCGAGCACGGCGGTTGCCGAGCGATGGCGCTCTTCTAACGCCGCGACCCGAGCCACGCGCTGCGAGCTGGCCTGGGATGCATCTTCGCGGCGCTGACGTACTGCGGCCAGAGATTCCTGCGCGGCGGCGAGCTGCCGCTCGAGTTGAGCGCGAGTCTGTTCGAGTGTGGCGATCTCCGCCTGTCGCGCCCTGATCATCGATTCCTGCTCGGCGCGCTCCGCGGCAAGGCGCTGTAACTCTGCCTGTGAAACGCTCATGCGCTCGGCGACGCGGGCCATCTCCGAATCGAGCTGCTGCAGCATGTGGCCTGACGTCATCGACTGATGTTCGGCCTCCCGTTTTTCGCCTTCCAGACGATCGAGCAGGGAAGTGAAGTCTTTTATTTCTCTGCCCAGCGTGAGCACTCGCATCTCTTCTTCGCGAAGAGCGCGCTCCAGGTCTTCGAGCTGACGGAGAACTTCGCGGAGTTCGCGTTTCATCGAAAGCGGGCCTTCGGAGCGCTGTTTGCCTCCGGTGACAGTCACATTGTGGAAGCACTCTCCGGACTGCGAAAGGAAGAATGCGTCGGGATTCTCCAGCGCGAGGCCGCGCGCGGTGTCCGATCCTGGAACGATGTAGCCGTCGCGAAGCTTCGGCAAGATTACTTCCAGCGACTTTCCAAATCCGTTGAGGACGCGGATGGTGTGCTTCAGGGGAACGATGGAAGCCGTAGGCGGCGCGCAGTGCGCAGCTTCGTCGAGAATGAAGGAGAACTTGGCCTGCGAGTCCTCGGGATGAACCAGGAAGGTCGCCCGGCCGTCGACGTCGGCGCGCAGCAGGCGGAGACCTTCGTCGGCGGCGTCCCAGGATTTGACTACGATGTAGTTCAATTCGTCGCGCAGGAAGTCTTCGACCACGCGCTCAAAGCGCGGCTCGACCTCAAGAAAATCGGCAAGCACGCCGACTGGCGCGAGGCCGCTCTGCATTACTCCCGACTGGAAGAGGCGGCGAACCGATTCGGTCGAGTATCCATGTTCGGCGATTACGGCCTCTAACGATCCCTTCTTGCCGAGAGCCGTGGCAAATTCAGCGCGGAGCAGGTCGAGATGAGTCTTGGCCTTCGTCTCTTCGAGACGCTTGGCCTCGAGCAAGCGGCGAAGCTGGCTGATCTCTTCAGTGATTCCCGCGACGCGCTGCGTCACCGTTTCGAATTCGAGAGCAAATTGCCCGCGCTGTCCGCCGAAGGCTTCTACCTGGATATTCGCGTTGCTTATTTCCACTTGCAGACGGCGAGCTTCGCGGTCCGCGCCGGCAAGGCGTTCTTCGGCCTGAGCGAGTTGGTTGCGAACCCGCGAGGCCGACGACACGGTGTCAAAGATGGCGACGCGCGACTCTTCCTGCCGCTGTTCGAGTTCGGCCAGCGCAGTTGTCGCCGCCGCGGCTTCCTGCTGAGATAACGCGAGCTCGTGCTGGGCTGCAGCCAGATCGGCGGCGGCGGATTCGAGCATTTGCCGGTTGGAATCGCGTTCGGCCTCAAGCGCGGTCAAACGATGACCGGCCTGGGCCAGTTCCGCTTCGGCTGAGGCAGAGCGAACCACCAGTTCGGCGCAGCGTTCCTCGTTGTGACGGCGACGGGCGCGGGCGCGATCGATTTCCAAATCGATCTGGCTCAGGCGATCACGATTCTCGCGCAGTTCGGTCTCGATGGCGTAGCCGCGTTCCGTGCCTTCGCTGTGTTCCGATTCGAGTTGCTGCACCGCTTCGGTGCGCTGCTGCATGTCTTCGGCTAGCGCGTTGAGTTGCTTGTCGAGTTCCGTGTTCTCCTGGTCGATTGCGGCAAACTTACTGGCCAGGACGACGCGCAGTTGCGCCCGCATCTCATCGCGCAGCTTGGCATAGCGCTCGGCCTTGGAGGCCTGGCGCTTCAAAGAATTCATCTGGCGCGTAACCTCGTCGAAAATATCGTTCACGCGGGCCAGGTTCAGCTTGGCATCTTCAAGGCGTGCTTCGGCTAAGCGCTTCTTGGTTTTGAATTTCGTGATTCCCGCAGCCTCTTCGAGGATGGCTCGGCGATCCGTGGGGCGGCTGCTGAGAATCTGGCCGATGCGTCCTTGCTCGATCAGGGCGTAGGTCTCTGGTCCCAAGCCTGTGCCCATGAAAAGTTCCTGAATGTCGCGCAGGCGGCAGAGTTTGCCATTGAGCAAATATTCGCTGTCGCCGGAGCGGAACAGGCGGCGCGTGACTACGATTTCGCCCGTGCGGAATTGCTGCTGATTGAATTTCCGGCGACGGATCTTGAGCACGACTTGAGGTGCGCCGCTCACGGCGGCTGAAATCGTAATGGGAACGACCGCGTGGATCGGCAAGGCAAATACGGGTTCATCGTCGGGAAAAGCGACCGCCAATGTGTTCACTTTCGAGCGCGGGATTTCCACTTCTTCGGTCTTGCCGGGTTGGGCATCTTCCACGGCACGCTCAGTTTCTTCGGCGGCGCGGGCGCGGATGGCGGCTTCGTCCCAGTCCTCGGCTGGACCCCTTGACAATGCGGCCCTGACCGGAAGCTCGTCCTGGATGTCGATCTCAGTGGGCGCGTCGGCCTCTGGACCGGGATACTCTTCAGGATCGATCAAGGTGAGCGACACTTCGGCCATCCCCGTGGGCTTACGATCGCGGGTACCAGCGAAGATCACATCTTCCATGCGCGATCCGCGCAAGGTCTTGGCTGATTGCTCACCCAGCACCCAGGAGATGGCATCGGCAATATTGGACTTGCCGCAACCGTTGGGGCCGATGATGGCCGCGATCCCGTCCCCGTGGAACTTTAGGTCGGTGCGGTCGCAAAACGATTTGAATCCGAGAATCTGAAGCCGCTTCAGTTTAAGCAACGTGAACTCCTTGGAAAAAACAGTTGCCAGTTGTCAGTGGCCAGTTGATTCTTTGCTGGCCGGGCTGTTTACCAGACAGATACCTCCAGCGCCGAAACGGTGCTTGCTCAGACCAATTCCGTCCCCCGGCTGGAAAGGGCGGGCACAAATTAGCCCTACTGTAACGGTGAAATCGGGGCGGGGTCAAGCAATATAACACTATATATTGTATGGCCTTGCGCCCGAGCACGTTGGGTTGCACACACATTGCAGCAGATGCCTGGTCTATGGGTGAGGGAAGGACGAGGTGGGAGAACCGCGAGAGCAGAATCATGGTAGCGCAACCACGAGGAGGAAACAACGCACGTTTTGGGGATTGGAGTCTCCGCCTTTCCAAAGCTCACCAATCCTCACCCGGATGAGCTCCTCACGGACACGACACGGTGAAGCGATTAACAGACGCGCCAGTCCATCCCAGTCCGTTGTTTGGGTAAGCTGTGTAGAGGATGTAAAACTGCTTGCCTAAAACGCTGGGGTCATCTCCCATGCCGGCAAATGCGACGTAAACGCTGGGCTGCTCCGGAGCGTTGCGGAAGTCGTAGAAGAGGCTGAAGGGCGACCAGTTCATGCCGTCAGGAGATTCGGTGTAGTAGACAACGACTCCTGCGTTGATGAGCAACTGGTAGCGATGCACATAGGCGTTATAGGCAACCTCGATCGTGCCGCCATATGGAGTCTGCGTGTCCAGGTCCTTGGAATAACCGCCTAAACCCTGATCCAGATTCCAGCCGTCGTAGTATTTCTGAAAGGCAACTGCGTGGGGCGTGTTGGCGAAGGCCGCGTCAAGCACGGCTGCAATTGGTGCGCGGGCCACCGAAAACGAGGTGACCGTGTTTCCCCAGTGGGTGCTGCCGTTGGCCCGCCAGTCGGGGAAAAAGATATAGAAATACTTGCCGTCGGGAGAGACGACGAGAGGTGAGTCGCCGATGTCGAAGCCATCCAAATCAGTGCGGTACGCCTGATTGACGCGAATGATTTCGCCGAGATCAGTCCAGCTCATGCCGTCGTCGGAAGATTCGGCCAGCGCCAATACGGCGTAGAAGCTCTGGGTAGTAACGGTAGGAATTTCTGCGTGGTAGACCATCAGGAGCTTGCCCGCTCCAAGTCTGCCTTGGGGAACTTTGTAAACCGGCCCACCGCCCATATAGTCATAACTCTGGTAGAAGGGATTGACCGCCGGATCAGGATTGGCATTGATGGTTACATCAACAGGAGGAGCGGAGCCGAGCGGGTTGTCGAGCGTGCCGAACGTACGGGTGATGGATCCATACTTGTTGTTTCCGTACCAGTGTCCCTGCCAGAGCTGGCGGGCGTGCTGTGCGCCGTCGCTGCCGAAAAACGCGTAGCCGCTGCCGGTTTTAATGACGCCCAACGGAGTGTCCGGCCAGGCGAAGCCGTTTGCGGTGTCTGTGAGCGGTGGCTGTGCGATGTCTCCGGCGGCTTCGCGTTGGGCGGGAGTCACCAATACTCGGTTCGCAAGAATCTTGGGCGTACAGAGTGCGGTGACGGTTTGCGCGGTGGCCGGGACAGAGAATGCGGTCGGAAGACTGTAGACCATCATGAGGGCTGAGGCGAGGCATATTCGTCGGCTAGTCAGCATGGAATTCTCCGTTGTGAAGAAGGACCACCAGGATTGATTGAATGTTGCGGGGGCCACGCGTCGCTCCAGCTCGGCGGGACAGCCGAGGCGGCTGTCCCTACATGTTCTTCCTGGTCTTACCTTGCTCCGAGCTTCTCGAAGAACAGGCAGATGGTCTCAATGCCGTAGTGGAAGTTAGGGATGTGAAACTTTTCATTGGGGGCATGCAGGTTGTCGTCGGGAAGGCCGAAGCCCATCATTACGCTGGGGATCTTCAACCCCTGGTAGAAATCGTTAACGATAGGAATCGATCCGCCGCTGCGAATGAAGACGGTTTCTTTCTTGAATGTGTCGTGCAGCGCTTCCGTAGCGGCCTTGATGTAGGGATTGTCGGTGCCGACCACGCAGGCTGGACCTTTGCTGTGCACTTTGATTTTCGTCTCGATGCCTTTGGGAGTGAGCTTCTTCACGAAGTTCGTGTAGCGCTTCAGGATGTCGTCAGGATCCTGGTTGGGCACCAGGCGCATGGAGACTTTGGCTGCAGCTTTGGCCGGGATCACGGTCTTGGCGCCGGCGGCGATGAATCCTCCGGGCATGCCGTGGACTTCGAGCGTGGGGCGAGCCCACGTGCGATACAGAACTGAATATCCAGGCTCGCCGGTCAGGACCTTCGAGCCGACTTCGGTCTTGCGATAGTGCTCCTCGTTGAAGGGCAGGCGCTTCCAGGCTTTCAGTTCGTCTTTGCTGGGGGCTTTCACACTCTTGTAGAAGCCGGGGATCAGCACGTGACCCTTGGCATCCTTCAGCTTGCTGATGATCTCGATGAGAGCAAAGAAGGGATTGGGCGCGGCCCCGCCGTAGACACCGGAGTGCAGGTCGGTCATGGCGCCGACCGCTTCGATTTCAGTGTAGATAAGACCACGCAGGCCCACGCACAGCGTGGGAAGGTTGGGAGCGAAAAGCTCGGTGTCGCAGACCAGGGCGAAATCGGCCTTCAGCTTGGCTTTCTGCTTGCGGACATACTCGGCGATGGATTCGCCGCCAACTTCTTCTTCACCTTCAAAGATGACCTTCACGTTGATGGGCAGCTTACCCTTGCCGGATTTCATGAGTGATTCGAGGGCCTTTACTTCCATCCAGAGCTGGCCTTTGTCGTCAACTGCGCCCCGCGCATAAATGTTGTTGTTGCGCTCAGTCGGCTCGAAGGGCGGAGTCTTCCATTCGTCGAGAGGATCGGGCGGCTGCACGTCGTAGTGCGCGTAGCATAGGACCGTGGGTTTTCCCGGCGCGCGCAGCCAGTCGGCGTAGAGGAGCGGATGGCCTTTGGTGGCGATGACTTCAACGTTTTCCATGCCGATGCGGCGAAGTTCGTTAGCCACGAAGTCAGCAGCCCGTTGTACGTCGGATTTGTGCTCGTCCAGCGTGCTGACGCTGGGGATGCGGAGAAGGTCCTTCAGTTCGCTGAGAAAACGTTGCTGATTATTGCGGGCAAAATCGACTGCTGGAGAAGCCATGGTGGATCCTTTCTCGATCGAGGGCGCGACGGTGCGACGGATGCGGATGCGGAAAACGTTCCAGTATACCCGAAGGAATCAGGCTAGGCGGCCCTTCCCGCGTCAGCCTTGCCAGTTGGAGAATCTGGCTGGGGAGAACGGTTCGAGGTCGTACTTGCAGTTGCTTCCCGTAATTACTTCCGCCATGACCTGCGCCGTGATCGGGGCGAGGAGAATGCCATCGCGAAAATGGCCGGTGGCAACGTAGTAGCCGGTCGTGGCGGTGGCACCGAGAATCGGCAACGCGTCGGGAGTTCCGGGACGCAGTCCGGCCCAGTCCTCGAGAATCTTCGCACTCCGCAGCTCTGGAACCATGGCGATGGCAGCGCGGTGCAGACGCTGAATCGTGGCGACGTCGGTGCGCTTGTCGAACCCCGCCTCTTCTACTGTGGTCCCAACCAGGATTCTTCCGTCGCTGCGCGGGATCAGGTAGACCTCGGGCGAACGGATCACATGCTTCAACAAACTTCGGGAAGGGGAAGCCAGGCAAAGCATTTGTCCTTTTACCGGGCGGATGGGAAAGGTGTCGGGCGCGATCTGGCCAGACCATGCGCCGGCGCAATTGACAACCTTCGGCGCAAGGAACGATGTCTTCTTCGTGGCCACTCCGCCGACGCGGCCAGCGGAGAGATTCGCTGCGGTCACCTCATCTCCCGAGGAAATGTCCACACCGCGACTCTTTGCCGCTTGCAGCGCGGCGGCGGTTAGGCCGCGCGGGTCGACGCTCCGCTCTTTCAGATAAAAGGCGGGCCGATTGAAATCCGCAAGCGCGGGCTCGAGTTCCGCCAGAGACGCGGGAAGCAACTTTGCTAAGCCCGCGACGGTGAATCTCGGCTCGTCCACGTGTTCGGGCGCCGGAACCACGATCGTCCCTTGATCGCGCAGGTCAACTTTCATCCCCGACTCGATTTGCAACTCATGCACGAACTCCGGGTACATGCTCGCGCTCGCTGTTGCCAGGGGCTGCAGAGCGGACGGCGTTTCAAACAGGCAATCCACCAGCATGCCGCCGGCAGCATGTGAAGCTTCCCGCCCCGGCTCGCCGCGCTCGACGACCAGGACGCTCGCACCCTTCTTGCGGAGTTCAATCGATAGCGACAGTCCAATGATGCCGCCACCGATTACGATTACATCCCAGCTCTTCACCTCCG
>Ga0210400_10005955_pt1 | contig 10292 bp, 6 predicted proteins | sample IncBWH26MmetaG_FD_155456 | JGI IMG/M metagenome (GOLD analysis project Ga0210400, IMG submission 155456) | Forest soil microbial communities from Barre Woods Harvard Forest LTER site, Petersham, Massachusetts, United States - Inc-BW-H-26-M | ecosystem: Environmental > Terrestrial > Soil >... | reverse complement strand
CCACCGGCTTCTCCTCGAGAAATCCCCTTTGCTCCCGCTTACCACGAATCGGCTTATCTGATTATCGCGCAGCGGATGCCGCATGATACATCTTCGCGTTATAAAAAGGCGCAAAGGCGGCAACCACCGCAACGCGAAATGCCTCCGTCCGGCTAATCAGCCCACTCGACAGCACGCCCCAGGCGCCTTGCGCGTCGCGAATTCCCACCGCCCCCGCGAAGCGATCGATGGCCGCGGATAGTTCCACGCCATTTTCCAAAACCTCCCGCGCTAGTGCATCGGGAATCTCCACTCCACCCGATCGTCCGTAATGCCCGTTACGGCCATCCGTTACGTAAGCCCAGCTCTCCAGCAGTACCCGCCGCCCGCCTTCCCCTTCGATAACGTCCAGCCCGCCCTCCAGCCCCACAAAATACCGCCACGTTTCCGCTTTCTCTCGCGCCAGCCGCGCCAATGCCTCGGCCCTCTGCCGCGCTCCTTGCATCAATTCCTCTCGATTTGCCGGCGTATGCCCCACGCCGCTCTCGACCTCCACGCCAATCACCTCAAGCTCCACGCCAGGCGCCAGCAGAGCGCCAAATTCCCGAATCGCTTCATGCACAGCCGCCAGCTTCGGCCGCCGCGTACTGCCCACCGCAATCCTTATCGTTTCCACGCACTTGCTCCTGCGGCGCAAACCAGCCGCGCCGATTGTAATGGCAACGCACCACAAACTTCACCTGGAATGATTCGAGTTCGCCCATCCAGAGATTTCTTCAGCCAGGCGACTTCAAGCCGCGTATAGATCGCGTCTTTCCATTTGCGCAGATCGTGGAAGCGTACCGCTACATGAGCCAAACGAGTAGCTCGGCAAAATTGTCATCCCGGTGTAGCAATTATCTACGACGGATCGCCACTGATCGCAGCTCAACTCTCGTGTAGGGACTTAGGCGATTAGTTCCGATTAGGCGATGAGCGATGGCCCAAGCCCCACACATACGCGGCAAGCGCTGACACCTGATCGGGCGTAAGCTGCGCCCCACCCATCGGCGGCATGGGGCTGCGATATTGCTTCGGTTGCGATACACCTTCAATTATCGTTTTCTTGATTCCCGCATAGCTGCCATCGCTCCACAGCCATTTCTTGCCCGTTAGAGGCGGCCCCAAAGGGGTTCCCTCACCACTCCCACCATGGCAGCCGGTGCACGGCGCTCCGCCCACTTCGCCGCGGTAAATGCGCTGACCGAGCTCAACCATTTCTCGTGTTGCGCCTTCAGGAACGGGAAGCGCGGCCGCGCCGGCCTCTGGATGCGTGCCCTCTGGCGGCTTCGCGGCGGCTTCAACAGGATTGCCGGCCGGCGCTGCTGCGCTCGGACATGGCGTGATGTTCGCGGCACCGCCTTCGGAGCCGCCCTCGGAGCCACCACGATAGACAATCCGGTAGATGCGTCCGCGAATATCGTCGGACACATAGAGCGAACCGTCCGGTCCCACCGCCAAGCCACTCGGACGATGTTCGGCTTTGGCTGGCGACTTCACCGCTCCCGCGAAACCATCCGCAAATACTTCACACTGGCCGGATGCGCGGTCTCCGGCGAGCGGCTGAAACACAACGTTGTAGCCACCTTGCGTATATGGCGCCCGATCCCAAGACCCGTGGAAGGCGATGAAAACGCCGTCACGATAGCGCGCTGGAAATTGTTTCTGGTCGTACCGCACCATTGCATTAGGCGCCCAATGGGCCGGAAATGCCGCAACCGCGCCAATTTTGTTCGCGCACACGCCGATCGCTTTTCCGTCGCCGCCGTATTCCGGCGCAAGAACCAGTTTCTGCACGAATGCGTCGTGGTAGCATTCCGGCCAGCCGTAGTCCCCCTTTGCCTTCAGAAGCAACAACTCCTCAGACGGCAGCGTCGCCTCCTGATCGGGTTTATACACGTCGGGCCAATTCGCATGCAGTTGGTCGCGTCCTTGTTGGGTCACAAACACTCGCCCGCTTGCGTCGATGGCAAAGCCTTCCGCGTTGCGGATGCCCATAGCGAAGCGCTCCGCCGTCGAAAACATTTGATTCGTCTTATTCGCGTCGTAGCGCCAGATGCCGCCGCGCGTCTCAAGTTCCGTACACGGATTCACGCCGGGCGACTTGAGTGTCCGATTTTTCAGCTGGCAGGAATTGGTCGCGCTGGCCACATCCACGTACATCAATCCTTCGGCATCGATGATGAACGGATGCATCGGATGGTCGCCGCCCAGAGGCAATCGGGAAACGATCGCGTCGGCAGAGCCACTGGGCACGATCGCGTCGCCCGGCAATGAATATCGCACGATCCGGTCATTGATTTCGGCATAGATCCATCCCTTATATATGCCGATTCCCGTACCGCCTGCTCCGCCGCTTTGCACGGTTTCGCCAAAGCGCTCAATCGCATCGGCCTTTCCTCCACCGTTCTTGTCTTGCAGGGCTACGAGGAAACCTCCTGCATGCGGCCTGTCGTTGCCGTAGTACCTGCCCGACCATGTGTTGACGTAAAGAACCCCGCTCGGCGCGGCTACCATGTGGCGCACGTGACCAACGTCGTCAGCAAACACCGTTGCGCAAAAACCGGCGGGTAACTTTAGCCCGCTGTCATCGCTCGGGCATGCTTGGCCCTGGGCTTCTGCAGCCGGACTGGATTGGTTGTGAGCCGGCGCCAAGGAAGTGCCCATATACATTGCGGCGATTGCGACAACACCAGAAAACAGAGTTTTGAATGGGGTTTTGAAAGGGTTGGATAATTGCATGGCACGCTCCCGATCGACGCAGAGAAACAACCGTCGGACTCGCGTAAATATAACCGGGGATATACCTTCTTTATTGTAGCGTACCTTCAGCCAAGCAGCGCCCGGCAAAAGCATTTCTCGACGTCTATATCGGTTTGCGGCCTATCGCAACTAGCCGCTCGGCATTGGGGCCGTACTGGTCTCCGTCGAGATTCCCGTACAGGCTCACAGCGACGAATCCTACGCGCTCCATCCGATCCCGCAGCTCTTGACCAGAATAGACAGTGTGATGGAATTTGAAGCTCTTCACCCGACCGTTCCGTATGACGAGCCATTCGTTTCCAACGCGGGTCCAGTCATCAAAAATCTCGTGTCGTTCCACCACGAGGGTGCCGTCCGGTAAAACGATGGACGTTGTGGCCTGAAGGATTTTTGCGAGATGTTCTTTGCCCAATAACTCGATCAAGCACGCTCCGCCCGGCTGCAGCGACGTAAACATGTTCTCCAAGACAGTCATATCCTCTTGTTTATCATCGAAGTATCCGAAGGATGTAAACATGCTCAGTACCAGAGCGAAGGAGCATGGGCGCACAAAATCCCGCATATCTTTCTGAACCCACTCGATCTTGGCGCGAGCGGCCCTAGCTTTTGCGCGCGCCATATTCAGTAGGTACGTTGTTCTGTCAACTCCAGTGACCCGGAATCCCTTTTTCGCAAGCGCGATGCTACATCTGCCTGGACCGCAGCAGAGGTCGAGGACAGACTTCCCTGCGGGCTTGGTTAGTGCCAGGGCTTTCGCGATTTGCGCGTCCGCATCGGCGATCCGCTTCTCTGGAAACATAAATGGATAAAGACCACGCCAGAACGAGTCGTCGTCGAACCACTCTTTTTTTCGCTTCGCTGTTTTCATCGGGTCTGTCGAATATACTACCAGTGTGACCGATTGCATCTCTGCCGATTGTTTGTCCTGCGCGAGTACCGATTTATCCGATGGACATGCCCGGTTCGCCCGTCTAAATACCGCATGGCGTCGCAAATGAAAGAACAGGATTAGTCCGCTTGACTTCTGCATGTTTCGGGGCCAGAATCCGCGACAAAGCGTGCTTCGCTAGTTTTCTAATTCGAGTCCGAACCTGACCCATCCACAATTTCTGAGGCACCTTTTTTCGAAAGGAGGAGACCGCTATGGGCACCGCACCGCGCCCCGCACTAGAGCGGGATCCTGTGAAGTTGGACCCTCAACACTACAAAGTGGAATTGGAGACAGATCGCTTCCGGATCGTACGGATCAACTACGGTCCAAATGAAAAGTCACTAATGCATCAGCATCTACCGGGCGTCGCCGTTATGCTCACGGATAGCGACTTCAATTTCACCTATCCGGATGGACGCACGGAGAAATTCCAGAAGAAGGCAGGGGAATTTCTCTCGTCCGAGGAACTTTGGGAGCACCTGCCCGAAAACTTAGCCAACAAGCCGTTTGAGGCTCTGTTTATCGAACTAAAGAAGTAAGACTGCCGGAAAGCGCAACCCCAGGGACAGCGCAAAGCAAGCTGTTGCTCGGCTGTCCCGCGTCTCCTCACGAAGCTGCAAAGACGTTTGGGACCCAACCGAACAGATGTTGGGAAATCGCCGGGTCATTAGGCCCGGAAGTTAAAACTCAACTCCACCGTAGCGTGGTGATCGAATCCGCGGTCAGCGCTACTTTCGCGGTCTGGCCGCCGCACGCGATCGTCACCTCCCTCGCTTCGCCCGGATTCGTCAGCACCAGCACCATCGAGCCGTCCGGATTTTTCGCCGCCGTGTGATACACGCGCGAGGCCGCGGCGTTATTGGGCGTCGCTGTCATGGTTGATGACGAAGCCGGCTGGCCGATCAGTGCCGCGTTCACCGCCGGAGCGTCGCCGTTCGCGTCGTGCGAGGCGACAATCACTGCGCCGCGCCGAAACGCCCGGGCATGCTGCACCAACGCCCAATACAATCCCGTCCGCGTGATTTCTTTCGTAGCCGAATGAATCTGCACCAGCCCGCCGCAATCGAACGGACCGATGTTCGGCCGCCCGCGCTCATCGAGCGCCAGATTCCACATGGTGATGCTCTGCGGCCCGTTCGCCAGAATGCCGCTGAACGTCGCGCCCCACTTGCTCCAGTTCGTCAAATAATCGGCGAACTTGTAGTCGTCTCCGCCTTCCGTCCAATGCATTTCCACGTCCGGGAATCGCTCCTTCACGTTACGCATCATCTCCGGAGTTCCCACGTACCCGTGCCAGGCCACGGTGTTCACGTATTTCTTGAAGTTGGGCCTGGAGAGTTGATCCAGCGCGCGGCCAAACAAATTGTAATTGTGATCGAGCGTCCAGATTTTCGTGCCGCTGCCTTCCAGCAGTGGGCCGAGCGCTACCACCAGTCGCTCCTCGTCCTCTTCCGGCCACGGACACGCCGGCATTCGCCCGCCCTGGTCCGCATCGACCTCGTTTTGCGTGGTCACGGCGCGCACAGGCATGCCTGCTGCCGCGTACCCTTCCACAAATTTCTGAAGGTATCGCGCATAAGTGGGAATGTGTTCCGGCCGGATGTTCCCGCCCAGCATCGAGTTGCTGTACTTCATCCATGCGGGAGGACTCCAGGGTGAGCCAAACAAGAACAGATCCGGATTCGCGGTAAGCGCCGCGTGCAACGTCGGAAGAACGTAATCGCGGTCATGGTCGATGCTGAAGCGCCTCAGCTCCGGGTCGCTCGCGCCATCGTCGTAGCTGTATGCCGCGGTGCTGTAGTCGCTTGCGCCAATCGGAATGCGCCCCATGCTCAGGGCATGTTGATCCTGTCCGAACATCGTATGCAGCAGGTTCGCGCGATCGCTATCGCTCAGGCGCGACAGCGTGAAACACGAAGCATCGGTAAACGCCGCGCCAAATCCCAGGATCGTCTGCGCCGTTTTCGTCGGGTCCACCGTCACGTCCGCTGCCGCGGCCTTTTTCGCAATCTTCGTCCAGGCAATCTCCGGACCCGCCGCCAGCCGCTTTCCGCTCTTGTCGGTGACTTCTGTCTGCGCGGGTTTCGCCGCCGCCTGAGCTTCACTCCCTTCGACTCCAGCGTCTACCCTCACTCCCAACAGCGAAGCCGCCGCCGCACCTACTCCCAGCCCCGCATATTTCAAGACTTCTCGCCGTGTTGTCACGCTCGACTCCCCGTTATCCCCGAATCATTCACTAACTCGGTTTCTTCGCCGGACAGCATACTGCAAAATCGTTATTCTCAGACCGAGAAAGATAAAAAATGGAGAACGTGACGGAAACGATCCCTGGAACCACAGGGGTTGGGGCAACTGCGCGTCTCAGTGAACGCCTGCCGCCGGCGACCAGCGGAACGTGGCGACTGCGGCGCTATCCAACTTGTACGACGCATACTTTCCTCGCCATCCGATATTGAAAGAGATGGGTGCGCTGCTGCTGTTCAGAACGAGCAGAACGATCGACCCATCGGGGTTGCGAAACGCAACGTCTTCCAAGCTCCCCTGCTCAAAAGTGTTCGACTCGATCCGGTGCGCACCCGTCGACACAAATTTACTGGCGTGCGCCAGCGCTGTGAAATCCACAGTTGGCATAACTTGCGCCGGCGAAGCGGAATCGTTCACCGTGATCACGCCGCGGCAGGTCTTGCAGCCGCCCAGGTACGGCTGATGATTCTGGTTCAGCGCCAGGTTCCACAGCACGACGCTCCTGGCCCAATTTCGCGTTGCGCCAATGATCAATCGGACCTGCTGCTCCAGCAACTTGCCCTTCTGCCATTCGCCGCCGGAGCACTCCGTCAGCCAAATGTCTTTGTCTGGAAAACGCGAGTGCAGCTCGCTCTGCGCGGTGACGCTGCCGCCGTAGCAATGAATGGCCACACCGGCCGCGAATGCCGCGGCTTCGGAATCGCTGAGCAGCTTGATGGGAAAGTCGATCAGGTCCCAGTTGTGGTCGAAGACCATGATTTTTGTCTTCAGCCTTTCCTTGCGAAACGCCGGGCCCAAATACTCGCGCACAAACTTTGTCTGTTCCGCAGCGTCCATTCCCATTCCTGGGTAGTCCACCGGAATATTCAGCGGCTCGTTCTGCAGCGTAATCCCGTAAATCGGAATCCCGGCGGCTTCATACGCTTGAACATACTTGACGAAATATTCCGCCAGCGGCGCATACGCCGAAGGCAGCAGCGAGCCCTGAATCATCGATCCGGAGGTCTTCATCCATCCGGGAGGGCTCCACGGTGTCGCGATGATCTTCAAGTTTGCATTTAGCGCGAGAACCTCGCGCAAGATCGGGATAATGTAGCCTCGATCGCGATCAATCGAAAATTTCTTCAGCTCCGGGTCGCTCTCGCCGCGTGGCACGTCATCGTAACTGTAGTCCTCGAGCGCAAAGTCGCTCGCTCCCATGGGCTGGCGCAACACGCTCAGCCCGATTCCTTTCGAAGGACTGAACAACATCTCCAGTGTTTCTTTTCGCTGTGTCGCGCTGAGTTTGTTCCACAGCAACCATGCGGAGGAATCTGTGAGCGAAGCCCCAAATCCATCGATCTGCTGGTAGCGTACCGAATCATCAACGGTAATCGTAAGCGCTGCCGTACGCACAGCGCCGAACTGCAGCGCCGCCTTTTCCGCCAGCGATTCGCGGAGGTCTTCGATCGATTCAGCAACCGCGACCTTGACGTTTCCAGACGCTTCCCCGGCTTGCGGATGTGCTGCATGCAAACCTTCCGCGGCGCCAAAGGCAACCGCCAGAAACAATGGCAAACAAAAAAGGGCCCGCAGCGATAGCCGCGGGCCTTTTCTGGTTTGTCTCAGCGCAATCAAAAATAAACCTTCGCGCCGAGCTGAATTACGCGAGGACCGCCGTTGCCGGAATACTGCGAAGAGTACTGACCGAAATTGCTGCCTTTGCTGATGGACATCGGCGTATAGAGACCTGTTTTCGGATCGTAGCTCGGCAAAGTCAGATTCGCTGATATGGATTTGTCCTGGAAGTTCGGATGATTGAATACGTTGAAGGCTTCGAGGCGAAGTTGAATGCTGCGCCGCTCGCTCGCGCCCAGAGGAATGTTCTTGAAGAGAGACATATCCCAGTCCTGCATCCCGCCGCCGCGGATGGCCGCGCGCGAGCCCGTGAACGGCATGCCGATGGTGGGCAGGAGCAAGTTTCCGTTCGAATCGAGGCCCACCCACGCAGGGGGCAGTTTGCCCCACTGATTGGAGCCGGTCAACAAGTTGCCCGGCTGCCAGATTGCCAGGCTTCCATTGGTGGGATAGTCACTCAGCGGAGCGCCGGACAGGAAGTTGGTGACGCCCGAGAGTTGAAAGTTATCAGTGATGTAGGAAAGCCACTTCGGGCCCTCGTGGCGCTTGGTGATGTTCGGCAGGTCGTAGATATAGTTCACCGCGAGTACGTGCCGGTGGTCAAAACTTGCCGGGCGATAGTCGAGCGCACGCGTGTACTGCGTGTATTGCCAGTCTTCGTCGGCGTTCGCCGTAGTCAGAGTCTTTGAGAATGTGTAGACCGCCCCAAAAGTTAGGCTCTTGCTAAAGCGGCGCTGCAGCGAAACTTGCAAGGAGTTGTAGTTGGCTGTCCCATCGAACTGGTAGTACTCAATATTGCCGTAGCCTTTGTAAGGAACCAGATAGTTGGTGGCGTAAGCATATTGGCCGCTGAAGCTGTATCCGGCCGCCGCATATTCGGGCGGAAGATTAGGTTCGACAGACGGCACCACTCCGCCTGGAAAATTGGCGGGATTCTGGGCGGCTGCCGTGAAGGTTGTGCCAAACGGAATGGCGTTGAGATCACGCGCAGTAACTAAATGCCGCGATTGCGTGCCGACATAGGCCACGTCCAACGTAGTGCCGTGCCCCAGTTCTCGCTGGATACCTAGGCTAAAGCTGTAGACAACCGGCACCTTGCCGTTTGGATCGGCGCCATAGATGGAGCCCAAAACACCCGGCGAGGCTTGCGGCAGGCTCGCGATGTTGAGCATGTTGCCGTTGCTAACGGTAGGCGTGACAACGTTCGCCGGATTGCCGAAGACGGTGTTGAACACCAAGTTGCCCTGTTCGCGGTCGTGCGTGGTGCCGAAGCCGCCGCGCAACACAGTCTTGCCGTCTCCTGTCAATTGATACGCGAAACCGATGCGTGGCTCGGGCATCACGCCGCGGCTATTCCACCCGCCTTGTGGAAGCGTGCCGTTCGCGCTGAATCCCATGCCGTCGAGCGGATTACCGCTGTTGGGAACTACGGAGCCGTCCGGGTTGATCTTCACGGCGGTGGCCGGATTGTAGAGCGCAGGCACAAACAAGGACAGTTGGTTCCTGGCGTCGTATTGGGGCGGCATCCACGCAAAGCGCATGCCGTAGTCGAGCGTCAGGCGGCTGGTTATCTTCCAAGTGTCCTGCGCGTAAAACTCAACCTGCGTATAGCGGAAGTAACCTACCGGACGAGCGCTGGACTGATCGAAGGAGCTGAAGTATCCCAGCAAGGCGCTCGCATAGCCCATACCGGTGAGGGGATCGCAAGTATTCGGGTTAGAAGAAGTCGCGCAGTTGTTGAAGCTATATTGACCGTTGGAATTGCCCCAGCCGATTTGATCTTTGCGGCTGCGCTGATAAAAAACTCCAACCTTAAAAGTATGATTTCGCCAGATCTTGGTCAGGTTGTCGTTGACATTGATTGTCGTGTTGGCCTGAAACCAGGGGTTGGCGCCGAGATACGACCACGGAAACGAAAGGTTATTGTTGCCGCCGAAGCTGAGGTCCGGAATGGATGTGCTGGCGGACACAGGGTAGAGCAACGGGATGTTGATGTTGTTCTGCCCCACCGACGTATTGACGCCCGTCCAGCTTGACCGCGACACGCTTGGTCCCACAGAAGCTTCATTCAACAACGTAGGCGTAATCGTGGAGACCCAGTTAAGAGAAAGGTTCCAAGACGGCTGCTTATTCACGCACCCGCCCTGAATCTGAAGTTGCCCCATACAGTTCAGATTCCACGTCTCCATGGGTGATGTCGAGGTCTGCGAGTTGTTGATCCACCGGCCGTACAAGCGGTTCTTCGCATTGAGCTGGTAGTCGATCCGCAGAATATCCTCTCGCCGCGGGTTGCTGTAAGACAACTGCGTGGCGTAGTTGTATTGGTTGTTGCCGGTGACATTCGGCAGTGGGTACAGATTGAGAATCTTTTGCACCTGGTTGAATATGTTCTGCTGTGCCGGGGTCAACGTAGACGCATCGATTTTATTTCCAGGCAAAGGCTGGCCGGTTGCCGGATTATAGATAGTTATGGGCGTACCGTTGCCGTCTACCGTCTGAGAGAAATCGCCTTGGCGCTCCAACGCCGTCGGCGTGCGGAAGGTATCTAGCCCCCCGGCCGGAACCAACTGCTGGTAATACTCCTGATTCCAGAAGAAAAAGAGCTTGTCCCTATTCTTGTTCAGCTTCGTACCCGGAATGATCACCGGGCCGCCGATCTGATAGCCGACATAGTTATACCGGTATTTCGCTATCGGCACGTTGTTCTGGTTGGCGAACC
>Ga0210400_10005953_pt1 | contig 10294 bp, 6 predicted proteins | sample IncBWH26MmetaG_FD_155456 | JGI IMG/M metagenome (GOLD analysis project Ga0210400, IMG submission 155456) | Forest soil microbial communities from Barre Woods Harvard Forest LTER site, Petersham, Massachusetts, United States - Inc-BW-H-26-M | ecosystem: Environmental > Terrestrial > Soil >... | reverse complement strand
CCCACGTACTCTCGTCGGTTCCCGCGGAAAGGCCACCCGCGATGTGTGGCAGGGCTACGTTGGCGATACTGGTATCCAGCACCTCCATGAACGTGGCCAGGGTGACGGCCAGCGCAATGACCCAGGGATTTATCGCAGGACGCCCCGAAGCGGCACCGTCCATGGTCAGTGCGGCTGAACTCATCGGATCCAGACCTTCGGCTCAACCGACATTCCTGGCCGCAGAATGTGCTCCTTGGTTTCACCGGGATCGAAGGTAATCTTTACCGGGATTCGCTGCACAACCTTCACGTAGTTGCCCGTGGCATTTTCCGGGGGCAACAAGCTGGAGATGGCGCCGCTGGCTCCGGCGATACTCTGCACATGTCCCTTGTAGTCCTGGCCTGTGGTGTCGACGTGGATCGTGACCGGCTGGCCGACTTGCATGCGCCTGAGCTGGGTCTCCTTCAGATTGGCGGTTACCCAGATATCGTCCAGGTTTATGACCTTCATCAATTCCTGGCCAATCGAAACATTCTGTCCGACTTCGACCGTACGGTTGGTGACGATTCCGCTGACTGGGGCGATGATCAGCGTGTATTGCAGATTCAGTTCGGCCTGGTCTAGTTCGGCCCTTCTAAGTTGCACTTCGGCCTCGGCTGACTGGGCACGGGAGCGAGTGGTGGCAACCTGTTGTGGGCCGGTGCCGGCCGCCCGCAGGTTTGCTTCAGCCTGTGCCAGCTTGCTCTGTGCCTGCGTGACCTGCTGTTCAGCTGCTGCAGCGGAGGCGCGCGCTGCCGCGACCGTCGCGGCACTGGCTCTCGAGGCCGCCACCGCCTGGTCGTATTGCTGCTGTGAAATTTCCTGTTTCTCAACTAACTGCTTGTAGCGGCCCAAATCGTTCTGCGCTTTAACATCGTTGGCTTCAGCCTGCTCCAACTGTGCTCTGGCGGCATCGAATTGCTGGCGAGCCACGGAAATGCCGGCGCGCGCATTTTCCACGTCGGCTTGAGCGCCGGTCAACTGGCTGCCTGTGTTTACCGAAGTGATGGGAACGTTCACCTGCGCGGCTTGGGCTGTGGCCAGCGCGTCGGCGTAAGCGGCCTTGGCCCGTTCCACCGCCACCTGGTAGTCCCTAGGATCGATCTCCACCAGGGGCGTACCGGCCGCGACGTACTGGTTATCGTTCACCAGAAGTTTCTCCACATGGCCGGAGACGCGCGCGCTGATCGAGTTCAAATGCCCGTCAATCTGGGCATCGTCAGTGGATTCATAGCTGGTAAAGTAGCGCCAGAGAAAAAAGCCTGCCACCAGCAATACAATTCCGCTCAGGATCAATGCCATGCGGAATCGCGGATTGCGGGAAGCCTGCCTCCAGCGCAGGTCTCTGTCCGTGGCCGGCAAAGGCGCAGGCTGAGTCGCGGGACGCTCGGGCGTACTAGTTTCAGTGGCTGGTTCCATAGACCGCTTATTTCTTCATCAAGTATTGCCTCACGCCCTCTTCGGCGTATCCCATAGCTCGAACCAGGGAGAGTTTAGCCAGATTGTGGGCGTAAAGGCTGGAAATATAACTCTCGTTGGCCGAGGCCACCGATTCCTGTGCCTGCACCACCTCCAGATTGTCGGTGACTCCGGCCGCAAAGCGGTCCCGGGCCTGGATGAGCGTTTGATTGGCCAGATCGACCGAACTGCGGGCGACTTCGACTTGATCGGCCGCGGCTGCTAGATCCAGCAAAGCGGTGCGTACTTCGTAATCAATCTGGCCGCGCAAGTTCTCCAGTTGAGAGCGGTATTGCCTCTGCGTCGCTTCAGCTTGTAAAACGTCAGCCTGGACTTTTCCGCCCTGGAAAATGGGAATTGTCAACGATCCACTTACTTCAAAGGTTCCGTGCAAGCTGTCCGGCCTCAATCCGATAGCGCCGTAATTTGCCGTCAGGTCGAGGCTGGGCAAATATTCCGATGATGCCGCCTTGCGAAAGTATTCTGCTGCCCGTACCTGCTGCAATGCTGCCTGATAGTCGGAACGCGAGGCGTACGCGCGTTGCAGGCTCTGCTCCACGCTTAACGGGACCAGCGGTTCGTATGGGGCCTGCTCGGTCAGTGTGAACTCTTGTCCCGAAGGCAGCCCAATCACACGCCCCAGGGCCAACTTCTGTTTGGCGTAATCATTCCTGGCGACAATCAACTGCTGCTGCCGGGTTTGCAGTTCCACGTGAGCGCGAAGAGTATCAATGGCAGGACTGACTCCGGCCTTCTGCTGGTCGGCAGTCTTATCGTAAAGCGTCTGCGCAGTTTGCACCTGAGCCTGCGAGCTGTCCACTCGGGCCGCCGCGGAGATACACTGCAGATACGCGTTTCCGGCCGCCAGCACGACGATATCGCGTGCGTCTTTATAACTGTGGCGTGCTGCGCTTTCATTCGCCGCCGCTCCGTGCTCGCGTTGGATCGAGTGCAGGTCGAAAAGAGATTGCGTGAGATACCCGCGAGTATCGAAAAAGCTATAGGGACCGATGATGGTGGGAAAGCCCGGAATCGGAATCCGAATTCCTTCCGCGGCGAGGTTGATTTGTGCGACGTTTTCACTGGTTTTCGTCGTGAGGTTAGGAAGTAGGGCGCTGAGTTCCTTCCACTTTTGTCCACGAGCGCTGAGCACCGTGTCACCCTGCACCAGTAGCCCAAGGTTGCTCTTCAGCGCAAGGTCAATCGCGTCGTTAAGAGATAGAGACAAGACTTGAGGCGTAGCCTTGCCCTGGGGGACGCTACCCGTGAACGGGTTCTGAGCAGCCGACTGGCCAATTCCACTCGGGAGGCCAGGGGTTGGCGAGGTGTTTTCCGAATATCCGATCGTGGTCTGCCCCATCGCCGCTGCGGCAGCGAGAATGAGCATCGCAACCAGGCACGGAACTGTCTCTTTACGGTGCGCTTTCGAGAATGGCGTCATCACGCTCAATTTCTTCCAATTCGAAAGGAGCTGAACATCAGTAAATCGGCAAGCTATCTTGATTCTGTTTGCTGCTTTGCAGATGCAAACCCTTGCCCTCAAGCCGCCTCGCCCTTGTTACTTCTCGTCGGCAGACGGGCCATAAATGGCCGGAACTGGGAGGTTGTTCAGCCGCAGGTACACTCCTAATTGCGCCCGGTGATGGATGCTATGGTTCAAGACGGAATTACGCAGCACCGCAAGGCGAGGTCGCGAGAAGATCCTATTACCCGCAACCAGCAGAGTCCAAGTTTCCGCGAGATGATCGTCGCATGCGTGAGAGATTGCAGTCCGGGCGCCATCAACGTTGGCGTCGAACAGGGATAGAAGCTCCTTGCGTGTTTTTGCTGTGGCCGGCTGGAATCCCTGGCCACCCGGCGGCGCCAGATCGTGCGAATCCTTCTCGACGGTGGCGATCGCCCAACCCGGCAGTTCCGCCAAGTGCGTGGCCAGACGTCCCATAGTCATCGACTTCGGGTGTGGTTTCCAGTCGAACTTATCCTCAGGAACCCGCTCCAGAGTCCGGCGCGTATTGGCCATCTCCTGATCGAATTCGGGCAGCAGGGCCCCGCCTAAGCTCATGTTGCCTCCGCGGACAGCAAGTTTAATGAGTTTACGGTTTTTTGACCATTCTTTACATTCTGGCTGATGATTGAGTCGGACCGGAGAGAGACTTTATGATTGTCGTGATGTGTCAGGACCGATAAAAAGGGCCGTTTTCTTCGCGAGCCCGCCGGCCGCATCTAATTTCAAGAAATCGGGTTTGATATACGGCAACGAACCTTTGATTCGGAGGCTCATTTTGAGAAAGTTAAGCTTGGTTGTGGCTCTGGGCATGTTCTTCGCGATACAGACAAGGGCTTTTGCCCAACAGTTTGACGCAGCGTTTGGCGTGGGCACGGTTACGGCGCCTTCGGGTACCGTGCCAGATTCAGGAGGCAATACCGTCTCCGAACGTGGCGGGGCGTACCCAGTGTTCAGCGCTGACGTCCTGATTAAGCACAACCTCGGTTTTGGCGGCGAACTGGCTTGGAGGGCCAGTCGGAACCTCTACGGTGGAGCTTTGCCCTACCGTCCCCTGTTCTACGACTTTAACGGAATCTACGCGCCAAAGCTCGGAAAACGCGTGCAAGCCGAAATGATGGCCGGGATCGGATGGGAGAGTCTGCGGTTTTATCAGCCGTTTAGTAATTGTAACTTCTTTGGTTGCACGGATTTCGTCAGCAGCAATCACTTCATGGGACACATCGGCGCTGGGATTCGGTATTACATTTGGGGACATCTTTTCATTCGTCCAGAGGCGCACCTGTACCTGGTTCATAACAACGTTGAGTTTCCCTCTTCGCAAGCGGCGCGGTTCGGCATGTCAATCGGGTACACATTCGCGCCCGGGTTCTGAGTTCGTACAAAAGCTGGCAGGACTACCTTCGAGCTACGTCAGCGCAAGAGTCCGCTGCGGCGCCAAGGCCCGTCAAAGGGGACCCTACGAGCTGTCCGTGACAACTTCACGGATGCATCCACATTACCGAAGGAACCGTCTTTCCGCGCACGAGTCCGGCTGTCACATTGACTTAGTCTTCGTATCTTGGCAGACTTGAGCGCACAGGGTCAGCCTTACCGCGGCTATGGAATTTCTGCTCAATATTCTCTGGCTGATGTTGACATTGCCCGCCATTTGGCTTTGGCTGCAAGATCCGGCCTCTGTCCAGAGCTCGAGGCGACTCGGCAGTGTGCGCCCTATCGTGCTTTTGGGCTGCGTTCTGGTGCTGCTATTTCCGGTCGTTTCCGCTACGGACGACATGCACGTAATGCGGCCGGAACTGGAGGAGTCAAACTCATCCAAGCGTCAGGTCGAGGCGTCCGGAGGCGAAACATCCCATTCATCGCAGACTATCCTGCACGCATCCCCTGCCCTCCGCTTCCGCCCTTATTCGTTCAGTCCGAGTTGTCTAATCTACGGACGGGTCGTCACCACGCCTTCCCTGCGGCCGGAACCAGTCTACCCAGCGCATCGCAACGGTCGCGCTCCGCCGCCGTATCCATTCAGCTAGTACAGCCGGCAGGGCCGCTTTCGTCCGGCGGAATCTTACATTCTTGAAACAGTCGCGGTATATCCGCGGCAACGCTGCTTTACAACAGTTACGGAAATGACTATGGAGTGCCCAATGCAAAAGACGCTTTGGCGGAGTTCCGCATTGCTTCTTCTGCTCGGTTTCAGTTTGGAAGCCGGGGCGCAAACCTCCTGGACCTGGCAGCAAGTACGAGAACGCTTTGAGGCCAACAATCCGACGCTGCTCGCAGACAAACTGAGTATCGATGAATCGAAGGCACAGGAAATCACCGCTTATCTCCGTCCCAATCCTGACTTGAATCTGACGGTAGATGGGACTCAAATCGCTCCCGAGAAGGGCATCTGGCGACCGTTCGCCGGCACTTTTGAGTCGCCCGGCATCAGTTACCTTCACGAACGTCGGCACAAGCGCGAGCTGCGGCTGGAAAGCGCCAAAAAAAGCACTACGATCGCCGAGTTTAATCATGCCGATCTGAATCGAACTCTGCTGTTCAACCTGCGCAGCGCCTTCGTGTCAACTCTCCAAGCCAAAGCTGTGCTCCAGCTAGCGAGAGATAACCTGGCCTACTATGACCACGTGCTCGATATCAGCAGGACTCGCTTCAATGCCGGCGACATCGCGCAAATCGACCTTGACCGGCTGGAGCTGCAGCGGGTGCAATACGAGTCAGACGTGCAGATAGCGGAAGTCGATCTGCGCACCGCCAAGATTCAACTGCTCACGTTGTTGAATGATCGCACTGCAATTGAACAATTTGACGTAAGTGGTTCGTTTGATTTCAACGACCAACTCCTGCCCCGCGACGAGTTCCGGAAGATTGCTCTGGACATGCGGCCAGACTTGAAGGCTGCCATCGAAGCCGTCGATAAGGCCCAAACCGACCATAAGCTGGCGGTTGCGAACGGCTCGACGGATCCAACTCTCAGCGCGTGGTATACGCATAATTCATCCAACAACAACCCGTTTGGCATAAATACTGTCGGGGTCAGTGTCAGCGTCCCGCTGCGGGTTTTCGATCGCAATCAGGGAGAGAAGCTGCGCACACAGCTTGATATCACACGCAATGAGAGGCTGCGCGACGCTGCTGAAGCATCGGTGCTGAGCGACGTCGATTCCGGTTACGCCGTGGTCGACAGCAATATGACTTTGCTGCGACCCTACAAAGCTAAGTACTTGCAGCAGTCCGTGCGCGTCCGGGATACGGTTTTCTTTTCCTACCAGCACGGTGGAGCCTCGCTTCTTGATTTCTTAAACGCAGAGAGTGAATACCGAACTGTACAGTTGAGCTACGTGAACTTAGTCGGCTCGTACTTGACCGCTGCCGCCCAATTGAATATGGCCGTGGGACGAGAGGTGATCCCGTGAGACACAAGATGCTTCGCTATTCCGCAATCTTCACGGTTATTTTGTCAGGTATTCTAGCGGTTTCCTGCTCGGATAACACCAAAGCCGCGCCCACCAAGGCGGAAGTCACGATGGAGCCCGGCGTCTACAATCCCGACCATCCCGAGTTATTCAAGCTGGCGAAGGTGGAAACCCGCGAGCTTCCGATGGTGCTGACTGCGAATGGCGGCATCACTCCCGATGTGAACCGAACGATTCATGTGACCTCGCTGGGTTCCGGCCGCGTGGTGGAGGTGAAGGCGCGACTTGGCGATTCCGTGAAGAAGGGCCAGGCCTTGTTAGTAATCTCGAGTGCCGATCTCGCGAGCGCTGTGTCAGATTACCAAAAGGCACGGGCCGATGAAGCACTTGCCCGGAAAGCGCTAGACCGCGCGCAGTTGCTCTATGACCGAGGCGCTTCCGCGCAGAAAGATTTCGAAGCGGCGCAGAACGCGGAAGACAAGGCCAAAGTGGATGTGCAAACTGCCGAACAGCATGTGCGCGTGTTAGGCGGCGACCCTACGCGCCCCGGTTCCCTCATTGAATTGCGGGCGCCTGTTTCGGGAACCATCGTGGAGCAGAATGTTGCTGGATTCGAGGGCGTGAAGAGCATCGACAACACCCCCAGCCTATTTACTATCGCCGACCTTTCTCAGGTCTGGGTGCTGTGCGACGTCTACGAGAACGATCTGAATGACGTGCGTCTGGGTGATGCGGCGGAGATCAGGCTGAATGCATATCCCGATAAGATTTTTCGGGGCAAAGTGGGGGATATTTCGCGGGTGCTGGACCCCAATACTCGGTCGGCAAAAGTTCGCATTGTGCTCTCGAACGCCGGCGGGTCTTTGCGGCCCGGGATGTACGCAGTAGCAACCTTCCGTTCGCGCAAACTGCGGACGTTCACCGTAGTGCCCAGTACCGCAATCATGCGATTGCAGGACAAAGACTGGATCTTCCGCAAGGAAGGTGCGCAAAGATTTCGCCGCATCGAGGTGCACGCGCTAGGACCGACACCGGAGGGAATGCAAGAGCTCAAGGATGACGTGCAACCCGGGGAAGAAGTCGTAGCCAACGCGCTCGCGTTTTCGACGGCCGTCGCAGGGCAAGGCAAATGATCCGTTATCTGATTGACTTTGCCCTGCGCAATCGCATCCTGGTGCTCAGTCTGGCGCTGGTTCTATTTGTCTGGGGTATTCTCTCATTCCACAATCTCCCGATTGAGGCTTATCCCGACGTCGCCGACACCTATACCCAGATCATCAGCCAGTGGCCAGGGCACGCGGCGGAAGAAATCGAGCAACAGATCACGGTCCCCCTCGAAGTACAACTGAACGGGGTACCCCATATGACACATCTTCGATCGGCCTCGCTAGCCGGGCTTTCCGTCATCACGATCCTTTACGACGATGAAATCACCACTTTCACAGCGCGACAGGAGGTGCTCGACCGTTTGCAGCAAGTGACGTTGCCTCAGGGTGTGAACCCTGGCCTGGGACCGGATTACAGTCCGACCGGGCAGATCATGTTTTATACCCTGCAGAGCACCAATCCTAAGTATGACGTGATGGAATTGAAGACGATCAACGACTGGTTCGTGGTCAACCAGTTAAAGTCGGTGCCTAACGTCGTGGCTGTGAACCCCTTTGGCGGGCCGACACGTGAATATCAGGTTCGGATCGATCCCGGCAAGCTCGTTTCTTACGGCATTTCGCTAAGTCAGGTGGAGCAGGCTCTTGCTGCCAACAATGTCAACGCTGGCGGTGGGTTCATCGAGCGCGGAGAGCAGGCGCTGAACGTACGCGCGGTCGGGTTGATGAGGAACACGGACGACATTGGAGCGACCGTCATTAAGGCGGTGAACGGTACTCCGGTACGAGTTCGTGACCTGGCCATAGTCGTGCAATCACCCAAGGTACGACTCGGGCAATTGGGCAAAACCATTCGTCACGAAGACGGGACCGTCGTCAATGACGATGACGTTGTGGAAGGCATTGTTTTATTGCGCAAGAGCGCCGAAGCGGACGCCACGCTCGACGCTCTGCACCAAAAAATCGGGGAACTGAACGGGACGAAGGGCGGGCAGCGTCTGCTGCCGGCGGGAGTCAAATTTGTCCCGCACCTTGACCGAAGCGATCTCGTCCACTACACCACACACACGGTGCTGCGCAATCTTATAGATGGCGTGCTCCTGGTCACTCTCGTCTTGTTTTTATTCCTGGGAAATGCCCGCAGCGCTCTCATCGTCACTTTTACCATTCCCTTCTCTCTCCTGTTTGCGGCAATTCTGCTGGATCTTAACCACATCCCCGCAAACCTGCTGTCGCTAGGCGCCCTCGACTTCGGCATGGTTGTGGATGGCTCGGTGGTGATGGTGGAGAACATCTTGCGCCATTTTGAATTCGGTCGCGGCAAGAAAACATTTCTTCAGATAATAGGTTCGGCGGCGCACGAGGTGCAAAGACCGGTCTTTTTCGCCCGCATCATCATCATAGTTTCGTATCTGCCGATTTTCACACTTCAGCGCGTGGAAGGCCGTCTGTTCCGGCCTATGGCGTGGACAGTGGCATTCGCTTTGCTCGGCGCATTGTTATTTGCCTTACTCATTGCTCCCGTGCTTTGCACTTTTCTCTTTAAGGACACTATCCAAGAGTGGCGCAACCCTATCCTGCATTTCCTGCAGGAGCGCTATGCCCAGACTCTGGATTGGTGCTTCGATCACCTGAAGGTCCCTCTCGGTTTGGGTTTGGCAGCATTGGCGCTCATGCTGTTCCTCGGTCTTGGAGGAGTCATCGGGTCCGAATTCTTGCCCCATCTGGATGAAGGCGCTATCTGGGTTCGCGGCACATTGGCGCCCAGCACCGGCCCCACAGCTGGCACCGCCTTAGCCAAAAACGCACGGCTGATGCTGGCCAATTTTCCCGAAGTCAAGCAGGTGGTCAGCCAGGTGGGCCGTCCCGACGATGGCAGCGATGCCAGCGGTTTCTACAACACGGAATTCTTTGTTGATCTGCTGCCCCGCGCTACGTGGCGATCGCAGTTCAAGACTAAAGACGACCTGATCGCATCCATGGACACCGAACTTAACAAATTTCCGGGTGTCGACTGGAACTTCTCCCAGCCGATTTCTGACAATGTGGAAGAAGCCGTCAGCGGCGTGAAGGGAGAGTTAGCGGTCAAGCTTTTTGGCCCTGACCTGAAGGTCCTGGAGGCGAAAGCCGACGAGATGCAGCGCGTGATGAGCAAGATCCCAGGGGTGGCCGACCTCGGCACATTTCAGGTCCGCGGTCAGCCCAATGTAAATCTGGTCGTTGATCGTGCCATCACTTATCGTTTTGGCATCAATGTCAGCGACGTTCAGGATGCAGTGGAGACCGCAGTGGGCGGGAAAGCGGTTAGCCAAATTCTGGTCGCGGAGCAGCGATATGATCTGACCGTTCGCTACCAGGAACCGTTTCGCAAGTCCGTCAGCGACATCGCCAACATTCGGATCCTGGCGCCTTCTGGCGAACGGGTTTCGCTTGGACAGTTATGCCAGATCAAACTAGAGGATGGTGCTTCTACGATCTACCGCGAAGGCAACTCTCGATACATTGCAATCAAGTACAGTGTCCGTGGGCGCGACTTAGGCAGCACCGTGCGCCAGGCCATTGAAGAAGTACGCCAAAAAGTTCAGTTCCCTGAAGGCTACCATCTCGATTGGACCGGGGAGTACGAAAGCCAGCAGCGGGCAAACCGCAGGCTAGCCTTCATTGTCCCAATCACGCTTCTTCTGATGTCTTTCATTCTGTACTCGGCATTTGACTCTTGGAAATGGGTCGGTCTGATCCTCGCCGTAGTTTCACTTTCACCTCTCGGCGGCTTTTTTAGCCTTTTGCTGACA